>ERZ773035.1817-NODE-1817-length-14717-cov-4.597190_pt1 | contig 14717 bp, 22 predicted proteins | sample MGYA00511487_ERZ773035 | MGnify/ENA primary metagenome ERZ773035 (study PRJEB29015, sample SAMEA2737985) | human oral metagenome | biome: human oral; feature: human-associated habitat; material: dental | place: China | collected 2024 ...
TCTCTGAAAACGAAATATTTTTATGAAACTCTACTTCTTTTATTTCTTTTACAAAAGAAGGATTTGTATATTTAATTAAAAGAAATTTCCATAATTCTTTGCTTTTATCATTCATAAATATCACTTGTTGTTTTTATTTTAAACATTGTTTTCACATAATATAATTTATTGAAAATGGCTTTTAAATTGTTTGAAATCCATAAAATTGCCTTCTTTTATCATATCTACTCGTTGAAAGAAATGAGATTTACACCATTTATTGGGTTTAAACAATCCTATGGGCAAAGTTTTAGTAAATTTCTTCTCTGTTTTGTTCAATCTTTTAAAAAATCAACAAATTCTTTCTCTCCAATACAGTTTGTAAAACCGCGCTCAAATAAGAAATTTTCAAAAGTTTCAAGTTCTTCCTCTCTTACATTTACAATATACTTATACTTATTAGGGTATGATAAACTTTTTAAGATTTCTTTATCTTTTTCTATATTTGAAATAGATTTTAATATATTAAACGCTTTTAAGTATCTATTAAGTAAAGAAAGATTTTCTTGTTTTAAGCACTTAAATCTTGTAATATCCATATTATCTTTTAAATCATTCATTTTTACATTTCTCGCTAATTTGTTAGAAGAGACTCTTTTAATGTAATTAAAATATTCTTCATTTTTCTTACGAGTTAAATATATTACAGCGTCTATTACTTTCTTTGTAAAACCAATTTCAACTAAATCTTTTACTTTTGTATCACTATCTTCAAGAATATTATGTAAGACGCCTACTATTTGTTCTTCATAATTTTCACTTAAATTATTAACTCTTTTACAGTGACAAAATAAAGGTTCTCCGTTTTTATCGACTTTATTCTCTAATTTTGTTTTTACTAACTGTATAGCTTTACTAAGTACTCTTTTATAATCTTTATTCATAAATATTTTTTATTTCTTTTAATTATATAACTGTTTCAATTGAAAATGGTCAATTAAGGTATTTATTTGTTTTTTTTCATACACAAAATCTCTTAAACTTTTCACATAACTCAAACCACAATGTATTATAAAAATCATAGGACTCACAAGAATTATATTCAGAGTCTTTAAATCTCTTATCAAACTCTTCAATTAAAAACTTTTTGAAATCTTTTGCCTTTACTTTTCGTTCATTTATTTGAGTATATCCAAAAAATAGAATTGCAAAATTTCTAAACTTCTTAGAAAACATTGTAAAATCATAAGGTTTTAAACAATCTTCTGCGGTATAATTCTTATTGGTAAATACAGACACATTCATATTACAAATCCTATCAACCTGTGTAGAGTTTGAAGTAGGTAAAACCGTTGTTTTAAACTCAAACAAGTCTCCATTTTCAGTATTCATAACAGTAAGTCCTCCAAACCAATCATTGTTACTCACACATAAATTGTTATCACTTAAAACCTTATTAATCTTATCTTTAATTTCTTCACAAATTACATTTTGACCATTTAATAAATCTTTTTGTGGATTTTCAAACACAAATCCTTTTTCTTTTAACTTATTCATAATTAAACCAACTTATTTTATAACATCTTTCTTTAAAACTAAATCATATTCTTCTCCCATTAACACCAACGGTCTCTCTTTTGAAAGAGAAGCTAAAAATATCTCTAATGTACGTCTTTGTTGTTCTGTAAGACCAATTTGTCTTATCACATTATCTTCTGACAATTGTACTAATCCAATTTGTCCTGCTGTTATTTCTCCTATTTCCATGTTTTTCTTGTGTTTTAATTTTCGGTGCAAAGGTATAAATATAATTTGTAACTACCAAATATTTTACAAAAAATTACAAAAAAAAACACTTACTAATTGTAAGTGTTTGATTATCTTTATATTTAAAACATTAAAAAGAATCTGTAATATTAGGAGGTAGCATCACAAATATTTCTCCTTGAGGTGTGGGACTGGAACCAACACTGTAAAAACCAACTTGAAATAATATAAACACACTATATTGATTTTTAAAGAAATTGCTCGTTATCCAAACGTCATCCCAACTTGTAAAACATTGAAGAATAACATCGTTTTCATTTATATCTCTTGCGTTGGTAAATGTGGTTTTGTCTTTAGAAAGAACAATATTAGTTATTACATTAGAACCAAATTTACAACAACTGTCAGAACTATTACAATCCACATGTAACATATTATTGCTATTTGCAAATGTAATTCTTTGCTTTTTATCCTGAAAATTCCATACAGGAATTTCATAAACAAAATATTGAAAACCTCCATGAGAACACGTTACTATTTCATAAGAATCCTTTGAAACTGCAGTAAAAGAAGCGTTTGGATCACTTAGTGTTAAACGATTAGCAACCTCCGCACCTCGCAAACGAAAAGGTACTTGTTTACCAAAACCCCATTGAAAAAATTGTATCCCATTCATTTTCTTTTCTTTAAATAATTAAAAAATGAAAATCTTTTTCTTGTTTTCAAATAATCTATATTTTTCTCATTACTATAAGCCTCTCTTTCAAAACAAATGTTAAGATAAGCATTGTTAAATGATTTATAAATAAAAACTTTTATCAACCATTCTAAAATATACCACAAATAAAAAGGAATAACAAACAGTTCTTTTTGTTGTTTTATGTGAATCGTTTCGTGATTAATAAGTACCTTATCAAACTTATCACTATCATTCCTAACGAATATAAATGGGTAAAGAGTTATTGCCCGATATCCATTGAATAAAAAAAATCTATTTTTTCTAATTAAAACCATTTATTTTTATTTTGTAATTTCTTAAGTAAAGGATATGGTACAAATGCAGCTACAATATCCCAGCAATCTATAAATGTATGTTTTACATACTTGTCATAAAGCTCTTTTAACAACCCTACTAAAAACACTACTATTAAAGCAGAAATTAAAGCATGTAAAAAAGAGTTTTTAATGTAAGACAATATAAAAATCGTTAAGAAAACGACATTTCCAACTTTGGAGTGTAATAGTTTGTCTTCTCCTTTTAAATTCTCTAAAATTTTGTTTTTTAAATTAGTAAAACCAAACATATGTATATAATTTTTTATTTATTAAATGTTTCTTATAGTCACAATTTTTATAGACAAACAACGCCCCTAAAAATATAAACACTTCTTAAACAACTCGTTACAAATTGTAACACACTGTCTCTGCGTCCGTTAATCCGCATCAACTCCTACGGATTAAACCTTCTTCTAAAATATTTATCGACGCAAGCAAATCCCGCTTGTTTCGAGTGTTACAACTTGGGCAAACCCACTCTCTGTCGTGAAGTTTTAAGTTGTGCTTTACATACCCACACCTGCAAGTTTTGGAAGAAGCAAAGTATCTATCTACGACAACTAACGTCTTTCCGTACCAATCTGCTTTGTAAGTTAATAAAGACCGAAACAAACTCCAACTTGCGTCCGAAATATTCTTAGAAAGGTTTTTGTTCTTTAACATAGCCTCTACAGATAAATCTTCTATAACTAAAACATCGTATTTGTTTACAAGTTCTGTAGTATAAGAATGTAAGAAGTGTAGACGCTGATTATGTATTCGTTCGTGAAGTCTCGCTATTTTGTAACGAAACTTTTCTCTACGTCTACTACCTTTTACTTTCTTAGAAAAAATACGTTGTAATCTTCGTAACTTGTTTTGGCTCTTAACAAGAAACTTAGGATTAGCTATTTCTACCTTATCTGATTGTGTAGCAAAAGTCTTTATACCTAAATCTATTCCTACCTTTAGGTGAGTTTTATTCTTAGGTAATATGTCTTCTTCTACACAAACAGAAGTATAGAAATGCCCGCAAGGCTTTTTACTAATAGTCACAGATAGATATTTAGCTTCTTTTGGAATTTGTCTGTCTACAACAATTTTTATATTACCTATCTTTTCTATCTTTATATGTGTTGCAGATAAAGAAAATTTTTGATTAGGTAAACGATATTGATTGTAGATACTCTTCTTCTTAAAAGAAGGTCTTCCTATCTGTTTCTTTCTACTTTTATTAAAATATTGTCTTTTAAACTCTATAAAGTCTCTTTCTTTCTGCTGTAATGCAGCTGATGAAACTTCTTTTAAGAAAGAATGTTCTATACGTAAATCTTTAATAGACGATACATTATCTATATTGTTGTTAAAACACTCTACATTGTAATTCCATACAAATCTTACACAACCAAAAGTCTTGTTAAGCAACAACCTTTGTATTTGTGTAGGATATAATCGGAATTTATATGCTTTGTGTTTTAACATTCTTCTTTTTTATTGTTTTTTGTGTTTAACATCTTATTTCTCATTTAGACACAGAATGTCTTTGTAAGATTTAAAGATTTCTTATATCAATGTAACAATCGTTTTCGTAAATAGAAATTACTGCTGTAGAACCCCTTTTACCATTAAATTGACTGTCTGAGGTATAAATAATATTCTTACCGTTACAAGAGAATGTTACAGAACCTCCGTCAAACACTTTTCGAAAAGAACAAGACGTCAAACTTTCAAGAGCCGATAGATCGAAATTACTAGTACTTCTCACGAAGATTATAGAGTTAGAATAAATGTTTTGACTTAACATACCACCATCAGAAACAAAACCTTTTCTTATAACATCATCATACCAAGCCAAATCACGAAATTTACCATTATCTTCATTAAATCTTGTAGCATCAACTGAATTTCGAACACCAATACGAGTTGCTGGATACCAATTGGGTTTAAAAAACTCTAATGAAGATGTTGAAGAACTGGCAGGAAAATTTACATATATACCAGCTCCACCACCAAATCTAACTGCCCAAGAACCTGCTGGTCTATTTTTAAATGTATTTAATTCTGAAAAATCTATTAGTTCCTTATAGAAATTAAAATCTTCAAGAGCAGGTGTCCAATCGGTTGCTTTGTTGCCCTTTTCGAGTTTTAATTCTTCAATAGTTACAGCATCCCCTATATTATTACACCAAATCCATAAATATCTATAGTCCTTATCTACTATAAATGGAGTATTAATTGCAACACTTTTAGCTTCACCTGAATCCCACTCTTTCTTTGTATTCAGGTAAAACATATTATCGGGTCTAGCTCCAGTTATTCTCTTTGCCGATATTATATAAGTCTTACCCACTTCTAACTGAAATGAACCTAAATATGCTATTCCTCCAGATTCAGCTTTTGATGATATAAATTTACTATTAGGTACATAATTTCTACCTCCAACTATAATACTTTTATTTTCTAATTCTGATAATTCCTTTTCTCCACCACCCCCTAACAACACTTTTTCGTTAGATGAATTTTCTTTTTTAAATCCTTTACCAAAAACACCTGTATTATCAACACTTAGTATTAAATTACTCTCTTGTCCTGAAAAAGTTAAAGTGTTAGCTGTTAAATTTAAACCCTTTTTTATATTAGACGAAATAGCCCCGTTACTTATTTGAAAAGAATTGTCAGATTTTTTTGCAACCGACCAAGAGTTTTCAGTTGTTCCACGAGCATTTACAGCACCTAAATGAACCAAAGACCAACCATCTTTATCACCTATTCTTATACCTTCCCTATAATCGTCTTCAGTAGGTGTTATCATTCCACCAGTTAAAGGTAAATAATTTAAACTTGGTTTATCAATAATCTCACTCCAATTATAAGTAGGTTTAGTGTCACCAACCCAAGCAGGAAGTGTTGGGACAACTATCTCACCATTCAATCCTTCAATTGTGTACTTAGAATCAACCTTTTTTATTTCAGGCTTCTCAGTAATATCTGCCCACTTGTGAGTGTGAACTTTATCTGCTTTGATGTCTACTTTAACATCTACATATTTCTTCTGTACAAAATCATTATCTCTTACAGGAGCTTCGTAAGTGTCTTTTGTTTCCACAAATATACCACTCTCTATCTGTTTTTTTTGTATCTTCTTAGCCATTCTTGTTTTCTTTATTTACTCAATTACTTTTTAACTTTGTATTGAACTGTTATTTCATCTCCCTCTTCAATGTTATAGCCAACAATAGCACTATCTATACTCATCATTTTATCTACAAATGTTACAGCAGAGCGTTCAACAACAACACCGTTTACCCAAACAGACCACCACTTACTATCATCTACCTTAGATGAAAGTTCTATTCTTACAATACTGCCAATCAAATGTGATGTTTCAACAGTTATCACTTCTGTCTTTTCTTCTTGTAAACCCATATTATCTGAAAGTTCCTGTTTGACTTGCTTTAATAAAGCAACTGTTGGGTATTTGTTAGTGTCATCACCTTGATTAAGGTCGTTTACTTTATTGCTCTTATCCTCTTTTTCATTTTGTAATTTGACTGATTTAGAAGTCAAGTCAAGTATCCGTTGCTTATTAGATGTCACTTCCGCTTCTACTCGATTTAACTTGTTTTCAACCTCTTGTGTTTTAGTAACAGTTGTATACAAGTTAAATAAGGGAGTTAAATCAACTTCAGATACTTTCACACCTGCACCATCTAACAGTTTTATTTTTTTACCGTCAAGTCCAAGAGCATTCACTAAATTTGAAACAAACGCACTAACAGGTACAGAAGACAGCAAGTCTCCTTTCTTATTGTACATTTCTAAAGTTTTGTTAGCACTATTGTAAACCAATTTAGTTCCTTCATTATTCAAAAAACCTAAATTTAAAACACCAACAGTAACACCATGTTTATCCTTTAATGTTAAAGCTGCAGTAGTAGGATTTATTTCAGCATTATGTACAGCACTATCGTTTGCATTTATTTGGTCTTGTAAATCTCTAATTGCAACAATATGTTGTTCGAGTACTTTTTCAACATCTGCTTTTACTTTTTTCAATAAAGAAAGATTAGGATATTTAACATCTGGTTCAGAAGCGTTTATTTCTCCTGTTTTATTTTTCTTATCTTCTTTACCTTCAACTGCAGTTTGTGAAATTAAATCATCAATTTCTTTTTTTATTTTTTTAATTAAAGCAATACTTGGATAACGTTCATTATCAAAACCGCCTTCTAACGTTTGAGCCTTATTACTTATAAGTTCTCTTTTAGTAAGTTCTGTTTGTGTATATCTTTCATGGTTAGTAAGTTGTCTTCCAAATTCTGTATAAATGATACTAAACTGACCAGCCGTTAGCGCATCTGTACTGTCGTCCACTAAACTACCTTTAGCCAAATTTGTTATCTTTTTCTTACCAACATCAATTCCTCTTTCACTTAATGTTACAGACCCTATTTTTGCTTTTTTTATTTCTAAATCTTCAGCTAACGATATTTCTATCTTGTGGTCTTCCGTGCGTACATTTATATTTTTATCAGCTCCTTTAACTTGTATTGTTTCACCTAAAACAACTTGAGTAGGTCTATCTAAATTATCTGTGAATGTTATAGGGCTATTTAATTTTAAAGAATATTGTTGTACTTGTTTTTTTAAAACTTCTACAAGATTTTCTATAACCGTTAACTTAGTACTATTACTACCTAATTTAGATTGAATTTTATCAAGAATAGAATTTAAGTTTGTAAACTTATCCTTTACTTGATTTAAAGTGTTTTTATCTTCAGTTGTATAGTCTTCTGTTGATAACTGTTTACCTACTTCTTTATCAACTTTACCTGCCAAACTGTCAGCTAAAAACTTAATTAAAGATTGGTCTTTCTTCCAATCATAAGAAGGCTGTGAAGGTTTATTCCCCCCACTGTTATTTCCATTTCGTAAAGAATATTCAAGTGCTTTAACCTCTCCTTTTAAATTCTTCAAATACTCATTAAGATTTTCTAATAATTTACTGAGGTTGTCAGAAGGTAAGACATTTAACACAGGAACATCTTTTTCTGACAAAACACATTTTGTTGAAAGTAATGTCTCACACTCCAACGCACTATTATCAACCTGAGGTCTATTTATTTGTTTACAAACTTTTGCCATTTTCCCTTTATATTTTATTATGCACAAATTTTGTCAATAATTGCTTGTAACAATTCTTGCAAACTTCGTATTCCTGTATCACAAGGAGATTTTAAACATTTCAGATTCAACTTAGAAATATCTACTCCGTTTGAATTAGAACCACCTGTCGTTCCATTCTTCAAATCACAAATTTGTTTTTCCAGAACTTTAAGTGCGATAGCTAATGTTAGCTTACTTTTGTCAACACCATAAGTAATACAAGAAGCTCCTAAATCTTTTAAATCGCTTCCGTCTTTTATTTCTTTTATTAGTTTATACAACTCATCTGTTGTTTCTTCAATAGTAACACACATCTCATCTTTCAACTTAGAAAAATCAGGAAGCTCACTGTCATAATACACACAGCGAGCATTGTGTTTTGTACCACAAGTATGTTTTATTTTATAACCACAATTTGTCATCTTTGTAAGTTTTAGTTGTCATAGTTACTAAAAACTACGCAAAAGCGCGTCATTAGTTTTGTAGCGTTAGGCGGCGAGCTTCTGAAAGCCTACCGTCCACACTACGGGCGCACTACACACCTCTATTGGGTTGTAATCAAACTTCCCAACTGCTTTCCTCAATATGTTTAATCCGCCATTGACATCTGCATTGATGATCTTCCTTTCGGCGGTTTTAAATAATCCGCGCTTGATGCGCCGTCCCTTATACTCTTCGTGTTTACCTATAGCTTCATCATCTAAGAAGCTACACTTAGAAGTATAACTCTCTTCTATCTCCTTGACCGTTATTCCTTCCATAGTGCATTTGTATTGTAACATTTGTATGAACTTGTAAAAGGGAATACTTACAAAATTCTGATTATTGCGCTTACCTATATTCGTGTTTTGTTTCCACTCTTTGTTCTTGCCTATAAACAAAGCATTAATATCTTTGGAAACTAAATAATTCACTATCATTCGGCTCGCCTTATGCAAGTAATCATTTATTTTATTGTTTCTTTTAAAGGTCAAGGACTGTTCCCTGTGGGTCTGCTTTCTCTTTGATGTTCCATACGTTTTATCTATTTTAGCTTGTAGCTTGGCTTTATGTTTATTGTAATATTGATTGATAGATTTTAAGGGTCTACCATTGACAATATTAGGCTTATCCACATTAGATACAATAGTAGCCAAGTTGTTAATGCCTAAGTCAATAGCAGCATAACGCTTATTATCTTCTTTTAAAGGGGTATCAGGTATTTTGTAAAGGATTTCTACCACTATATGATTACCCTTAGGCACAAGGCGTATTTGTTGTATAGACTTGAGGTCTTTGATATGGGTAGGAATACGTGATTGTGTCTGCGCTACTCTGATGTATCCTTCTTTAAAGTCTTTTTCATAGAAGGCTTTGTTATCGTAGACCATTACCTGACGTCCATTCTTTGGCAAGTATTTAGGCAGTTTTACAGGCTTGTCTAACTCACCCGCCTTCTTAGCTTTAACAAGGGCAAGAAAAGATTTCATTGCTTGATGAGCAAGGCTGACAACTTGTTGCGCTGACCTTACGAACATCGCACGGTAATCAGGTTGATTTTGCTCTTGAAACTCTTTGCTTAGCACAAATTTATGCTTGAGCGTGTTGGTTTCAAAGAAATGCTGCCGAAAGGCGTATAGTGCACTATTATACATATTCTTAGCCAGAAAACACATAAAGTCATACTCCTTAAACTCAGGAGTACCTATTTTTATGATATGTCTTTCAGCTAAAATCATAGTACAAAGATACAAAATAATATGAATATGACCAAATAAAATGATTAAAAAATTAAACCAAATTATGTATGACAAACATCCTAAAAGGCGCAGTTTGACGTTAAAGAATATAAAAACATTCTTATATTATCATATTCTTTTTCAAAATCACAATAACCTTCACAAAGAAGTCGTTTTAAAGTTTTTAAAGCAAAATAATCTTGTTTACTATATCCTTCACCTATCCCAAATCTTGTTTTCAACATATAAGAGTGACCTATCTTACCTAAAGCAGTGTCAGCTAAGTAAGAAAGGTCAGAATTAGTATTATGAATTATACTTTGAGTATTCATTTTCTACAAGTTTTTGAAGGTCTATAAACTGTTTTCTATCAGGGCATTCAAAACCATAATTTTCAAACCACTTCTGCACCACAGTAAGTCCTTTATTTATTTCAGAGTGTTCTTCTTTATCAAGAACAACTTTCGTTTTATACATTAAATCTTGCAGTTCAGATAATGAAACTGCACACAAATTATCATTTATTTCTCCTCTGTTTTCCTGTTTCATATCAATTAACGAAGTATTAGCATAATGTTGAGATTGAACATTTACTATATTCTCTATAACTCTATTTCCTTTACATCCACATCCCATATCTAACACTTTTTACAACGTTTTACTCTCTCTATAAGTTCTTGAGCTCTATACAACAATTCCTGAGCCTTACAAACATCATCAAACCTAACAGAAGCCTTAGCTCCATCTATTAACATTTGAATATCAGTTATTAAATCTTTAAAACATTTATTGTTCTCTTTACAAGAGTTATAATATGTAATAAAAAGTTTATCTAATTCTAACTGCGTGTTATCAACCTTTAACCATTTTCTGGTTAATTGATATTTCTCAGGAGAACCTTTAACAGTAATTGTATAAACACCATCTGGAAGTTCACCGTACTCAACAGGACAGTCCGTGTCGCAAGTGAGACCTAATGTTTCTGAATTAAAAGAATTAATTTGATAAGGTTGAAAGTAATGAGCGACGCTATCCGTTTCAGGGTCATTACCTGGTAGAGTTATTTCTATAACTTTTGGCTTATTTTCTATTTGACCCCACAATGAATTATCCGCAATCATCAAAACACGAGGGTCTCCCGTGTCAAGAATTTGAAAATCTATTTGTATTTTTGAAATCATTTTAAAATAACTTTGACACACCTAAATATAATGTTTGATTTGTACTACCTTGTAAAAAATACAAAGTTTTTTTGTATCTAAATCCCCCATTAACCCCTAAAAGAGGTCTTTTGTCCAAATAAGAATAACCAACTAACCCACCAAACAACCAATCAAAGTTGTTAGGTCTTAACGAAGGTGATGTTAAAGGTAAAGACTTAACCTCTAATGAACTGATTTCAAGCCAACTTGGAGCATTCAAATATGCTTCATAAATACCCTTCTGTTTCTCAGTAATTACTAAATCTAAACGTAAGGGCTGAAAAGTAAACTCACCATTAACTTTATCTTCTGCAATTTCTGCTCCATATCGAACAAAATAATTTTCTTTCTTTGGATAATAATCTTCAAAATATCTATGACCCTCCTTGTTCTCAATAGGTATAATTGATTTTTGACTCTTTAACTTTCCTACTACTTTAGTAAGTGACATCACTTTCTGTTCTTGTTCCTTTAACTTGTCATAAAGCTGTTTATTTTCAGTTTCAAGAACTTTTGCAATTTCCCTTTCTTTATACATATCATTTACAAGACGAGCGTATGTAACACTATCTACTTTTCTAAGACTATCTTGGTCTATCAATTGTCTTTTATAAGCAAGTTCTTTTGCTGTCATTTTTTGTTCTTCACTTGTACAAAACTTATACTGTAATACAGCAATAAAAAGTGCAACAAAAAATAAAAATATAAATAAGTTGTGTTTGTTTTGTGTTTTCATCATAGCTTTTTAATTCTTAAAAAATATCGATATGTGGTAATTGGAGAACAACTTTCAATCAATGTTAACAAATCTACAGATTGTTTTAATTTATACTGATATACAATAACATCATTTTTATTTAATTTGTTTTCAAGTTCAAAATCTTCAAATTCCAATTTTTCAAATCCTTGTTGTTCTCCAACAGGTATGACAACTTCCATTTTAAAAATTTCCTTTGTTGCACCATGAACTATTAATTGTCCGTCATGTGTAAAACATTTAAAATGTAAAGGATTTATTTTGTTCTTAGTTTGTATCTTGTTTTCCTTTTTAATATACTTAAAATTATGATATTGTTTATATTGACTATAACTATCAATTGTTTCAATATTTCTACCCAATCCTATCGTTCCAAAAAGGTTTAACAAAATATCATCTAATTCTAAATCAACTCCTTTAAACAAGTATTCAACAGAAAACAATTCTTCTCTACCTTTCAAATATTTATTAATAAACTGCTTCTTTTTCATAAATATTCTTTATCTACTAAAACTATACGCTTTTTCATAAGCATCTAAAACCATTCGATTTCTCCTACCAACTTCTTTTATATCATTAGGATTTAATTTAGAAAACTTACTCTCTGTAAGAGCCAAAACTTTATGTTTATCCACCATTTGTGCATAATATTGAAAAAGTGTAACTACATTAGGCTCATCCTGATTGGTTAACAACTTTTCATAAAATTTCCAATTCACATAGGTAGTCACATACTGTTCTATATTTCCTAATCCTAACTCAGGAATTATTGCAAACCCCTTTTCATCGACTTCCATTCCGTAATATTGTAAATAAATAGTACCTTCTCTAAAATTTGTATAGATGGTACTACCATTTATTATAATTTCATTAGGATTATCTCTAACTACTAAATTCCTACAATGTTCTGTACACGCAGAACGCTTAAAGCCCTTACCTAATTTAAGTAATCTTGGATTTTTATAATATAACTTTGCCTCAACATCATTTATAAAAACTTTTTCTGTTATTACTTTTTCTTCATCCTCAACACAACAAAAGTCGCAACTATTCCACTTTGCACTTTGTTCAACTCTCTCAACCCACTGCCAAGCCCGCTGTAAAATAGGCTTATCTTCCTCTTTACAAAAATAACTCTTAGGTTCACATTGCCAAGCAGAATAAAGAGCAAAAAAGTTGTCAGGTAACACACCCTCAGAACCCTTTATATCTACAACAGCGTCCTGTAATACCATTATATTATTACCAAGAGGTTTTAAGGCTTGTGTAACCCATTTATACACAGATAAATCATCTATCAATCCTGCTGATAGATAACTCTCTTTTTCTGATTTAAACTCTGCTAAAAACTCTTCAAACCTCATACTTAATAAACAAAAAGAGTCCTACAACTCTATGTGCAAAGATAACACATTTTAGCCGTAGGACAAAAAGAATAATTTAAAAACTAACTACTATTTTTTTTCGTTTAGAATTTACAATCATTTCTAAATCTTCGAGAGTTATTTCATCAAAATGTTCTTTAAAAAACATTTCTTTATCACTCTCTGCTATTGAAATGTTTGGATTTTCAACAGTCTGTGCAATTTTAAAAAGTGCAACAGTTACAGGTTTATGTTTCAGACACCTTTCAAGGTCAACATTTTCTGACAGTATTTGTATTACTGAATTAGAATCTAACAATGTTGATTCTAATTCAACTTCTGTTATTATTTTCATTTTTTAACATTATTTAACTTTATTTCTCTTAATATTTTTCTACAGTATTATCTTTTTTGTCTGTTCATTCATTCTGACAAATCCATCTTGTGTAATATGTCCATCAAATTTGCTTATCCTAACAGCCAATCGATTAGGTATTAATATTTTATCAAGATTCATAATTTAATTATTTTTATAAAATATTCTTTTTATTTACTTCTTCAAAAACAATCTGTTGAGGTAAAACATTATGACAAATATAAACCGAACTGAAAGGCGGGTTTAATTCTGTTTTACCGCTCGTGTAGTCACGCATATAACTAATGCGTTTGTCGAAATACATAATTTCAAACTTGTTGTCTTTGAAAAGTTCAAACCTATTTTTACTTTCAAAAATTCCAACAACACCTAACAACATTGCAAAAGGGACGCCTACAGAAAACAATTTCTCTAAAACCTCCGTCTTTTTAGAATAAGGTGGATTTGAAATAATGTAATCAAAGAAATGAAAGCTATCACCGCTTCTTTTAAAGAAGTCTTTACCTTCATTTATATGTTCAAATTGTACATAATGACCACTCTCTTCCAAAACCTTAACGTAAAGACTTTCTTCTGTATCAAACGGACAAAGGATTTTACTTTTAGGTTTTAAGTATTTCAACAACGGTTCAATTGCGTAATATGGTGTATAAAACTCGTCATTAGGATTTATGTCTCCCTTTATCTCCTTCTTATTTGTTATTGTATCTAATTTCAATCTATTTAATTATATTTTATTACTTTTAATAAATATCTTCTTTTCTTCTTTCGTTTCTCCCCATAAAACCTTGTTCACGTGAGTAAAAACCAATTCAGGATGAGCTTTTGTAAACTGATATGCCTTCTTTAAACAATAATCAATCTTATAACCTATTGCGACGGTTCTGCGGACACCACTATCAAGAATCATTGCCATATAACAATAGTTACCTCTTTTAAAATCACCACAACTGTTGTATTCTATTTCTTCAAACATATCATCTGTAACCTCATAACCATAAACGTCTTCAATAATTTTACAAACTGTCTTAATAAGGTTATTTTGTTCAGTTTTTTCCTTTGACCACACAACATTTGTGTTTCTTAAACTCTCTTTAAAATTTTCGTATTTTGTCATTTCTAATTTAATTAAAATATTTATAATTATCTATTTAAGCAAATCTACAGTATTTATACAACCAACAGAGGTAATTACTTCTTGAAAAGTTCGTTCTAAATGTCTTCTTAATTTTCGTTTAGCTCTACTTAGGCTTTTTGCAATAACTGTAACACAACCTGAATGTTTTTCAGTAATCCATTTTATTTCAAAAGCCTTTACCATTTTTGAATTGTAATTCTCAATCTTTTTAGAAT
>ERZ773035.1820-NODE-1820-length-14704-cov-3.208137_pt1 | contig 14704 bp, 14 predicted proteins | sample MGYA00511487_ERZ773035 | MGnify/ENA primary metagenome ERZ773035 (study PRJEB29015, sample SAMEA2737985) | human oral metagenome | biome: human oral; feature: human-associated habitat; material: dental | place: China | collected 2024 ...
AATTGAGACTAGCCCCTGGATGGCTTATAACTACAACAAAATATGGATATCGCGGATCGTTTTCTATCTTTACGAGAACCGGAATATTTAGTTTATTTAACGGCTCGCGGCTAATTTGATAACCTTTTGATTCATATCCTAGTTTTGTTGCAGCATCTTGAAGTTGTTTAAAACTTACCATGTTAGTATTGAAAACATTGTTTTTATCTTTCATTTGTTTCAACACATCCTGTTCGGATATATTATTAAAATCAAGATTATTAATTAGTGTAGCCATAGAAGCAGCACCGCAAGATTCCTCATAACTTTGCCTTACCATACCATGATTTCTTAATTCTTTATAGGAGCGCACGACAAATTCGGCATTTAAATTAATAATAATGATAGACAGAATAATACTATTTCTAAATATGCCTACTTTAATCATCAAATTTTAATATTCAATAGCCTAAGTTCTTGTCTTTTAGCTTCCAGTGCTTCTAAAAGTTCCTTATTGGCTTTTTCTATTTGTTCAAACAATAGCTCTGCTGGTGTTTTTAGTTTGGTATCATCTTCTATTTTAGGCGTAGTCTTTAGAAGGTTTTTCATAAATCTAACATAATCTTGCATGTCTTCATCCATTGAATTTATTTGTTTATCTGAGATATTATTCATATCATTTTGACTATGCCATAAATTGATCTTTTCTCTAAACGCTTTTGCATCTACATTCTTATCGTATCCTTGCATTTTACCTATAATGGTTGTTTCGCCTTCTCTTACATTTAAATTTTTATTTATAACAGCAGCTAATAGTCCGCCTTTGGTAACACTTCCATCAGAATTTAAATATTTCTCTCCATTAACATTTATATAAACTCCTGTTTTATCCTGCTCTCTGCCACCGTTATTGTTGCTAAAAATAGATGTAGCTGGGGTATAGTTTTTATCTCTTGGATCTTTGCCTGCTCTCATAGATTCATTGAAAAATAACGTGTCTATATCTTTGCTTTGATCCTTATAATTAAACTCCGCTGCAGCGGCATCATAGTCATATACACCATTATAAACTCTATCTACCTTAAGCGTTCTTTTATCATAACTAAACCCTTGTGGAAATTTAGCAAGATCTTCTTTAGTAAAATTTTCTTTTGAGTTTAAAACTTCTTCACCAACTACTTGAGTAAGAATTTTATAGGCATTACCAGCGGTTTTGGCAATATCTACGTTTTTCATAGTTTTCATTAAGAATGATGCGCCCCCTACTACCCTGCTAAGCGACTCCATCGTGCTTGAATGAATTTTATAGTCTGTAGGGATTCCTGCAGCCTTATTAAATTCAGCTGTAAAGTAGCCATCTTTATCTACGTTGTACCCCAAGACACTACTTAAATTTGAAGCCGATATGTTCGATTGTGCAATATCATTTTCTTTTGATATTTCTATTTTAGAGTTATGTCTAATATTTATTTGAAAATTTTGCGCTAAACCAAAAGAATTATTTAATCTACCTATCATCTTTTTTCCTATAGAGTTTATAAACCCACAAATATTGCTTTGTGGGTCAAAAATAAATTAATACCTAGTAACCAATATCCTACTTAGATCATTTTTAAACAATCTTCCCAGCCATTTGCTTAAGTTTTTACCCGTTAGCTTCCCTGGATCGACATTTTCCGCCCAAATTTTGAGCTGATCTCGGTCTAGTTTTTCTGGATCAAGAGCGTCATAATCAATATGTGCTGTTAAATTCGGCTGTGCGATCGCCAAATTTAAAGCTTGATTTGCCGTCTCTTTTTCCTCATGCGTCTTTAAATTTTGCCCATGAGAGCTACTAAAATCATAATTTACGTTTGCGCCAAATCCGTTTACACCGCTTATCATATTAATCCTTTTAAGCCTTTATATCCACGCTCTTAGCGTTAAATTTCATCATCGCCTCAAGTTCTTCTAAATTTTTTCTAGTATTTTGCTCTAGCTCTTTGTCGTATTTTCTGTTTTTATCCAGCATCTTTTGCGTTCGCTTTTCTTGCTCTATTAGCTTTTCTAGGCGTTTTTGCGCCTCTTTCATATCCTCTTGCATTATTTCAAAGAGGCTTTTTGATTCTTTGCCGTCGTCGCTGACGTTTATCTCACCGACAAATTTTAAACTCCTTGCAAAATCTACGAAATCTTTTAAATCTTGAGACAATGAATCCACTAAAGATTGCGAGTATTTATCGTATTTATGTCCATGCAAGTCGGTAAAGGCTTTAATTTTTGCTTGGTACTCTTGTGAGGATATGTTTTTATCTAGCCCATTAATCTTGCCATGATAGGTGGTTTCACCTTCTATGGCGTGGCTATTTTTGTTTAAAATACCGACCAAAAGCCCGCCTTTGGTTATATTGCCGTCTTTATCGGTATATTTGTCTTTTGTAGTATCAAAATACATACCACTGTTTATATCCTCTTTGCCGCCACTGTTGCTGTTTAATATGTCGGTAGATGGTTTTAAGCTCTTATGCTCTGAGTAATAACCGACAGTGGAGCTATTATAAAAAGTAGTCGTTATGCTTGTTCGTTCATTTCTTTGAAAGCTACTATCGGCTCCCATATAGTCTGATATTTTGCTATGAAGCTTTAATACCTTGAGCGTTTTATTGTCGTATTCGTATCCTTGAGGCAATTTGGCAAGATCTTCTTTGTTAAAACTTTCTTTGGAATTTAAAACGTCCTCACCGACTACTTGGGATAAAATTTTATATGCATTGCCGACTGTTTTGGCTATATCTATGTTTTTAAAATCGGCTTTTAAAATGCCCGAATTAGTATTTACGTTCACGAGAGATTTTAAGGTATCAGAGTGGATTTTGTAGTCCTTTGGGATACCTGCGGCTTCGTTAAATTCGGACGTAAAATATCCGTCCTCATCGACTTCGTAGCCTAAAACTTCGTTAAATTTGTGCTCGACTATGTCAGGCTGCGAGATTTCATTTTGTTTCAAAAGCTCAGTTTTTGAGCCATGCTTAACATTTACGTTTAGGGAAAAACTTTGTCTAGAAAAAGCGGAATAGTTGTTAAGAGCGTTTATCATATTAATCCTTTATGCTTTTACGTCAAATTTGCCTAGTTTTGCTAGTTGATTTAAAATCTCCGTTATATCCGTCCCTTTTTCTCGTTCGGCTTTCAGGAAATTTTCAAAGAATTCTCGTCTGATGTCTTTATCTACGTATGTTTTGCTTTTACTAGTAGCTTGGATGGGTTTAAATTTCTTTTCCCTGTTTTGCTTGGCTAAATTTGCGTTGTATTCTTCGAGTTCTTTGCGCATTTGCTCGTTCATCTCTTTGCGAGCTTTCATAGTCTTTTCGACGTCCTGCGCATAGAGTTTTTTAAATTCCTCTATGCTGATGTCGGCGCGATCCATAAGCCTAGAGCCTTCCGCACTATTTGCGGTACTTTTGCCGAGCGAATCTCTGAACGTCTTTAATTCCTCTTGCTCTTCTTTGGTTCCAAATCCTAAAATTTTACCCCAGATAGTGGGTTTACCGTCTCTGGAGTTATCCATCAGCATCCACATATAGGTTTGTAGAGTAGAGTCGATGACGTCTTCTTTGCTTTCGGGTTCTTTTTGTCCTATATAGCGTAGCTCTTCGGCCGTATATTTTTTGGATAATATGCCGTCTATCTTATCAATCGTCTTTGTTATCCAGTTTTCGTCGCTTTCGTCTATCTCGATGGCTTCTTTTACGATTTCTATGATGGTTTTACTTCTGTATTCTTGTAGCTCTTTTTGGATTTCTTCTTTGCTTCTCGGAGCTTGCATTTGCTCGTTCGCCGAATTCGTCTTAGCGGTTTTATCTACAGGAGTTAAATTTGACTTGAAATTTGCCGTAGAAATGTTTAAATTTGAGCCGCTTATCATTTTTAATCCTTTAAGACTATATCGGATAAAAACGACTTTTCTTTGGCATAAACCAGGAAGCCAATTGTAGTAATAAAATATCAGGCTAGATATTCGTTTCGCCTTTAGGGCGGACGGTTTCTTTTTGAAACGCCTCCAGCCTTAGTGCTAGCTTATCCACTATGCTATCCGCAGTTTCGTTGCCGCTCAGGCTCATGAGCCCGTCTTCGATAATTTTCTTTAAAAATTCCTTTATGATTTTGGTATTTTTTAGAAAATCGGATATGGTTATAGGCATATCGTCAAAGCTTTGGCTTCTCATATCTTGCGCGTATGTTTGGACTTGATCCGTTAGCCTAGTTTCCCCGCTATCGCTCGCTATGGGCGGGAAGCCTTTTAAAAACTGCATAAATACCCCCTCTCTGGCGTATCCACCCTCTTTTTCGTAGACCGACGTATCGGGGTTAAAGCTAAAGCCGTCTTTTTCCTGCAAATTTGACGAGCCTAGGGTAGAAAAATTTAAAGGATATACGCTAAGGCTAACTCCGTATTTTTTAATATCGCTTGAGAGTTCGCCGGCGTTTTGTAGCTGAGTTTGAGTACTATAGACGTTTGATACGGCAAATAGGCTAACGTCTTTTAAAAAATTACTCTTGCCAAACGGTTTTTGATTGATATTTACGCTAAAGCCCTTGGGTAGCTTCTCTAAGTCGCTTTGGCTATACGTTTCTTTGCCTTCAGGGACGACTGCGTTAAACAGCTTGTAGTATTGTTTCACCGTGTCGGCTACGTCGATATTTTCAAAGGGCTTTTGATCCTGCGAGGGCGTAAACAAATAAGTCTTATTGTTAAACCTGACTATCTCGTCGATAGAGCTTTTGTGGATTTTGAAATTTTCGGGAAGGCCGGCGGCTTTGTTAAAATCGCTACCCATATAGCCAAGATTATCCACCGAGTATCCGTAAGCCAAATTTGAGCCGAATTTTAACGAGTTTAAATTTTGATCTTGCGTGGCGCTTGACGTCAGATCGTATGTTTTAAATGCGGCGGTCTCAGCTGTGCCGCTGCTCTGAATAAGATTTGCGAAGCTAACGTCCTGCATTTTGGCTTGCTTCTTTTCTTGAGTTTTGGATAGTATCGACGAATAATTTATGGCGGAGATGTTCACGACTTATCCTTCTTAAAAAGAAATTTAAAGAAGGGTAAGCAAAATTTATTCCTTTATAATCCGTAGTTTTCTCTCAAATGCCCCTATTATATCAAGGCTTGATGCTAGAGAGTACATTATTATGTTTGATTTAGCACAAATTATTTTGCCTCATTCCAAATAACAAGATTGTCGTTTATGCTGAGACTTGGACAAGTATTATATATTTGCGCCACAAGGACCCAAAAGAGACAAAATTATAATACTTCTAGGCTCTATCTGCTTTAATTTATAAATATTGGATCTGAGGCAAAGTATAACTTCTAACAACACAGAAGCTATTATCATTTGAAGCGTTTTTTACATTATAGCGCATTTTTAATTTTAGTGTCCCTATAAATTTGAGTAAATCTATTAAATAAATCACTTGAAATTTTTGATATTTTTTTATCATCTAGTTCCATGACTTTATATTTTAAATGTTCTTTTATTGTTCTTTTTAGTGCCTCTTCGCTTTGCATAATTTTTTCTACTTTTTCTAGTTCTTCTCTAAAATTCCTAAATTCGGCCGTTTGAGCCGCTATGGTTATATTATTTGCTAATACACTATCTTTTACTTTTGTTGTTCCGCCTTCAAGTATCATAGGGTTTTCGCTCTTTAAGAAACTCATAAATAAAGCTTCTTTAGTATACCCGTTACTATTTTGATATACTGACATATCGGGATTAAAACCCCAAGCATTACGTGAGTAATTTGTTCTTAGACTATTTGGACTAAAATCTAGCTGGTGCAAATTAAAATCTACGCCAACTTCTTTAAGATCATTTTTGAGTTTACTCGCTTCCTCGAAGTTGTTTCTATAAATATTTGTTACTTTTTCTTCACTTCTATCATTTAAAAAATTTATGTTTCTTTTTTCTGTTAGATCGCCTCTTATATTAAATGTTTCCATACCTTTTGAGCTATAGCCTCTTGGTAGGTTTAGCAAATCGCTATCTGTAAAATAGTCTTTGTTGAGATTATCCCCCATAACTTTAGAAAATATATTATAATATTGACCTATAGTATTTGCTATATCTATGTCGTCAAATACATTGTTGCCAAATAGTTTACCTGTTACATTGGCAAATAAAAAACCGTTTAAATTATTGTCTTTTGTGGCATGTCTAATAAATTCATCTAAACTTTTTTTATGAATCTTAAAATTTGAAGGAAGGCCGGCTGCCTTATTAAAGTCTTCCCCCATAAAACCCTCGCTATCCATGCTATAACCATAAACATTAGATTGAAATTTAACCTTTGTTATTGAATCTGCTAGACTATTTCTCGGAGCTACTGCCGATTCTGAAGATATACGAGTGTTTGCTTGTAGGCTCTTTTCTGCCTGTGTCGCCAATCCTAAGCTTGCTACGGACTGAGCCAAAATTTGAGCCCCAAAGCTCGTCCCGCCAGCTTCTTTTTTTGCTCGCTGCTCTTTTGCTTGAGAAACTATAGAGCCATATTGTTGAAAGGATTTTTGAATAGAAGAATTCATTGCTTGCTCCTTGAGCATAGTTTATGTCTTAAGAAGTAAGCAATTTTTATTCCATATATTAATATACTTTTGACTTAAAGTCAGACATTATTCTATTGTATTCTGGGCCCATATATGCTATGTACGACCTATCAGGAAAATAAATTTGTAAATAATGTTACCTTTGTCTATTCCCAATTCCGAAATGACCAACCAACAAAGTATTTGGATCTAATGTTCCCCCATAAGATTTATATAGGTTTTTAGGAATAGCGTCCGCACTATCATTATAATATTTAATTATTAAAATATTATAATGTTACCAACTGCCTTGAATGTGCCAACAAGTTCAGAAGATACGTTTTTAAAATTAGTATCAAGGCAATTTATTAATGTGGTAATGATTTTTTGATCTTGGCAAGAAATAATAATCAAAACGCATTTAAGCGTTTGTCTATCTATATATACTTTACTTCAATACTTAAATAAGCGGATAAAACAAACGATTTATCCGCAAAAAGTATCCATAATACTAAATCGTATCATATGCTTCAAGCTCCAATGAACTAGATAAAACAAAATGAGTAATTCCGCATCATTATATAAAATAACTTTTGTTAATAATTCTACTTTTTTTCAAGCAGCACAATCTTTATTCTTTTTAGTAACTTTAAAATGTGCGCTATACGTTAATTTTTGTAAAAAGCTCACTTTCTAAACTATTTTAGGAGAACCGCGTCAAATAAAGATTATACTATGCAAGCCAGGTCTAAATTTTAGACCTTAAAATTTTGGTAGATTATGCTTGTAGATTGATAGGATCTTTATAGTGTCGTCTTCGATTATAAAAGGAATAACGTATCCTTTGAAAATTAGATCCCTTATATTGTCTTTGTGAAAATATTGATTTTCTCTAAATCGGCAAGCAAAAGTAGATAAGCTTTCGATTTTTTCAAATAAGCCCTCAAGAAAATCGTTTGCTACTTTATTGCTCTTGCTTCTATCTGTATAAAAATCTAAAATGCTTTTAATTTCTTCCTTGAATTGTTCGCTTAAGATAATTTCCACTCTAAGCGCCTTTGTTTTTTAGGTAGGATCTCATCTCGGTTTTAAATTCGTCAAAGGCTTGGTATTTTAGTTCGCCGCGCTTATCGGCCTCTACTAGCTTCTTTAAATCTTGCTGATCGGCTTGGCTTAGATAATCTTCATTGTCGTAAGTAATGGTTGTTTCAGGATCTAGCGCAATAATAGCCCTAATAGCTTCTATAATGCTATGGTTTGCGGTTTGGATATTTATTGAAGTCATCATTTCTTGCTCCTTGTGTTTATCGTCATTATATCGCACCCTTTTTAACGGCTGACGTTTTCTCTGATGATCGATCTCTAAATTTATACTTATACCTTTTGTGTGTTTAGACTCAGCTTAATATCTTTCATATGTTTTCTCGGAAAATCCGCCTACTCGTCAGGCGGCGGCGTATCTATCGGATAGTGGGATGGAGTTTTTAACCAAAGAGGCCAAATAAAAAGGCGTCAGCAAAAATCAAGTGCTTAGAAATTTGATAGCCAAATGTATAAACAAATAGGCTGGCTATCTGGCCCTATTCCTAAACCATTAGATCTATCTTCTTATAGAATCTATCCTTCTCGCCTACATTAGCGCCTTTGCCAAGCTCGTTATTTAAAAACGAAATATTGTATAGATCCTTCGCCGTTAGGGTTTTATTATCCCTCAGGTATATCAAAAACTGTTTTCCGTGCTTAGTAGAAAAGGATTTTATAGCGCTAGCTCCTATTTCCTGGAGCGTCTTATATTTGCCGTCGGTATCTAGGATGCCTATATTATTAAAGCTTATAGAACCAAGCTCGATGTCGCTCATGGCTTTAGTTTCTAAATTTAGGCTCGCCCTTCTGGTTTTATCTCCTAAAAGCTTACCAGTATCTGAGTATAGCTCTGTTACCTCTATCTCTCTACCGCTATCAAATTTTAAGGTTATAGATCCGTTATCGTTTAGCTTCATGGCTATTACGCTGTCGCTGTCGCTCATCATTAAGGCCGCTTTATTCGGATTAGCCTCAAAGGCTCTTTTTACTTTCTCTAAGTTTTCTGGGCTAAATTCTAGCCTTGTAGCCTTTTGAAATTCATTTTCCATGGCGATCATATATGACGACTTGCTGTCCTTTAGCTTATTTATGTATTCGTCTGCATTTTCTACGTTATACTCTTTTAGATTTTTTGATAGCCACTCTACGTCTTTTGCATGGGCGGTGGATTCTTTTTCATAATCTCTATAAAATTTCATAAAACTATCTCTTTGATAGTTTTCATACGAGAAGTCGTCGCTCGTCTTTTTGCTTGATATGATCGGATTAAATTCACTAAGCTTAAGGTTGCCGTCAAATCCGGCCTTAGCGTAAGCAAAATTGTTAAATAGGCTATTTTTATTAAATACGTTATTGTTTCTTAGGTCTACCCAGCCGTCTTTATCCGCGTATGCATCAAAGAAGCTCTTAATACTATCGGCTTCCGCCTTTTTGTATCTGCTTTCTGGTGCAAATACGGTGTAGGGGTTTGAAGAGTAGTAAGATATCCTATGATCTATATTTGTAGTATCTACGAAATTTCTCATATCATTATTGGCAAGAGATTCGGAGTTGATGATATCTCGTCTTTTTTGATTCCAGTTAACAACATCCGAATTTATAAATTTAGTCAAATCGATATCCGATACTACGTCGCTTAAATTTGCTATCTTTTCGTTGCCGTCCTTATCGTATCCTCTGACCTTGAGCTTTGAGAATAGCTTATCGGAGCTATTTAAAATTCCATCGCCGTTACTGTCAAAGTTAAAAAGCAAAGCATTGCTGGTGAGTTTTCCAATGCCCAACTTATCGTTATCGCCGTATAGATCTAAAAACACCTCTACGTCGCCGTATTTAGTATGCAGGGTACTTGAAGATGCGTAAGAGTTTAAATTTGATGATTTGGTATTCTCAAGATATCCGCTTTGATCTATTAAAGACATGTTGATCGAGTGAGGATCTGCATTTATACCCTGAAAGTATCTCTCGCCCCTAAGAGAGCCGTTGAGATAGGCATTTGAGGTATCGACCCCGTATTTTTGCTTTATCTCTTTTAACGCATTATGATCGTTTACTACGCTATCTATTCTTTGTTCTTGATTGACCGAGTACCTTGAGCCAAGATACGTAAAATCGTATCTGGCAAAGTCTCCCGTCAAAGTAGGAGACGAGCTGTAATGATAATCTAAGCCGCTGTTTCTACCAAGCAGATTGTTAATATTGAATTCGCCCTTGTTTAAAGCGTTGCTACCGCTAATATCCATAACGTTATTTACACGTAGCTTTGAGATGACGCCACTTGACTGAGCCCTTAAAAAGTCTTTTGCCCTATACTCGATTTGCGCTTGTCTATTTAGGTATTCCGCCGAAGTCATACTTTCGTCGCCAACCTTGACGGTCTCTTTTAAAGATTGGGTTTTATTTACTCTGGCGATATCTATATCTGGTAGCTTTAAAAACGAGACATTGTTTGAACTGTTTATCATTTAAATCCTTTTAAAAGCTTTGCTTGTATATCGGATAAAATTTAAAAATATTTAGGATTAATAACAAGTTTACTATATGGCTATTAAGCATCCTATAAAAAATAGTATGTATAATAGTAAGTATAAAACATAAAAAGGGGCGGAGTGCCCAGTCTTGATAAATTAATCAAAAAACTTGAAAATAATCCGAAAAATGCAAGCTTTGACGACGTTAAGCTCCTGCTATTAAATCACGGATATGAATTAGATCACGTTAAAGGCTCGCACCATAAATTTAAAAAAGGCGGCGACACGATAGTTGTACCGTACCATAAGCCGATTAAAGAGATCTATGTTTTACAAATCTTAGCAAAGATAAGGGAGTCATGATGAAAAAAGACTTGAACTATTATTTAAACTTACCGTATACAATCACAATCAAAAGACTAGACGACGGAGATTATTTTGCTCAGTATGCAGATATGGGGCTAACTAAAAGTAATCTAATGGCCGGCTGGGGAGCTACTGAAGCTGAAGCGATAGCAGATCTAAAAGAAGCCTTTGCTTGCTATGTCGAAGGGGCTCTTAAAAACGGTGAAAGTATCTATGAGCCTATCGACGAAAACGTCAAAGTCCGTATAAATTTGACTATACCCAAAGGCGTTTTAAATGCAATAGATGCCGTTACCAATAACCGCTCGGCATGGCTTAGCGAGCTAGCTAAAAAGGCGCTAGCAGTGCAATAAAGAGTACGGAGCAGGCCGCCATATAGACGACCTTTGTAGTTATCTTAAACCGAGGTCATAGATGTTAGAGCGTTTACTCTCTCTTTTATGGTCTTAACATATTCCTCTCTGTCTTTATCGTTTAAAATTTGGTTTGTCTTGCCCGGTCTATATCTTAATAGTTCGGCTATTGTCATTTCTTCTTGCATAATTTTGTCCCTGACCATATCGTTTCCGCTATTTACTCTTTTTATGAAGTCTATATCCTTTTTCCCTTGTTCTATATTGAGTATTGAGTAGGTTTTTATCTGATCGGTAAGCTCGGTTTCCCCGCTATCGCTAGCTTTTGGTTTAAAATTCTTTAAAAATCCTACAAATACGCCTTCTTTGGTGTAGTCGCCATCTGTTTTATACATAGACATATCGGGGTTAAATTTAAGTCCGCCTCCATTATCGCGTCCGATTTCGCTAGAGCTAAGATTTAGCCTATAAGTGTAGCGAGGCGGAGTGAGCATGCTTAGTTCGCGCTCCAAAGCTTTTGCTTCATCAAATTGGTCACCCGTTTTGTAGACGTTCGTAACTTTGTAGCTGCTTACATCCGGTAAATGGTTTCCATTTTCAGCGGCGTCGTTACCGCTGATACTAAAGCCTTTAGGCAGTCTATTTAGATCTTCACTCGTATATGTTTGCTTGTCGTTTGAACCCACTACGCTTTGAAATACCTTGTAGTATTGTTTTATAGTATCGGCCATATCGATATTTTCAAAGGTTTTAGCGGTATATGTCGGCTTGTGAATATAGCTTCTTTCATTAAAATCGTAAATTTCATCAAGAGTGCTTTTATGTATTTTAAAATCCTCCGGAAGTCCGGCGGCTTTGTTAAAGTCCGCACCCATAAAACCTTGGCTATCGATGCTAAATCCGTATGTATTGGGCGAATACTTAACTTGATTTATATTTGATTGCAGATTAGAATTTAATACATTGCTGTCGTTAAATCCGCTTGTTCCGGCACTCGTTACTCTAGCGGTAGCTTGCGATACCATGCTGGCTTGCGCCATTAGCTCTAAATCATAGCTTTGGGCTAAAATTTGAGCTCCAAAGGCTGTCCCTCCAGCTTCTTTTTTGGCCTTTAACTCTTTTGAGGTAGATATTACGGAATCATATTGTTTTTGTAAAGAGACCTCATTCATCGCTTGCTCCTTATTGAATTATAATAAGGAGCAAGCAATATTTATACCAAATAAATACGGGCCAATCCTCATATTTTAAAAAGTATTTTAAAATGCTTAAAGGCATTAAGAAAGAGAATTTCTTGCTTAATCTAAAGGAATGCGCTCTGCTCCACTTCGCTACGCTTATAGCTTTTCAAGACGCAGCTACGAGCGCAATGAAGTAGAGTTTAGATATAACACTAAAAACTACACAGGAAAACTTATATCATAAACTGTTGAAATTGATAAGAGCTCTTATAGGTAGTAAGACGAAGACGTAGCTAAAAATCCGATAAGTTTAATTGAACCTTAAATTTTATACTTTAAAATAAGAATTCTAAGCTCAATATAGGTTAAGAATTTGGATGAGTTTTTTAAAAAGCTTTAAATCTTAAAAGATAGTAATTAAATTCGCCCTTAAAATCACTACTCTCCCGCGCGAGTACGTACGCGAGCGCGCGTATAGCGCCCGTATGTGCGCACGTACGTGGCGTGATCGCGGGAGCGTATGTATGTGTGCGGGAGCGTGTATCGCGCCCGTGGGCACGCACTTGTAATGTTCGCCTCAAAAAACCGATTTGGCTGTTTTGACCCAAAAACACCCCTTTGGACTACCCAAATACCCGTTTGGATTTTCCGCTGAGAAACCGATAGCGGAATTCAAAAAAGGTATTTTGATTTTTACGAGCCTAGGGCGAGTTAAAAAATAATCGTTTGGGTATTTTGAAAAGAAAATCGGGATTTCCGAATTTTCTCAAACACGGAGCGAGCATTTTTAAATGCGAGCGGAGTCGTGGTAGCGACATAGATGTCGTTAGCATAAGCCAAAAGCCGTAGGGTAGGGCTCTGCACCGAATAATAGCGGCGTTTAGGCAAAAGCCTCTGAATAGACCCGAAAAATATTTATTTGGGATTTTCCTATATCCTAGGACTAAAAACGTTCACAAAGGTATCTAGCGTTTAATATTTTAAACGATACGGGTCAGGTAGGGCTTAGGAAGTGCTATACGAAATTAAAATCGATTGTAGATTACCGGTTGGTTTGAAAAAGGCAAATGAGCTTTTTGGGATTTCTACTCGTTAAAATTTTTACCGCGAGAGGTATAAAGATTCGGGTCGTCCAACTTCTTTTCGAGTTCTTGCACGTAGTATTTTAGAAACTGCTCGCATCTAGGGGTTTTGAATCCGTCGTCCCAACACATATAAAATCCACGTATCCAACATCTGTAAAATGAGCGTTTTGGGTCGTCGCTATCAATTATGAAGGCGTAGGTTCTTTGGGAGATTAGACCTTCTTTATACTTTTGCTCTAACCATTCGAGGGTTTCTTTAAGATAGCGCGACTTAGAGTCGAAGTTATCAGGTAGCTCTCCCTCTTGACTTTTCCAATATCTCGTTAGGCTTTGTATGGATAGGCAATAATATTTTTTCAAATCCTCTCTTATCGTTAGGGTTCGTCGGTAGTTTTCGTAGCTTATGCCCCCAAAAAACAGTTGAAACCGCAGGTTAGTTTTGCTGGGGAAGGGTACGTCCGTTTCGTCGAGCGGTGGAATCGTTGCCTTACATAAGAGGTCTTCGTGCAAAAACGAGAGCTCCGCCTCGTTGAGGAGCTCAGAGTTGTAGTATGCTTGCATTACTTTTGGACTTCCATCTTTGAAATAGAAATTTCGCCGACGCGGTCAAACTCGCCGTCGTCGTAAATCAGACCGTATTCGGTCGGGTCTTCTGGGTTTATCTTATAGTCTTCGTCCCAAAACTCGATAAGGCGTTTAGCCTCTTTCTCTGCGGCTTCCTCGGTCTCGAACACGCCGAAACAGTTAAACGGCTCATCGACATCGTCTCTCTCGGTGCTTATTTGTAATACGTAGACTTGCATTGTTTTTTCCTTTTGTTTTGGTTTTTATTTATAGAATTATAATGTAATTTCACTTAAAAATAGCTTATGTTGATAATATTTTGAATGTAATCGTAAACCCCTATGCAAATTTACTATTTTCTGCTATAATTCTCATTGCCTTAAAACGGTGATTTTGATTAGCCCTGTCCTCGACATTTAGAGGGTCGCAGGGTAAATCAATTAGCGCAAGGTTTGACTTTGTCGAACGATTGTGTACCCGCAGGCTTCTATGAAGCGAGGCGGGATAAAGATAACCGCTTCCAGCCTTTTTAGGAAGGGTTGGTTATTAGCTTCCGTTTTTAAAAAACCGATGCTTTGGTTGTCTCCTTTTTCTCCTAACGGCGAACGGCAATTCCCGTTAGCCCGAGCGTATTTGCGTTTCGGGATATTTTTGGAGCGAGAATACGTGGCTAGACTTGCGTGTGAAGGGAACTCGCTCCTTATCTCACATTTCTTAAAAAAATCAAGCACACTTTAAACATAATTTCGATAAGATAGTTGGATAGGGATAGCTTCGTTCCGAATAAATGCTTGAGAGAGAAGCCTTTGAGAAAAGGTATGAGCTAGCGGATTATTCGTTACCCGAATATGTGAGAGCATACAAGGGCGGTTGGCGGTGTCTTGTGCACGACATTCGCCAACAATTTTTATTCGATTTTTAAAAAGATTATTTTAAGTGCTTTGTGGTTATAATAGCATTTCCCCCTAACGAGTGAAAGACCTCGTTAGCCGAAAGCGTGAAACGCGCTTGAGGACTTATAAAAGGCGGGAACATCGCGTAAGCGACCACCCGCCGA
>ERZ773035.1824-NODE-1824-length-14682-cov-21.683667_pt1 | contig 14682 bp, 9 predicted proteins | sample MGYA00511487_ERZ773035 | MGnify/ENA primary metagenome ERZ773035 (study PRJEB29015, sample SAMEA2737985) | human oral metagenome | biome: human oral; feature: human-associated habitat; material: dental | place: China | collected 2024 ...
CTTCATTTGTATCACCCCTCACCATATATCCCTCAACTTGGGCAAGGAGTCAACGCCATTCCCGCATATACCGTGCCGATCAGCGGCTTATATTTTTCGAGGAAGATACGCTCCACACGTTCATACTCCTCCAGGGAGATCAGCCCATCGGAGTGCATACGGCGCACCATGTCCATAGTGGCTTGGTACATTTTCTCGTTATGAAACTGCTCCTTCGTCATGAGCGATCACCTCTGACGGGCAAGAATGACTCAGTGCGGGCACTCTTGCATCCACCAAACCGCTCGGCGATGTAGCACGCATGAGAGCAGTATTTCCTGCGGCTGTTGCCGTAAATCTCGAACCCCCTGCCGCAATGACGGCACGTCAGCCGATAGACAGCCTTCCGTTGCACAAGATGAAGATGACTGTTCCACCATTTCTGCCGACAGGCATCACTGCAGAACCGCCGCTTTTTTCTTCCGGGGACTTGCTCCACCTTCTTGCCGCAGCATTCACAAGCCGATTCAGGCTTTATGGGCACAGCTGTCTCCTGCCTCGCTATCGCCGATCTGCGGCAAAAAGACTTCACGGTGTTTTCGGATAGCCCCATTTCCTGCGCGATTTTCTTGTAGCCCTCGCCTTTCATCCGGAGGTCTTTGATTTTTGCTTTTTGTTCGTCTGTCACGATCTTCTCTCCCCTCTACCAATGAAAGGAGAGAAGCCACGATTTTCAGCGGATCTTCCCTCTGCCATAAAATCACCTCTGTAAAAGAGCCACGGCAGAGACAGAACTTCATGGTTTTTGGACAAAAAATATTGCCCGTGGAGAAATTTCATCCACGGGCAGAATCTGCATCCGTATTCACTTGTTCTGAAGGCGTGTCATGACCTCCTGCAATTTCTGCGGAATGGGAAGCTCCATCCGCGCTGCATTCTCGATGATGGAGATTCCTTCATTCGATATGTAGAAGAAGATTACGGCGGAGCGCAGGACGCAGCCGCTACCGATGATGTGCGTATCCAGTACGTTTACCACGCCGACAAGGGTGAAGATGCAGACTTTCTTGCAGATTCCCTTGAAGCCTATCGCGCTGGACAGCTTCTTCTCCACAATCGCATGCAGGACTCCTGTGATGTAATCCGTTGCCACAAAAGCGACGAGGGCATAGAGCAGATCGTCGAAGCTGCCGAGGAACTCCCCGACAACGATGCCGATGCCCGCCGCATACAAACGTATCGTCAAAATCTGATCCATAATCAAAGACCTCCTGCCTTCTTCCATTTATTGAGATTGCTCATCCTGCGCAGACGGAAGTTATAACATCCACGCATCAGCTCGGTAAGCAGACCGTCTTCCCATAGGTACACTCGTCCCATGAGCTGGACAAGATATTTTCCGTTTCCATGTCGTGGTCAAGCAAAATTGTAACGCTAGTGTCGCATAAACTCACAATGAGAATCTCGCCTGAAACGGCGTAAGATAATCGTTAAAAAAATGTGGGCGCACGTGATTATACGTAGTATAAGCGAAATGCTCAACAGCGTGGTAGAGAGACTCTTCGTCACGATATTCATGCAGATTAATCTCTTCATTTTTCAGTGTGTTAAAATACCGCTCCATCGGCGCATTGTCATACGGACATCCAGCTTTGCTCATGCTTTGTGTTATGCCCCGTTGCGCACAAAATTCCGTGAATGCCCTTGATGTATAGGGGCTGCCCTGATCGCTGTGAAGAATCAACTCTTTGCTTATTTTTCTCTGACTGTTCAGTGCCTTTTCAAGTGTGCGGATTGCAAGGTCGCTCGTCATGCGACAATCCGTTATACTTGCAATGACGCTGCGGTCATAGAGGTCGAGAATTGTGCAGTTATAGCGGACATCGCCACCTGTGAGAAACAAGTACGTGAAGTCGGTCAGCCATTTCTGATTAATCGTCTCGGCAGTAAACTCTTGTCCGAGCAGATTTGTAAAATGCACATGCTGTGCTCCCGCGTGATATTTGGGTGGTTTTCGTTGTACGATGGAGCGCAGCCCGAGTTCCTTGTTCATGTACTTATGAACGGTTACGGCAGAAAGATAGATGCCCTGCCGCTGCAAATAGATTCGCATTCTGCGATAACCGTCAACACCACTATGCGCATGGTAGAGGGTCTGAATCTGATGGAGAATCCTCTCCTTTTTCGCCTCCTCCTGTGCCCGCCGATGTTTTCGGTAGTTGTAATAAGCGTTCGGATAAATGTTCAACCGTCGCAGCAACCATCGAACGCCAAAGAGTTCTCTATATTCGTCGATGAATCGATATGCCTCTAATCGATTCCCTTTGCGAAGAATGCCGCTGCTTTTTTTAGGAAAAGGTTTTCCTTTTCCGCTTCTGCAAGTTCTTCACGTAGGCGGCGGTTCTCTTTCATGAGCTCCAGATCGTTCTGGGCGGTGGGGTTATGTAAGGCGTTTTGCCGGCATTCTTCGCTGAATTTTTTGCACCATTTGCAGATGCTTGCTTTTGAAATTCCATACTCAGCCGTCAGGCTTCGGTAAGTGCGCCCTTCTTCGAGATGAAGGCGGACGATCTGTTGTTTGAACTCAGGTTCATACTGTTGTGGCAAGAATAAAAACTCCTTTCCTAAGACCGCTGACTTTAGACTCAATCGTTACAATTTTAGTTTACCACAACAGTCAGATACCTTTTATCGTTGTGACCACTCCACTGTGATCTTGTCCAGCGCACGTTTGACCTCCGTCACGCGGGTATCATAGTTTTTCTCATTGTAGGTGAGGTAGCCGACCGTCATATAGACACCGGGACGAAATGTCTTTTTCTTAAAATCCGGCAACTTCTTTTTGAACGCCTCATAGAGCGCACGTCGAATCTCAGAGGCTTCGCGATAGTTGTCCTTCTTATCGTCGGCGTTTGCCCGCACCTTTACAGCGAGGATATAGGCTGCCGCGTTTTCCGCCTCCTTTTCGCTCCCGGAGAAGGCAGTATCGTTTTCGAACTGCAGGTAGATATCCTCGATGTGCTCGTAGATGGCCATCGCTTTTAGCGTCGTCTCGTCATCGAGGCGGTGAAACCACATGCCCATAAATCCGCCGGAAGCGTTGCTTACATAGCCCCAGCCATTGATCTTATAGTCCGCATGTACCTTTTGCAGATTGGCAAAGAAGCCGCGGGTGCCGCTATATTTCCACTCCTCGATGGGATGTGTTTTGAACGCCATGGTGTCAGCTTCGATTTCCTCCAAATGGGTGAGATAGGCTTGGAAGATGTCATTTGTACAGTCTTTGTATTTGCGTAGAATAGATAAAATATCAGTACGCATAAACGTGCAGTCAACATCTTCCTCATGGAACTGCTCCACAATCTTATAGAAGACGGTACGGATATCTTCCTTTGTCACACCGCTCTGAATCAGCGCGTTTGTATAGACATCGATTTGGTTTCCGTGGACGTTCGTGTACGTCTTGTCCTCAATAATGACGTGGATATTATCCACCGTGACCAGAACATCAATGTTCAGATACTGTTGCCGGATTTTCTTGATCTCCGTCGCATGTTCGAGACCCGGCACGCGATGAATAAAGTCCAACGCACAAGCACAGAGCAGGGGATCTTCCGACTGATGTTCTTTTATTCCGTGTGCCAGCAGCCAACAGATAAAAGCATCCTGTGAGAGCTCGCTTGTTGCATAGTGAAATAGATTGACCATGGATTTCCTCCGTTCAGTTTCTCCAACAAAATGTTTGGCTTTGCCGCAGTTTGAACTAGGGTATGATGGCGATATGAATGGTGCTATTTTACCACAGCTGTCAGCACAACTCCCGCCAGAACCCAATCTCCGGGTTTTCATAGGTTCCGACAATCATGCCGCGATCCAGCAGGGTATTACCGGTCTCACAGCAAGTCTCGGGCAGTAGTCCACATGCGTGACAGGCTGCCAGATTGAGCGAGTCTCGTCCTTGACCGTGACTCATGATACAGACGGGATCGTTGGAGCAGGTTCTTGCTTGAGCAATGGCTCTCCGAAAGATTTGTGGGAAAGAATCCGCACGTCCCTGCCGTACCAGACCACCGAGTGTTCCCTCTGCATCACCGCTTGCCGTATAGATAAAAATCCCGCACATTTTCCCATTATCCTCGTTGGAACAGTAGATGCGCTCGCAGAGGGAGGCCACACTGTAGCCACACTCAAAACTCAGCTGCGCGATTAGCAAGTGAGAAAGCGTATGCAGCATGATATAGATGGGGCTGATATTCTGCATAAGATGTTCACCGATGAGAGAATTTTGAACGTTGGCATAGAGCATATCTGTTCGAGCGAACAGTTCCTTTTCGTATTTATCCAGCCAGAGTTCGATATCCTCGTGACAAAGTTCGATAAAGAGTCCCTCGCCACGCACCTCGTACGCCGGATACCAGTCTGTGTGCGGCTTTTTCACGGCGACAAAGCCCTGGTCAGAGGGCTTGGTTACGGGGTGTACGCGTGAGAATCCGATGAGGGCATTGACCACGCGGATTTTGTCAATCAGAGTGACGGCCTTCAGGTGGGGGAGCTGATAGAGCGTGATATCCGTTTCCTCGCGGGAGAAGTCCCCGACAAAGGAATCCGAGCGGGTCTTGACCGCACCGGATAAGGCTGCGTACTCCTCGTAGCGGTAGGAATCATCGATGCCGTTTCTCTCACTTTGCTGGACGAGCCATTTGCGCCGCAGGATCTGTTCCACATCCTGTTCCTTTGCACCGACTTCCAAGGCGATTTTTTTCGTCCATTTGGAGAGTCTCTTTTGGATGAAAGCGAGGCGTTCTTCGGGATCTTCATCTGCAATATTATCAACACAGGAATCAAATGCGTGGCTCGCCTCAATCTGCTGATTGAGGCGATTTGCATAGGGAGGAATGACGAGAGAGCGATAGACGAGCGGGAAATAGACAGAGGATGAACCGCGTTGGATGGCGCGTGGATAACAGTGACAATTCTCCTGCTCATGGCGGAATGGATGTTTTCCCTCACAGCGAAAAGAATAACCCTCTCCGGAATTTTCTAAAGCCTGAAAGCGACCATCATCCATAGCACCCTTCAGTGTGGCATGGGCACCACATGAGGTGCACTTGATACGAATACCATCCAATCCCTCACTGCCGGAGGTGCCGGTCATCAGCTGCAGACTGGGCGATCCGCAGATGGGTTTCTTTGCAGTGGCGTGTACCCAGCTGATCCAGGGGAAATCGTTCAGATGGCCGTGGCTGCAGATCGTGACAATACGTGTGCATAGGAGATCCTGTCGACATGTGGGACACTGCATATGCTGTACCATATTCGGGTCTTTATCCAACTGCCATGGACGCGCAGATTTCCGATAAAGCGCGATCCATTGACTGAGTGGCTGGAAATAGCGACATTTTGGGCAAAAGTACCATTCCGGAAAACGAACATAGCCGATTGTTGTTGGACGTGCGAAATGATCGACATGAAGCGCTTTGGCAAATCGCTCATCATATATTTTCATGGTCTTTTGCCACAATTCCGGTGCGGCAGTGACCAGCGTCTGGTCGGGGAAATCAACCATAGCACCCGCACCGTACTGCAGCACTGCCTGCGCAGTGCGAACGGAGTGCGTCTGCTTATTCAACGGGGATCGCTGTTCACACATTTGAATACGCTCCTTCCCACAATATGACGGCTCCATATACAGGGGTGTCCACATGACGCATCGAGGTCAGTGTGTCAATGGCTGGATCTTTTCCGGCAGAACTATATGCTTTTAGGAGACGTCCTTCTTCTGCGGAGGGGGGCTTTACCATGAATTTCTGACCGAAATAGAGACCCGTTTGTGATGTATCCTCTGTACATACGTCGACGCGTTGTTCCCATATCTGCAGGAAGGTCTCTATTTCCTTGCGCAGTTCTGTCGGATCCTCTGTATTGCGGTTGTCCAGAAGGTGATTGATGGATACCATGCGGTCGACGATGAAGTTCTCGATTTCTCGCAGTTCATCGGCAAAATCAGCACGATTGAAATGGATGGCATCGGCATCACCGGTGAGTCCTGTTTTTTGCCGCACGAGTGCTGTGATGACGGAGTGCAGGGCTCGTGCTCGCGCGGGTTTTGAGAATGGCGTGGCGCCTGTTGGTTCGACGAAGCGATAGAAGGAATCATGATAGGCACAGAAGCGTTCGTAGTGGGAACGGTCTCTGCTTTTTGTCGCGTCATATTGGACGAAGACAACACCTGGATAGGAGCGACCCACGCGACTGGTTGCCTGGATGTACTCACTGGTCAGCTTGGGCTGTCCCAGCAGCATCATCGCATTGAGACGCGCGACATCGATCCCGACCGAAATCATATTTGTGGCGAGCAGGATGTTGGTTGCATATTTCTTTGCGTCCAGATTATCCTTTGAGTAGACGATTTTTTCGAGTTTGTTCAGCGTTTCATTGAGCTCCGTCGTTGAGACACGGCTTGTGAGCTCATCGGGCGTTGCCATCCGGCGGCAAGGCATAAACATACGATACGCAGTACGCTTGATAAAGTCCTTCACATCGTCATTCGCAAATGTGGATGCTTTGCCGAGCTCCTTCAAAGTGTTGAAATACACGGTCAGCGTCCAGAATTTATCCTTGACTTCTTCCGGAAGATCCATCGTGTAAAGACGTTGCAGGAGTGCTGCCATCAGGCGAATCTCGAGGATGGCTTTCGTCTTTCCTGAGGGCATGATCCCTACATACTTGCGTCCGTATACACCCTTGCTGTAATCGATGGTCGATTCCTTTGCAAAGAATGAATCTGTGGCATTGAGACCTGGTGGTGGGAACTGTGCGACTTCACGATTATAGAGAACGGCGCATTGTTCCTTGGCTCTGCGGATGGTTGCGGTGGAGGCAATGATCTTTGCCGGAGTACCTTTGTCCGCACAGAGGTCATCAATTGCCGTTTCAAACAGACCAACGATCGTGCCCAATGCGCCAGAGATGAGATGCAGCTCATCCTGGATGATGAGTTCGGGCGCACGGTTCACACTGCCCATTGCAAAGAAGGCACCGATCCGCCCTTCCCAAGGCAGCATGGCAAATTTATCGACCGTCGCAAAGAGAAGGGTGGGAGGCTGTTGATACAGTTCCTCATCGACGATTTGAATGGGGAGCTTTCGATGAAAATGACAGCATTCATGTGGACAGATCAGATGAAAATGCGTGCCCTTTCCTCTTCTTTTGTCGATGCGATACCCCCACTGACCAATGCGGTGACCTTTCTCCTCGTCACGCACCATCTTTGTGCCGCACCATGGACATTTTAGAACCTGGAATTTATTGTACCTTTCTTTTGCGATACGTAAGTCTCCGTGAGAATCAACCAGCTTTTCCAGAGTCTGTTCTGCATCTTTTGTTTTATTTGGCGTATGCGCTCCACCAATCCAGAGCCCGATTGAGATGGGATCGCTGCCGAGGGGATAGGAAGGGTAGGCGGAACGTCGCTGGGCAGATTCCGCTCGAATGTGCTCGCACGCACAGATCAGCGTCGCAGCACGTGTAAACTGCTGTGCCGCGAGGAGACGCAGGGTATAGCGCATCATGACAGCGGTGCCGTCAGATTCCGTCGGATGAGCGAGTTTCCGATAAAATATCGTGAATGCTGTCAGCCCTAAATAAGCCTCCGTTTTACCGCCGCCGGTCGGAAACCAAATCAGGTCGATCATGTTTCGATCGGGGCTTTGATCGTCGACGATCGCGTTGATATCCATGAGTAGAAACGCAATTTGGAATGGACGCCAGATCGCCTTTCGATCAGATTCCTCATAGTAGTTTAGATGTTGCAGCCATGCGCCGGTTTCTTCGTCATTGGGATAGCGATCCGGATGCGTTGCCGCCATCTCTGCCTGCTTCAGAATATGCACGCGCTGCATGAACATCGCGCGGTTTGCCAGCAAAAAGGCGTTGTATGCAGACGCCGAGATACGCAGTGTCTCGATGCCCGCATACATACGTTTGTATGCCTTCTGACAGGCAAGGATATTCTGCGCGGCGGCAGACCGATGATTGGGATCCAGCGTGTCTGCCTCTGCCTTTAGTCCATCTGCCCAGTGTTGATAGAGTCCGACTAGCTTTGTCAGCGAGGATAGTCTCTGCTCTTTTGTCGCTTCGCCCAGATCCGAGAGATACTTCATCGAGAGCTCATCGTCCTGAATTTCATCGTTGGGCGGGAGTGAAAAATCGACCGAAGGAACCTCGGCAATCGGGAAAAAGTCACTCCATAGAGATCCTCTGCCATCCTCGTCAATGGACCAGCCAATCGATGTGCCGAGCCCTGTGCCGTAGTCCTTTTTATGGCGATAGAGAAGCGCCAGCGAGCGCTCCTCCTCATCGAGAGACTCCGTCTCGATTATATGGGTTTTCTCGACAAAGGAGAAGGCATTCTTCTCTGTTCCGATCTCCATGCGCGCTTGGAAGATACAGCGTTCTTGCTGGATTGCCCCCACACCGTCGACAAGATGGGCATTTACCAACATGATGGTGACAGACCAGATATCGTCATGAAGATGCCGCCGTAAGGCGACAATGTTGGCTTTTGCAGAATCGTCCATCTGTGTGATGCGTTGCTCTGTATGGTTGTTTTCACCAAAGTCCAAAGTAAAGGTAATCTCATGCGGTGTACGGATATAACCCGTACGACAGTAATCGCTTAGACGCAACGCTTTTCGGAGCAGTTCTTTGTCGCTTTCGGAGAGATTGTCTCGCTCCAATAGGGGACGGACGTCTGTATGTGATATTTTGCGTTTTAGCCGCACTTGCTCCGCAGCAGCATCATAGTGGATGAACGGCTCCAGACTGACGGGAATAGAAAAATGAGCTGGCTGTGTCGGATGAAAGGGGAGCACACACTCTTCTGGTTTTGCACGGCGATATGTTGCGAATAAAACGGCCCCACAGATACGGGCACAGCTGCCCCGCACGAGAAATGTGATCCCCATGGACGAAGGTGTATACTGTGCAGATAAGCTGATTTCCTCATCCAGATTGCCCTGCTCGTCATCTGCAGGGGGCGGCTCCTCCCCCTCATAGGAAACGCGCAGATATTTAGCGGACGGATTGTCGGGGATGGATTCGTCCGCATGAGTGTCATCCATCTCTGCGTCCTCAGGACCACTCTCTTCAGCGATTGTCTCATCATTGTCGTGACGGATCACATTGCCCTGTGGGAATAAAATTCCGAGGGAATATCGTGTCGTTGGGGGAGATGAGATGAGCTCATGTTCTGTATTCGGCAGAGAGAACTCCGAGCCAGGCCCCAGCAGCTCGGCTTTCATAGCCGCGATGTACTCCTCTCTTACGCTAAGCATGGAAGCTCTGATCTCTGAATCTGTCATAATGTGACCTCCGCCTCTGGTATCGGCCTATTTACGAGGCCGCTCTTTGCGCAAAATGCTTCGTCTAGGGGTTGAATGTCCTCGAGCACCATCGTCTCGGATAGATGCTTGACATTGTTGGACACGATCGCCAGCAGTGGATCCGTCGTTGGGTGCGCACCGCCGAGCTGTGCCTTGATGGCTTCTGCAATTGCGTCCAGAATGCGGCGTCGTGTGGAGCGCATCCGTCCGCAGGCTTCGAAGTACCCCTGTGCATCCGACAGGAGGAACGGATCCTTAGTTATGCTGGCGATGCTTTCTATGGTGGATTGCTTTTGCGGTCCGATGATATGTGCCTCCTCGACCAGCCATTGACGAATCGAGGCTTCCTTTAAGGATGTTCCGCAGTCTTCCAACCGTAGTGCGAGCTCGGAATAGCTCATACCCTTTCTGTCCTTATAAGCCTGTAAAGCAACTTTCCAATAGAGCGATTTCGCCAAGATGGAGGCAGCATCCTCGCCAAGAAGATCGGCACGCAGGAGCTCCTCATAGATGTTGTCCACGATATTTTTTGCAATGTTGTCCCGCTTCGTAAAGACAAGTGTATCGCCGACGTTCAATGCATTTGCTTTTTTTTCTGCAATGCTTCCTTTGCTTGGGTCAAATACCACTGCGGTGTAATATCGAGAGAACAGAATTTGAGCACCGTCTGTAAAGGTGCCGATATGCGTCACCTCGGATGTCGCGGACTGCCCGTCTGCAGAGGTTGCCGTTACTGCAAATCTGCGCAGTGCTCCTGCACCGGAGTCTGCAAGATAGTCATCCAGCTCGGTCCACAGCTGGGGCGGATCGACGGCAACGTCCTCGATTGGAGCTTTTGGGGCATCGACTTCTTCAACCAACCCCATGCGCGCATTGAGTTGGTGTTCATACTGTTCTGCCGTATACCGGCGATAGTCAAAGAGCCGCTGCTCACAGGGAGCGAGCAGGATGCAGACTTCTGTTGCAGAGGGACAGAAGGTCGGATTGTACTTTTTATCTTTGAGTTCTCCTACAGAGATCACAAGCTCATATGATGCGTTTGGATCAAATTTTGCAGGTGTGACGCAGGATATATTGTTGTGGGCAAAAAGTTTCTCGTGATGATGCCTTAGGATAGCGCCATAGTATGCTTTCGGAACAATGATGGCAAGATTTGTACGGTGATAGGATCCACAGTTGTCCTGGATGCAGGAGAGCAGAGCTGCGCGCTTGGGGGTGGTGCGCTTAAGCTGTGTATATTGTTGTTCCAATAGATCAGCAATCGCTGCACATTTATCCTGTGTGTTGTGATCGTCACCGATTTGATCGGCAATGTCCCACAGTTTTTTGATACGATCCAATGGGGGGGAGGTGGAGATCGCGTCCTCGCTGATTGCATCTGTCATCTCTTTCATGGAGAAGACAGCCGTGGTGAACAGATTCAGCAGACTATAGGCTGTTCGGATAAATATATCTTTTTCCGGGGCATCCCAATGGGATTTTCGGATCACATTGAGGAGATTCACCACATTCCCGTACATATCTTTTGTGATGCTGCTGTCAACAGAGATGGGCGTTATATGGCTTTCCAGTATGGCCTTGACTTGGCGAAACAGCGCGGTTGTGTGACTGTTTATTGTGTAGGCAGTACCGAGGTTTTGGGATAGGAACGACTTTGTGCAAGCAAGAAGGGGCGCCTCTCTATGCTCGTCGAGCATGGCTGCGACGTTCTTGTTGTAGATCGGAGCTGTGATATAGGAAAATCTTAGGATATTGGCGCGTAGTAACTCGTTTAAATCCACTATGTCCATTGTGGTCGGTGCATTGAGGAGGGATAAAAATCCGACAACGGTATTCATGTCGCGATCGTATAGAAGCTCCCGTGCGATGGAGAGATTATTTGTGACTTTGAGCACGGGCTCGACCTTTGTCGGGTTTGCACCGATTTGATAGGGACGGTCTGTGTCCGTATAATAGGATGCCGGCAAAACATCGGACAGGGAAACAGATGATTCCCTGCCATATTTTATACGGACGCGTTTGAATATATCCTCGAATCGTTCTCGTCCGCATGCGATGACAACAGCAACATCAATCTGAGGCGGGATTTCATCAATGGGACGGTCGAGAATATAGGCGAGAAACTCTTCACGGTTTGTTGTGACGGTTTTCACACCCACGCCATTTGTTTTTTGTGCTGCACCATAATAGGGCTTGATCTGTTGTTTGTATTCTTCATAAGGAAGTAGGAGTTTGAGTGGGCTGTTGAATCCCGCGCCATCTTTCAATAGTCTAAAATGTGTGACGCCATTGATCTCCTCTGTTCTCTTCCAGCGATAGCGTTGACTTTTATAAATCACATAGTCATCTTCCTTGAGCGTGGCAAGGATGTCATCGACAGTAACGGCGCTGTATGAGAGACAGGCTATGCTGACGGCGACAATGGAAAGCGCGTCAAAACATACATTGTCCGTATGAAGGGCAATGCCGGTTGGCTTCTTTTTGCTTTGCATACTCTCTGCAAAGAAAGAAAGGTATTTTTCCAAGAGACTCTCTTTGGAAATAAGTGCCTCATCAAGATAAATCTCACACTTTTCCATTAGCGCAGTGATGACTGGTGTCATGCGTGCACCTCCATCTGAGTCATTCATTAACAATCATTTGCAGGAGAGCAAATTTTTGAGGCTAGAGAAAGTATTCCTCCTGCAGAGATTGGCTTTCGGAATAGGCATGGGGGAGGGCGTCCATATCGATGAGTCTCATAGGGTAAGATGAGAGGACAGATCGACTGGTTTGCGTGTATGCTGCTGGTGTGTCCGTGGCAAATGCATACGCTCCAAGCGAAAGTGAAGGTTGAACGACGATCTCCTCCGGCACAATGGGATCAGACGCGTCCTCTGATGGTGGTGGTGGTGTATTGTCAGCCTCGACAAGGTCGGGAAGCATGCCAGGGGCTTTCTCTGGCAGAGGCGAAGTCTTGTCTAGTACAGTGTAGACAATCGTGACATTTTTGTAATCAATATTGCACAGATCCAGTAGATGTTTTATTTTTCGGACAGTATCGCTTGCACTTAGCTTCGTCTCTATATAGAGATCATCAGCGAAAGTCCTCGGTGCGAACATCTTATGTCTTTCTGATGTGTATGCAATATCAGAGGTTGTTTCGGAAAGCCATCGAATCACTTCGGGATGATCACGATAGAGAAGGCGTGCAATATGTGTGTATAACACACTCCACTTATTAACCTCAGTTTTTTCATTGAAGTATAATAGATAGGTCGGTTGCGTGTAAGCATATAGCCCTCTTTTTACAGATGTAAAATCAACTATATTCGTTGTGGTAAGATTGATATCGGCTGCTATATTATGGGGCGTGGCTAGTGACTTCTGAGTTGAATCAATGCTTTGATATTCATTGAGATAAATACAGTAAAACTCAATGAGCGTTTGCATCAGGGAAAGTTTGTCCTTGTGTATAAAGCGCAATATATCATTTGAGGTGATGGCAGATTTCACCGTATCAATCGCGTGTATCGTATCTCTGTCAAATAAAGGCGTTTTAAGTGTTTTGTAGGTCGTGAAAAAGCGATCCAGATCGAGGCTTACATTTTTTAATTTTTGTTGCGAGTTGTCGGGAACTTTTTTTGCGAGCCACTGAAAGAAATCCTCTTCCGGAGAGGTGGAAAGAGGCGATCCTCCTATTGCTTGTTGCAGAAGGTCGTTGAATGCGGGGCGGTTTTTCTTATATAGATTGACGACATCAACGAATACCTGAGGTGGAGAACTCAGGCGGAATTTTCCACCAGAAAATAGATCCTCGATTTTTGTCATCTGCATCGTTATGCCGTTCTCATTACGGAACGTCGCGCCGATATCCATGCCCTTCCTCAGAGCACGTTCTCGCAAGGTCGTTGATACATACTGAATCGCTTCATTCCAGAACAAGAGACCACTTTTCACTTGTGTATATGCGTGGACAAGAATAACCGTTTCTTCTGCGTCCCAAAGAACTCTGCGTGAGGTAGTCATCATAATACCTTTCGTAGTGCAAATAAATCTCTACAAGAGCAAAAACACCGGAAAAAGTTAATTATAATTATAGCATAAACAAAACATTTAATGAAACGGAAATTAAGGCGCAAAGCAAAAGATTTTCTCTGTATGAGTAGTTTGTTGTTGTTCTGCTTGCAAGACTCTTGACAACGGTCGCTCTTTTAATGGAGGGACGGCTCTTTTGATTTCTTTGAAATATGTTATAATAGGGACAAAAGTTTGATCGAGCCAATCTCTATGGGAAAGATTTGGTGGAGCAGAGTGAAGATATTCGATAACGTCACAAACATGGTGCGCGACGATCTGCGAGCAGAGATTGTGCACGGCAGCAGAGTGTCTATTGCGGCGGCGTGTTTCTCGATGTATGCGTATCAGGAGCTGCGGGAGCAGTTGGAGTCCGTGGAGGAGTTCCGCTTTATCTTCACCTCCCCCACATTCGTCAAAGAAAAGACGGAGAAGCAAAAGCGCGAGTTCTATATCCCGCGCATTTCACGTGAGACGAGCCTCTACGGCACGGAGTTCGAGGTGCGCCTGCGCAACGAGATGACGCAGCGCGCGATTGCGAAGGAGTGCGCAGACTGGATCCGTGCAAAGGCGCGGTTCAAATCCAACACCGGCGGCGAGCAGATGATGGGCTTTATGACGACCTCCTCTGCCGAGAAGCAGAGCGTCTATGTCCCAATGAGCGGTTTTACAACCGTGGATCTCGGCTGCGAGCGCGGGAACAACGCCTATAACATCGTGCAGTGCATGGACGAGCCGCAGGCGACACAGATGTATATGCGCACCTTTGACGAACTCTGGAACGATCCCGTGAAGCTCCAGGACGTGACGGATGCCGTTATCGAGAACATCAGCACCGTCTACGCCGAGCACGCACCCGAGATGATCTATCTCACAACGCTCTATCATATATTCAGCGAGTTCCTGGATGACCTGTCCGAGGACGCGCTGCCGAACGAGGCCACGGGCTTCAAAGAGAGCGCGATATGGAGTATGCTCTACGACTTCCAGCGCGATGCCGTACTCGCGATCATCAACAAACTCGATACATATAGCGGCTGCATCCTCGCGGACAGCGTCGGCCTCGGCAAGACATTTACCGCACTTGCGGTCATAAAATACTATGAGAACCGCAACAAGAACGTCCTTGTCCTCTGCCCGAAGAAGCTCGCGGAGAACTGGAACACCTACAAGGACAACTACGTCAACAATCCTCTTGCTACGGATCGCCTGAACTACGATGTGCTCTTCCATACCGACCTCTCGCGCAGCCATGGACAGTCGA
>ERZ773035.1826-NODE-1826-length-14672-cov-5.577205_pt1 | contig 14672 bp, 13 predicted proteins | sample MGYA00511487_ERZ773035 | MGnify/ENA primary metagenome ERZ773035 (study PRJEB29015, sample SAMEA2737985) | human oral metagenome | biome: human oral; feature: human-associated habitat; material: dental | place: China | collected 2024 ...
AGATGATAAGGCGCTAACGACGAGCGAAATTTTACGCACGCTTAGCTACCTAAAATCCGCTAGCGAGCGCGGTTGCGAGTACTTCATGATGGAGGCTAGCTCGCACGCCATCGCGCAAAAACGTATCGAGAGTCTGGAATTTGCGATGAAAATTTTTACGAATTTGACTCAAGACCATCTCGACTACCACGGCACGTTTGAGGAGTATGCGCGCGTAAAGAGCGAGTTTTTCGCAGATGACGCGCCAAAGCTCATAAACATAGACGACCGCGGCGGGATCAAATTTAACCCAGCAAATGCCCTAACTTACGCGCTTCATGCGGACGCGGACTTTGCGCCAGGCGAGTATTCGCTAGAGGGCGGTATCCATGGGGTACTAAAGACTCCTCGCGGACAGATGGCGCTAAGCTCAAATTTGCACGGCGAATTTAACCTTTGTAACCTCATCGCGGCCGTCGCTTGCGTCGCAACGCTGACTGATAGGCCGCTAGAGCAGATCGCACGCGCTGCGTCGAAATTTGACGGCGTCGAGGGGCGTATGGAGGTCGTTAGTCGCGACCCGCTCGTGATCGTGGACTTTGCGCACACTCCAGATGGCATCGAAAAGGTGCTAAACGCATTGCGCCATCGCAAGATCGTCGCCGTTTTTGGCGCGGGCGGCGATAGAGACCGCACCAAACGCCCAAAAATGGGTGCGATAGCGCAAAAATACGCGCACAGACTCGTCGTCACCAGCGACAATCCCCGCAGCGAAGAGCCTGAAAGCATCATCGCCGAGATCTGTGGCGGCCTAGAGATGAACGAGCGCGTAAAATGCATCGCAAACCGCAAGGAGGCGATCAAATATGCACTTGAAAGCCTCGCGCAAGACGAAATTTTAGTAATTTTAGGCAAGGGCGACGAGACATATCAAGAGATCAAAGGCGTAAAGTACCCGTTTAGCGATAAGCAAGTAGTGCGTGAGATTTTGGATGAGCGTACCTAAATCTACGGATAAAACGGCGACGAAACAAAGGCAAATTTGAGTAAAATCGCCTTTGTTTGCACCAAAAATCTGCTTATTTGCTGAGCGGCGTCAAATTTGCCGCTCATCTAAACGCTGCTAATTTCAAATTTAATCACAAATTTAACGCCGGATTTTATCGTAGCGAGCAAGCAAAAATGAATCGCCGCGGCCAAATTTATAGTATAATTTTTCTAAAAAATACAAAGGATAGCCGATGAGAATCGAAATTTTATCAAGCAAAATCCACCGCGCGCGCGTGACGGACGCCAATCTAAACTACGTGGGCTCGGTCACGATCGGACCCGAGCTCATCGAGGCTGCGGGGCTTTGCGAGTATCAAAAAGTAGAGATCCTAAACGTCAATAACGGCGAGCGTTTCGCTACATACGTGATCCGCGGCGAGAAGAAGGGCGAGATCTGCCTAAACGGCGCGGCCGCGCGCAAAGTCTGCGTCGGCGACATCGTCATCATTGTGGCCTACGCACTTCTTAGCGCCAAAAAAGCGAGAGATTTCGAACCAAAAATCGTGCAGGTAAACGCGCAAAACGAGATCGTAAAATAGCATGGTATCGCGCCTTGAGGGGGCTTTTCGCCTCGCCGCATCACTACGAAAAATATAAAGCGCAGCTGGGTAAAATAGCTTAGTTTGCTTCGGCTTTATGAGGGACGCAAAATGGCGCAAGACCTTTTTGGCGATCTGCGCCAAAGGTTCGCCCGCGAGGCAGTGCGAGATCTATGAAATCCTTGGCTCCTGCGTGAATGAGATCAGATTCGCCTTGCCCGCCGCAGACTATGGGCAAGGCATTTGCGACGGCTACATCTCGCAGAGCCTCAGAGCGGGCGAAAAGCCCACCCTGAGGCTCAGATAGAATACATAGAATTTGCGAAATTTTACGACTTCGTAAGCCGCGGCGCGCTGCTACCGCCTGAGCACAAAAGCCAGGGCCTTGATGCCATAGCGCGCTATTTAGAGCGCCTCGGTAAATTTGAGATGGAGCCTGGCGAGCAAAGTTTAGAAATTTACGGCCACAAACGCTAGATTTTATACTGAATTTCTTTTGACCTGGTTAAATTTGCCTTATGCGACGCCTGGTAAAATTTGGGCAAAGCACGCGGCAGATATTTTGCAAACGAGCGAATTATTCAAAATTTTGCCAGCTTTTGGCGTTAAATTTGACGAATGTGACGAAAACTTGCGCCTGAATTTAAAAGGATTCGCAAAATGATAGCGATTTATTTTAGCTCCACGGGCAACACAAAGTATTGCGTGGAGAGATTTATAGAACGCCTGGGCGGCGGTATCCCCGCGGTTTCGATCGAGGACGAGGCCTGTGCTGAGTTGTTAAAATCTCACGACGACATCATCCTTGCCTATCCAGTTTACTTTAGCGACCTGCCGCAGATCGTGCGCGAGTTTATTTGCGAAAACAGCGCGAATTTTCGCGGCAAAAACGTCTTTATCATCGCTACGATGGAGATTTTTAGCGGCGACGGAGCGGGCTGCGCGGCTAGGATTTTGAGGCGGGCGGGCGCGAAGATAACGGGCGGCGCACACGTGAAAATGCCCGCGTTTATCCTCGACGTGGCGATTTTTAGCTACTCGGCGCAGAAAAACGAGCGCTTGATCAAGGAGGCGAACGCTAAGCTAGAGCACGCCTCGGAGGCATTTGCCGCAGGTAAGCCGCCGCAAGAGGGGTTAGGCGTGCTATGCCGCATCGCGGGGCTTTTGGGGCAGCGACTATGGATGAAAATTTGGGACAAAACTCCGTTTGCCAGGCGCAAGCCGAGCCTTGATCCGGCGCGCTGTAACGGGTGCGGTGAGTGCGCGAAATCCTGTCCGATGCAAAATATAAAAATCGAGCACGGTAAAGCAAAATTTGGCGAGCGCTGCACGATTTGCTACAGATGCGTGAACAAATGCAGGCAAAAGGCGATAACGATCCTCGGCAAGGCGAAAAATCTCGAAAAATCGGTCGCGGCGGAGCTCAAAGATGTCTGACGCGCGTTCGTTCGGGCGGTCTTGATCTGCCGACATATTTTATCGCTTTTTAATTCGTCAAAAGATTTCAAATTTAGCTAGCACTACCTTAAATGCTCTTTCAGTTCGGCTTTACTTCGCTTGTTAGCTCGGGTAAATTTCTAAAATTTACAGAAAATCCACGCTAAAAACCACGCAAACACGCATGCGCTAAACCAAAATAGATCAAAACGCGTGCAGATTATTAAAATAAAATTTTACCCTCAAATTTGACGGCTTTTCGGGCTTAAATTTACCCGTCCGCGCTCGTATCCACGGCGAGTTTTAAAGGCGGGAACGAAACTTGCATTGCAGAGCTTAAAAAAGTAAATTTAGCTTAAATTGGCTAAAATAACGCGAAATTTGAAAGGATGTTTATGTTTGAGGGGATCGATTTTTCAAAAATGGGACAGATGCTCGAGGAGGCGCAAAAAAAAGCGCAGGAGATCGAGCAAGAGAGCCAAAAACGCGAATTTAGCGTAAAAAGCGGCGGCGGGCTCATTAGCGTCAGAGCAAACGGCAAGGGCGAGGTGCTCGATATCAGCATCGACGACAGCTTGCTAGAGGACAAGGAGAGCTTGCAGATCTTGCTCATCAGCGCCGTAAACGACGTGCTAAAGATGATCGAGGACGACCGCAAAAACGCCGCGTCAAGGATGCTGGGCGGCTTTGCCGGCATGGGGCTAGGGCAATGAAACGCGCAGCTATCTCGCGCCGTTTGGACGCGGTTTTGGGGCTCGCGCGGTTAAATTATAGCGGCGCGCTGGGCGATAAGGCGGTAAATTTAAGCGCAAATTTGAACTCAAATTTAGCCCGCAAAATTTACTCTCCACTTTTTGCGGTTTTTGTGATTTGCGCATTTGCTGCGTCGCTTAGAGCCGAGCCGCGCCCGACGCAGGATGATTTTAACGCCTGCTTCGAGAAAAACTTGCCCGCCATGGTAAACGTCGCGGGTAACGGCGGCATCGCGATCACGCCAAATCTAATCGCCGTGCCAAAAGGCGAAACTCCCGTGAAAAACTACGTCAAATTTGACCCATATCTGGGCCTATATCTGGTCGCCTCGGACGCCAAACTCGAGCCTGTAAAGATGTCTGACGATAACGCGACGAAAAAAAGCGACTGGGTCAGCGTCACGCGCGATCTAAACGCAACCGTCTACGGCCACGTAAAGGCGCAGGCGCAGGCGCTAGGCGAGCTGGACGTGCTCACATTTGACGTAAACGGTACGGGCGCCGTGCTAAGTCCGTGCTGCAAGCTACGCGGTATCGCAGTGGGCGGGGATAAATTCGTCCCGAGCCGCTATCTGCGGCATTTTGCGGCGTATAAAGACGTGTACTACGGCGACGTGGGCGCGGTTTTTGAGGAAAAAGACGGCAAGCTCTACGTAAAGAGCGTCGATCCGCTCGGACGCGGCGCGGCGCTGATGGCGGGCGATGAGATTTTGAGCGTAAACGGCGAGAAATTTGAGAGCCTGCGCGAGCTAAACGAGAGGATTTTGTTTGCCAAAAAGGGCGAGCGACTCAAATTTGAGATCATGCGCGGCGACGAGGTTTTGAAATTTGGCGTAGCAGTCTCTGATGATGCGGCCAAAAAAGAGCAAAAAGCGCCGACGAAGGCGGATAAAAAGACCGCCTCTAGCGACGCAAAACCTCAGTCCATACCTCAAAGCAGCGATGCCGCGAGCGTGCAAAAGCTCTATGGCATAACCTTTGACGAGAAGCTAATAGTAAAAAGCGTGGACGCAAGCTCGGGCGCGGCGAAATTTGGCGTCAGAGTCGGCGACAAGCTGATACAAGTGGGGCAAAAGGCGGTCTCAAGCCGCAAAGAAGCGCTAGGCCTGCTCGCTAAAGGCGGCGGTCAAAATTTGCTATTTAGACGCAACGGCTTTGACTTTTTTTACAACGCACGGTAGTTTCGGGCGGCAAATTTGACGCCTTTGCAGGCTAAATTTGAGAAATTTAAACTGCGCTCGGAGCTTGAAAAATAAAACGGAGAATAGATGCAAGATCAAAATTTAGCGGTAAAATCAAAATCTACTAGTAATGGTAAAATTTGCGTTCAAAATGTGGCGAGAGTGTTAAATTTGAGCGAGTCGCAGGCGATATCTAAAAGGCAAAATTCGGCGCATGGTTTGCATGCGAGCTCGTCTCAAAAGAGGTCTCAAATTTTAAACGCGAACAAAGCTAGAATAAACTCCGAAAATCCGCCTCAAAGCCCGAAAAATAGAGCAAATTTAATCTCGCTAAACGTGGCAAAAGGCTCGTGTTTTACCTCGGGCGCAAATTTACAGCCGAATGCAAACCAAACCGCTCTTAGCAGCGCCGATCAGGACGCGCTTTTGGCTGAGTTTAAGGAGTTTTTGAGCGCGTATTTACCGAGCAATCCTAGCTTTCATCCGTGTTTTGACGAGGCGCTTTCGTACACGCTAAAATCGGGCGGCAAGCACTTTCGCGCTATGCTGGTCGCAGGCGTCGTAGCGGCGGTGCGTCCCGAGCGCAAAGAGTCAGCGTTTCACATCGCGCTGGCATTTGAGACAATGCACAGCTACTCGCTCATCCACGACGATCTGCCTGCGATGGACGACTCGGATCTGCGCCGCGGACAGCCTAGTTTGCACGTCAAATTTGACGAAGTGACGGCGATCCTGGCTGGCGACGCGCTAAACACCCACGCTTTTTATCAGATAGCAAGAGCTCCGCTAGATGCGGACGCGCGCATAAAATGCGTCGAGATCCTGAGCCGCAACGCCGGTATCTACGGCATGGCGCTTGGGCAGGCGGTGGATTGCTATTTCGAAAATCAAAAGCTAGGGCTTGAAGAGCTAAAATTTTTGCACATCCATAAGACCGCGCGCCTCATCGCGGCGAGCTTGCAAGCAGGCTGCGTTGTGGCGGGGCTAGATGAGGCGGAGGCTGCGCGCATATACGACATCGGGCTTGATCTGGGGCTGGCGTTTCAGATCGCAGACGACATCATCGACGCGACGCAAAGCGCCGAAACGGCGGGCAAGCCGACGCATAACGACGGCGCTAAAAACTCCTTTACCAACCTTCTTGGCGTGGAGGGCGCGGTGCAGGCTAAAAACGAGCTCATCGCAAAGATAGAGCGCGAGCTAGGCGGCGTGCATGCTGGTATCCGCGCTATCGTGACGGGCCTCATCGACAAGCATCTGCGGTAAATTTGACTTAAATTTGCGTTTTAGGCGGTCAAATTTGAGCAGTTAAATTTGCCGTCAAATTTCGCAAATTTTATCCTTAACCACAAAACGCTAACCGCCCGTTATAAATAAACTATCGCGCAAACCGTGCCGATGCCGCCGTAAATTCGGCAAAATTCGGTGTCCTTTTTATGCTATAATCTTTTAAATTCATCAAAAGGAGAGATAATGAAAAAAATAGCCTTATCGCTTGCGCTTTTGTGTGCGGCGGCGTTTGCCAAAGAGTACGACTACATGCTAGCTAGCACCGCGCAAAAAACTTTTGAGGAGCCGACTTCTAGCTACGAAACCAAGCAAAGCTACGACGCCAAGGCTCGCCGCCTAGAGCTAGTGAGTAGCTCTGAGCTCGCAGACGGCCTAAAGGGCAAACACAAAGAGGTCAGCTACTACAACAAAGCCGGCGAGATGACGAAATTTGAAGCCTATAGCTATGATTTTACCGCAAAAAAATGGGTCAAAGTAACCGAATACAAAGCCGACTATAAAAAAGGCGTCCTCACGCAGGAGTCTAGTTTGTTTATCAGAGGCGTGCCGGAAAATGCTAGCAAAATCATCACAAAGTACCTAAAAAACGCTAGCGAGGAGATCAGATACGAGCTGGTAAAAGGCAAATGGCAAAAAGCCGCGCTAACCAAAACCGTCGAGAACGCATACGGTGAGAATGAGCTCATCGTGCTTAGCGTCTGGGACGGCAAAAGATGGCAGCCTAAGTCAAAAACGCAGCTACTCTACGGCGCGGACGGACAAACTCGCGGCTACGAGAGCTGGGACTACGAAAACGGCGTGTGGCAAAGCCGTGAAAGAAGCACTGTTGCGGGCGACGTGAAGGGCAAATACGAGCAGGTAAGAAGCGTATTTGAGGGCGGCGCGTGGCGCTATGACGAGATGTCAAAGCACGACTATGACGCCTCTAGCGGCAAAGACGTGACGATAAACCTCATCTGGAACGCCGAACAAAACGCATGGGAAAACAATAGCAAAAGCGTCTCGGTCGTAGAGGGCGCGGGCTTCGAGACGGCGGCGTTTTTGTGGGATAAAGAGCGCAAAGAGTGGAAACAGGAGTACTCCAACCGCAGCATCTACGACAAGAGCGGCGAGCGCCTGCTAACTCAGCGATACGACACGATGGACGGCAGCGAGAAGTTCGTCTACGGCTACAACGAGCGCGGCGATAACGTGAGCGTGGATATCTATGAGCTAGCTAGCGACGAAAACGGTAAAAGATGGGTGCAAAATAAGCGCCTGGAGACGACCTTTGATCCGCACATACTAGCCGACGACGTCGGACACGGCGGCTCGCTGATGTCCTTTGAGATGCCTAGCAGATACGCGGTGACTAGCTTTAAGCAGTTTGTCGCGGCGGACGGTAAATTTAAACTCGCCTCAGAACAGACGTGGAAATATAAAAAGGTCAAATGATCTTTTGCTAGCGGCCTAACTGCGGTAAATTTGGCGCTTTGGATTCGGTTAAATTTAACGAGCGCCCGAGCGTCAAATTTAGCTCGTTAAATTTTGCTTTCGCATCAAAATTTGACGCCGTTTGGGCGGCTAAATTTAAAAAGGAGCGAATGTGAGATTTTTTTGGAAAGCGGCGGCGATGGCGGCGATTTGGGCCTTGCCGCCAGCTGCGTCGGGCGAAATTTGCCTAAAAAAGACGATCTACAAGACGGAGGGCGACGCCGTGCCGCACTACAAATACGAAACGAGCCAAGCTTACGACGCGAAGGTTCGACTACTAGAAAAAATCTACGACGAAATCAGCGATGAGGGCAGGCGCAGGACGAAAAGCATTGTCAAATTTGACGAAAGAGGCGAGCGCGAGATAGGCAGCACAGAGTACGATTGGGACTTTAGAGCCGGCAAATGGCGCAAAGCAGGGATCTCAAAAACAGAGAGGACAAAGGACGGCGCGTTTGTTTATATTGATACTCGCGGTCAAAACGGCAAGCTAAACCAAGGTCAAAAAACCGTCGAAAAGCGAACGGACGCGACGGAAATCTCTCAAAATTTCACTCTAAAAAACGGCAAATGGACGCCGACGTATCTAATCAAAAGACTTTATGACGAAAACCATAAAACCACGCTCGTAGCGACCTTTGAGTGGAATACCAAAGCCAAAAAATGGACTCCGTACGAAAAATCGATATACCGCTATAAAGGCGACGTCTACGCTAGCTCCGAGGGCTATAAATGGCGCGGCAAATGGGTGCCGCAGACGAAGCATTCGGCCTTTACGGCTGCGGACGGAGCGCGCACCGAGATAAATTTTGCGTGGAGCCAGGACGCGTGGCAGCCGCAGGAGAGGACGGTGCAGAAAATAGAGCCCGAGTTTAGGCGCTTTACCGATCTTAGATGCCGCTGGGACGCCGCAAAGAGCGAGTGGAACGGCTGCTACAAAAACGTGCGAGAGGAGACTGAGCAGGGTCGGCCAAAGTACTCCGCATCGTCGTTTTGGCGAGAGGAGTCGCAGCGCTGGGAGGTTGTGTTTGAAAACGAGCTTAGCTACGACGTGCACGGTAACCTGATAAAAAATCGCGAGATGTCAGATGGCGAGCGGCGCGAGTACGTCTACGCCTACGACGAGGCGGGAAATAACGTATCTTCGGCGCTTCGCGAGCCTAATGAGAGCGGCAAATGGCGCAAAACGCAAAAGACGGTAAATGTATTTGAACCAGACATCTTGGCGCGCGACGTCATAGACCGCGGCTTCATCGGCGACTACGTAGCCGCGGGCGAAAATGCGATCAAAAGCAGCAAGCAGTATTTTTTAGACGGCGGTGAGTTTAAGCTAAACGAGACGCTCGAGTGGTTTTACGAAAAGTGCGAGCCGTCTCGTGAATGAGCCCTATATCGTTCAAATTTCACGCTGCGACGCGATGATGTTTGGCTGCGAGGCGGATTTTGGCGTCTAAATTTGACGAGCGGCGGAGTATGGTTTTTAAATAAAAATAAGGAGAAAACGTGAAAAGCTTGGACGAAATTTTACTCTCTTTTGACGAAAATACGCAAAATGTTTTATTTCTAAACGGCAATGGCGCTAAACACCCCGTTTGGGACGATGCGGACGAGGTTTTCGCAAAGGCGGTGGAGCAAATTTTAGATAAAAGCCTAGGGCGACAAGAAGGCGCGGATTACGGCGGGACGGTTAAATTTTATGGTGCCGCGCCGGTTGCATTTATCGGCGTACATACGCGCATCGTGCGAAGAAGCATAGGATTTTTACTCACGCAGCGGCATCTTTTGGTTAAATTTGACGCCTCCGCCGCAAACGCGGACGAAGTAGCCGCGGCGTTTAGACTCGGCGAGCATTCGCCTGACGAGCTGGAAAATCTCGCGTGGCAAGAGCTAGAAAAATGCAAATTTGAAATCGAGGACGAGATGAAAGCGGCGATGAAAAGGGCGCTAAAAGCGGTCTTGCAGGCGGTTTTCGAGGAGGGCGTTAAAGCCGAGGAGCGCACGATCGCGGATAAAATTTTGGAGCTTGAGCTGGGCGAAGCGCTAAAAACGCCACTTGACGAGACGAAGCTGCTATCAAAATCGCTTAGCGTCTTTAAGCCCGTCTCGCCGATACTTCACAGCCTTGACCGCTCGCTTTTGGGTAAGCCTTACGGCGTGATACTGGACGAGCGCGGACTTATTAGCCGCGAGCTGATGGAAGAGCCCGTTTTTAGCCCATGGAACGAAATCGGGGGCGCACAAATCGAAGTAAAAGAGGACACCGTAATAATCGGCGAAAAAGAGCATAAGATACCGTTTGAGCTAAAAGATAAAAAAGAAAATTTCGCCGAGTTTTTAAAATTTACGGCGGCGCTAAAAGCGTAAAATTTAAGCCGAATTTTCGTATAATCGCATAAAAACTAAGGAGAAAAAATGCTAAAAAAGATGGCTGATACGATAAGGTTTTTGTGCGCGGATATGGTGCAGCAGGCAAATAGCGGGCATCCGGGCGCGCCGATGGGGCTAGCGGACGTCATGGTCGTGCTGGCTAAATTTCTAAATCACAATCCTAAAAATTCAAACTGGCTAAACCGCGATAGGCTCGTATTTAGCGGCGGTCACGCAAGCTCGCTCGTGTATAGCTTTTTGCATCTTAGCGGCTATGATCTTAGCCTTGATGATCTAAAAAACTTCCGTCAGCTAGGCTCTAAAACCCCGGGCCACCCGGAGATACACACCAAAGGTGTCGAGGTGGCGACCGGACCGCTAGGGCAGGGCGTGGCAAACGCGGTGGGCTTTGCTATGGCGGCAAAATATGCGGCCAATCTGCTAAACGAACCCCAAAACGCCGTCATCGATCATAAAATTTACTGCCTTTGCGGCGACGGAGACTTGCAGGAGGGCATCAGCTACGAGGCCTGTGCGGTCGCGGGCAACCTACACCTAGACAACCTCGTGCTGATCTACGATTCCAACAACATCACGATCGAGGGCGACACGAGTATAGCTTGGAGCGAGGACGTGAAGGCGAGATTTGAGGCGCAGGGCTGGGACGTCGCGCGTATCGACGGCCACGACTACGATCAGATCGAGTTTGCGCTTGAGCAAGCCGCCGAGAAGGAGCGCCCGTATCTCATCATAGCAAACACACGTATCGCAAAGGGTGCTGGCGAGCTAGAGGGTAGCCACCACAGCCACGGCGCGCCGCTTGGCGAGGAGATCATAAAGGCCGCTAAAATCGCAGCGGGCTTTGATCCGGAGCGCAAATTTGCCATCGACGAGGACGTTCTTATTCGCTTCCGCGCCGCGCTAGAAAAGGGCGACCTAGCCGAAGCTCAGTGGAACAAAAAGGTAGAAAATCTAAGCAGCGAGAGCAAAAATATGCTAAACGCGCTACTAAATCCTGATTTTAGCAAGATAAATTTCCCTGATTTTAGTGGCAAAAAGCTAGCCACGCGCGACAGCAACGGCATCATCATGAACGAGATCGCGCGCGCGATGCCGGGCTTTATCGGCGGTAGTGCGGATCTGGCTCCATCAAACAAAACCGAGCTAAAAGGTATGGGCGACTTTCCTAACGGACGCAACATCCACTACGGTATCCGCGAGCACGCCATGGCCGCGATAAATAACGCAATCGCTAGATACGGGCTTTTCTTGCCGTTTAGCGCGACGTTTTTTATCTTTAGCGACTATCTAAAGCCGTCTGCGCGTATCGCTTCGCTGATGAGCGTTAGGCACTTTTTTATCTTTACGCACGACAGCATCGGCGTAGGCGAGGACGGCCCGACGCACCAGCCTATCGAGCAGCTTAGCACGCTACGCGCGATGCCAAACTTTTACACTTTCCGCCCGGCCGACGGCAACGAAAACGCGCTTTGCTGGAAGGCTGCGTTAAATTTACGCGCTCCAAGCGCCTTCGTGCTTAGCCGCCAAGGCCTTGCTCCGCTTGAAAAGGGCGAACTAGGCGGCGTAGAAAACGGCGCGTATCTGCTAAAACGCGCGCAAAATGCCAAAATCACGCTAATAGCTAGCGGCAGCGAAGTGGAGCTTTGCGTCAAAGCGGCTGAAATTTTAGCCACTCGCGGTGTCGGCGCGAACGTCGTCTCCGCGCCGTGCTTCGACCTGCTTTGCGAGCAGCCGCGCGAGTACGTAGATCAGATCATAGATCCAGCGACCAAGGTCATCGCTGTAGAAGCTGCAAGCGCGCTGGAGTGGTATAAATTTGCCGACGAGATCTACTCGATGAAGAGCTTCGGCGAGAGCGGCAAGGCGGGCGCATTGTTCGAGTATTTCGGTTTTACGCCTGAAAAGATCGCGGAATTTGCGCAAGAGTTGGCGAAGTAAAATCTAGCTTTAAATTTGACGGTTTTGGCTTGGGCTAGAGCCGTCAAATTTGAGAACTTTTGAGAACTCATGCCGGGCGAGACCCGCATCAAATTTATGCAGCTTGCTCGCGGCAAAATCAAATTTAAAAAGGGAAAGATTGCAAATATATAGGCAAAAAACAGGGCGATTCGCCGACGAAAATTTCATCTTAAATTTAGCTTGCGGCGCGGGTAAATTTGACGCGCAAAAAGGCGAAAATGATCAAATTTGTGCTCAAGATAAAATCAAATTTAGCGCGCAAAATTCGTTTAAATTTAACCAAAAGGCTGCGTGATGGAGCTTTCGCATATCATCGTTTTGGCCCTAGTTCAGGGCATTAGCGAGTTTTTACCGATCTCTAGCTCGGCGCATCTCGTGCTGGTACCAAAGCTGCTTGGCTGGGCGGATCAGGGGCTTGCTTTTGACGTAGCCGTTCACGTAGGCACGCTCGCGGCGATACTTTTTTATTTCAAGGACAGGCTTGCAGGGCTCGTGCGCGATTTTTTAGCATCTATCGCGCGACGCGAGAAGGTCGGCGACAGCACGCTCGTGTGGTCGGTCGGCTTTGCGACCGTGCCGGTGGGGCTTTTTGGCCTAGCGTTTAGTGACGCCATCGAGCAGTACGCTAGAAATGGGCTCGTGATAGCAGCGATGACGATAATCTTTGGTATCGCGCTCTACGTCGCGGACAAAAAATCAGGACTAAAAACCGAATACGAAATGACGATCAAGCTCGCTCTCATCGTGGGTCTAGCGCAGGCGATCGCGCTGATACCCGGCGTTTCGCGCTCGGGAGTGACGATGACGGCGGCGCTTATGCTTGGCTTTAGCCACAAAGCAAGCGCGAATTTCTCGTTTTTGCTCTCGATCCCGGTGATCGTGCTAGCAGGCGGCCTAGAGGCAGTGAAACTGATAAAAACCCCAGACGCGCTGCCTTGGAGCGACCTTGCTATCGGTGCGGCGGTTAGCGGCCTTAGCGCGTATCTTTGTGTGCGGCTATTTATGGCGCTGATCGCGCGCGCGAGCATGCTACCGTTTGTTATCTACCGCATGATTTTAGGCGTGTTTTTGTTTGTGATGTTTTTATAAGGGTAGCTAAATTTGGGCTCAAATTTATGGTTTGCAGCTCAAATTTGCTTTGTAAATTTAAAGCGCAAATTTGACTAAGGTCAGTCAAAATTTAGCTTTTCTAAAACCTCTTTTATCCTTGCGCTTCTACTCTCTACGCTATCTTCTTCACTAAACATCCTATATTTGCTATGTTCAAAAGGCGGCAGGTCTTTAACGAAATCGTAAATTTCCTCAAAGCTTAAAATCTTGCCGTGCAGGTCGTAGCTGGCGTTTAGTGCCTTGCCTTTTATGTTTGCGATATTTGCGTGAATATGGCCGTAGAGATGGATAGATCCGTAGTGACCTGCGTTCCACTCGGATATCGGATAGTGAAAGAGAACGAGGTGAAATTTATCCTGTTCGCGCTGCACCGTTATCTCTTTGTATTCGCAAATTTCATCAAACAGCGCGTTGCCGTCTTGTTTTTTCATAGCTAGTAGCTCGTCTTTATGCTTTTTTATCGCTTCATCGTGATTGCCTAGCACTAGGATGTGCTTGCCGTTTAGCTTGCTAAAGATGGATATACTGGTCTGCGTATCCTTGTGAAAGCTAATATCGCCTATGTTATAAACCGTGTCGCAGGGATTTACTCTCTCGTTCCAAAGGCGAATGAGCGTCCTGTCCATCGCCTCCACGCTAGAAAAAGGCCTAAAGCACGGATGAAATCTCATGATATTGCTATGCCCGAAATGCAAATCGGAGGTAAAATAAATCATTTTTGCTCCTTTAAATCCACTTCAAATTTCTCACCGCTTTTTATCTCCATTATCTCTAGCCTTTTAAAAAACACGGCACCCACGTCCATCGAAAAGACGTTGTTTGCGCGCCTGGTTATCCTATTTTCCTCGCTTGCGACGTGCCCGTGAAATATCCTCTTGCCCGTATTATTACTCTCCCAAAAGGGCTCTATGCTCCACAGCACATAGTCCTCGTCCTGCTCCTCTTCGCTTTTGTCGCCGTCAAAGGCTGCGTGGACGAATATGCTTTGCTCCGAGCTCACGACGTGAGGCATATCGCCGATAAAATCCTTTAGCCACGAGAGCGCGAAGCTGTTTAAATTTCGCTTGTAGATCGATCTTTTGGTTTTATCGCCGCCGTTTCTAAGCCAAATTTGATGATCTAGCGAGTCGCCGCCAAAATACCCGTCCATCATCATTTTCTCGTGATTTCCCAGTACGTGGATCAGCGCGTATCCGTTTCTAACGAGCTCGGCGTATCTTTTGTATAGTCCGATCGTATCCTCGCCGCGGTCGCAGCTGTCGCCTAAAATAATAACCAAATCCTTTTTGGTCAAATTTATCTTTTTAATCATCAGATTAAAAAGCCCGAGGCAGCCGTGCATATCGCCAAATACGAAAATCCGTGCGTAGTCGTTTTCGTTTATGTGTTTTATCTTTATCATTTTTTGTTCTTGTGCGTAAATTTGTGGAAAATTTTTGGGTTAAGTTTTATAAGATTATGGCAGATGGGAAGGGATTCGAACCCTCGAAAGCTTGCACTTTACACGCGTTCCA
>ERZ773035.1832-NODE-1832-length-14646-cov-11.586800_pt1 | contig 14646 bp, 11 predicted proteins | sample MGYA00511487_ERZ773035 | MGnify/ENA primary metagenome ERZ773035 (study PRJEB29015, sample SAMEA2737985) | human oral metagenome | biome: human oral; feature: human-associated habitat; material: dental | place: China | collected 2024 ...
CCGAGCAAATCTCGCTGTGTCTGAACGAAGTGAGTTTAGCGAATTTGCAGCGAATGTCAATTTTTTTATCGTTAAGAAATTTAGCTAGCAATGAACTATTTTTATTGTCACTAATAGGAGAGATTATGAAAAAAATTCTTGTTACAGGTTTTGACCCATTTGGTGGAGAAAAAATAAATCCTGCATTGGAAGTTATAAAATTATTGCCTAAAAAAATTGGAGAAAATGAGATTAAAATTTTAGAAATACCAACAGTATATAAAAAATCAATAGAAAAGATAGATAAAGAAATTGAAAGTTATGACCCTGACTATATCCTTTCAATAGGGCAAGCAGGAGGAAGAACAGATATTTCAATAGAAAGAATTGCAATAAATATAGATGATTTTAGAATAAAAGATAATGAAGGAAATCAACCTATTGATGAAAAAATTTATTCTGATGGAGACAATGCTTACTTTTCAACTTTACCAATAAAAGCTATACAAAGTGAAATTACAAAAAATAATATTCCTGCTTCAATTTCAAATACAGCAGGAACTTTTGTATGTAATCATGTTTTTTATGGTGTTAGGTATCTAGTTGAAAAGAAATATAAAGGTAAAAAATCAGGCTTTATACATATTCCATATTTACCAGAACAAGTAATAGGAAAAGCTGATACTCCAAGTATGAGTTTAGATAATATTTTAAAAGGAATAACTATTGCAATAGAAACAATTTTTAATGTTGAAGATGATATTAAAAAATCAGGTGGAAGTATCTGCTAAAATTCTTGACTAGATATAGAAAACATTTTATAATAAAAGATAGTAATTTTCAAAAAAATAGTTCATTACTAACCAAATTTTTATCATATATTATTAAATAAGGGGAAGATTATGAATAGTGCAAAGGACACAGTGGAGAAACTCTATAAAGGAAATGGTAAACTATATTTTGCTTGCCTACTTGTAGGAACTATAACAGGAGCTATTGTTTCAGCTTATAGATGGGCTTTGGAAGAGATAGGAGTATTTAGAAAAATATATTTTTCAGATATAAATTTAAATAACCCAGTATCATTATTAAAAATGTGGCTTATATTCATAGCAGTGGGTCTTATTGTAAATTATTTATTTAAGAAATTTCCTAAGACCTCAGGAAGTGGAATACCACAAGTTAAAGGACTTATTTTAGGTAGAATAAACTATAATAATTGGTTTTTTGAGTTACTTGCAAAATTCTTTGCAGGAGTTTTAGGAATAGGAGCAGGTTTATCATTAGGTAGAGAAGGACCATCAGTTCAATTAGGTTCTTATGTTGGATATGGAGCTTCAAAACTATTAAAAAAGGATACAGTTGAAAGAAATTATCTTTTGACAAGTGGTTCTAGTGCAGGACTTGCAGGAGCTTTTGGTGCACCACTTGCAGGGGTAATGTTTAGTATAGAAGAAATACATAAATATTTAAGTGGAAAATTATTAATTTGTGCCTTTGTAGCAAGTATAGGAGCAGACTTTGTAGGTAGGAGAGTTTTTGGAGTACAAACATCTTTTAATATTCCAATAGAATATCCTTTAGCTATAAATCCATATTTTCAATTTTTCTTATATATAATTTTTGGAGTAATAATAGCATTCTTTGGAAAATTATTTACTGTAACTTTAGTAAAATGCCAAGATTTATTTAATGGTGTTAAATTAACAAGAGAGATAAAAGTTTCTTTTGTTATGACAGTTTCTTTTATCTTGTGTTTTGTTCTTCCAGAAGTAACAGGTGGAGGGCATAGCTTAGTAGAAAGTTTGATACATGAAAAAGCAGTTATCTATACTTTAATAATAATTTTTGTAATTAAACTTTTATTTACTGCAATTTCTTATTCAACAGGTTTTGCAGGTGGAATATTCTTGCCTATGTTAGTTTTAGGAGCAATAATAGGTAAAATTTTTGGAGAAACTGTGGATATATTTGCACAGACAGGAGCAGATTTTACAGTGCATTGGATAGTTTTAGGAATGGCAGCATATTTTGTTGCAGTTGTAAGAGCACCAATTACTGGAGTTATTTTAATATTGGAAATGACAGGTAGTTTTCATTTATTATTGGCTTTGACTACTGTTGCAGTAGTATCTTTTTATGTGACAGAACTTTTAGGACAACAACCAGTATATGAAATTTTATATGATAGAATGAAAAAAGATGATAATGTGGTTGATGAAGAAAATCAAGAAAAGATAACAATAGAATTAGCAGTAATGGCAGAATCTTTGTTAGATGGAAAGGCTATTTCTGAAATTATTTGGCCTGAAGAAGTCCTAATAATAGCAATAATAAGAAATGGTGTGGAAAAGATACCTAAGGGAAGAACTGTTATGATGGCAGGAGATATATTGGTACTTTTATTACCAGAAAAAATTGTACCTGAGGTAAAAGAACAATTGATGAAGAACACATCAGTGGAGTAAAAATGGAAAATAAACATAATTTTATGGAAACGGAGAGTATAACAAAATTACTTATAAAGTTTTCTATTCCTGCTATTGTAGGAATGTTTGTAAATGCTTTATATAATGTTGTGGATAGAATATATATTGGAAATATAAAAGATATAGGGCACTTAGGGATAACAGGAATAGGTGTTGTATTTCCAGTAGTTATTTTAATATTTGCGTTTTCATTATTGATAGGTATAGGTTCAGCAGCAGCAGTATCATTGAAATTAGGAATGAAAGATAGAGAAGAAGCTGAAAGATTTTTAGGAGTAGCAGTATTCTTATCTTTTATTATCTCTGCTATACTTATGGTAATTATTTATTTTAATATGGATAAAATAATTTATCTTATAGGTGGAAGTAATGATACTTTTATCTATGCAAAAGATTATTTATTTTATATAAATCTAGGAGTACCAGCAGCAATTTTAGGTTTGGTGTTAAACTCTGTAATAAGATCAGATGGTAGTCCAAAAATAGCAATGGGAACTTTACTTATAGGATCTATTACCAATATAGTTTTAGACCCTATCTTTATCTTTGTATTTGGAATGGGAGTTAAGGGAGCTGCAATAGCCACTATAATTTCACAGTATGTATCAATGTTTTGGACTATTCATTATTTTAAATCAAAGAGAAGCAAGATAAAATTAATAAAAAAAGATATAAGATTTAATTTTCACAAGGCGAAAGAAATTTGCCTTTTAGGTAGTTCTGCTTTTGCAATACAGTTGGGTTTTAGTTTGGTAACATATATTTTAAATACAGTTTTAAAGAAATATGGGGGAGATACTTCCATAGGTGCTATGGCAATAGTACAGTCATTTATGACTTTTATGGCTATGCCAATTTTTGGAATAAATCAAGGAATACAACCAATTTTAGGATATAACTATGGAGCAGAAAAATACAAAAGAGTAAAAGAAGCACTATATAAAGGTATCTTTGCTGCAACAATAATTTGTATTATAGGGTATACAAGTGTAAGATTATTTTCAAATACTTTAATTCAGATTTTTACAACTAAGCCTGAATTACAAGAAATTACTAAGTATGGTTTAAAAGCCTATACTATGGTTTTCCCAATAGTTGGTTTTCAAATAGTTTCATCAATCTATTTTCAGGCAGTAGGTAAACCTAAAATGAGCTTTTTTATAAGCCTTTCAAGACAGATTATAGTTATGATACCTTGTTTGATAATTTTACCAATATTTTTTGGTTTAAATGGTATTTGGTATGCTGCACCAACAGCAGATAGTATAGCAACATTGATTACTTTTATTTTAGTTAGAAAAGAAATTAAAAAATTAGATAAATTAGAAGAAATGTTAGAAAAAAGAAGTATTTAAAAGAGAGGGAAAAAATGCATAAATTAAGTTTATTAAAAAAGTGGGATAACTTATCTCCTTATAGGAAATTAATATTTGGCTTTTTAGTAGCAATTTTTATTGGAGTAATACTTTTAAAAATGCCTTTTTCATTAAGAGAAAATCAAAATATATCAGTTTTAGACTCACTATTTACAATAGTTTCAGCTATTTGTGTAACAGGTTTATCTGTTGTTGATGTAAGTCAAGTTTTTACTTCAATAGGGCAACTAATAATTCTGTTTTTTATTCAATTAGGTGGACTTGGAGTTATGACAGTTTCAATAATAGTATTTCTATTAGTTGGAAAAAAGATGAGTTTTGAAACAAGGGAACTTCTAAAAGAAGAAAGAAATTCTAATAGTAATGGTGGAATTACAAGCTTTATTAAACAACTATTATTGACAGTATTTGTAATTGAAATATCAGGAGCTTTAATTCTAACTTATGGTTTTTCAAAATATTATTCTTTAAAAAGAGCATTGTTTTATGGCTTATTCCATTCAGTATCAGCATTTTGTAATGCTGGATTTTCACTATTTACCAATAATTTAGAAATTTTTAAATATGATAGATTAATTAATTTGACCATTTCATTTTTGATTATTTTAGGTGGAATAGGTTTTGTAACAATAAATTCACTTGTTATTATAAAAAAGAAAAAATTACAGAATTTAAGTATAACTTCAAAATTTGCTCTACTTATTACATTTTTTCTTTTAAGCATTGGAACAATATTATTTTTAGTATTTGAATACAATAATTTAACTACCTTGAAGAATATGAATTTTATAGATAAACTTATAAATTCATTTTTTCAAAGTGTAACATTAAGAACGGCAGGCTTTAATACTGTACCCTTGACAAATATAAGACCAGCAACAGTTTTTATTTCATATATACTTATGTTTATAGGAGCTTCACCTGGTTCAACAGGTGGAGGAATAAAAACAACAACTTTTGGAGTTTTAATACTCTACGCACTTGGAGTTTTAAAAAGAAAAGAATATGTTGAAGTTTTTAAAAGAAGGATAGACTGGGAATTGATTAATAAGGCATTAGCCATAGTTGTTATATCAGTATTTTATATAATTGTTATTACAACAATTATATTATCAATAGAAAGTTTTCCAACAGATAAAGTAATATATGAAGTGCTATCAGCATTTTCTACAACAGGTTTAAGTATGGGAATAACGGCAGGTTTAGGAATAATATCAAAACTTATACTTGTAGTAACAATGTTTATAGGGAGATTAGGACCTATGACAGTTGCATTAGCTTTTACAAGTAATAAGACAAGTTCAATAAAATACCCAAAAGAAGATATATTGATAGGATAGGAGAAGAATATGAAACAATATTTAGTAATAGGTTTAGGAAGATTTGGAACAAGTGTTGCAAAAACTTTATATGAGGCAGAAAAAAATGTTTTAGCTATAGATATAGATGAGGATAATGTTCAAGATAAAATTGATACAAATATAATAAAAAACGCTGTAATTGGTGATCCAAGTGATGAAAAAGTCCTAAAAGATATAGGAGCAGAAAATTTTGATGTTGCCTTCATTTGTATGGGAGATATAGAAGCAAGTGTTATGATAGCACTTAACTTAAAGGAATTGGGAATAAAAACAATTATAGCAAAAGCTATAAATAAGAAACATGGAAAAATTCTTACAAAAGTTGGAGCAACTGAAATAGTTTATCCAGAAGAACATATGGGAAAAAGAATAGCAGAGCTTACAATAGATACAGATATAAAAGAACGTTTAAAATTTTCAGACAATTTTGTTTTAGTTGAAGTAAAAGCACCAAGTACATTTTGGAATAACAGCCTTATAAATTTAGATGTTAGAAATAAATATAATATAAATATAGTTGGGATAAAAAAAGCTCAAGAAGAATTTATACCTAATCCAACTGCAAATGTCATAATAGAAGAAGGAGATATATTAATGATTATAACTGATAAAAAATCAGTAGAAGCATTTAATAAATTGATTTAGGGGGAAAAATGCAAGAGTTTGATATTATAGTTGTTGGGGCAGGACATGCAGGTTGTGAAGCAGCATTAGCCTCAGCAAGAATGGGAATGAAGACAGCAGTTTTTACAATATCATTAGATAATATTGGAGTGATGTCTTGTAATCCCTCACTGGGTGGACCAGCAAAATCTCATTTAGCAAGAGAAATTGATGCACTTGGTGGAGAAATGGGAAGAAATATCGATAAAACTTTTATACAAATAAGAGTTTTAAATACTAAAAAAGGACCAGCAGTTCGTTCTTTAAGAGCACAGGCAGATAAAATGACCTATGCTAATGAGATGAAAAAAACTTTGGAGCATACTGATAATCTATCAGTAATTCAAGGTATGGTAAGTGAACTTATTGTTGAGGAGGAAAATGGAAAGAAAGTAATAAAAGGTATAAAAATAAGAGAAGGCTTAGAATATAGGGCTAAGATAGTTATTTTAGCAACAGGAACATTTTTAAGAGGACTTATTCATATAGGAGAAGTAAACTTCAGTGCAGGAAGAATGGGAGAGTTATCTTCAGAAGATTTACCATTATCACTTGAAAAAGTTGGTTTAAAATTAGGAAGATTTAAAACAGGAACACCAGCAAGAATTGATGGAAGAACAATAGATTTTTCTGTTTTAGAAGAACAACCTGGAGATAAGAGTCAAGTTTTAAAATTTTCAAATAGAACAACAGATGAAGAAGCTTTAAGTAGAAGACAAATTTCTTGTTATATTGCACATACTAATGAAAAAGTGCATGAAATTATTAAAAATGCAAGGGAAAGATCACCAATGTTCAATGGAAAAATACAAGGACTTGGACCAAGATACTGCCCTTCAATAGAAGATAAAGTTTTTAGATATCCAGATAAAAATCAACACCATTTATTCTTAGAAAGAGAAGGATATGAAACAAATGAAATTTATCTTGGTGGTATGTCATCATCATTACCTGTTGATGTTCAAGAAGAAATGATAAAAAATCTTCAAGGTTTTGAAAATGCTAAAATTATGAGATATGCTTATGCAATAGAATATGACTATGTTCCACCAGAAGAAATAAAATATACTTTGGAAAGTAGAAGTATTGATAATCTATTTTTAGCAGGACAAATAAATGGAACTTCTGGTTATGAAGAAGCAGGAGCTCAAGGACTTATGGCAGGAATTAATGCTGTAAGAAAGTTAAGAAATGAAGAGCCAATAATACTTGATAGAGCAGATTCATATATAGGGACTTTGATAGATGATTTAGTTTCAAAAGGAACTAATGAACCATATAGAATGTTTACTGCAAGAAGTGAATATAGACTTTATTTAAGAGAAGATAATGCAGATTTAAGATTGAGTAAAATAGGTTATGAGTTAGGATTAATTCCAGAAGAAGAATATCAAAGAGTTGAAAAGAAAAGAAGGGATGTTGAGCTTATAACAGAAATTTTAACTAAAACAAGTGTGGGACCAAGCAATCCAAGAGTTAATGAAACTCTTTTAAAAAGAGGAGAAAATCCTATAAAAGATGGAAGTACCTTATTGGAATTATTGAGAAGACCAGAAGTTACTTTTAAAGATATAGAATATATTTCAGAAGAAATAAAAGGTGTGGATTTACAAGGTTATAACCATGATACAACTTATCAAGTTGAGATCACTGTTAAATATCAAGGTTATATAAATAGAGCCTTAAAGATGATAGAAAAACATAAATCTATGGAAAATAAAAAAATTCCTGCTGATATAGACTATGATGATTTAAAGACTATACCTAAGGAAGCTAAGGATAAATTAAAAAGGATAAAACCTATAAATATAGGGCAGGCAAGTAGAATTTCAGGAGTATCTCCTGCTGATATTCAAGCTATATTAATTTATTTGAAAATGAGAGGAAATTAAATTGAAAGATTATTTTAAAGAAGGTTTAGAAAAAATAAAAGTTTCTTATGATGAAAATAAAATAGAGAAGTCTTTGAAATATTTAGAAATTTTATTAGACTATAATAGCCATACTAATTTAACAGCAATAAGAGAAGAAAAGGCTATAATTGAAAAACATTTTTTAGATTCTTTGTTACTTCAAAATCTATTAAAAGATGAAGATAAAACTTTAATAGATATTGGAACAGGTGCAGGTTTCCCTGGGATGATGTTGGCAATTTTTAATGAGGATAAAAACTTTACTTTGCTTGATTCTGTAAGAAAGAAAACAGATTTTTTAGAGCTTGTAAAAACTGAATTAGCCTTAAATAATGTTGAAGTAATAAATGGAAGAGCAGAAGAAATTATAAAAGATAGAAGAGAAAAATATGATGTTGGACTTTGTAGAGGAGTTTCTAATTTATCTGTTATTTTAGAATATGAAATACCTTTTTTAAAAGTAAATGGAAGATTTTTACCACAAAAAATGATAGGAACTGATGAGGTTGAAAATTCATCTAATGCTTTAAAAGTTTTAAATTCTAAAATACTTAAAGAATATGAATTTAAACTACCATTTTCAAACGAAGATAGGCTCATTATTGAGATATTAAAGACAAAGAAAACTGATATAAAGTATCCAAGAAAAACTGGAATACCCTTAAAGAAACCATTGTAAAAAAACTGCACTCTTAACCTTGATACTCAAGATTAGAAGTGCAGTTAATTTTTTTACTATCTACCCCATCTATCAACTTTTGATAGGAATTGAGGATATGCTAAGTATAAAGCCTTAGCATTAACATTATTTAATTCTAATTTTGTCTTTTCTGGCTTTTTAGCAAGATTAGAAAGTTGTATCATTCTTTGAGAAACTTCTACTTGAAGCCATACTTGTTCATGATAGAAATTATTTCTTTTTACAAATGAAGCAAGTAATTTTCTTAATTTTTTCACATCTTTAGCTTTTAAATCATCTTGTTGAGAGAATTTAACTATTTGAGCCCATTCTTCTTCATCAGCAACTTCTTCTTTAATATATTTAGAAGGATTATCTAATTGAGAATTAGCTTGTGTAACCATATAGTCCACTAGGCCTTTAGGGTCTTTTATATTAGTTTCTTCTAATATAAATTTTCTTGGCATTTTATTAACATAAGAAGTTAATAATTTAGTAAAACGATCAAAATCTTCATCTGTAATTTCATTAGTAGGAGTTTTTCCTAAATAATCTAAGAAATAATAATCTTTTTCAGACATTTTTCCTTGTTTTCTAAAATTAACTAAAGGGTTTTCTTCTCCGTACCAGTCAGGGTTTGTAGCTTCTTCCATCATAACTTTTGGCATAGTTTTTTCCCAGTTATGAGCTGACTCTTTGTCTAAAGAATATTTTTCAATTAAGCCTTTTTTTGTAGCAATTGAGCTGCAAGACACTAAAGTAAAAATCATAGCTAAAAGAAATAATATTTTTTTCATTTTTCCTCCTTATTATCTTCCACAACATTTTTCATAAGGTTTACCACTTCCACATGGACATAAACCATCTGTATTTTCAGTGTTCACCTCTTTGATTTCTGCTTCTTCAATCTCATCTTCTTCATCTTTTACTGGTTCAGTATTTACAACCACTTTAAATAAGAATGAAGTAGCTTGTTCTTGAATTGTTGCTATCATTTCTTCAAATATTTGGCTTGAAATCAATTTATATTCAGTTACTGGATCTCTTTGACCATAAGCTCTTAAATAAATACTTTCTCTTAGAGCATCAAGAGATTTTAAATGCCCTCTCCATCTATTATCAACAACATCAAATAAAATATGTTTTTCAAGTTTTCTCATTAGATCAGAACCAAGTTCTGCTTCTTTATTATTATATTGCTCAACTAGAGCATTATAAATTCTTTCAGCATATTCTTCTTTTGTACTTCTTAAATATGCTTTATCATCAGATTCTTCATAACCATAAAAATCTTTTAAGTATTCATTTAATCCATCAATATCCCAATCTTCTCTCATTTCAGGAGCAAATTTTTCATATACTTTTTCTGTGATATTTTTATGAAGCATTTCCATTATTGTATCTTTTAAATTATCAATTTCAAGAACTTTATTTCTATTTGCATATATAGTTGTTCTTTGTTTATTCATAACATCATCAAATTCAAGTAGATTTTTTCTTATTCCAAAGTTTCTAGCTTCTATTTTCTTTTGAGCTTTTTCAATAGCTGAGTTTATCATTCTATGAGTTATAGGCTCTCCTTCAGGAAGTTTTAATCTATCCATCCAAACCATTACTCTTTCAGAACCAAATAATCTCATTAAGTCATCTTCAAGTGATAAGTAGAATTCAGATTCTCCAGGGTCACCTTGTCTACCAGATCTTCCCCTTAATTGATTGTCTATTCTTCTTGATTCATGTCTTTCAGTACCAAGTATAAATAAGCCACCTAAAGCTAAAACTTTTTCTTTTTCTTCTTTACATTGTTCTTGATATTTTGCTAATGTTTCAGCAAATTTTTCATCATCTCTTGAACCAACTTCTGCAAGGGCCATAAATTCAGGGTTACCTCCAAGCATAATATCTGTTCCTCTACCTGCCATATTTGTAGCTATTGTAACAGCTTTATATCTACCTGCTTGAGCAACTATTTCAGCTTCTTGTGCATGGTATTTTGCATTTAATACATTGTGAGGTATTCCTCTTTTCTTTAAAAGTTCTGATAATTCTTCTGAACTCTTTATTGAAATTGTACCAACTAGAACGGGTTGTCCTTTTTCATAAAGTTCTTGTATTCTATCAATAATTGCATTTATTTTTTCTTTTTTAGTTTTGTAGACTAAGTCTGCATTATCTTTTCTTATAACTGGTAAATTAGTTGGTATAACAACAACTTCCAATCCATAAGTATGCATAAATTCTGTCGCTTCTGTTTCAGCAGTACCAGTCATTCCTGACAATTTTTTATACATTCTAAAATAGTTTTGAAGTGTTATTGTTGCAAGAGTTTGGTTTTCACTAGCAATTTTAACTCCTTCTTTTGCTTCTATAGCTTGGTGAAGTCCGTCTGAATATCTTCTTCCTTCCATCGCTCTTCCTGTAAATTCATCAATTATTACTACTTCACCATTATCTCTAACTAAGTAATCTCTATCTCTTTTAAATAATTCTTTAGCTTTTAAAGCTTGATTTAAGAAGTGAGTTAATTCAACATATTCAGGTGCATATAGGTTTTCAATTTTTAAAATTTCTTCTACTCTCTTTACACCTTTTTCTGTAAATACTATAACTCTTGATTTTTCATCAACTTCATAATCTCCCCATTTTTCATCAGGAATATTCATAGCTTTCTTTTCTTTTATATTTTTAATTTTTTCAGTTTCATAACTTCTGTTAAGCATAGATACAACTTGGAAAGATATTTGATACCATTTGATTTTATCTTCTGCTGCACCTGAAATTATTAGAGGTGTTCTAGCTTCATCAATAAGTATTGAGTCAACTTCGTCCACTATACAGAAGTTAAGTTCTCTTTGAACTTTTTGATCTAAACTAGATACCATATTATCTCTTAGATAGTCAAATCCAAATTCAGAGTTAGTACCATAAGTAATATCTGAATTATATGATTTTTTTCTTTGTTCAGTCGGAAGTCCATTTAAAATAACTCCTGAACTTAAACCTAAAAATCCATATAATCTTGACATTTGGTCTCTATCTCTTTTTGCCAAGTAGTCATTTACTGTAATTACATGTACACCATGTCCTGCAAGGGCATTTAAGTAAACTGGACAAGTTGCAACCAAAGTTTTACCTTCCCCTGTTTTCATTTCTGTAATTTTTCCTTGGTGTAAAACCATACCCCCAATTAATTGTACATCATAATGTCTTAAACCTAAAATTCTCTTTGAAGCTTCTCTAACTGTTGCAAATGCTTCAACTAGGATATCATCAAGAGTTTCTCCATTTTGTAATCTTTCTCTAAAAATATTTGTCTTGTTTTTTAATTCTTCATCTGAAAGTTTTTCATATTCAGATTCTAATGCATTGATTTTCTCTACTTCTTTTGTCAGAGCTTTGATTTCTCTGTCATTTTTAGTACCAAAAATCTTTTTAAGTAAACCACTTATCATTTTTTCTCTTCCTCACTTTTTTTAGTTTCATTCTATATTTTAATATAATTTACTATCTTAGTCAAATTTATCTTTTAGTTCAATAAATTCTTCTTCAGTCAATATCTTTATAGTTGGAATCTCTTGAGCTTTTTTTAGTTTGCTTCCTGCTTTTTCTCCAACTATCAAGTAATCTAAGTTTTTACTTACTGAACTTAAATTCTTCCCACCTAGTTTTTCAATTTCCTCTTTTATTTGCTCTCTTGTGAAATGTTTTAATGTTCCAGTAAATAAGAAATTCTTCCCTGCAAAATTAGGATTTATATTTTGAGTATTAGTTTCACTTTCTTTTATTTCAAATTTTAAACCTTTTTCTTTTAAACCTTGGATAATTTTTTGATTTTTTTCCTTAGTGAAGAAAGCTATTATTTCATTGGCAGCTATTTCACCAATTCCTTCAATTGAAGTTAAATCTTCAAAAGTCATAGTCATCAATTTATCAATATTTTTTGAAGCTTTTGCCAATACTTTAGATGCAACTTTTCCTATAAAAGGAATCCCCAATGAGTAAATAACTTTATCATAATCTCTATTTTTGCTTTCTTCTATTGAATTTAAAAGATTTTCTATACTTCTTTTACCCATTTTATCAATATTTTCTAAGGCTTCTCTATGATTTTTTAAATCAAAAATATCAACAACAGTCTTTATATAACCTAAATCTATAAATTTTTCAACTATTTTTGAACCTAGCCCCATAATATTTAGTGCATCTCTTGAAACAAAATATTCTATTTCTCCTTGAACTTTTGCTGGACATTCTTCATTGACACATTTTATATCAACTAAACCTTCTTCTCTTTCAAGTTTATGATTACATATAGGGCAACAAGTAGGCTCTTCTATTATTTTTTCATTTCCTGTTCTTTCCTCTTTTATAGCTTTCACTACTTGTGGAATAATTTCAGCAGCTTTTTCTATAAAGACTCTGTCCCCTATTCTTATATCTTTTCTTTGAATTTCACTTATATTATGTAAACTTGCTCTTTTTACTTTACTTCCTGATAATTCAACTTCTTGAAGTTCTGCAACAGGTGTTAATTTTCCAGTTCTTCCTACTTGCCAAGTTACATCATTTAATACAGTTGAAACTTGATGTGCTGGGAATTTATATGCTATTGCCCATCTAGGAGTCTTACTTGTATAGCCAATTTCATTCCAAAGATTAATTTCATCAACCTTTATTACCAAACCATCAGTTTCATAAGGCAGATTTTCTCTTTCTTTTTCCCAATAATCTATTCTTTTTTCTATATCTTTTGAAGTTTCTAAAAGTTCAAATATTCCTGTTGTTTTTATTCCCATAGCTTCTAAGAATTTTATACTTTCACTATGAGATTTTAAACCTAGTTTATCTGCTTCAACTAAGAAATAAAAATAAGCATCTAAGCCCCTTTCTTTTACAATTTTAGAATCTAATTGTCTTAAAGTTCCACTTGCAGCATTTCTTGGATTAGCAAAAAGTTCTTCTCCTTTTTCTAATCTTTCATTATTTAACTTCTCAAAGCTAGCTAGAGGTAGCACAACTTCTCCTCTGATTTCGATATCAATAGCTTGTGGTAAAGTTTTAACTATACTTGCTATTTCTAAAATATTTTCTGTAACATCTTCTCCAATAAGTCCATCTCCACGAGTTACAGCTCTGACAAGTTTTCCTTGTCTGTAAGTTAGACTGATAGATAGGCCATCAAGTTTAACTTCTAAACAATATTTTAATTCTTGCTCTTTTGGGATTCTCTTTTTTATTCTTTCGATGAAGTCTACAATTTCACCAATATTATAGCTATTTGCCAAACTTAACATAGGGTGAGCATGTTCAACTTTCTTAAATTTATTTTCTTTTAAACTAGCTCCCACTGATGTAGTTGGAGAAGAAGTTTCTTTATATTGTGGATATTTTTCTTCTAGGCTTTCTAATTCTTTTAATAAAATATCAAATTCATAGTCTGAAATTAGACTTTTGTTATCATTGTAATATGAATCTCTGTATTTATCTAAATCTTCTCTTAATTTAACTATTTTTTCTAAATCATTTAATTCTTGTGATGAGTAAAGTGTAAGTCCTGTATGATTATTTTTTAATTCTTCTATTCTTTTTTTAATTTTCATATTTTCTCCTGAACTAGAATTTTTAAATATATTTATTTTATTATTCACAATAAATATTATATCATAATTTTTATAAAAAAAGGATTTAAAGTTTAGACTTTAAATCCTTTTAAATTAGTATTTTATTTTTTTACTAGAATACTCTTACTGCTTCCCCTTGAGGATTGTATTCAACAAATATTGTTTTTTCAGTTCCAGCATGAGCTTTTTCAGCAGGCATTGTGAACAATTCAGAAATAAATAAAGTCATACTATCTAATAGAACATAAACTAATGCTCTTACAGCACTTGGTTCTTTACCTATTGTATATTGATACTTAACAACTGTATTTCCATTTTTTTGAGTTTCAGTAAAGATAGGTTTGATAGGTTGACTTTCAATAACAGATTTAGAAGTTCCTTTAGTAATTACTTTAAAATCTGGATTTTGACTTCCACTTAAAGCCATCATAGCAGAACAACCTTGTAACAATAAAAACATTGAGAAAACAACACATAGCAAAATTTTTTTCATAAAATACACCCCTTATTTAATATTATGATGCTTATATAATACTATTTTTTGTTTAAAAAATCAATATATTTA
>ERZ773035.1836-NODE-1836-length-14618-cov-79.730413_pt1 | contig 14618 bp, 12 predicted proteins | sample MGYA00511487_ERZ773035 | MGnify/ENA primary metagenome ERZ773035 (study PRJEB29015, sample SAMEA2737985) | human oral metagenome | biome: human oral; feature: human-associated habitat; material: dental | place: China | collected 2024 ...
GCAACGTGAGCGCCACCATGCAGGCGGCCAACTCACACGACCGCAACATGCACCGAACGCTCGTCGTCGCCATTGTCATCATCTTCATAGTCATCGTCAGTGTCGTTGCACTGTGGATCACATATGACCAGGAGATGTGGGGCGGAAAGCGCGTACCCGATGTCCTGACCGAAAGCGTCGATACGGCGAGAAACGCACTCGAGGCGGATGGCTTCAAGGTCGAGATCCTCCAAGAGGGGACGGATGACGGCGTGGGCACGATACTTTCGATGTCACCTGACCCCGGCACGCGACTTGATCCGGGCAAAACCGTACGGATAACCGAGGGGGTCCTAAGAATCTTGCCTAACGAGAAGGGCAAGTCTTTGGATGAAGCGACAAGCGAGCTCCAGGGTCTGGGTCTCAACGTAACGACAAGCGAGCAACTCTCGGACGAGACGCCCGGCACCGTGCTCTCGACCGACCCAAAAACGGGGCAAACGTATCGCACGGGTGACACGGTCGAGCTCAAGATCGCCAAGAACTACACGGTACCGGAGGTCACGGGCAAAACCGAAGATAGCGCAAAGAGCATCATCGAGGATGCGGGTTTCGTACCAAACGTCACCTATGAGGAGTCGAGCGCGAAGGTGGGTACGGTCATCTCGACTGATCCCATCGCGGGCTCCGTCGCCAAGAGCGGTTCAACCGTCAACATCACCGTGGCAAAGGCAACGGCAAAGACCTACAATGCCACATACTTCGATCTGGTCGTACCCAGCGACTACGTTGACTCTGTGACCATACAGACCTCAACCGTCAACAATGGCTCCCAAGCGACGCCGGGCACAACACCCAGCGCTACGGGTGGTACGACAGAGGTGATGCAGGTCTACTACAAGAACGAGCTGGCGGCAGTCATCTACTCGTCCTCGACGAACATTGGAGTGACGCCAAGCGGAAGCGAGCGCCTCGTGCAGAGTATCAATGACTCGAGCGGACATCCCATCAAGGTCTACGAGATGCGCACCAGTACCTCCACGACCACGATCTCGCAAAATGTGACGTCATTCCTCAATGCGGCAAACGTCTCTGGCTGGGTAAAGGCGCACTAGGAAAGGGGGCAGGGGCGAAGCGTGGACACAACTCGCACGTCTCTGAGTGTGCCCACGCCTGCCGAGCACCCGCGTCAACTTTAGCGACCGCCAAAGAACAGGAGCGCTCCCGCACGGGGGCGCTCCTGCATCTATACACTGTGAAAACATTTGCTGTGAAGAGACCTGGTGGCACCGCGCCAGACACGAGGCCACGAGGCGCCGGTCCGTCCATGAGCCTTGCTCGCCTCTGTCTGCCTATAGCGACTCCTCGGTACAACGCTTCATGTCGGCACGAATGAGTTCGCGAATGTATGCTTGTCTGTTCTTGCGCCCGCAGAGCCATTCCCAGAGATCCATGTCAACCGGATAGAAGCGCAGCGCCATCTGCTTTACGCTCTTCTTGCGGTACCTTGCGTTTGCTCTCTTCTGAGCCTCGCTCGTTGCCATGAGTACGCGCTTCCTTCTATCGACGTGCCAGCACTCCGCCTTGGTTCTTAAGAAACACGACCATAGCAGCCCATATACCCCATCATCAAACCGAAGGGAATACACATCTGCCTGCTCCACGAAGTCAACAACTCAATGCCAAGAGGACCTCGTGCCCCACGACGCCACCCACACCCTTACGTTCACGTGCCTCCTGCCAGCTAACGTGGCATCTCGCGTCATGACTGCCTCCGTCTTGCGACAACGCCAGCGACGAGCACGACCGCGCCCACGAACGCAAGGACGGGTACGAGGGCAGCCAGCCCATCATCTCCCGTCTGGGGTAAGGCACTGTCTTGTTCCCTGTCCCTGGAAGAGGCTGGTTGAATGTCTCCGCCCCTGATCCGAGAGGACTCCTCGGCAGCCGCCACAGGAGTGACAGGATTGTTGGGTATCGTGGTGTTAGGACCATAGCTGGGCGTCTCGGTCGCATCGGCCCACACGGCATAGAAGTCGGTGTCTCGCGTAATTGTAATGTACTCCCCGGGTCCATAGTTCGTTCCGCTGCCGTCGGGCCTGGTGTTCCACCCCACGATCTTGTGCCCTGGCCACGTGAATATGTCATAGGTGATGAATTTCGTGTCTTCACCATACGTGACCGTGACTCGCTTCGTCTCGTCCTCCCCATGGTTTGCGTGAAGGGTCACGGTATAGGATATGGGAGTCCACTGCGCATAGAGCGTCAGATCTGACGTCACTACGATCGTGTCTCCGTCGCCGTAGGCCGTACCCGTGCCGTCCGCACTCGTGTTCCAACCCCTGAAGCTGTGGCCCACGCGGACAAACGAATTGAGCATGAGTGCCTGTGGCCTGCCCTCCTCGTACGTCTGGGGGGCCATGGATCCCTCGCCCCCGTTGGCGTCAAAGCTGATCGTATGGGTTGCTGCCTCGGGAGACAATGTCCCCCAGATGGCATAGTAGCTCTGCGTAGATGAGTCGGGAAACTTCAGCACCTCTCCAGGCCCTGCCACAACCGGCCCAAGGCGAGACGTCGCCCAGCCCTTGAACACGTAGCCCTCGCGCACGGGAACTGCCACGGCGATCGGGTCGCCGCTATAGCCCTCCATCGTCTGATGCACGGAGCTATCAGATGCACTGTAGTTGGTATAGAACGTAACCGTGCTCCTGTGGCGGTAAACCGCAGTGACCGTGACGTCCGCGCCAAAGGTCATACCAAAGTCGATGTCGGTGTTACCGTTGTTCTCGTTGTGGCCCGAAAGCTTGATACCAAGTGGATTATTGCCACTCTTAAACTCATCTGTAAACTTGAACCTGTTGTCGGTTGTCACGTCCGTAAAGCCAAGCTGCACCACGTTCTGGCCCTGCGCATCAGCCGCCTTCAGGGACTGAAGATACCCATAGGAGTCTGCCGGACGCAGGATCACGGCAGCGGCCCCGTCAAGTGAGGCGGAGTCGCTTGCCGGCCACGTGGACTTGTCGTTCTCGGGAGGACGGTTCGCCTCATAGTCGGACCACGAGCTCATGATCTTGACATGACCGGTGTCCTGGGTCGTAACCGCCAAGGTGCTTGCCGCGACGGCCCTGACGGGCAGCGCCACGAGGCTCAGGACAAAGGCGATGACGGCGCCCACGATGGCCCTCGCGTGATTACGGGCGTATGCATGCATTGCAAGACCTCCGCATCAGACCATGAAACCGTTTGTTTACAGTTGAGTCTAGGGCTTATTGCCCCGGAAGGCAACTCATGTGGTAGTCCCCGCTCGCAGGACGCTGCGTTACATCATCCTCTGCGTAGCGTGACGCGTGTCCCTTTATGTCCGTCATCTGGGTCATCGGTTATCATAGGCATATCAAGGGACGGGGGCTCACCATGAAGGTTGACGAGGCGGGACGGATCATTCGTGCGCTGGAGAGATTAGCGCACCGGATGCTCGAGCGCTTTCCGGTCGTTATCGCGCTCGCGGCAGCAGGGACGCTCATCTCGATGCTTCAGGCCTACGACGTCTTTGGAATAAGCGCAGGTTCAGATGACCTCTTCGTGGTATTGTGGTACAGAGGTCCCCTGCGCACAAACATCGCAACATCGGCGCTCGTAGCCCAGAGCTTCATCAACGGGTCTCGACTTGCAGCACTTGCCTGCATCACGGCCACGCTCGCCGTCGAGCGGCTGCCACGTGACGCGCACGAGAACGACGCCACGGAGGAGAAGACGCATATCCGCCTAGGACCACGTCCCATCCTGGTGCAGGCCGCCACGGGGGCGGCGGTATGGGCGCTCTATGCCGCCATCGACCTGCCAGTCAGGGCAGATGAGCGTCTGAACACCCTCTTTGGTCTGGTCGTATTGGCCGTCGTACTCATCAGCGTCTTCGGTCTGCCCTGGCTGCTCTACACGTCTGACAATGAGGATGTGCTCCTTGCCTCCCTCGTTAAGGGGGTGGCCTTCTCCGTCTTTGTCGCGGGCATCGTGCACCTTGGTCTATCCATCGTAATGTCCGCGATTGACTCCCTGATCACACACGTAAGCAGCAATGCGCATCAGGCCGTGGCATCACTCGTGTGGACGTTCGTGCTTCCCTGCGTCTTCTGCTCGCAGGTCCCCCGCCACACCGAGCGGCTCGACGTCCCACACGTCTACCGCATCGTCGTCGGAAGGGCCCTCTTCTGCATCTACCTACTCCTGCTCGCCGTACTCTACCTCTATATCGCGCGCATTGCCCTCACGCGCACCCTGCCCTCAGGTCAGCTCAACTGGTTTGGCTGCCTCGCGCTGCTCGGCACACTCTTCTTCTGGACAGGCATCCGCATGATTGGCAGTGGCCTGGTGCGCTGGTATCTGCGCTGGGGCTGGGCCCTTGCCATTCCCATCCTCATCGTGCAGCTTATAGCCATCTATCTGCGCGTCTCGGCCTACGGTCTCACGACGTCGCGCTATGCCTCGATTCTCTGCATCATCGTCGGCGCGGTGGGGCTCGCCCTTGCCGCGCGCGCAAGGCACCCCCGAGAGCTCTTTGGGGTGTGCTGCATCGTCGCGCTCATCGCCTGCGTCACTCCCGCAAACATCATCGATCTGCCGTACCAGGAGCAGGCAGGACGGCTGCGCGCTGCGCTCGCAAGTGGCGGCATGTCGCAGGCGGCGGACGTCACCCACGAGAGCTTGGGCACCCTCTCCACGGGGGAACGGGAGCGCATCGCAAGCAGCTGGAGCTACCTATCATCACACACGGGAGCGCTCACCAACTCCGAGCTTGTGGACCAGCTAAGGGGCGACAGTCGGGCGAGCGGAGCCCTGGACTACCTCAGTTCTAACACCCACTCCGGCTCGAACGGCGTCCTGGATAGCTCCTTGGGCAGCAAAAACAAGTCTAGCTCGACACGCGAAACGTATGCTGTGAGACATGGCGCCAACATAGGTGTTGCGGGCTACTCGCGTCTCTACCCGCTTGACGCGAGGGAGCTTGCGGATGACCTCACGCTCGACTTCTGGTCTGCCGACGGAACTGCCTTACACGTTGACTGCTCTGAGCTTATCGCGCGACTCAGGGAGCACTACGCCTCACGGCCAAGGGGCGAATACTCGACGCATGTCGACGACGTCGACCCGAGCGAGATGCGCGTTGTCACCAAGGATGGGGGCTGCCTTGCCCTCACGAGTGTCTCGTTCCAAGTCAGCGGCGACAGACCCTGTGACGCCTACGTCGCAGGATACGTCCTCATACCCTAAAGTGACACGAAACGCATCCGTTTGGTCAGCTGAGAAACTATTCCGCTAGAGCAAGACGGCCCGCCGCTCGCGGAAGGGCCGCTCCGAGCACAGCCCAAGACACGCCCCGATGCCAACGCAACACCCGCAGGTTGGGAGTCGCGAGGCCCACACCGCCAGCTGGCCCTGTCGAGACCCCTCACAGCGGCCACAGGTGGAGTCAGCGATCACAGGTGGAGTTCGGCGGACAGATTGGCGCTCGGGTGAGCGGAACCTAGTGGCCGGCGTTCCCTTGAGCCTCACCACGCCGAAGTCGCGCCTCCGCCACAGCGGCGCGTGCCTCGGCAGCTGCGGCGCGCGCCTCGGCGGCCTGGGCCTTGAGCTCAAGAACGTCTATCTCGTCTGGAGACTCGTCCATAGCGGGTGCCCGCGCGTGACTCGCGTCCGTCCCAGCCAGCGGCCAGACCTGCGATAACCTGCGCTCGCCAAAGAGGCCGAAGCTCGCCTTTGGTGTCATCCTGAAGACCTCACACGCAGGGTCTTTTGCCAAGACGGTGCTGCCCTTGAGCCTACCGGGACCCATGCACTCCAGACGCGTGCGCAGAAAGCCCGTGCGTTCCTGACAGAAGACGCAGTTCTCGCAGACGCGCTCCCATCTTTCCACGCCAGCCCCCTCCGTCTGCACGAACCTTCTGCGGCGGCAGAATAGCCCTCCGACGATTGTCTTCTGCCTCACGTCCCGAACTACTCCAGCGAGACTGTCGTCACCTTACCCGCATCGTCTGTCACAAGCAGGCTCGACCCCTTGAGCTCCGCCTTGGCGATGGAGCCAGGACCACCCACGGGGTTTCCGTCCTCGTCGACCACCGGCGATGATCCGCTGCCAACCGTATAGGCGAGCACGTCCCACCTGCCCTCGTCGAGGCTCTCGGGAATGATGATCGTGCCATTATAGAGGACGAGTTGCGCAGGCTTACCAGGGATCTGCATGTATGCGTCACCGGAAGCTGAGTTCTCCCTACGGCCGACCAGCGCATACGTACCGTCATCCTGCTTTGATATCGAGAAGACCGTCCCTTGGTAGGTGACGCTCCCCTCCGCCGAGGTCTGGGTCTGCTGCGGTGGTTGACCCACCTGCTCACTCACCTTGTTAGCCGACTCGATGCAGCCGCGCAACAGCACAAAGCTGATGCCCAAGACGATGAGCGCGGCCACGACGATGAACCAGCGCTCCTTAAGCTGGTCTACAAGCGTGTGCGGGTCAGGTTCCTTTGCGTGCGACCTGCTGGCCACCCGTGGACGTCGTGCCCCCCGCAGGCGCATCTCGGCGCCAAGCCCCGTGCGCGACCAGCTCGCAGTGGAGTCAGGCGAGATCTTGCCGATGTTATCCCTGGTCTCGACCGTGGCACCCTGGCTCGCATCGATGCGGGCGAAGGCTCCCGTCTGAGCTGGATCGACACCGATGGGCCTCGGTGCCTCCTGCTCGTCGAGGGGGCCCACGACCGGCAGGCTCGAGGCAAGGCGAGACCGACTGCCTCTGCCTCTCCCCCTGCGTTGAGCGCGGTGAGGCGTGCCGATAGGCCTTAGTGATCCCTGCCCCTCGTGGGAGCCAACAGACGGCAGGCGCGAGGCGAGCGGCGACTGGCCGCTCGACGAGCTTCTCGTGAAGCCTGTGGCATGCGAGCGAGGCGTTGATCCACCAGGGACCGCCCGCCTTCCCTGGGGGACTGCAGATCCCCGTGGAGACACTGGGTTATTGTCCTGGGCCATGTCAGACCTCCTCACCTGATAGTACCGGCCAGCCACATCGGCAGGCACACGCTCCGCTCTTTCCCACTCTCTATATAATACGGCGTTCCTCTATGGCGCGTCCAAGCGTCACCTCATCGGCGTACTCAAGGTCTCCGCCAACGGGCAGGCCACTCGCGAGTCGCGAGACCCTGACGCCTAGGGGCGCTATGGTGCGCGCAAGGTAGGCGGCCGTAGTCTCTCCCTCGACGTCCGGGTTGGTGGCGAGGATGACCTCCCGCACCGTACCATCAGCCAAACGCGAGATCAGCTCACGCACGTGCAGCTGGTCTGGCCCCACCTTGTCCATGGGCGAGATGACGCCGCCAAGCACATGGTATAGGCCATGATAGCTTTCGCTGCGCTCAATCGCCGAGACATCGCGCGGCTCCGACACGACGCAGAGGCAACCCCGGTCGCGAGAGGAATCTGCACAGATATCACAGGTCTTGCGCACCGCATACGAAAAACAGACCGGACAGAAGTGAACCTCCTGCTTGACCCGTGTGATGGCAGCCGAGAGACGACGCGCGGCCTCTGCGTCAGACTCAAGAATCCAGTATGCGATGCGCTGTGCAGACTTGGGACCGATCCCCGGTAGTCTGCCAAGCTCATCGAGCAGACGCTGCAGCGCACGTCCGTCGCTCGGGTTGGGCTCCGCAGGCTGCATGACCCGTAGCGACTCTGCGGCCTGTGGCGGCGTTGCGGCCTGTGGCGGCGATGCGACCTGTGGCGGCTTGCCCATCTGCGCAGGTGTTCCCATCTAGAGCACCTTAGAACAGCCCCGGGATGTTCATGCCACCCGTGACGGCTCCGAGCTGCTGATTGGCGGCTTCCTGCGCACTCGAGAGACACTCGTTGACTGCCGCGACGATCGTGTCCTGAATAATCTCGATGTCCTCGGGATCGAGCGCGTCGGGATCGATGGTGATCGAGGTGATCTGCATATCGGCCGTACCGATCACCTTGACCATGCCACCGCCGGCAGAGGCAGAGACCTCGATGTCCGCAAGCCTATCCTGGGCGTCGGCAAGCTGCTTTTGCATCTTCTGCGCCTGCCTCATCATCTGCTGCATGTCCATGGTAATCCTCCTTATGCCCACCCGCGCAGACGGACGCAGGGGGAATGTCCTCATTGAGAAGAAAGCTTACCTCATCTTGCGGACATTACGGCAGGGGCCTCGACTCAATTTTGCTCTACGGCACTGTCCTGCAGCTTCTCCACACTCGCCTCCACGCCGTCACCAAAGACCTCGGTGAGCATCGCAAGAAGCTCATTCATATCCTGAGGCATGCCATCGGCGCGCTTGGGGGCAGACTGGGACCCTTTGGGTTTGGACCGGGGCTTGGGCTCGGCCTTTGATTTGGGCTTAGGCTTGGGTTTAGGGTCGGGCTTGGGTTTTTGTTTGGGCTCGGTCTTTGCTGTTGTCTTAGCCTTGAGTTTGGGATCGGGCTTGGGTTTGGACTCGGCAGTGTTTGCCGCCTCCGCCTTAAAGACAACGGCGGTCCTAGGCTCAACTTGCTGAGACGTCTGGCGCACAGGCTCAGGCCCAGGGACGGCTCGTGAGACCACCTGAGGCTCTGCGGCCAGGGAAGCTTCGCCGACAGGGGTCATTGGCTCGTCCTCGTACGCGGATGGCTCGTCCCAGGGCATGTCGTAGTAACTCTCCAGGGGAACTTCCTCAACGGGCGGCTCTGCCTGGGGAGCTGTCGCAGGTGCCGCCGCGTGCGACACGGCGGGCTGCGGGGCAGGCGCAGGTCCTCGCTGCGGGACGACGGAAGACACGACCTGAGGAGTCGCTTGCCCCTGTGATGCGGACAAGGGCTGCGGCGTCACCATCGTACCGCGGGCTGGAGTAGGTGCAGGCGCCTTGGCCCGAGAGCGAGCGATGTCAGCCCCGACGAGGCTCGACTCCGCATAGACCAGCGCCCTCTCGCCAAAGGCCTGGCGCACCGCCGCCTCCACGGTGGCACGAACATCCTTGCGGTCGAGCATCTTGGTCACGAACGACGAGCCCTTGGGCAGGTTGATCAAAAGCCGATGTCCGTCATCCTCGAGCGCAGTCGACGCCGCGAGGAGGGATCCGCGTGGTGGGTCCGTTCGCACGAGTCCGTCCACAACCTGACGCCACCTGCGCTGCAGCTCCCCCCCGTCGGTGATGGCAGGTGTTGCGGGGGTGACGGCGGGCGTTGCGGGAGTGACGGCAGGCGTTGCGGGGGTGACGGCAGGCGTTGCGGGGGTGACGGCAGGCGTTGCTGGAGCTGTCTCCTTCCTTGGTTGGACGGCAGCGTCTGGGGGCTGCGGCTGCTGCACGGCACCTGCGCCCGTTGTTTGATCAGACTGTGAGACACCCTCTGATGAACGCTGTTGGGGCGCTGGCTGCGCAGGCGAGGCGAGAGGCGCCTCCTCCGAAGTCAGCAGCTCCTGTGGCGTTTGTCGTGCGACCGATGCGGGAACCTGCTGGGGCTCCTGCGACGTTGACTGTGCCTGTTGCTCTAAAGTCGGGGGCTGGGGAGCCTGTGGTTCCGACCGCTCCGCATGGACAGGCGCAGGAGCAACTTGAGGGGCGGATATGGTCTGCCTCGCCGATGCCTGCGGCGTAGTGTCGGGAGGTGTCGGCGCAGGAGCGGTGGACGCCAGCGCAGGAGCGGTGAGGCTCGACGCGGGAGTGGTTGACATCGGCACGGACGCGCTCCCCGCAGCGAGCGCCTCCACGGTCTTCTCGAGCTGGGCAACGCGCTCGGCAAGTGAGTCTAACGTCAGGTCTGACTTGGGTCGGGCAATGCGCGTAAGGGCCACCTCAAGGGCCAGACGCTGGTTGGTGGCAACGCGCATCTCGCTCGAAACCTCGCTCATGACCGCCAGGGCACGCGCTACGCGATCGGGCGCTCCAAAGGCTAGCGCCTCGTCCTTGAGCTGTCGAAGCTCGTCTCCCGCCACAGGTAGTGTGGACGCACCCTCTCCCACCACGCTCGCAACGTAAACGTCACGCAGGTGCGCCGAGAGCTCGCGCGCAAGCTGGAGCAGATCTCTGCCCGACTCGACGAGCTCTCCTATCCTGGCAAAGACGGTCGGCACGTCACGCCTCGCGAGGGCGCCTGTCAGCTCGGTGAGCATTGAGCTCGAGACCTCGCCCAAGAGGTCGCGGGCGGCGTCGAGCGAGACGCTGCCGCCGCCAAAGGTCGAGAGCTGCTCCAAGGCCGAGAGCGCGTCTCGCATGCCGCCTCGAGCATGGCGGACCACGAGCTCGAGCGCCGCCTCGTCATATGAGAAACCCTCGGCATCACACACACGCTTGAGCTGGCCCAAGATGTCACTCGCGCCAATCGCATGGAAGTCAAAGCGCTGCACGCGCGAGAGAATGGTCTCGGGCACCTTTTGCGGGTCGGTGGTGCAGAGAACGAAGACGATGTGCTCGGGCGGCTCCTCCAGCGTCTTGAGCAGCGCATTGAACGCCGCCGTCGTCAGCATGTGAACCTCGTCGATGATGTAGACCTTGTAGCTGCCGCGCACGGGCGCGAAGCTCACACGACCGATGATCTCCTCACGAACATTGTCGACCCCGGTGCGCGACGCCGCGTCAAGCTCGTAGACGTCAGGATGCTCACCTGCGGCGATGAGCTGACAGTTCTCGCACGTGCCGTCCGGGAGCTGCCCTGCGCCGCGCTCGCACATGAGGGCCTTGGCGAGGATGCGTGCCATGGTCGTCTTGCCCGTGCCACGTGGGCCACAAAAGAGGTAGGCATGGCTCGTCCTGCCCTCAAGGACGGCATGCTCCAGCGTGGAGACGACATGCTGCTGACCAACGACGTCCTCGAACGTCTTGGGACGATACTTCCTGTACAGCGACTCCATGGCACCTCCGACTCGCGTTGCTTTGACTCGCCTTGCGTCAGACGAACCTCAAGTATAGCCGTGGAACCCGCCCGTGCCCGGGTTGGATGGGCCCTCTGGAGACGCTATCGACATCTGATAGAAACAGACGTCGATCCTTCCACAAGTCCCGGAGCCCCCACGTCGAACGCACTTCGCTACTTTATCCACCTCTTGAGCTGCCAAAGCAAAATTCCCACATATTCGAGGCTTCGTGAGCTCGTGTGGGTAGGTGGTTGCGTCACCGCCCCGGTGGCATGGACCTCAGGTCCGAGCGCTCTGGCATCACGGGGGCCACGGGGCTGTCGATGTCGTGGGGCCCATGGCCCCGCCCGGTCGCGCGAGCGGCCGTGGGTATGCGGGAGTGTACACAGATCGGCGAAAATGGTCTCTCGCGCAACCACAGCTCGCATGCAGAATGCGCCCTTTGGTGAGGCCCACACGCAAAGTGCGCTTTTCCGTGACGTCGCCCGTCCAGAGTGCGCCTTTCGGTCACGTCGCGGTGGCGTCGCTGGTGCAGAATGCGCTTTTCCGTGAGGCGGCGGGTGCAGAGTGCGCTTTTACGTGAGACCGTCTGCGCAGAATGCGCTTTTCCGTGAGGTGGCTCCACGTTTGCGCAGGTAAGGAAAAGCGCATTCTACGGAAAAGTGCATTCTGTGCGCGGACCCTCACGGAAAGGTGCACTCTGCAACCGGCATGTCACGGAAAAGTGCACTCTGTGCGACCGCTCGCATGCAGAATGCGCCTTTTGGTGAGGCTCACACGCAAAGTGCGCCTTTCCGTGACGTCGCCCGCCCAGAGTGCGCCTTTTGGTCACGTTGCGGTGGCGTCGCCGGCGCAGAATGCGCTTTTACGTGAGGCCGTCTGCGCAGAATGCGCCTTTGCGTGAGGTGGCGCCGCGTTTGCGCAGGTGAGGAAAAGCGCACTCTACGGAAAAGCGCATTCTGCAATCGGCGCCTCACGGAAAAGCACATTCTGCGCGCGGGCCCTCACGGAAAGGCGCATTCTGCGCGACCGCTCGCACGCAGAATGCGTCTTTCCGTGAGAGTGATGCCCTCAGAGTGCGTCTTTGCGTGAGTCGCCGGTTGCAGAGTGGGGCACTGGTGTACGCCGCTGCGACGCGATTCGCCGAGGCGTCAACCCACACTAACCCCCGAAGAGCCACATATTCGGACTTTGTTGTGGCGCTGCTGATGCGGCCGTACATCTTGGCACACCAGTTGCGCTTCGATTGAGGGCCATGGGCACGACAGTGGCCTTCGATCTTCTTCTGGAGACCCACAAGGGCACGTCTTCGATTCTCCTTGAGACTGAACGTCCTGCTGTTCAGGTTCAGAAGCTTGCCGAGATCCCGGTTGATGTCAGAATCCTCAGACCAGACTGTCCCGTCACTCCTATATCTGACCTGCGCGATCGACCCAAGGTTCAGGGGATCGACCTTGAGTGGGACATCGAGGACACATCGCGGCCATAGGTCTGGTTCCCGGGAATCACTACGACTCCCCCCTCTGTGAAACTCCGCAGCTTCTCTCTTTTGACAGACGCTATCACCGCAGGTGAGTGCGTTGTCACGATGAACTGCACCCCTGGGAAGATGCCCGTCAGGTCACCTAGTATCCTCGCTTGCCACTTTGGGTGGAGGTGCAGATCGACCTCATCTATGAGCACTACGCCGTGTGTCCTCTCGATGGCGTCGCTGCCGTAATGGGGATTCAGCTGGGCCATCCTGTACGCTATGTCAGCCACCATGCCGAGCGTAGTCCGATACCCGTCACTCAGCTGGTGGAGAGGGAGCGAGGTCGCTGTATCGCCATATATTCCGACGCAGAGGTCATTGCTTTGGACATCAAAGAAGACGTGCACGTTATCTGCCTGGATGATGCGTCTCAGACATTCCTCAGTGGCACGGCACACTGCCTGCAGCTCGGGAACGGGCTCGCCCTTTTGAAGCTGCTGGTAGGTCATCTTTCGCAACCATCGCATGAGACTACCGTCATCCGCTCGCGGTGAAAGGGATGAGGCGTATGCGGCCTCTCTGAGCGACGTACGCGGCTCTTCGTTTTTTGACTGGGCCCACAGACGGCCCGTTCCGTAATAGGAGATGATCGGAAGGGGCAGCACCCCGCCCTCACCACACTCGCCCAGATCGCTCGGGATATCCCCAGATGAGAGACACTCATGGACCCGCTCGGACAGCTCGACCATCTCCCGGGCATTCCCCCAGGTGGTTCGTCCCGTGTCTCGTCTCAGCTCCCTTTGCCAGGAAAGACTCCGACCATAGGCACAGCCGTCCGCACGGACGATGACCGGAAATTGCGACCGACGCTCAATGGTGCTACCGACCGCACGAGACGCCACCCGCGCGTCAGTGTTGCGAATACTGCGCTGACTGACTTGGGGTATGTGCATAAAGAACGTCCCCAGGGCAATCGCTGCAGCGTCAACCACGGCGGACTTTCCATAGCCGTTGTCGCCGACGAGCACCGTAAGCTGCCTGTCAAACCCGATATGCAGCTCCTCGAATTTCCGGAGGTTCCGTAGCTCTAACTGTTCAAGTACATGAGCGCTCCTCACGTCTTGTGACCCTCGTCGCATTCTATCAGAGGCTGGAGCAGGACGTCCGCGCCTGTGCCCAAGGATGAGGTTGTGGGTTGGCCACGCTCGGGGACAGCTTTCGGACGCTGGCGGACGTCGCAGCGCAAGACCGCACGCACCACTTCGACTGCCCACCCATGTTCGTGTGCAGGACCAGGGGCACAACGAATCCGCAAGGCCTATGGTGAGGCATGGTCGAGGGGGCTAAGACGCCCGTCACCTGGGTTGAGGACACGTGGCGCAACTCCAGCGCAGCGTGCTCTCGTTTTTGCTAATGCCGCCATCGACAGGTTTTTGTAATCCGCAGTCGAGCGTCTCCCGCGCGCATCTTTACATTGACGGAGTCGGGCAGGCGTGCTGACTTGCTCCGAGCTTCCCCGTACCCGCTCGCCCCCATTGATTCGCTTGGCTCTTATAAGATAGAATACACTGTATTCACAAGAAGGGGTCGCCTATGTCCACCATGACGATGCGTGTCAGTGATGAAGACGCTGCCGTAGTGCGTAAGTACGCCAAGTTCGAGGGAAAGACCATATCCGACTTCATCCGCGATGCCGTCTTCGAGAGAATCGAGGACCAAGAGGATCTGACAGTCCTGCGCATTGCCATCGCTGAGGATGACGGCGTACGCCATACCCACGAGCAGGTGCTCTCAGAGCTGGAGCTGTAGGTGGCCTACCACGTCGAGTACACGGATGTCGCGCTCAAACAGCTGAAGAGGATGGATCGCTTCGACGCCCGACTCATTGTGTCCTGGATTGGCAAGAACTTGGAGGGCTGCAGAGACCCGCGTGTCCGTGGCAAGGGGCTGACCGCCAATCGTTCAGGGGAATGGCGCTACCGCATCGGAAACTACCGCGTCCTCTGCGTCATCCGGGACGACAGACTTGTGGTCGAAGTGTTCTCAGTTGGCCACGCTCGGTGTGCTTGGAAGGCACAAGTTCCTCTGGCTCAGAACAGCCGCTCTATGGCTTCGACGATACCGTCGTGATCACAGTCAGCGACCACGACGTCGCAGGCCATGCGGATGCGCTCGCTGGCGTTGCCCATGGCAACGGAGGTGCCTACCACCCCCAGGATGTCCATGTCGTTGTCGGCGTCGCCAATGGCGACGACCTCCCCCATCCCGATATCG
>ERZ773035.1837-NODE-1837-length-14616-cov-11.634160_pt1 | contig 14616 bp, 14 predicted proteins | sample MGYA00511487_ERZ773035 | MGnify/ENA primary metagenome ERZ773035 (study PRJEB29015, sample SAMEA2737985) | human oral metagenome | biome: human oral; feature: human-associated habitat; material: dental | place: China | collected 2024 ...
GCTCGGACGTTCATAGCCGGCTCATGCCGCCCAGCGGACCATCCACACACATACCCAGTGACTATAGCATAAGACGGCACTCTATGCAAGAAAAATTTTTCAGCGATTCCAGAGCCCGCTGATGCCGTTTTCCACCCGCACCGTTTCAGCGGGCTTTTCCACCGTCTTCTGCCGTGGACGGCGCGGCGGCATATTCTTTTTCCAGTCCGGCTCACAGGTGATCTGATTGCGCCCGTTCTCCTTCGACTGATAGAGCGCCGTATCCGCGCGCTTCACCACGCGCTCCACCGTATCCTTTTCCGTTCCGTACCAGATCGCCACACCGCCGCTGCACGTCACGTGCGTCGACGGATGGATGCGCGCCTCGGCAACCGCTTCGCGGATCGTATTTGCAAACGCCTCTGCCTCCGCTCCGTCGTAGTGAAGACAGAGCAGGATGAACTCCTCGCCGCCCCAGCGGATGAGGATATGGCGACGATCCAAAAAGCTGCTGATCGTCTGCGCAAATCCGACAAGCACCACATCACCGACATCGTGCCCATAGGTATCGTTGATGTTCTTGAAGTGGTCAATATCAAACATGATGAGCGCAAACGGTTCCTTGATCTCAAGCGAAATGCGCATAAAGTCACGCGTTGCCGACGGGAATTTATTGCGGTTGAACACGCCCGTGAGCGGATCAACCTCCATGCGCCGCGTCACTACAGAGACCTCGTTCTCAAGGCTTGCGGAAAGCTCTGCAAGATAGCGCTCATGCGCTGCGCGTTCCAGAATCAGCTGCACGATAAAGAAGCTGATCGTGTAGATACCAAACGGAACCAGATACGTGTGCCAGCTGAAGATGCGGTACTGGAACGCAAGACCGTCGATCACGGCAAGCCCCGAGAGCGTGCCAAATGCGATGAGCAGCGAGCGGCAGCGCAGATTTCCGCGCTCGTAGCACGACCAGAGCCAAGATGCGGTCACAAGCCCGCAGACGAAAAGAGCGGGATAGTAGAAGAACCGCATGAGATACAGCCCGTTCTGCCCTGCAATTTCAAGCAGAACAGCAAGGGCAATGATGAGTATGTATACGGAGGATATCCGAAGAATTTTCTTTTTATACGACTCATCGATCACACTATAGATCAATAGGTTTGCGGCAAGTGGGATCAGATAGGCAGAGATGATTTCCAGATTCCACCAGAGCGCGGGAAAGTCCAGCCAGAGCTGGACGAGACTCGTCGCACTGAACATCCACACAAAGAATACCGCAAGGACAACAATCAGCCGCAGATAGATATCGCGCAGATCCTTCTCTGTAAAAAAGTAGACGCCAAGCAGCATGATGAAGATGATGAGTGCTGTAATGCCGCTGACATAGGGGAAATCATAGAGAAAGAGATCCTCGATCTGATGTGCCGGACGACTCAGCTGTATGCGGTCGAACTGCCCAAGCACCCAGATATTGTCCGAATGCAGCTGAATGTAAAGCTGCCGCCCGACCGCCCACGCGGGCAGATCAATGAGATGCCACTTCCGCCCGTAGGAGGCGGTATGCTGGTTGAGATCGCCATAGTGATAGATGGAGACACCGTCGAGGAAGATCTGCAGCGCTTGATCCCTCGTGAAGAAGAAGAGACTCTCGTCTACGCCCGTATCGGGCGGAATGTAGACGCGCACCCAGACATAGTGCGTTCCCTCGGGAACGGCGATGCCAAACTGGGGGTTGAACCGCCGCCATTGCCCCTCGTCCTTTGGAAAGGAGGGTACACTTTTTGCCGCCGATTCGGCGGAATCATACGTATTGGGCTTCCAATATTCCCATGTGAGCTGCGAGGTCTCAGCGAACACTGGATGCCCCATGCAGACAAGCAAAGCGAACAGAAGTACCTGCACGAATGCGCACCGTCTGCAGTTCATGCACCACCACCTCCTCTCAAAATTATTCGTTGAAAAATGAAGTATTCTTAAATAGATTTAGGAGGAAAGACCCAACAATGTTTGACGCACGATCTCCTCCGCTACGTCGCTGCGCACCGTAACACGACCAATCGCCTGAGCGAGCACCCAATGAATGCGACCGCCCACAGTCTTCTTATCATGAAAGAGATCCTCGTACATGGCATCCGCCGTCACGCCCTTGGCAGAAAGAGGCAGCCCCATCGCTCGGATGAGTTCCTTCATACGCACGCACTCCGTCTCCGCGAGCAACCCCAGCCGCACACTGATGTCTGCAGCCCCTGCCATACCGATCGCGACCGCCTCGCCGTGGCGATAGCGCTCATAGTGCGTTTCCTTTTCAATCGCATGGGCAATCGTATGACCAAAGTTCAGGATGCGGCGCAGCCCACCCTCACGCTCGTCCTGCCGCACAACATCCGCCTTGATCTCGCAGGAGCGTGCAATCGTGTGCGCCGTCGCAGCGGGTTCCAGTGCGAGCACATCCATGCGGTGCTCTTCGAGCCATGCAAAAAAATCCGCATCGTAGATGATGCCATACTTGATGATCTCCCCAAGTCCTGTGGCGATCTCACGCGCCGGTAATGTCTTTAGAACATCCAGATCCATAAAAACGGCGTCGGGCTGATAGAAGGCACCGATGAGATTCTTCCCGAGCAGATGATTGACCGCAACCTTCCCGCCAACACTGGAGTCCACCTGCGCAAGGAGGCTCGTCGGCAGCTGGATGAAGGGGATGCCGCGCATATAGGTCGCCGCAACGAATCCGGCAAGATCGCCCACCACGCCGCCGCCGAGTGCAAAGATCGGCGAGCGCCGATCCAGCCCCAGCTCAATCGCGCGTGTGTAGATAACATTCGCCTGCGCAAGGCTCTTGGAACGCTCCCCTGCCGGAACCTGCACGATCTCTGCCTGCACGCTCGCACGGTCAAGAATCTCTGCAATCCGCACCGCACAGAGCGGTCCAACATTCGTATCGGTAACAATCATGCCACGTGCGGAATATCCTGCCGCACGCACAAACGACGTGATCTCCTCCGCAAGTCCGCTGCCAATCGTGATCGTATAGCTGCGTGCCCCGAGATCAACGTTCACCCTCTGCACCATATTACTTTCTCCAAATCCGCGTTGCCTGTACGATATACTCCGCGATCTCAAGCGGGGATCGTCCCGTCGTATCGACGGTGAGATCCGCCCCCTCGTAGAGACCGCTCCGCTCCTTGAGCAGCTGCGCAATCGCTGCACGGCGGTCGCCCGCGTCAGCATTGTCGAGAACGGGACGTGCTCCGTACGCAGCGGTGCGCGCAAGGATGGTATCAATGTCAGCGGTAAGTGCCACGAGGATCCCGTTTTGCCGCAGCAGTGCCACGTTCTCCGGATCTTTGACCGTGCCGCCGCCCGTTGCGATAACGAGACGCGTACGCCCTGCCGCATCGTGCACGGCTTCCTTTTCCCGTGCGCGAAAGTACGGCTCACCGTGTTTCGCAAACATCGCAGGGATGCTCATACCGCAGCGTTCCTCGATCTTCTTGTCGAGATCGTGAAACGAACAGCCAAGACGCGCGGCAAGCAGACGGCCGACACTCGTCTTGCCCGTCCCCATAAAGCCGATCAGCACCACATTTTTCATGGCGTACCCCAGCGCTGTTCGAGGCGTGCACGATAGGCAACAAGCGACGCCCTCAGATCTGTCATCGAATCCGCGTGGAACTGGCTGCAAAGTGCATCCGCAAGGACGTAGGAGACCATTGCTTCCCCGACAACCGAGGCAGCGGGTACGGCGCAGACATCACTGCGCTCCTTGCTTGCCGAGACCTCCTTGCCCGTAGCAAGGTCAACCGTCTTCAGCGGTGCCATCAGCGTTGGAATGGGCTTCATCGCCGCACGCACGACGAGCGGCTCGCCATTGGTCATGCCGCCCTCAAGTCCGCCCGCACGATTCGTCCTGCGATAGGGCTGTCCATCCTCACCCATATAGATCTCATCGTGAATCGCGCTGCCCGGCAAATGTGCACACGCAAAGCCGGCGCCGATCTCCACGCCCTTGATCGCCTGAATGGACATGAGCGCCCCCGCGAGTTTTCCATCGAGGCGGCGGTCCCACTGCGTATGGGAGCCAAGTCCAATGGGCAGACCGTGCACGACAATCTCGAAAACGCCGCCAAGCGTATCGCCCGCCGCCTTTGCTTCGTCAATACGCGCCTTGATGCGTTCCTCTGCGCTCGGATCGCAGCAGTTCAGATCACTGCTGTTCGTCACGCCGATGTCCTCCGCACGGATTGCCGCAGGATCAACACCCACGCCGCCGATCTCCGTCACATGGGAGGCGACAGTCACACCGACGGCGGCAAGCAGCTGACGGCAGACAGCCCCCACCGCAACGCGCATCGTCGTCTCTCGCGCGCTTGAGCGCTCAAGAATATCGCGCGCGTCCTGCCGATCATATTTGAGGACACCCGTGAGATCGGCGTGCCCCGGCCGTACGGCCGTCACCTTCGATCCCGACGGGCTGCCAAAGGGATCCATGCGATCCGTCCAGCTCACAAAGTCGCGGTTGACGACCTGCAGTGTGATGGGGGAGCCCAGCGTCTCACCAAACCGCATTCCCGACAGCACAAGGGCACGATCCGTCTCGATCTTCATGCGGTCACCGCGCCCATAGCCGCACTGACGGCGCGCAAGCTGTGCATCAATCATCTCACGCGTGAGCCGCAGCCCTGCAGGCACTCCGTCGAGAATCGCCGTCAATGCTGCACCGTGCGACTCTCCGCCCGTAACAAAACGCAGCCCACTCATGTAATTTCCTCCCCATAGCACACGCATAATGATTTCAAAAAGATAGGAACCACGGATCCTTTGCTTTCGTCTCCACGCACATATCTTACCAGCTTAATTCGCTGTATACGCATCTTTTCCTGCAAACCATTTCCGATTACGCCTCCAATCGTTCAGCGGATCGGACCTCATTCCGCTCCATCCGCCGCGCGTGCCGCAATTTTGACGAGAAGCACGCACTGCAGCGCATCGCCCTCTGCTTCGAACGAAAAATTGTCAAATGCAACGCAGCGCTCCCCTTCCTGCACAGCATGCAGAAAGGACAGCACGTCGAAGTAATTGCCGCGAAAGCGCAGTTCAATCGACTGAATCAGCGTGCCATTCACAATTTCTGCCGCACGCGGAGCAAAGCCCTCCATGACCAAGCCGCTGCGCACGGCAAGACGCTCCATGGCATACATGAATGCGCCCTGTTCAACGTCCTCCGGCAGCGCCTCCATGAGGTGTGCATGCCGTGCACGCAGCTTTTCCTCTGCATAGGCATCTCTCAGCAAGAGCTGCTGATATTCTGCAATGCGCGCATTCTGCGCCATCAGTGCGCCCCGCTCCGCCGATGCCGCCATCCGCTCCGCCGCAAAAAGCGGCGCGAGCACAAGGACGTAGAGGAGAAGCAGCCCCAGTGCCCAGAGCAGGGCGAGTTCCATGCGTTCCCGCTGTGAAAGCTGTCGCATCACGCCTCCTACCATGTACTGTGCAGGGTAAACCGTATCTGCTTCCGTCCATGCACGGACACTTGCTCCGCGTGTTCCAGTGTCACCTCTGACGGAAAAAACGCGTCCGCCTCCAACGCCCCTATGAGCCCCGCAAGCACCTCATAGTTTATGGCTTCCCCCTCAATGCGGAGGTCATGCTCCTCTGCCCGCAGTCCCGAGATACGCACGCCCTCCGCCGTCATGGCGCCGAGGTGAACAAGCAGTGCACGCAGGGGGTGCGACTCCGTCATAAATGCCGCCAAAGTCTGCTCGCGCTGCGACGCATCACTGCCCAGCAGGGAGAACGCCTCCATGCGCACCCGCTCGGATTCCCGTTGTGCCAACTCCTCTGCCGCATGATCGCGCGCCTCACAGGCGATCCAGCAGGCCGCGAGATCAGCGGACACCCCCGCCAGAAAGAGTGCCGTTGCGAGTACACCAATGCACATTGCCGCGTGCGAACGCATCCGTACAAGGAGGGGTTGATCTGCGCTCCAGTAGAGATGCACAGGTGCCGATGGACGCACGAGCAGCCCTGCGTAGACGGCGGAAAGAAATCCGTCTGCATCGGGCTCCTCCGTCTCCCACGATGCGAACGGATCGTGCGCCGCCTCGATCTCTGCCGCGAGTATACCGCCATGCGGCGGACAGACCGTCAGTCTGCGCAGGTGAAGCTCCTGCGCGGCAAAGGCAGAAAAATATGCCCGTATCCGCTCCTCCTCCATGCGTGCCGTCCAATAGCGCTGCGGTACCGTGTGAGGCAGAGCCGTGCAGCAGAGCCGCATGGTGTCGGAGAGCACCTCCCCCGCTTCATCCGCCTCCGCACGCAGACTCCAAAGCAGGGCACCGCGCAGCTCCTCCCCCGCAAGCAGAACCGGAAGTTCCCGTTCGCAAATCTCCGCCTCGGTCACAGGGAGCGCCAGCGCGAGCGGCAGCTTCTCCCACCCCGCCCGCACGAGCTGCGTTCGTACAAAGGAGGCGAAGACAGACGCATCCGCACAGTCCGGACAGGATTCCTCCGCAGTATGCAGCTCCACCGTCTTCCATGCGCCGCCCGCTTCCTCATCGGCGCACATACGCACAAGGACAAGTCCCTGCGCAGAGGGACTGAGTCCGACTGCCTCACGCACCGCCCACGGTGGTCTAATACCAGCGGCGCCAAACATAGCGATCCCCCTTCCGATCCATGCGCGCACGCACAATCTTTGCCCGCATCCACGGCACGCCGTCCGAAACGTGCGGCAAGCCCGCCGCATCCGAATCTATCGCCGCCGCTATGACCTTCAGCGCGTTCTGCGGCTCCTCGTCATCAGGTCCCTCAAGAAAGAGGTGGAGTTTAATGCCATCTCCTACGGGAACGCCCTCCTCCGTGATCTCCTTCCGCTGATTCCGCGCGGGCGGCGCGCCGTATGCGTCGGCGTCCCGCTCAAGCCGCTCGGACACCGTCTCAACGCCGCTCTCTGCGGCAAGCCGCAGCTGCATCTCGCGCTCATACTCCGCCGAGATGCGCGCCCCGCTGCGCATGAACTGCGCCGCCGCGAGTCCGAGCAGCAGCACTGCCGTCAGCACACAGAGTCCGACCGCCGAGACCGCACCGCGCTCATTCATCTTTCACCCATATCCTCCCGCAGATAGACCGAGGTCGTGAGGCTGTATGTATGTCCCGTCACCACGCTCATCCCCGTCATTTCGATATGATAGAGGCGCGGCATACGCGCATCCTTCTGGACGGAGAACTCTGTGATGTGTACGCCCGCGCCGATGAATGCGCCCGTAAGCGGAAACGACACAAAATTATAGACGAGCTGCCCGTCCGTGAGCCAGTAGTGATCGCGCGCCTGCCCTGAAATCTGCGAGCCGTGCATCTCCTGCCCCATCTCGTAGATGCCCATCTGCCGCTCCCCAATGTGATCGGACAGCAGTGCGGACTCCACAATGCGAGCGGCTGCAATCTGCATTTCCTGCCGCAGTTCCTCCTCCGCAATCCCCTGCCGGTAGCTGCGCCAGCTCCATGCAAGGGAGAAGGCAAGAAAGGTCAGAAGGAGGGCGAAGATCGGTAGACTGACGGCAAGCTCCGTCAGCAGCAGCCCCGCCTCCGCGCCCCTAGGGGACAGTTTTCGCCTGCACATGCTGCCTCATCCTCCGCACAAAATCTGCCGACTCCTCACGTCCCAAAATCCGCCACGAAACGTGCAGGTGCACATCGTAAAACATTTCCCGCCGCACGGTCTCCACCTCGATGCGATAGGAAACGCCGTTCGAGACGATCTCATCCGTGCCGTTTGCGGGCACCACGCCCCGATCCAGCTCCGCCTCCATCCGTGAGAGTGCAGCGCGTGCGAGGAGCGCCGCCTCCATGTGCGCGGCGGAATGCTCTGTGAGCAGGGTTGTGCGTGCAAAGATCCCGACCGCAGCGGCGACAGCGAGTACGATCATGCCGAGCGCCACGCTCTCGAGGAGTATCCAGCCCGACGCATCACTCCGCATCGGACGCACGCCCCGTTCCCCGCTGCAGCCGTATTCGCGCCGCACGGTCAATCACGACGCACAGAGCATCCTCCTTATACCCCTCGGCATAGACAAGGATCGTCATATTGTGGCTCCAAACACTCGCAAGCTCTCCGTTGCGATGAAATACCACGCGCCACGGATGGAGCGCGTCCTCTTCGAAGCGCACCAGCGGCAGCGGACGATGGACATAGGCATCCTCCCCGAACGGACGGTGCAGGACGTACGTGCCGCCCTCGAATCTGAGGAGCGGCACGCGCTCCCATCCACGGCGATCCTGAAACATATAGAGGGGCATAGCCGTCGTGCGGCTGAGCGCCTGTATGCGCCGCAGTTCCCCGACGAGCTGCACGGCCTCATACTCCACCGCCGCGCGTGCATAGAGGGACAGGGCGCGCGGAAGCGCTGCCGAGAGGAGAACGGCAGCGACAGAGAGGGCAAGGAGGACGTTCAGCAGCGCCATGCCCCGCATCCATGCGCGTGGCATCAGGTCACCCCCCAATAGAGATGCCAAATCTGCTCTCCCGCCACAAAGGCGATGTATCCGCCGAGTGCAAGGAAGGGACCGAACGGTATCCCATCGTGCCGCCCCCGCCGCCGTGTGATGAGCAGCAGAGCCGCTGCCATACCACCCAGCAGAAACGCGATCCAAACGGCGATGATGGCAGCTTCCCACCCAAGCCATAGACCGAGTCCTGCGGCAAGCTTCACATCACCGCCGCCAAGCCCGCCGCGCGCAGCGATATACAGGCAATAAAATAAGACGCCGCAAAGCGTCCCGCCAATGAGTGCATCCTCCACAGGCATCAAAAATCCGAGCAGAGAGAACAAGGCACCCGCTGCCGCGAACGGCAGGGTAATCACGTCGTAGAGGAAACCATCCCGCAGGTCAAGATATGAGAGCCACAGAAGAACCGCTGCAAAGATGCTGCCGCAGAAGCTGCGCAGATCGATACCGACGAGAGCGAGCAGCCCCGCCACAGCCAAGATCCATAACAGCGCAAGCAGAATGAGGGAACGGCGTGCGGGAAAAAGCGCCTGCGCCGCCTCCTGCATATCAAGTGCCTCCCTGTTTCTTTGCATGGAACTCCTCTGCCGTATGCCCCGCACAAGTTGCGCGCCAGACTTTATTATCCTTGTGTTCGATTTTATACGTCTTGTCTGTTAAGGGTGTTTCCTTCCCATCGATGATCACATTGCCCGATGGGGGCTTGAGATCCTTGAGGTTCGTCACATACTCCTCCAGACTATTAATGTCCTTTGGATCTTCTCCCCTTGCCGTCTGATAGAGGACAATCGCCGTGTCGAGCGCTGTGAGATCCGCCTGTACCTTCACCGTATTCGCCGTTGTAATGGCAGATGTAAAGCGCGGCACGGCAATCGAGAGGATCACCGCGAGGATCATTACGGCAAGCAGCGTAGAGAGCAGGGAAAAGCCCCGTTGGCTGCGCCTGCTGCGGCGCAGAGATGTGCATTTACTTAAAGTCGACAAACTCATCAATGCGCGCACCGCCCTTTGCCATCGGCTCAACGAAACTGCGCCACACATCCATCACAATGACACGCGGGTGCGTGCGATCCTCCAGCGCATTTTTGAACGCCTCCGCGAACTCCTCCTGCGTTGAGACACGCACCGCCTTGATGCCAAAGCACTCCACATATTTCACATAATCCATCTCGTGATCGAGTTCACAGGCGATGTAGCGCTCATCGTAGAGCACCTTCTGCAGCTGACGGATCATGCCAAGACTGCGATTGTTCACAAGGATCGAGATAACGGGCAGCCCGAGACGCGCAATCGTGTAGAACTCATTGCCCGTCATCTTGATGCCGCCATCCCCCGCAATGTGAATCACACGGCGCTGATCGCCCCATGCAACCTGCGCCCCCATCGCTGCCGGCAGACCGTAGCCCATCGTGCCGAGACCGCCTGAGGTCAGCCACGTCCGGGGCTCCTCGACGCGCAGGTGGAGCGCCGCCCACATCTGGTGCTGTCCGACATCCGTCGCATAAGCATACGCCTTCCCCGTCGTACTCTGCGCCACCTGATGCAGCGCCCACGGCACCGTCAGACGACCGACGTGGTAGTCGTAGTCATACTCCTCCTGCCACGAGCGGATCTGCTCCCACCATGCGGCGAGATCGCTCCTCGGCGACTGGCGCATGAGAAGCCCCAAGATCGTCCGCATATCACCCGCAAGACCGAGACTGTTCTCAATGTTCTTATCGATCTCAGCAGGATCGATGTCAATGTGGATGAACTTGCGGTTCGCCGTGTACTTGCTGAGATTGCCCGTCTGGCGGTCAGCAAAACGACTGCCGATCGCAATGACAAGATCTGCAGCGCCAATGGCATAGTTCGCCGCCTTTTCCCCGTGCATCCCCGCAAAACCAAGCATCTGCGGATGCGTACTCGGCACAGCGCCCATGCCCATGAGCGTATGCACCACGGGCAGATGATATTTTTCGATGAACGCCGTGACCTCGGCCGACGTGCCCGCCGAAATCACGCCGCCGCCCACGATGACGAGCGGACGCTCTGCGGATACGATCTCCGCCGCCGCCTCTGCCGCACAGATCATGAAGTCCGCATCGGGCTTGCCCGGTGTGCGCACCTGCGGCTCCTCACGCGTATAAGCAACCTCCTCGAAGAAGAGATTGCGCGGCACATCAAGGAGTACAGGACCCGGACGGCCGCTGCGTGCAAGATCGAACGCCTCACGGATCGTCGGTACAAGATCCGCCGCATTCTTTACCTTATAGTTGTGCTTTGTCACGGGCATCGTCACGTCAAGGATGTCCGTCTCCTGAAAGGCGTCGCGTCCGAGAAGGGCAATGTCCACCTGCCCCGTGATCGCTACCATTGGAATCGAGTCCATATACGCCGTCGCAAGCCCCGTCACGAGATTCGTCGCGCCCGGTCCCGACGTAGCGATGCAGACACCGACACGCCCCGTCGCCCGCGCATAGCCGTCCGCCGCATGCGCGGCATTCTGCTCATGCGTCACGAGAATCTGATGCACAGCATCCTGCCCATAGAGTGCATCATAAAGAGGCAGGATCATCCCGCCGGGGTAGCCGAACAAAGTATCAACGCCCTGCTCCTGCAGACACGCCAGAACAGCTTCCGCACCTCTCATACACACACTCCTCAATTTCACGAAACAATGATAGGAATATTATAGCATACGTAAGACAACTATAGCAAGCTGTGTGTTTTGCCAATTTCCCGATTTTTTCGACCGACATCTCCGACATGCGTGCGATCACAGCGAGCGGGAGTTTTTCCTTCAGCATATTGAGAATGAATTTTTCGCATGCCTGCTCATAGCCTTCTTCGATTTTTGCTTTTTCAACAAGTTGCTGAACAGATCTTATTTTTCACAGACCATTCTCCCCTTTACACCCCATCCCCATCTAATGTATAATTATCGTGTATGATTTTATAGTTTCCGCACTTTATCACGACAGGCATCGACAAGAGTTTCACCGGCGCTTTCGGATGCTTTTTCTGCATCGCCCAAAGGGGAGGGCGGACGGCGCGATGAAGGCGGAGGGGGAAAGGGGTTACGTTATGAAAGATGAAATCTTTAGTGTGCTCCAACGCGTCGGGCGCAGCTTCATGCTGCCGGTCGCGATCCTGCCGATTGCAGGTATCCTGCTCGGCATCGGCGCGTCGTTCACGAACCCGACGACGATCGAGACGTACGGTCTCGGCGGTGTCCTCGGTGCGGGCACTGCGCTGCACTCACTGCTCTCGATCATGGCGAGTGCGGGCAGCACGATCTTCGGCAATCTGCCGATCATCTTCGCGGTCGGTGTCGCCATCGGCATGGCAAAGGCGGAGAAGGAGGTCGCGGCACTCTCGGCGATGATCGCGTTCTTCGTCATGCACACGGCGTGCAACGCAATGCTGAAGCTCGGCGGTCAGATCCTGCCGGACGGCTCGGTCGCACCGAATGTACTTGAGGGCACGATTGCCGCCTCCTGCGGCATCATGTCGTTCCAGATGGGCGTGTTCGGCGGCATCATCGTCGGGATCGGCGTGGCGTGGCTGCACAACAAGTATCACAAGATCGTTCTGCCGAATGCACTCTCCTTCTTCGGCGGTTCGCGCTTCGTCCCGATCATCTCGACGATTGTCTTCCTCTTTGTCGGCATCGCGATGTACTTCCTCTGGCCGCTCGCCCAGCAGGGCATCTTCGCCCTCGGCAGTCTCGTCACGGGTACGGGCTACATTGGCACGCTGATCTTCGGCATCGTCAAGCGTGCACTCATCCCGTTCGGTCTGCACCACGTCTTCTACCTGCCGTTCTGGCAGACGGGCGTCGGCGGCTCAATGATGATCGACGGGCAGCTCATCCAGGGCGGTCAGAACATCTTCTTTGCACAGCTCGCCTCCCCGAACGTCGCACATTTCAGTGCGGACGCGACGCGGTATTTCTCGGGCGAGTTCATCTTTATGATCTTCGGTCTGCCGGGCGCGGCACTCGCAATGTACCACTGCGCACGTCCTGAAAAAAAGGCGGTCGCGCGCGGACTTCTGCTCTCGGCGGCGCTCACCTGTATGCTCACGGGCATCACGGAGCCGATCGAGTTCTCCTTCCTCTTCGTGGCTCCCGCACTTTTCGCCGTGCAGGTCGCACTCGCGGGCGCAGCATACATGATCGCGCACATGCTGAACATCGCCGTGGGACTTACGTTCTCGGGCGGTCTGCTTGACTTCTTCATCTTCGGTATTTTGCAGGGTGAGGCAAAGACGAGCTGGATGTACGTCATCCCCGTCGGCGTGATCTACTTCTTCCTCTACTATTTCATCTTCCGCTGGATGATTCAGCACTTCAACTTCAAGACGCCGGGCCGCGAGGACGACGACGAGGAGACGAAACTCTTCACAAAGGCGGACTATCAGGCACGTGAGGGTGCGGGCGGATCTGCCGCCGACGGAGCTTCGGGGGACGCAAAGAGCGCTGCGATCGCGCGCGGGCTCGGCAGCAAGCGCAACATCACGTCCGTCGACTGCTGCGCAACGCGTCTGCGCTGCTCCGTGGCAGACTCCTCACTTGTAAATGAAAAACTGCTCAAGGCGACGGGCGCGGTCGGCGTCATCGTCAAGGGCACGGGCGTGCAGGTCATCTACGGACCGCAGGTCGCCGTCATCAAGTCGAACCTCGAGACCTATCTTGAGACAGCCCCCGATGTCGAGCCGGAGGACGATGCGCCTGCCACAGCGCCCGCCGAGGAAAAACCGGCAACGGAGGCAAAGGCAGCGGCTCCCGTAGGCGAGGGACGCACACTTTGCAGCCCCGTCACAGGCACGGTGCATCCGATCACGGAGGCGCCCGACGAGGCGTTTGCGAGCAAGATGATGGGCGACGGCTTCTTCATCTATCCGAGCAAAGGCGAGGTACTTGCGCCCGACGACGGTGAGGTGGTCTTTGTCTTTGACACGAAGCACGCCATCGGCATGAAGAGCGCAGACGGCACGGAGTACCTGCTCCACATCGGCGTCGACACCGTCGCACTCGGCGGCAAGGGCTTCAACGTCTTTGTCAAGGCAGGACAGCAGGTAAAGAAAGGCGACAAGCTGATGGAGTTCGACATCGACTACATCCGCGCCAACGCGACATCGGACGCCTGCCTTGTGATCTTCACAGGACTGCCCGAGGGCACAAGCGTCGAAATGACTGCCACGGGCGAGGTCAAGGCCCTTGATCCCGTTGCCAGAATCTGACCCCCGTGTCATAGAAAAAGCAGTTTGTCGATGAGCAGACTGCTTTTTCTGTATCATTTGTTACTCACATAGATATGAATGTCTGTGGTATAATAACATTGTTTCAATCGTACATCGTACATCAGGGGGAAATGACAATGAACCATACAAAAACAAAAGCACCATTTCGCTATGACATTGTGGGGAGCTTTCTGCGCCCCGCCGCACTCATGAAGACGCGTGAGGCATACGCCGCAGGAAATGCAGGCGCAGAGGAACTGCGTGCAGCGGAGGATGCGGCAATCCGTGACCTCGTCGCAAAGGAGAAGGAGGTTGGGCTGCGCGCGGTCACGGACGGCGAGTTCCGCCGCCGTTACTGGCATCTGGACTTTCTTGCAGCACTGGGCGGCGTCGAAGAGGTCGGTGCATCGCATTGGTCGGTCGCGTTCAAGGGCGCACAGCCAAAGGCGGCGACGGTAAAAATTGTGGACAAGGTGGACTTCGGAGCGCATCCGTTCCTCGACCACTTCCAGTTTTTGAACGATCTCGCAGGGGATGCCGTCGCAAAGATGACAATCCCCTCGCCCAGCATGCTGCACCTCATCTGCTGCGTGCGTGCGACGGACTACGCACCGATTCCGCGCTACGAGAACGAGGATGCGCTCTTTGAGGACATCGCCCTCGCCTATCAGAAGGCAATTCGTGCTTTCTACAAGGCTGGCTGCCGCTATCTGCAGCTCGACGACACGTCCTGGGGCGAGTTCTGTGATCCGGAGAAGCGTGCGGCGTACGAGGCGCGCGGCTTCGACCTCGACCGCATCGAGCGTGCCTACGTGGCGATGATCAACCGTGCACTGGAAGCAAAGCCCGCAGACATGACGATCACCATGCACATCTGCCGCGGCAATTTCCGCTCGACATGGTTCT
>ERZ773035.1838-NODE-1838-length-14614-cov-4.650663_pt1 | contig 14614 bp, 11 predicted proteins | sample MGYA00511487_ERZ773035 | MGnify/ENA primary metagenome ERZ773035 (study PRJEB29015, sample SAMEA2737985) | human oral metagenome | biome: human oral; feature: human-associated habitat; material: dental | place: China | collected 2024 ...
ATTCGTTTCCGTCCCCTTATCGGGGTTATCATTTCTAATCATTAAACATATCGTCAGGTAATCTCAATAGTCTATTGTTTCCGTCCCCTTATCGGGGTTATCATTTCTAATCGCAAATTTAGCATCATCCGGCATAATTCTCATACACCGTTTCCGTCCCCTTATCGGGGTTATCATTTCTAATCACTGAAAACGAACTAACATCAGATGAGGTTAACAGCCGTTTCCGTCCCCTTATCGGGGTTATCATTTCTAATCAGTAGCAAAGTCAGACGCTAGATATGCTGAGGTTAAACTGTTTCCGTCCCCTTATCGGGGTTATCATTTCTAATCGTAGGATATTAGAAGGTGACGAAGTCTACCATGGAAGTTTCCGTCCCCTTATCGGGGTTATCATTTCTAATCAAGATGATGACGGAGTTCATTGAGACAGTAAGCAAGTTTCCGTCCCCTTATCGGGGTTATCATTTCTAATCAGGTAGTAGTCGGAACAGCACCTGTCAATCTTGCGTTTCCGTCCCCTTATCGGGGTTATCATTTCTAATCAAGTCTTCTTTACTGCACATATAGAGGAAAAGAGGGGTTTCCGTCCCCTTATCGGGGTTATCATTTCTAATCTTTGTTTGGAAATAGACTTAAATGATTATCCTATTAAAGAAGTTTCCGTCCCCTTATCGGGGTTATCATTTCTAATCTTAGTGTATCAAATTCGTCAGAATATTAATGTACTCGAGGTTTCCGTCCCCTTATCGGGGTTATCATTTCTAATCCTATTCCGTGTTTGATATATTTCATTTTGATGTAGAGTTTCCGTCCCCTTATCGGGGTTATCATTTCTAATCAATAATACCAATAAGATGTATATAGCGTACCTTTACAGAGTTTCCGTCCCCTTATCGGGGTTATCATTTCTAATCGAGTCGTATAAATTTGATTGTGTATTTTTCATAACCGTTTCCGTCCCCTTATCGGGGTTATCATTTCTAATCGTCTAAAGTAAAAAATGTAAGCTCAACTTTAGACTAGGGTTTCCGTCCCCTTATCGGGGTTATCATTTCTAATCGTTGATAATCTACATATAATAAAGGTGAGTATTTTGCGTTTCCGTCCCCTTATCGGGGTTATCATTTCTAATCTTTGTGAATTTGAATCTTCTATAGATAGTAATCTTGTTTCCGTCCCCTTATCGGGGTTATCATTTCTAATCTCCTGTCTTTTTTATTGATATATTTCATAAATTGTTTCCGTCCCCTTATCGGGGTTATCATTTCTAATCGGAGCTGACCAGCAAATATAAGCCGTAAGCGGAAAGAGGGGTTTCCGTCCCCTTATCGGGGTTATCATTTCTAATCAAATCTAAGAATGGCACTATTCAATATGCTAGATGATTCGTTTCCGTCCCCTTATCGGGGTTATCATTTCTAATCCCTACCCCTCGCCAAGCCCCATAAAACAGGGCTTGAAAATGCCATTTGCGTGGCAAAGCTATTTTTCTATTATTTGGGGTAGGAATTATTCTTAGTATTGTCGCTACCGCCTTTATTTACAGTAGCCGTCTTAAAATAAAAATTCTTGGTATTTTTCTTTACTATAATACCGCATATTTGCATCGTTAATATCTGCTTAATAACTTCTTTGTGTGGAAGGCTATAAGCTGTTCCAAGACTTCGTAATTATATCACAAAATTTAATTTATACCAAGCATATATTTATCAAGCAGTATTACATCTCAGTTATATTATCACCACCTCCTCAAACTCATCCTCATTAAATTCACCGTATGTTATAATTTCACTATCCTCATAAAGCTTATATATTCTTACATTATCTTCTTTACAAATAAGCCTTTCAAGACCTGTTATAAGTTTAGTATATTGTTTTTTATTAAGTTTTGCTTCAAAAGCCGATTTCTGTACTCTGCTTCCAAAGGATGATAAATACTTGGATAGTTTAAGTCTATGCCTATCATCAGTGATATCATATATTATTAGTACCCTGTATTTTAACTCAATATCTATCTCTTCTTTCGACTCTTTTTTCATATCTATATCCTTTATTTATATACAAAACCCGGATGTAATTGTAATTATCACTGACCCTACAACAACTCTTCTTTCATATCTACATCCTTTACCTGTGAAATCAGCTTTATTTTATTCTCAAAGGTTTATAATTTGTAAAGTCTTCTTCATCAACACAGGCGGCAAGTGTTTTTACCTGCCACCATATTGCACGCCTGAAACTTGTAGGAGAATCCAAATATTCAAGGTAATTTATGTTTTTTCGCATTTTTTCTTCAAGTTTTCTTACACATATTTTGATTGCATTATCTGACAGTTGTACTGATCCTGTTTCTTCATCTGTGGTAAACTCTTCTTTACTTATTTCTCTTCCCTGAACTAAGCTAAGTATTGTAGCATCTGCCAGTACTGCCCTCCACTCCTCTATCATATCACTTACAAGTGCCGGATGATTTTGCTTTATTTTATGGATAAAACCTACATAAGGACTGAGATCTCTATTTTGTAGTTCTGCGTATATCTCATAAAATATTATTGTGTAGGCAAAACTCAGCATAGAATTAAATGCGTCCAAGGGAGGCTGTCTGCTTCTCCCATTAAAAGCAAACTCCTCCCTTACAATTTTTGACAATGCCCGAAAATACTCCTTTGCAGCCATTCCCTCATAACCCATTACTTCATCTATGCACTCACACTGTGATATTTTATTCTCATATATCTCCATTCTTTTGAGTTCTTCTCTTATGTCCTTATCTGAATTTTTCTCATATCTTTTCAGTATGATCCTTTGATTATGTACTTTGGCTTTTTGTACCTTTATGGCAAACTCAAGGCAGTCACCGTCATTATCACTTAGATAAACTTGGGCTTTGAGTCTTTTTGCATTAAAGTGAGCGGTGCTTTCGAGTCTGCCAAAGTATTTTCCTTTAGTGGATAGATAAGTAACCTTTATACCGTTTTCAAGGCATAGCTTTTGTGCAGGTACAGTCATTAAAATATTTCCGAATATCATAATAGATTCCAGAGTTTCCTGCGGTACCATTCGCTTTAAGCCATCTTTACACTCTACAACAACTTTTCCTTCAGATACGGTAATTTTTGAACCCTGTTCTGTAATATAAAGGCAGGACATATATTCACCTCTTCAATAACATATTATGAACCCTTTATGGAACACAATAATATAGTTTCACAGCATATTTTACTTTGCTCTAAAACTGTTAACAGTTTCAAATAAATCTCTTTGTTTATTAACATTTTTTGAATACATTTTCTTGTATAGTTTGAAAAAGCCTTCAATACATTGTGTTAATTTATTTAAATCTACATCTTTGTTCCAAGCTCCTGCATGGCATAATTTATTTCTTAATTCACGCAGATCATTATAATAATCAACAAACTCTTTATGTTCTCCTGCAGACTTTGAAGCCGACTTACTTCTTAACTTTCCCCTGACTTTTTCAGTGTCATTACCTTGGGAACAAAACTTTATCATTGTCTCTATCATAGTAATTGCTGCTGCTATATATCTCTTTTTTTCTATATGCCATTTTGCAAATTCAACATAAAGTGTTATGTTGTTCTCATTTATGTTTAAGTATTTGCCAAACCTTTCATCAATCTCATCAAAAATAAAGTCAATGACATTATTTCCTGTTGAACCTTTATCTCTAACCTTCTTACAATTAGAAACCATATTTCTCAACTCTTCAAGGTTATTGGTAGCTACGGCATCTCCTAACCTTCCAAGTGCTAATTTCACATCTTTCATTACTTTAGGAGATATGCTACTGTCTTCTATAGCATTATCCTTTATCATTTGATCAAGTAAATGAGTTGTTCCGAACCTCTTAAACTCATCTGCCGCCTTAGTCCACTCCAATACTTTTAACAACGGCTCTTGGTTAACAATAGGAGTAATACCATCATTTTCTCTACTGATCTCGTACATTCCATAAGATACAAAATCCAGTCTTCCAACTTCACTCATAGATAATTTAAAGAAATTAACAGCCAACAATTCATAAAATGCGAGTGATCTAAATGAATGTGTGATATCAAATGAAAGGCTGTCATCTTTTTCTATATATTTTTTTGCTTCTGCAAGTCTGTTAAAGTTCTCGTTCATCTCCTCTGAACTCATACCATAGTTTAAGATTATTATATCTTTACAGATATCTCCCATAGTATCAACTAATCTTTGCAGTTTTTTTCTGCAATTATCCAAATTCTTTTCTTTACTTTCTTTGAGTTCATATAATTCCAGTGCATAATCTTCACTTCTTTGAACTACCGGCTTTATCTTACTGTTTTCACAGAATAAATGCTCGTATAACCTATACCAGTCACTACCTGAAGTACCTATAAAAATTATTTTATCTATTCCTTTCAATTCTAACATTGCATCATATATGTACTCGCTTCCGTATTTTTTTTCTTTATCTTCAGCTAAAGCATATACTGTATTGGAATATTTAATTTCCCTGGTCTTTTCATCATATTTTCCTGTTCCTATCGATGTCAACAATATATTACTCATTTTTTTATCCTTTCAACATTAGTGCTTTTAATTCTGATTTAAACTTTTTCCCTTATCTGTAATATCAGGTAAAACTTGATCAATTTGGGGTGCCTGTATAGTCCTTCCTCTGTTTTTAGCAAACCACTTAAATATTTCGTCTTGCGTTAACGGTTTCGGATATCCTACTATACATGCTTCAGAGCTTGAAAGAGGGGAAGAATATATTTCAATATATTTTTTATTTTCCTCTTCTAAAGTACTTAATTTATAGTCCTTAGGATCCTCACATTCCTCTTTGATACATATTTTACCTTCTTCAAAAACAAACTTTCTGATAGTCAATTTTTCAATATTTACCTTAATTGCTCCCATACCATAAGGTTTACCTCTGCCTATTCTATGATTACATTCCTTGCCCAATGTAAGAGAATATAATAATGCACCCAATTCTGTCTTACTGATATCTTCAAAATAGACCTTAAATTTCGCCTTGGATCCCTGCTTTAATGCTCTGCATGCAGAGCGAATATTTAAATTTTTTATTTCATCTTTTCTATCTAATTTTTTTTCTGCACTCAGCTTATCAGCACCCTGCCAATATACTTTCCTACCCTTTAAATGAGGTTTATATGTGATTTGTTTTTCTATTCTATTCCTACCATTAATGGTATAGTAGTCGTAATTCCACATAGCAACTTTACTGTCTTTAGGTTTTTGAAGATAAAATTCTGTAGATGAATACCTAGGCATACCTAATACCGGTATAAATCTTGGTTCATCAAATACTGCATTTTCAAATACTTCGGTATCAGTAAAGCGTAACCTTGATGCTATGGATTTTTCATTTGCAATAGTTCCGAACAGCCTGCACGCAGGGCAAAATCCTGTTTCGGCATTGCACGGTTGATGCTTAAAATGGTTTTGTTCCAATATCTCTGAAATAGTATTTTCAAAGACCTCCTTCGTAATCATAGCAGGTGACATATATAGCTTATCTCCTAAATTAGATTCCACTTTTTCATAAAATACTGGAAGAAATCTTATATCTGAATTATATGCTTTTTTATAATCTTCATATCCTGCATACCTGTCTAACACTGCTTTGAATCTATCTTTATCAAGTTGAGTTAATTGATTTTTAACTACTTTATTGAACTTAGGAACTATAACAGAATCGCTTTTCTTATTTTGAAATTTTTCTCCTTTTAAAATAAATCCTTTTTCTGCATTCTTATTTTCATCAAATGCAATATTTTGCACATAACCTTTTGAATTACAATGAACAAATACTTCCTTACCTGTGATAAATTCTTCACCTGATTTTTCCTTCAATACATCAACTTCTTTTTCTTTAATAGCTCTTCTTCCAGCTTCATATAATACATCTTTACTTCTATCCCATACGCCGGCTGCTTTGGGTTTCGGACTTCTTTTTACTGCCAAATTTTCATTGTCTATTACCGACAGGCAAGAGTCTGTAAGTTGCTCATAAATACTTCTTACCATACCCCTTATTTCACTACCGGGGATTCTTGGATATTTGGGAGCTTCCTTAGGAATAACTCTTTCGTTCTTTTTTGACAGATCCTCATATGAAAAGAAATCATTAAAACCACATTCAAAGGTTCTGCTTGTATTTGGTACAAATACAGAGGACTTCGTTTCCAGTGAACATTCTATACAACCGTCTATTTTACCATTACTATCTTTATATAATTCTTCAAACTTTATTCTTTCAGGTTCTTTTTTTGAAATCGGAACAAAAGTATATGGATTTATAAATTTTTTTTCGCTGTCTTTCTTTTCCGTGATCCTTTTTCCTTTATTGTTGTTTATATTATTATTTACATTACTTTTATTATTACCGCTATTCACGGGCTTTGATCCACCCACATCCTTACTGACCTTTATATCCATACTTTGAAACATATCGCTAAAGCTAGTTCCGGATGCTCTTTTTTGATCTTTTTTACCCATATCAATGTACCTCCCTAAGTATAGATTCATCTTCCTTTTCAAATCCTATCAAACGCCAATCAAGATTTTTAAGTTCTCCCTTTGCAGTAAAGTAATGTCTTACTTTTATAAACAGTAATTTGCCCGCTTCCACATTAAAAGGTAATTTGATTTGTATTCCTCTGTCTTCAGAAAGTATATTGCTGTTATTTTTACTTACATTTCCCCAAATTTTATATAAATCGTCAATAATCTCGTAATCTTCACCTACATTATCTTCTATGACCCTGCCTATATAAAGAGAACCTTTTTTTAACAAATGAAGCTCCCCCTCCTCACCAAATGCCCTTATTTCTATAACTGATGAGTCTAATATAAGTTCATCTTCTTTCTTTTTTATCTCTACTCTATCCCTATAATAAATAAGCTGATAGTCATAGGCTTTGATTTTATCAACTATTTCTTCCAAAGACTCAACACTTATTTTTTTTCTTGAAGACGCCATATTCTTAAATTCTCTGTACTTTGACTCCATAGTCCTATTCCCTCCATGATGTGAAAATCCCGGCACCTATTGAAGCATTACCTCCCACTGTAAGATAACCATTTTCAATGTCTTTAAAACAAATATTTATAAGATTTTTTGCAAATTCCAACTCGGCAAAATCTTTTTTTATCTTGATTTTCAAACAAATAGGCTTAGAACCTGACTCTTCCTTTTTATAAGCCACTCTTCCTGTAAATAAAGCTCCAGTCTGTAATGCTGAGCCGCTAAATCTGTCAACTGCAGTTCTTGTTCGGTTTAACATCATTATATCTTCATCTTTGATTATGGTTTCGGTAAAAAATATATTTGACTTACTTTTCGGCACTTCTTTCGTCTTGCCTATATCATCATCTTTAGTTTGGTAACCAAAGAGGTCATCTAAAAATTGAGTCTTATTTTCATAGCCTGCTTTTTCCAAAACCTTACCAATATGATGCCTGAAAACTCCTGCCCACGCAGTTCCCGGAATTATGACATCTCCGAATCTATTGGTCAATGTTTTAGCATCCACAAATTTACTATCTTTTACCGGTTCTACCCTATCAAGCGTTGCATAATCTCGTATAAATATAAAACTCGCCAGAGCCAGTTTACTTTCTAAGGAGACATAAACTTCATCTTCTTCCCCGTCAATTAATTTAAAGTCATCTTTTACATCTTTCCAGTCAAAGTCGATATATCTTTTCATGTCCTCTTTTTCATTTAAATCAAGACTAAGATATTTTACATTATCAAGCGAAAACACTCCAAAACCTCTTGTAGTTTTTGCACCTATTCTTATATTTTCTTTTTGAAATCCGGATACTATAGTTTCACAAATTTTTCTTTCCACATCCGCATCATGATAATTTATTTCAATTCTAAAATCAAAAGTGGACTTCGACTCTGCAATTTCATAATCAAACTTACACTTGCTTTTGGATACTCTTCTTTCCAGCCTTACTGAATCTCTAACAGTTGTATACACTTTTTCTGTTGCAAATGCATCGTAAAATATTATGCTGCTTTCTTTTTCTTCTTTATTTTTTATAGTGCCGAATATATTATCAATATCTATACTCTTATTTGATTCTTCAAGGTAACTTCTGCAAATACCCGCAAGAGAAGTTCCCGGAATAAATACTTCTCCGTCACCGGTTCTCAAGATATCGGAATCACTTCCTTCACCATCTCCGCTACCGACCATAAAGGCTGTTTTCGCTGTTAATATGCCCTTTAATGCAATCATTACTAAACCTCCTTTTCCCTAAAATACATTTTTGTGGCAAAAATATATTTACGGATATACGCTTTAAATATTGCCTCTTTGCACTCTTCCAATATTTCCTTATAAATTACTTTATTTTCAAAATCTTCAAATTTTTCAACTGAATTTTTTGCAAACTCGTATATAGCTGCATTACTGTCTCCTTTAAAGTTCAAAGCTATATAGTTCTTGAATTCCTCAAAAAATTGTTTTTTTGTTTCACATGACTTATATGCAACATTTAATCTCATCGCACATGATGCGGAAATATTTCTATTTTTTTTCAGATAACCTTCTGCTGAACTTATAGCAAAGCTTTCCCCTTCTTTAATAATGCTTTTTAGTAATACTTTGTGCCTTATACCTCCCGGGAATATGCTCTTGTTCTCTGCATTCTCTTTAGTAACAATTTCTGTTTCCTTATCAAATTCCACCTCATCAGTTCCGACTTCTCTAACTATATACCTTCCATAGCCTTCATTGTTCAATATACCTATATATCCTTCCGATAACTTGATCTGCTCCGCTTCAATCATAAGTTGTGTACCCTTGGCAAAGGCAATATAATTTTGCCTTGGCATTCCCCATTTTTTATTATATCCTCCTATTTCCAAGGTATCGGTATATAGTTCTTTAATATCCTCCGGATCACAATTTACTATTTTTGAAACTTCATTTTTTAACTCATTTATATCTGATCGGTTGCAGGCAAAATCATCAATTATTATTGCGTCTGACAAAAGTTCAAATACTGCTTTTTTTACACAAGAATTTGTCTCATTCTCTTTTCTCTTATCAAAGGATTGAATATTGATTACGCACTTGCCATGCTCGGCACTTGTTGCAGCCCCGAGATGCATTATACCTTTATCGGCATTTATAATATCCACTATTACTTTTATATAATCTTTATCGGCATGAATATGACCAAAAAAATAATGTCCTTTGCTCATACACTTTACTGTATACAAAAGTTTTTGTTTTTTAAGAAAATGATAATTAACAAGGGTATCAATATCCGGCTTTGATATTGTTTTGTTATCTTTTTTTCTATAATATCCTGATGTTCTGACATACTGAACCCCCTTTTTGATTTCATATCCGTCTGCAAGGCTAAAAAGTTTATCCGGATTTCCTTTTTCCGATACCATTCCAAGCGGCATGGGGTATGTTTCCTCAACCATACTGTTTGTAGGGTATGCCATACTGAATTTTACATTATCCAGTAATTCATTTACACTTATTCCATAGTTTCCCTTCGCTATTCGATTGGCAAAATACCCCTGTAAAGCAGTTCCCGTAATATATGAATTTTTCAAGATAATATTATCTTCATTTTTTATAACATATGATATCGTATCTATCTCTTGATCGGGTACACGAACATTCTCATATTTTTCGTTTTCCTCATCCTTCGATAGTTCACATCTTACTTCTCCGTAGCCTCGATTTCTACCTACTCCCATATTACGCAAAAGTTTACATGCACCGGCAATAACAGTAAATTCATCAGAATCTTTTGAAAAATCCATTTCGATAACTGCTTTGAACTCTATACCCTTAGGAAACATACCTACTATTCTTAAAGAATGTTCCTTTGCGATTCCATTATCAATAGCAGTTGAATATCTGTTTACCGTATATATCTCTTCTATTGAGGTAGGGTTAATTATTTTCCTTTGGTCGTCCGTCAAACATTCCAGCTCTTCTTTCAATTCATTTATATTACTAAGTTGTGCATTACCGACTCTTATATTTCCCTTAAAATAACCTGTTCCGAATATCTTTTCCGACATACCTTCTGCAATATATCCTTTTTCCTGCATAAACTCCACTTTATCACGTAAAAGCCCCTTTAATCTTCTTCCGTATATGATAGGAAATCCGTTTTTATCGTAAGTCGAACTTATATCTTGTCTGATTCCGTCACCCTCACCTGTACCGCAGCACATATCAGACAGTAGTTTGATTTTTAATATATATCTAAGCATTTTCTTCCTCCATAAGATCAATTACATCCAATGCATCAAAATATATAGCTACATTATCATTACTGAATACATCCTTAATTCCATCACCGCTGATTCCTGCTTTATTTCTGCTTAAAATTAATCTGTAGCAGTTTTTAGCCTCATCTCTTCCCAAGGAATAGCTGTTTCTTAATTCTTTTAATTTGTTTCTTGCAATTTCACCCGACATAATTTTATCTATTATATTCTTAAAACTTGTATATCTATGCTGTGATAATTCTTCGTTATCTGAATAGAAATATGGTCTTGCATGAAGTTTATATTCCGTGTGCTCATCTGTAAAAGTATATTTTTCTTTTCTATAGCTTGCTACTTCTGAAGTCATACCGCTTCTTATTATCTGGAAATCCATACAGGATGTATCTTCAGATATAAGCTTTTTCTCACTTAACTCTTTTAATAATGTTTTTGCGGATTTACATAACTGTTCGGCATAGTCATATGCTGTATCAAAGGGGAATTTATTATGCACAAAGGCTATTCCCGCTCCTGCCGATACCCCCATGTTTCTATTGGTAATTTCAGGATATTTAGTTTTATTATCTATTACTTCTTCTTTCAGTTTTTCCATATATACTGACACAAATTCCAAAGCTCTTCCGGCTTCCATAACTGCTGTCAGATCATCACCGTCCCTGATAACCAGTCTAAATGGCAGCGGATTTTCTTTGCTCATTTCAGTTTTTATTTTTTCCTCATATATCTTGTCTAAGGTTGCAATAAGTGCATTCTCATATATTGTATCAATTTCTATTGACAACTTTTTCATATGTTCCAAGCTGTTTCTTACTGTATTTTGCTCATCTTTATCCATGGACTTGATCATTTTTTGGATTTTCTTACCCATGCTGTTTCCGTCAATATGAATAATTGCAAGAAAACTCTTTTTATCACCTTCAGTAAAGTATTGGTCAAACTGATCTGCAAAAAAATACCCTTCCAACTTGCCCATACTTCTGTCTTTATTTATATGCTTTTGAAATATACTTGCTGCACATGCTTCTTTCTTATTTCCGACGAAATTCATTATAATAGGCTCCAAAGTATTCACATCCTGAGCATTTATAGAAAAACCTCTGACTGTACTGACAGCAGTATGTTCTCTTTTAAATATTGCCATTCTTTTCATTAACTCATCATATATTTCTCCATACTTTTCTCCGGCTGTATCCAGACTCTTAATCTCAATGCTTGCATAACATAAGCGTATATTTCCGGCAGTTAATTTATACACTTCTTTTTGCATTTCCCTGTTTATTTTTTCCATGGTATCAGAATCTTCATAAAGTACCATGGCATTTCCACCACCTATATATACTATGTTTCCTTTTATATCTTGTGAAAATTGATCTGCCTTATATCCCTCATTCTTCCATTCTTCATGATTTTCTTTTCCAAGCAATCTCGGCAAACATTTATACATAATTTCATGTACTATATTAGAGCCACCCATTTGTTCTTTGAGTTTACCTGTTGAGAAAATAAACTTTTGTATACCGCTTATATCATACATTGCCAAGTACATACCTTACCTCCTCTATAATCCCAGTTCTTTTTTTAATTCCATAGATTTTTGAATATATTTGCTAACAGTCTGTCTGGTTATTATCTTTCCCTCTGTAATACCGCTTTCATAAAAATATTGACGTAAATTTTCCTGCATCTGTTCCAATTTTATTTCTTGTCTTATATTAGCTATAATAATACTATATAAATCATAAAAGTCTTCTAATCTACCTTCCTTCAGAAATACAACCAGTGTTTTCCTAATAATAGAATAAATTCTATGTTCATTTTTTAAATACAGATCCATATCGATATTATATCCGGCATCTATCCCTATAGTCTTTTTAGATTCCATATCTCTTATAATATTGTAGCTTAAAATAGATTGATATATACTCATTTTTTTATCAAGGGCAGCCTCTGCCTCCAATATATCTTTCTCATCATTTTTTCCAATATACATATTACCCCGGAAAATTTTTAATAATGCCTCAAAAATCCTATATCCACTTTCCTTATCTATAAAACTTTCCTCGATACTACCAACTTTTTTCACACTATTTATGTATGTATTTTCATTATCTTCTATATTATGATAATTTAATAATTCATTATCATTTCTAATCTGTTTTTTATTTGTTTCAGCTTTTTTATACTTTAGCAGCGTAGCTATATATGCATTAAAAGAGTTGTTTTTTTCAAAATCATAACATTTCTCACTCTTGGGATTTAAAGCTATGCTTAAGATATCCGTTAGTTTATCATGTTGTATTTTAAGCTTCTTAGAATTTATCTTAATCATATCATTGGTTTTATCAATGTTGATTCCATGATGCTCAATTACTTTTAACCATATTCCATCCATTAAACGTTTCAGTTTATCTTCTATTTCTTTGTTCTCTATATTATTAATATATATTTTTTGTAACCCAGACCACTCTTTTGCCGATATATCTATGTCTACCGCACCCTTTAAGCATAAATGCAAGAATTCTATAAAAGTCTTTTTATTTTTCTTGGGATCATATCCTACCACACCTTTTTTATTTGTTTTTAGGAGGTAATCTAATTTACTTTTATATAAATCACAAGGGTATCTTTCAGGTGCATCTTCATTCTTTAAATAAATAAACTCATATACTTTTCCATAAGTTTCATCGTGCATAGGTCCTATAACGAATTCCTCACTTAATAGGATATCTTTTATTTCAGAACCCAATAAGTATTCTCCACTGCTAAATCTTTTAATCTTTTCTTCTATAATATCTATTAATCCTGTATGCTCCATCATAAAACCTCCATATAACCTATTCAAAGAATGTCTGTCTGATTTTTTTCAATTTTGTTACCGGATCTTTTTCTCCTGCATTGGCAAATTCCATAAAAAGTGCATTAGTGTAAAATAAAGATGTCAAATCATAAATCATAGCTTCTCGTGTGCCCGAATAAAGACTTCCATATATAATAGCTCCGATCTCTATGTTCATCTTTACTTTATAGGCATAGTTAAGAGCCATAAATAACATCATAGGCATAGGTTTTGTTCCGAATGTTATACAGGTGTATAATGTTTCGTTATCATCAATCTCGCTTAAAATATCCTCAAATAACTTTAAGTTTGAATCCATTGTTTGATCACTTACAGCTTTTACAATATTAATATGTTCAATATCAAGAAATTTCAAGCCCTTTTCTTCTTTAATCTCTGTTAGCTCCGATTTGAAAATTTTTTCAAAATTATATACAGCAGCTTCGCTTTCCGTATTCATAATTACAATAATTTTAATTGTATCTTCCGGATCCGCATAAGAATTTATTGCATTAATGATAGGAAAACTGACTTCTTTACCATAATATAACTCCTTTGTTTCAGGTGCTAAATAAATAGATTTTTTCAATGAACCCTTAGCTTGCTCAGCAATTACTGTAATAAATGTTTTTGTGTTTCTCATAAATACACCCCTTATTAAACTGTAATTTTTCTGTTTTTCACATCTACTTAATTTAATCGTTATTTTTTATATATAATAATATCGTATTTAGTATGTTTTTTCCATATAATTTTGTAATATTTTTTCTCCTTTTATATCAAACATTATTTCTTGGTAATAATTTTAACAACAGCTTTAACAACTAAATCAATCGCAACTTTTTTTACAACAGTAACTATAATTTCTTGCATTGTATTTTCTCCTAAGTTCTTATTTTATACCTTTACAATAGTTAAATACTTATATTTATTACTACACTAATTGTATCAAAATCTATTTATTTATTATCACCTCCTTTACATAATCTACTACTGCAATAATAACACGCTTTAATAACTCCTTTTTCCAATCTTTCATTATCTTTTCTCCTTAGAATTCAAATACTGTATTTACTTATATATCTATAATTACTGTTACTTACTTCTATGTTAACTTTTTAAGCTATTTTTTACCACCTCCTTGACTACTATACAAACAACTGTAACAAAAACCTTTTTTACTAATTCCTTTTGCCATTCTTTCATCATGGTTCCTCCTAATAGATCAATTTTTTTCCTATGTAAATATAATTAATCTCAACAGACTTCATGTTAACTTTTTCTATTATTTATTTTTATTATTTATTTTCTAGCACCTCCTTTACATAATCCACTACTGCAACAATAACACGCTTTAATAATTCCTTTTTCCAATCTTCCATTATCTTTCCTCCTAATAGATCAAATTTTTTCCCCTATATAGATATAATTAATCTCAACAGACTTCATGTTAACTTTTTCTATTATTTATTTTTATT
>ERZ773035.1840-NODE-1840-length-14587-cov-6.186141_pt1 | contig 14587 bp, 13 predicted proteins | sample MGYA00511487_ERZ773035 | MGnify/ENA primary metagenome ERZ773035 (study PRJEB29015, sample SAMEA2737985) | human oral metagenome | biome: human oral; feature: human-associated habitat; material: dental | place: China | collected 2024 ...
AGTTCGGATTCTCCCGAAATCCCGCGATATTCTTCGCATATCCCGTCGACAGATTGTCCAGCACGCGAACCCTGTGCCCTATCGACAGGAGCGCCTCGACCAGATTCGAACCGATGAAGCCTGCACCACCAGTGACGAGGAACAGACTATTCTTAGGAAATGCAACTGTACGGTAGTTCATTTTATCTTCCCTCTCATTCATATACAAACTTTCTTTGTGTACAGCGTAGCCAACGACCATCACACGACAACATCAACAAAAATTTTCTCTGTCTCCCAATTTCTCAGAAAGGAACCCTGGTTTAGATATCCTGTTAGATTGTTCAATAAAAACCGATCAAATATATGGTCTTAATTTCTCAACAAGAATATGAACCTTAGTACATGGCGCAGCACCACTTGGAGGAGTTTCCTTGTGTGTTTGTTCTAATCGTTTTGAATGCTGAACTGCTTCGTCTAGATATGGTCTCAGTGTATCGAATATATCTGTTCTTGTCTTGGCGTATATTCCGAGAGATCTTTCTTTCATACACTCCGTAAGTTTGGGTTCATACTCACTTCTATTGATATCAGTTTGTAAGTACATGAAATGAAGTAAAAACCAAAGTTCAAAACATGGATTTGACCAGATGGCATGATAACAACACTCTTCATTGGTCGCTCGCTCACAAAGCTCTGCTGTTTGATCAAAAGACAACGGCGGGAAATCATCCTTATCGTAAATCAACCAAATGTGCTTATGGGTAATATTAGATTGTTCAACATGAATTTTTGCCTGATGAAATAACTTTAGAGTATTGTCCCCTTTCCCCACAATCTCCAAATGAATACGTCCGGAGTACTTCTGATTGATCAATTCTTTGACTCGATCAAAATATAGAGGTTCTGTACGGGTCCCTTCAGAAACAATAAGATGGTATTCAGGCGCAATCATCCGTTTCAAGTCGCGACGTTTTCTCATCCAGCTTTTGCCGGCATCTGATTTTTTGACAGGCTTCATACTCACGGTCACAACTCCTCCAAAAGTATGTTGCGAAGGTATGGCGTAGCACCATACCGACCGTCCAAATACTGCTTATCGTAGGCTGCCGTATAATCAATAGGGATATCATTCTCATCGCGAAGCTCAGAAAGCGAATACAGCTCACTGCAATTATTCTCATTAAGTTCTGCAAACCAGATCTCATCCCTACGCAAGAGATTGTTCTTCATTGCAAAAATATTATGCGACGAAAACAGGAGTTGAGCACCCTTTTTATTAATCTTTGGATTGGTAAACAAACGAATGATATAGCGTATGAGCATCGGATGAAGTTTTGCATCCAGTTCATCAATAACGATTAGGCGTCCCTCCTGCAGTGCAATCCATATCACAGGCAGTGCCACAAACAGTTTCTGAGTACCATCCGATTCGTTGAGAAAAGGAAGCTCATACATCTTTCCCTGCAGAGTGCGCTGAAGTAAAAATTCATCCCTTTGTGAGTCGATCCGATAGCCGGATATGTCAATTCCCATATCGTTCATCATCGTAATGAGCTTCTTCTTGAATGTAGGCTCCTTCGACAAGAGTAAGCCCTTCTCCATCATAGGATTTGCATAATCTTGAACGATACACTCTTCAAACCAAGTAATCACTTCCGTAATTACCGGAATCGAGTAATTGATGGCAAGAAAGGATAAGAACGGCATCTTCTCGTTGACCGCCGTATTAATTCCTTGTCCATCGAAAAGCCCAAATGTTATTTTGTCCGAGTCCCGTTCAAAAACTTTTTCAGCACTGCTCGCCCCAAGGACTCTTCTGTACAACATTTCAAACAGAATATTATCATGGAGAATTTCTATTTGATACTGATATTCGCAGCTCCCAACACGAAAAAAAAGCTGGAATGTTGTTGATTCTGTCGAGGATTGATCATCAAACAGGTAAGGAGTGCACTCACTCTTCTGTTGAATAATAACATCTGCACGAGTTTTTTTTAGATCGTATACAGGGTCTGTAATCAGAGAAATGACACACCCCAACGCACGAAGCAAATTCGATTTTCCTCCACCATTTGGACCATATATTACACCAACAGGTAATAAGTCCTCCTGTGTTTTATCGCCTCGAATCAAACTGTCCTTAAATTCTTCAAAAGGAGCTGCTTGGAAATCAAATATCGTCTCATCACGATAAGAACGAAAATTATGAAACGAAAACTGACACAACATCAATAACACCTCCTATTATATACAATATTATTCTATAGCAAATATAATAACGCTAGTTATGCCTTTTTACCTCTTCCCACACAATCTTATCATCCGCGTCAATATCCTCACCCGTCTGGATCTCCATGACCTTCAGTAGGGTTTCCGCGCGAATGGTATGGAATGATCCACGTGGGATGCGCACCGTCTGCCCCTCGGCAACAGCGAATTCGTTACCGTCCAGCTTCACCCAGCCACGTCCCTCGATCACCGTCCACGTCTCATCACGTCGCTCGTGCAGGTGATAGGTCAGAGAACGTCCCGGACTGAGCGTGATCTTGATGGTAAGGCTCTCCGTTTCCGCGTCGATGATGCGGAACTCGCCCCATGATTTTTCGGTATACATGACCGGTGTATGAAGCTTCTCCGCATAAGGCTTCATCGCGCTGGAGCGTTCCTTATCCGAAATGAGAATGCCCTCCGGACTCGCCGCAACCACAACATCCTTCAGTCCCATGCAGAGGATCGGCATGGGGAGCGTATTCACAACATGGACATTTTTGCACATCTCATCCATCGTGACACGACCGATCGAAGACTCAGGCATCACCTCGGCAAGCGTATTCCATGTACCAATGTCAAGCCATGTCCCGCTATAACGTTGAACTGCAATATTTTTTTCTTTCTCAACCACGGCATAATCAAAACTAATTTTGGTGAGTTCCTCATAGCGGTTGAAAAGATCCTCATAGTCCGTATAGTTCAGCAGTTCGCGTGCTTTATCAAGTGCATAGCCAAGCTTGAACGCAAAAACGCCGCTGTTCCATAATGCTCCCTGCGCAATGTGTTTCTCAGCGATTTCCTTATCCGGTTTTTCCTTGAACGACTGCACCATACTCTGAGGTTCTTGGGACACAGGAATAATATAGCCATATTTCTCACTCGGATACGTCGGCTCGATTCCCATCAAGACAAGATTCGCAGAACCTTCTCTTTCCGCTTCCTGAAGCAACTGCAAAACGGCACGAAAATATCCCTCATCGACATAAGGATCGGCAGGACAAATCGCCACAGCCTCATTGAGAGAAATACCGCGCACTTCATGCAAGTAGGCAGAAACCAAGGCAATCGCCGGAAACGTATCGCGACGGCACGGTTCAATGGAGATATGCACGCCAGAACCAAGCTGGCGACGAATCAACGAGACTTGCTCCCGCCCCGTTGCAACTGTAATCGACGCATCTGACGCAACACTTTGCACCTGACGGCAGACACGCTGAATCATCGACTCCAGCGTCCCATCCTCGCGCCTCAAAATACGAAGAAATTGCTTGGAATAAAGATCATTGGAAAGCGGCCACAAGCGTTTGCCCGCTCCTCCAGAAAGCAAGACGATCTGCATAATATTCTCCTTTGAGCTACTTAGTTCAGCTTTGCTTTTCCTCTCCAGAAATATTGATCTGAAAAGTCAGCAAGGCGCTTCACGTTTCATAATGATCTGGCTCACATCTTCGTTAGTGCGTACACCTTTTAGTACAAGAAATACTATTAGTAGATGTTCGCTTCAATATATTTTATTACGTTTAAGCATCAGGAATTAAATCCACCGAGAAATTTATCTCTTTTTCACCAAATTTCTCGGAGATTTCTGCTTTTAAGTTCACCAATTCATTTTCATATTCTCGCGTTAAAAGGTCGCGCCCTGCCGTTTTATTTATACTAATTAAACGCTCCAGAATTTGCATTCTTACAGCATACCACTGCTTATCTCTAAATCTTGCTGGAACACCATCCAACAAAACTAAAGCCTCGTTATTTTCTTCACTGTAATAACCGAGAAATCGTGCCTCGATGTTTGTCAATATATGTAGTCTTTTACCCTTTAAAATACTTTTTAACTTATATATTTCATTTTTTATCTTCTCAGGATCACAATCCCCCAGGCGTAAATTTAATAAGCATAATGCTGCATCGTATGATCTGGAATCATATTCTAGCGCCTTATTATAACATTCCTCTGCCTGACTCTTATCCCCTATCTGATCATATGCACGCCCCTTTCGAAAGAAGATCTGTGCCGGATCTTGATTAAGAATCGATTGCCGGGATAAAAGCGTTATCGCCTCTTCAGGATTATTCATTTTTTGTAACAATCGAGCCTCCAGTAAAATCAAAAACATATTACTAGAATCGATACGCTTGCCTTGATTGATTGCATTTTCCGCTTCTTTTATTTTATTAACATGAATAAAGCAATCTCCAAGCTCTCTATACGGCGAAAGATAGTTATTATTTTTTCTTGTGGCCAATTGAAAATATTCAATAGCATCCTCATAACGTCCTTGTCTTTTTTTTACTCTTCCCAACGCATAATAATATTTCGCTTCGTCCTTAGCTCCATATTTTTCTTTATCATTCAACAAATCTTCCAATATGCTTATAGCTTTTTCATACTCATCAAATCGAGTCAAACATAGAGCCTTTATATAAAGAGCCTCTTTATTGTTTTCGTCGCTTTCCAACAATCCATCAGCAGTTTTATATGCATCATCATACTCTCTATGGTTATAGAGATCCCACATCGTTTTAGATATAGTTGCAACAAGCTCAGCACGGATTTCTTTAGCTTGTGCATATTTATTATTCAATGTCAATATATATACAGTAAGAGGTATAAGTCGCATGTATGTATTACTTTCTCTTTTCGATGCACTTATCTCCTCCATCAAGAATTTTTCAAGTCGTTCTGTAAAATCCTTTCGTTCAGCTGTATTAAAAGCCAAGTTGTAAAAATAATCTTCAACTACTGGTTCCAATTTATAACAACCGTCATCAAATTTCAAAATCCCAGCAAAAAAAGCCTCATCCGCAATTTTAGAAATACTATTTCCTAATTCAGGGAATATTTTCATATATTCTTCATTTCTAAGAGAGGATTTGCTAATAGCAACAATTTTTATATATTTCAAACATTCATCCGAAAGATCCGCATATGATATCATTTCTTTAGCGAGACTGACCCTCAAGTCATTGATCTTTTGCTCTTGTTCCAAATAATAGTCATACCCATGGTTCATGATTCGATTTGCTGCAAGTTTTGCACCAAGCGGATATCCATACAGCCTCTCAGCAAAAGCAAAACTTTTCTTCTCATCCATTTCAAATCTAGGGGGAAGATTATTCTTTATTATCTCATTGACATGGTTCGTTTCCATCCCCTTGATCTTTATTTGTTGAGTTTTACTCTCAAAATCAATAGGTAATGCTATATATCGCGAAGATGTAATCAAAGGTACATAATTAAACATATCTGTTTCAAGAATTATTCTCATAAGAAACATCAGTCCTGAATTAGGTTTTCCATCATCCTCAAGCCATCCCTTTACATCCTTTAATATGATCAATATGTTAGAAGCCGAAATATACTCAAAAAAATAACGAATATTGGTTTCTTGCTCTGCAGTAGTCTTATTATCATTCTTTAGCCGTTGTTTTGTTATCTCAGATAACTTAATTGCCAATTCAGGAATCCCTGGAATATGTCGAAAGTCTAGAACCCTCTTGATCATCCCCTTATTTTGGTTATAAAGCCAATCAATCGCCCTGTTTGCCAAAGACGACTTTCCTATTCCCAAAATTCCATAAAGAATTATCAGTCGATATTTTTCTCTTATCGCATTTTCTATCTCGCCTAGTTCCATCGTACGATTCACAAATTGGGAAAGACTCGTTGTTGCCCCTTCCTGAGCAAGAATTTTATCAGCAATATTTTTTGCTACTGCATCTAAATCGCCCTTCTCTACCATTTCATATTTATACGATTGAAGGTAAGTGGGCAACTCCGTACCATCTATGTTGAATATCATAAATTTACATTCGGAGGCTATCATTTGAACATAGGCCGTATTTATCTCTGCGTTCACCCACCTTGAGCGACTGGCCTGTGTACTCCAAAACAGTACGAAATGAGTCGCCGATCGAATACCTTCACCAATCTTTTCTGGGATACTATCCCCGTTCTCAATATCAATTTCGTCAATCCAAGCTACTTTACCTGTCAGATTATAATACACTTTCTTCACTAATTTTTTATCCATACTAGAATGCGACAAAAAAACTCTCATAATCTCCACTCCTCATACGAGATTCTATCAAGAACTTCATTCAGATAGATACCGATACATGGACAAAATATCATCTAACATTCGTGCTTCGGTAAATCTCTCACAATACATCTCTCTAGCTTGCTTTCCCATGGCAACCAGTTTCTCTGACGACAAATTTTGCAAGATCGTCGTTAATTGCATTTCATCATCAAGTGAAAAAAGATATCCATTCACACCATCCTCCACCTGCTCCGGTAGCGAAGTTCGATCACTTGCCAAGATCGCCTTTCCATACCGCATTGCTTCCAGCGCAACTATACTGAAGCCTTCCCAGCGCGAAGGCATAATAACGGCATCAGCCGCACGATAATATTCACCAATCTGACTGTTTTGAACCCACCCAAGAAAAGAAATCTGTTCATCATCGTAGTAATCATTCGTTTCTGTCGATATGACCGGCGCACCGATAATATTAAGATGCAAATGAGGAAACTTGTTCTTATGAAAAATGTCCAACAAAAAATCCAACCCTTTTTGTCGGTCAAATCGACCAACAAAAAGAATATTGATTACACCGTCAGAAAAATGAACTGTTTTTTTAGACTCTATTCCCGCAACATCTGGGATTCCACTATATAAAACCTTCATTTTTTCCTGTGGCATACCATACTTTATGCCGCAATCATATTCATATTTAGATACATTGATAATGACATCCGTCTTTTTCGCCAACACCTGTTCAATCATGGAATATATTCTTTTCTTCCACATAGGCACATCCATCAAAAAGGACCAACCATGTGGATTATAAATAACACGAGGACGCCCTTCCCCGAATAGGAGAGGCACGCGTGCGAGCATCCCCGCCCACGAACTGTGCAGGAATACAATATCTGGCTCAATCCGTCGAATATGCTTTTGAATTGCACGCATGGCAGGGAGTAGCGAAAACGGCGAACGACGGTACGAATAATAGGCAATCTTATCTGCCGGAAAATCCCATGTATGTTCTGATTTCTCTTCTGACATAAGCAAATAGTTGTCAATGCCATGCTCACGATCCCATGTAATCAATGTCTTAATATAAGTGGCAACGCCGCCTTGTACATACTCACCAATATGCAAAACTTTTATCATAGCAGCAGAGCATCCTTTCTGTCATCGTAAAATCACCTATGCATCCTGCCTAACCAATACGCTCTTTAAGTTTCACTATGAAAAGATTCATATCTTCATATATATGAAAAAAATAACTTAAATAGATCGACAAAAGAACGATGACGAATTTCATGCCCGCAGTCATCCACCATACAGGAAACAATCGATCCGTCATCAACTGCAAAAAGAAAGCAATGAGTACGCCGCCTATGAAAAATACGGCTTTTTTTATCTCATAGTCAACATAGATCGCCCTCTGCGATGAAAAAAACTGCAAAGAAAGCAACACGACATAACTGATCACTGAAGCGTTGATTGCACCAACAACACCCATGATGGGAACAAGAAGATACGTCAAACTCAGATTGATACTCCCGCAACAAATAGAGAAAAGTGTCACGAGACGAATCCTCTCGCGGACGAGATTGACTGTCCCGACAAGCTGAGACAGTCCAAAAATCAACATTCCCCAAAAGGACACTTGTGCAATCAAAATGCTTTCTATATATTGCTCATGAATCAAAAAGCGAAACACGACGTCAAGAGCAGCATTCGCAAGCAAGAGCAAGAATGCACCACTGAGCAAATATATATTAAAATATCGTTTCATACTTTGAATAAAGCTCGTCCCATCCTCAGCAAAGAACTTGAATAAGACAGGATTGATCGCCGTAAGAAACGGTACCACAAAAAAGACATTAAACGCATCTCCAAGACGCGTTCCCATGGTATAGATGCCAACATCGACCATCGTAGATACTTGCGCCAGAACATAGCGCCCCGAATAGGTCATAACGTAGGAAACAGCAAACCCCACAACGATCGGTGCACTTAAATGAATCAAGTCCATTACCACGCCTCTCGGCAATTGGATCTGAAAAGATTTGCACGAAGAAACATATACGAGCAAAAGAATCAACGCCATCGCAAGATTCCCATACATCGTCCCGTCGATAAAACCTAAAAATCCACGACCAAGAACAGCCAAAAAGAAAAGCAAGAAACCTATGGAAATAAGCGTATAGAGGGTATTGAACAGGACAAAACGCTGCGGCTCTATACGAATCTTGAACCACCCTAGTATGAACTCTATCAAAAAAGCCCCATATGCGGCACACACCAACTTCATGTAATCCGTCCGAGATGCATCAAGCAGAAACATTCGCTCTAAAACAGGATGCGAAAAAAAGACTACAGTACCAATGCATAGGAACAGAACAAAGGTAGCCACAAAAGCAAAATTTAACAGATTCTCTCGTAATTCATTTTCTATTTTATAGTATTTTAATGAAACAGACGCCGTTGCTCCCATCCCGATCAACATCGTCAGAATGGGAACGAACATCCAGACCATGCCAACCTTACCGAAATCCGATACCGATAGAAGATAGCTATAATATGGAATCAATAGGAACCTTATGCCAGCATTGACAGCCTGTCCTCCTGCATATATTCCAAAACTCTTAAATATATTCATGCATCATCTGTCCTCATATCCGGCTTTCGATCCATATAATGTGTCATGAATCCACCTCGATCAAAACCTACGATCCGTTCAAGCTCCTCTCTGCACAGCAATACGTCTTCTTTTTTGAGTAGAAACATTGTGTTTCCTCCAGCTTCGCCTGCACTTCCTTAGGGAAGCGCCATTTAATAAAGCGTGCAGGATTGCCGCCGACAATTGCATATGGTGGAACTGATTTCGTCACAATGCTGCCAGCAGCCACTACAGCACCATTTCCTATCTCCACCCCAGTCAATATGATTGCATTCGCCCTGATCCATACATCATGTCCGACTCGATTAACATATTCCCCTTTTTCCCATAAACATGTTCTCGATTCATATACACGAAATCAGTAATGGTGAGGTTGCTGAAACTATGATTTCGCGGCTCTATCCTCACATTACCTGCAATTTCTGTATAATTTCCAATCCAAGCTAAGTCTATCTCACAATTTCTGTTACAACCACTAAGGTATCCGAAACGGCTTCCCGTTACAATGCTCCCTAAACCAACTACAGACGTGCAATCCAGGATATTATTTCTCCCTTGCACAAAGCGAAAATCACTTGTTTTTCTAGCCGCAAACTCTAAGATGCGTCGCATCAAAACATACCACTCCTTCTTACCAACTCAAACATCATGCACATCTTCCAGATATTTCAGACATACTGCCGGTGGAGTTGCATATACTGCATATGGCGGCACATCTTTCACAACAGTGGAGTTCGCACCAATAATCGCATGATGACCAATACGAACACCCGGCATAATCGTCACATTCATATTGATCATCACATGATCTTCGATAATAACAGGGCGCGTTTTGATCAAGGCTTCATTATCCCACTCCTCTTTGGGCAGGCGCGTATCCATGGGATGCATGGAAGAATCTATGATCGTACAGTTGGCGCCAATTCCAACGCTATCGCCAATCTCAATCAATTCTCTCGCACAGATCGTCCCGCCACTCATGCCAAAATTCTTTCCAATCTTGATGTGTGCGCCCGCACGCATTGTACGAAGAATAATACGATGGGACAATCCCATCGTATTAAAATATCGATCCGACACCAAGGCAGAAGTCTCCCCTATGCTGATTCGAGATCCTTCCACCATGTCGATGACAGGCGTTCCAATAAAATGCACGCTAGACCCTATGGAAAGGTTCTTGTATCTCCATCTCAAATAAGTATTTATTCCCCGACTTTTGATTGCCCCTTTTATTTGCCGCCAATTCCACGCACCAGATTTTACCTTGAAAAATATTTTTAATGGAAGGCAGGTGCCCCCCCCCGCAAGACACGGGATATAAATCCTCGATATTTTTTCAACATATAATATCCCAAAAATTTAAGTGCAGCCTCTATTTTTTTACCACCATTACTAGGCAAAGACAACGCTCGAATCTGTTCGCTTAAATTCTGAGCAAAATGCTCTCCGGAAAACTTATGGAAGGAAGGCGACTGCAAGTACGACTCTATTTGAGACAGACGTCGATCATATTCTTCCTCCGTCATGTTTTGCAAGTATAGGCTGAGTTCATCATATGATGCAAACATACGTCGATCAATAAAACAATCCTGCGGAACGTATTCATCTATATTATCCGTTCCAAGATAAACAGGGATGCACTTGGCAAAAAAACAATCAAAAATCTTTTCACTTACCATGCCTTTGACATTTTTCATATTGTCATAGCACAGACTAAATTTATAATCGCGCAGCGTTTCTTGTTTATTATCTACCATGCCGCGATAGGACGGATATTCTTCCACATCCCATCCAACACCATAGAGATCGAACCCCATAGGAAAATGCTGCTCAAAGTACCGAATTGCATTGATTCTTTCCGTATACAATTCATCTGGATGAATGCTGCGTTTATTTCCCGATATGTTTGCCATAAACTTTTTCTGTGAAAAAGGCCTTCTCTCTATAAACGGCTGACTGGCAACAGGGGGATAGAACTTGATGAACCCCTTTTTCTCTGCCAGATCATCGTCCCAAGTCATGACGTTCCCAAGAAAGTCACGCAAGACCTCCAATGCAACATGCTCATGCAAGGAATCTACAACAGGAGGCTCGAAAGAAACATAAGCACATTTTTTTTGCATGGATACAGCCGTCCACATCTTCTTGTAATCTCGTGCGAAGAAAAGAACGATATCCGCCTTTTGAATCGGAATAATGTCACAGGTAGCGATATTATATTCTTCTTCCAATATCTGTTTCAAAATACGATATGGTTCATATACATTATCTCGACCAATAGCGTCTTCTCCAAAAAATCGATTTTGAAGCTGTCCCTCGTAGAAGGGCACAATGCTGATACTTTTTTTCATATACCAGTCCCCACACAAATGAACATCTGCATCAAATTCAACACAGATGTTCATTATCTTCATAAACGAGCATCACTCGAATATCTCACTCACGAAAAATATGCTCTGATATATCCGCAAACCTCCGCAATCTCCTCATCCGTCAACTGTGCTGCCGACGGAAGCCAAAGTCCCTTGCGTGAAATCTCTTCCGTCACAGGGTAGCTTCCCTCATAGCCGTAAGCGGGCTCTGCATGGAGCGGCGGATAGAAGTCACGCGATCCGACACCATGCTCCTTCAGATAAGTTTTCAGACCTTCGCGATCCTCTACGAGGATATCGATGAACCACGGCGTCGTATTGTCATAGTTCGTAGGAACAAACTCAATTTGTTTGACATCAGCAAGCAGTTTTTCATACAGCTTGCCAATTTCCTTCTTGCGTTCGACACGATATGCAAGCTTCTTCATCTGCTCCAAGCCAACAACAGCTTGCAGATCCGTGAACTTGAAGTTCCAGCCCTTGATGAGATAATGATCAATACCTCCCTGCGAACGTCCGAAGTCGCGAATCTTCTTGATACGGTCGAAGAGATCTGCATCATCCGTTATGAGTGCACCGCCCTGCCCTGTCGTAATAACCTTAGGCGCACTGAAGGAAAAGCTGCCAATATGACCAAAAAGCCCGAGATGCTTTCCATTGACACGTGAACCAAGGGATTGTGCAGCATCTTCAATCAGCCAGAGACCTTTTTCCCTGCAGAATGCGGCAAACTGCTCAATCTCCTCCGGGTAGCGACCATTGATTGTCACGAGCATGACGGCCTTCGTCTTCGGCGTGATTGCCGCTTTCATCTTCTCAAAATCCATGCAGAGATTCCGACGATCAATGTCAACAAAGACAGCCTTCGCACCGATCAGCTCCGCGGAGTTCGGGGTGGCAACCATTGTATAGTCAGGAACGATAACCTCGTCATCCTTCTGCACACCGCACGCCATCAGTGCAATCGAAAGGCTGACCGTACCGTTTGCAACGACGGAGCAGTACTTCGCCCCAGTATATTCCGCGATGCGATCTTCAAACTCACGTGTTTTGCGGAACTCCGTCACCCAACCACCGGATTTCATATATTCATGCACGGCATTGGCTTCTGCCTCGTCAAACCACGGCTCCATCTGATTGATAAACTTATCCATGACACCCTCCAACTACTGACAAATATTCAGATTCTATATCGTTCCACAATCCACAGGAATCCGATCTCCTGTGATGGATATCGCCTTATCCGACAGTAAGAATGCGACCATCGCAGCAACTGACGCCTCCTGCGTCGCTCGTTTCATCGAAGTACGCTTATAAATACGATCTTTTTGATCCTTTGTAAGCTTCGCACTCATATTCGTGTCCATAAACCCGGGAACAACGCAGTTACAACGAACATTTCGTTCCCCCCACTCGCGTGCACAGCCAATGGTAAACGCCTCCATTGCACCTTTTGTCGACGCATACATAGAGAGACCTTTATAGCCCGTATGCGCGCTGACCGATGAAATGTTCACTATGCTGGACGAAAGACCATGACGAAGCGTTCCTCGCAGAAATTCACGCGTAAGCAGAATAGGTGAAAGGACATTGATCTGATACATCGCCAACAAATCATCATACTTTGCATTAGTAATGATATCATCATAGGCAAAACCTGAATTATTCACCAATCCTGTAATAGGGGAAAAATCCTTGGCTATTTCCTTAAAAAATGTTTTCACTGAGTCCGGCTGACTCAGATCCAAAAAACGATGAAAAAAATGTTCTCCGAAACGCTCTTGTAATTCCTCAACATTCTTTGTTACAGAGCGACTCCCCCCCACAACAATAACCTCAGGATCGCACTCTAGGATGGCTTCAACAATGGCTCTTCCCAAACCGCCAGAATCCCCTGTCACTAAAGTTGTTCTTTTCATTGTGGTCTCACCTTTTTTCCCGTCCGTGACAATTCCAAATGATCCACAAAATAGATAACACGTGGACATTTCCATGATTGCAGACTCTCTGCAAGATGCTTAAGAATTTTTTCCTTCAGGACTACATCTTCAATGGCTACTCTCTGTTTAACGACATGCGCAAGAAGCACATGTCCAAGTAATCGGTTCTCCTTTCCTGATACCAAGACATCTGCAACACCATCTACCTGGCGTATTACCGCCTCCACTTCATTCGGGTTAACCTTATAACCTCCGACGTTGATCATCTCTGTCTTGCGCGAGATAAAGCAAAAACGGTTTTCTCCAACAGATTCGACAAGATCTCCCGTCGAAAACCACTCACCATCCTGAAGGGGGACACCGCCTCCCAAGAGACTCGCATGGATCAACAGTTCTCCTGTATTAAGGATCCTAATCTTGTCCTTCAATTTCAGAGGAATTGAAAATTCGTTTCCATCACTTGTAAAGAGTGCTCCTGCCTCCGTTGAAGCATAGATATTGCGTATTTCCGCGTTTGGAAATACACGTTTCACATCAGGTAACAATGTTTCGTCCATTTGTTCTCCACCAAAGGTGAGTCGCTCCATCGTCTCATTAACATCCGCCAGTGGCAGAAACATCTTATAATAACTTGGAGTCGCTGACAAATTTGTTACACGATGTTCTCTCAAGAATTCTGGCACATGATGGACAGGCTGCCCAAATACATAGACCACAGGATTCAGATTGCACAACGCCTGAAAAAAAACTTGCAGACCAGCATAGTGTGTAGGATTATAGGCGAGAGCCCATACCTTATTCGCCAATTTTGGAGAACGCTTCACGGTACGAGTCAGCGTCTTCAGTGTATGATAAACTTTTTTCGGCCTCCCAGTCGTCCCTGATGTGTAGAGCGTAAGAGTCCATGTATCATTTTCGAGCAAGTTTTGAACAAGTACATCCAATGTGATGTTTTCGATGGCCGGCACGTCCTGCCTTTTGCTCAACATCTCATCGTTAATCTCTATGCGATGCAACTCATCCAAAGATAAGTCTGCATCCAACACCTCAATCGGTACATTGTGCAAAACACTTGCAAGCAATGTGCAATAGAAAGTATAGAGACTGTCCGCACGCAAAAAAGCAGGAATTTCTTTCACCGCTCCGATATCCTTTAGTAACGATTGATATGAGTAAGTTTTTTTTGCACCCGTATCAATCAAGAAGATATCATCCATGGAGTTTAGCCTCCACTTCCTGAATGGTGTCAACCAGCCCATCCGCAAAGATGTCGATGTCGAATTCATCCTCTATCAATACAGTCAGCTCCGCCAAATCAAAAGA
>ERZ773035.1841-NODE-1841-length-14581-cov-24.919042_pt1 | contig 14581 bp, 9 predicted proteins | sample MGYA00511487_ERZ773035 | MGnify/ENA primary metagenome ERZ773035 (study PRJEB29015, sample SAMEA2737985) | human oral metagenome | biome: human oral; feature: human-associated habitat; material: dental | place: China | collected 2024 ...
GACTGACCGCCGCCCGGCCCCGGGACGCCCCGGTCCCGGACGCCCCGGCCCCCTGGGCCTGGCGCACCGACCCCGACCTGCGCCACCTCAACCGGCGCTACCGGCTGGGGACCTGGATCCTGGCCGCCATGTTCGCCACCCGCCTGGCCGTGGAGACCCCCCTGTACCTGGCCGGCGCCACCGGCCCCCTGGGGGCGGCCCGCCTGGCCCTGGGCGTCCCCCTGTTCGCCCTGACCCTCTGGCTCATCTGGCTGCTGGTCGGCCCCGCCCACCACGCGGCCCCCGATACCACCGCCCCCTAGAGCAGCTCGTCCAGCTCCTCGGGGGCAGGCGCGTCGTCCTCGGGGGAGAAGATCAACGGGATCTCGCCCAGCGTGCCCTCACCCTCCCTGGCGGTCAGGAAGATCAGCTCGTCCCCGCGCTCAAAACGCTCGTCCCCGTCAGGGTTGATCGGACGGTACTCACGCAGGATGGCGGCCAGCACCGTGTGCGGGGGCAGGGGGATCTCGCTGACCAGCTCACCGATGACCGGCGAGTCGTCAGGCAGGGTCAGCTCGTGCATGAGCGCCCCGGACTGGTGGAAGGAGAACACCGGCACCAGCGACCCCACCGAGACCGCCTCCTCCACCAGGGAGGTCATGATACGCGGGGTCGACACCGACACGTCCACGCCCCAGGCCTCGTCAAAGAGCCACTCGTTCTTGGGGTTGTTGATCCGCGCCACCACCTGGGGGACCCCGAACTCCGTCTTGGACAGCAGGGAGACCACCAGGTTGGTCTTGTCGTCCCCCGTGGCCGCCACCATGACGTCGCAGTCCCCCACACCGGCCTCGGTCAGCATGTCGATGTCACCGGCGTCAGCCAGGTGCCAGTCCGCCTCAGGCACCGAGGCGATACGCATGGCCTCAGGGGACCGGTCGATCAGGACCACACGGTGCCCGTGGCTAATGAGCTCACGGGAGATGGAGCACCCCACCGACCCGGCCCCGGCGATAACGATCTTCATGACTCACACCTCACTGGCAGGGGGACGGGACAGGGCACGCTGCACGGCACCCACACGCTCGGAGACCACCGCCACGTGCAGCCGGTCCAGATCCTGGACCACCGTGGCCGCCTCGGGCAGCAGGGCCGACGAGCCCCGGGAGATCCAGGCCACCCGCACCCCCAGGCGCTCCTCCAGGGACGACACCGTCATCCCCACCCAGGCGCCCGCCACGTCAGGCTGCACCAGGCTCACCGCCCCCGAGGCGTCGACCATCTCACTGGCCGCGCCCCCGGGCAGGACGTGACGCATCATCTGGTCAGCGGTCTGACGCACCGTCGCCACCGTCGGGATCCCCAGGCGCTCGTAGATGTCGGCCCGGCGGGCGTCGTAGATACGCGCCACCACCCGCTCCACCCCGAAGCTCTCCCGGGCCACCCGCGCGGCCACGATATTGGAGTTGTCCCCGTTGGAGACCGCCGCGAAGGCGTAGGCCTCGTCAATGCCCGCCTGCTCCAGGGAGTCACGGTCATAGCCGATCCCCTTGACCTTACGGCCGTTGAAGGTAGAGGGCAGGCGCCTGAAGGCGTCCGAGCTCTGGTCGATCACCGACACCGAGTGCCCCATCCGGTCCAGCTGCGTGGCCATGGAGGCGCCCACGCGCCCACAGCCCATAATGACGAAGTGCACGGGGCCAACCGTACCCCTCGTCCCGCCCCGGAGCGGCCACGGAGTAGCATCTGAGTTTGTGCGTGACTTCGCTGACCGCCTCAAACGGCTCCTCGTCGGCCGCCCGGTACCCAGCCAGGCCCTGGGGGAGACCCTCCTCCCCAAACGGATAGCCCTGCCGGTCTTCGCCTCCGACGCCCTGTCGTCCGTGGGGTACGCCCCCGACGAGGTCTTGGTCACCCTCGCCGTGGCGGGCCTGGCCGCCACCGCCCTGTCACCCTGGATCGCCCTGGCGGTCGTCGGCGTCCTGGTCGTCGTCGTGGCCTCCTACCGCCAGACCGTCCACGCCTACCCCTCCGGCGGCGGGGACTACGAGGTGGTCTCCACCAACCTGGGCTCCCACGCCGGCCTCCTGGTGGCCTCCGCCCTCCTGGTCGACTACGTCCTGACCGTCGCGGTCTCCGTCTCCTCGGGCACCTCCTACCTGGCCGCCGCCGTACCCTCCGTGGCCCCCTACAAGGTCCAGGTCGCCGTCGGCGTCGTCACCCTGCTGGCCGTGCTCAACCTACGCGGCTCCAGGGAGTCCGGCGGCGCCTTCGCCGTCCCCACCTACCTGTACATGGCCGCCATCGGCGCCATGGTGGTGGCCGGGCTCCTCCAGGAGCTCACCGGCCACCTGGGACGCGCCGAGTCCGCCGGCTTCGACATCGTGGCCCAGCCCGGCTGGGACCAGGGCCTGGCCGGCCTGGCCGGGGCCTTCCTCATCCTGCGCGCCTTCTCCTCAGGCTGCGCCGCCCTGACCGGCGTGGAGGCCATTAGCAACGGCGTGCCCAGCTTCCAGCGCCCCAAGTCCAGGAACGCCGCCACCACCCTGCTCCTCCTGGGCTCCATCGCGGCCCTCATGCTGCTGAGCATCATCCACCTGGCCGGCGCCACCGGCGTCCACATGGTGGAGAACCCCGCCACCGGCCTGACCAGCAACGGCCAGCCCCTGGGCGCCTCCTACCACCAGGACCCCGTCATCGGGCAGATCGCCGCCACCGTCTTCTCCGGCTTCAAGCCCATGTTCTACCTGGTCACCGCCGTGACCGGGCTCATCCTCGTGCTGGCCGCCAACACCGCCTTCAACGGCTTCCCCGTCCTGGCCAGCGTCCTGGGCCGCGACGAGTTCCTCCCCCGCCAGCTCTCCCAGCGCGGCGACCGCCTGGCCTACTCCAACGGCATTATCGTGCTGTGGTTGGGAGCCGTCGCCTTCATCGTGGGCTTCCAGGCCGACACCAACAGCCTCATCCAGCTCTACATCGTGGGCGTGTTCATCTCCTTCACCCTGTCCCAGGTCGGCATGGTGCGCCACTGGACCCGCGAGCTGGCCACCGTCACCGACGCCCGGTCGCGCTCACGGATGCGGCGCTCGCGGGTCATTAACGCCGTGGGGGTGGCTGGCACCGGCCTGGTGCTGGTCATCGTCCTGGTCACCAAGCTCACCCGGGGCGCCTGGGTCACCCTGACGATCATGGGCTTCCTCTACCTGGTCATGAACCGTATCCGGCGCCACTACCAGCGGGTGGCGGAGGAGGTGGCCGTGGCCGACCTCCACGACTCCCGGGTCCTGCCCGCCCACGTCCACGCCATCGTCCTGGCCTCACGCCTCCACCAGCCCACCCTGCGGGCCCTGACCTACGCCCAGTCCACCCACCCGACCTCCATCGAGGCCGTCACGGTGGACACCGGCGACGGCGGCGCGGACCGGCTCCTGGACGCCTGGGACGACGCCGAGCTGCCGGTGCCGCTGACGGTCCTGGACTCGCCCTTCCGTGACATCACCCGCCCCATCATCTCCTACGTGCGCAGCGTGCGCCGCGAGTCCCCCCGCGACCTGGTGGTGGTCTTCCTGCCGGAGTACCTGGTGCGCCACTGGTGGGAGCAGGTCCTGCACAACCAGACGGCGCTGCGGATCAAGACGGCGCTGCTGTTCACCCCCGGCGTGGTCGTGGCCTCCGTGCCCTGGCAGCTGGGCCTGGGGGAGGGGGCCCGCCTGAGCCGTACCTCCCGGAGCCGCACCGACATCCAGGACGCCGACGTCGCCTCCCGTGACGCCGACGCCAGCCGCCTGGCCCCCCTGCCTCACGAGGAGCAGCCATGACCCCCACCCCGCACGCCGCGCCCCGCGCCTCGCGTTCTCGTACCCCGCGCCCCCAGGCCCCCGGCGGGGGCGGGACGGCGCCCGAGCTGCTGGAGCTGGACGCCGGGGCCCCCGCCCACGGGGGCTTCTGCGTGGCCCGCAAGGACGACGACCCCACGGGCGTGGTGGTCCTGGTCCGCCACTGCCTGCCCGGGGAGAGGGTCCGGGCCCGGGTGACCGCCAGGGCCTCCAGGGTCTGGTACGCCGAGGCCGTCGAGGTCCTCCGGGCCTCACCGGACCGGGTGAGCCCGGTGTGGGCGGAGGCCGGCCCGGGGGGCGTGGGCGGCGGTGAGCTCTCCCACGTGGCCCTGGGCGCCCAGCGCACCTGGAAGCGCTGGGTGCTGGCCGACTGCCTGCGGCGGATCGGGGGAGGCGACGTCGTCCAGGCCGTGGAGGCCCTGCCCGGGGCGGCCCCGGGGCAGGCCGTGGCCGTGGAGGCCCTGCCCTCCGAGCTGGCCGCGCAGGCCAGTGACGACCCCCGCACCCGGGCCCGGGCGGGCACCCGGACGCGCACGCGCGTGTCCCTGGAGGTCACCGCTCAGGGGCGGGCCGGTATGCACGGCTTCCGCTCCGGGCAGGTCCTGGAGGTCCGGCAGCTGCCCCTGGCGGTCGCGCCGATCCAGCAGCTGGGCCTGACCCAGGACCGGCGGTGGCGCCACCACTACCGTCCCGGTGCCCGCCTCACGGCGGTGGCCCCCAGCACCGGCGAGCCCCTGGTCGTCGTCGGCGAGGAGGTCCTCACCGCCCGGGCCCGTCCCACCGGCCGGAGGCGGGTCACCGAGGTCGTGGACGCCACCGCCCTGGGGCTGGGCGAGCTGCGCTACCACGTCCACGTGGGCGGCTTCTGGCAGGTCCACCGGGACGCGCCCCGGGTCCTGACCGAGCGGGTGGTGCGGGCGGTGGTGGAGGACCACCCCACCGCGGCGGGCAGCCACCCGGGCCCCGGCGCCCTGAGGGCCGACGGGCTGCGGGTCCTGGAGCTGTACTCCGGCTCGGGGCTGCTGACCCTGCCGTTGGCCGCCCTGGGGGCCCGGGTGACCTGCCTGGAGGGATCCGCCCAGGCCGTGGCCGACGCCCGCAGGAACCTCCACGACCACCCCGACGCCCGCCTGGTGACCGGGGCCGTCACGGCGGACTCGGTCACCGAGCTGGGGAGTTCCTTCGGACCCGGCCGGGGGCGGGGGGCCGACGTCGTCGTCCTGGATCCTCCGCGGCGGGGGGCCGGGCGGCGGGTGGTGGAGGCCGTGGCCGCGCTGGGGCCCTCCCGGGTGGTCCTGGTGGCCTGCGACCCGGCCGCCCTGGCCCGGGACCTGGCCGCCTTCCTGGGGCTGGGGTTCAGGCTGGGGGACCTGGCCGCCCTGGACATGTTCCCCCACACCCACCACCTGGAGGCGGTCGCCGTCCTGACCCGGTAATCCCGTAAAATGTAGGTGTCGGCGCTCCCCACCGGTCCGGTGGAGGGCAAGCCGCTAGACCGCGGTACCATCGTCAGGTACCGGCAAGCTAGGGAGGTGAGGTGCATGGCGCATGTGAGCGAGTACGAGATAAACCGCTACCGCATTTACGCGGTCAAGGCTGCCAAGAGGCGTGTGCTGGAGTCGAACCAAAACGGATACGTGTTCGCCTGCACCGGCTCGGGTAAGACCCTAACTTCGTTCAAGCTTGTCCAGCTGCTGCGCGACGAGCCGAGGGTGGATAAGGTCGTGTTCCTCATCGACCGCAAGGATATCGACGACCAGACGGTGGCTGAGTGCAACAGCTTCGAGAAGGACTGCGCAGGCATGCCCACCTCGACACGCGTGCTCGTGAGCCAGCTCAAGGACGACTCGGCGCGGCTCGTCGTGACGACCATTCAGAAGATGGCGACCGCCGTACGCGCCAAAAAGTATGAGAACGTGACGGACGTCTACCGTACAAAAAGGTCGTGCGATGAGCAACAGTAACCCTACCCCTCCGCGAGCCATTTCTCCCGCCTTGAGCGTTGACAATCCTGAGCTGATTTCGGCGGCCGAGTTGAATCAGTGGGCGGACAGGGGCGACGCCAAGCAGGCGTTCCCAGAACTAATGCGGCGACTGCTTGCTCAGACTCCTGGAATTACAAACATAGACATCCGCGCCCACGAAGGCACATCTGCGCCGGGATGGGACGGCACCGCCGACTCTACCGGCTCATCCTTTCTCCCCGCAGGGAAATTGCGTTTCGAGTTCGGGACAGGCAAGGACTCAAAGAAAAAAGCGGAAAGTGACTATAAAAAGCGCGCCAACGATAAGAGGATGACAGGTGACTATGTATTCGTTTTCGCAACGCCGCGGAACTGGCCGGGCGCAAAGGCCTGGGAAGTTAACCGTACTAACGACGAGATTTTTGCGCAAGTCAAGTCTATCGATGCACATGTCCTCGAGGGCTGGTTGCAGGATACACCCTCGGTACACTATTGGATCTCAGAACGACTGGGCCGCCGTCCTCGGGCAGTCAGCACCCTACAAAATTGGTGGGAATCCTTCCAAGGAAATTCAAAGATCAGCATTCCGCCCGAGTTTTATACGGCGGGCCGTAAGTCCCAGAGCGATAAGTTAGTAAGTCTGTTACTGTCGGCAGGTTCCGGCGATACGATTCCTATCGTTAAGTCGTCCTGTGTCGACGAGTCTTTGGCGTTCATTTGTGCGGCGTTGGTGGACGCTCCCGATCTTCTCGAACTAGCAATGGTCGTTGCAACTCCGGATGCATGGCACCAGTTGGCGATGTCTCCTACAAGAGAACTCCTGATACCCACGTTCAATCATCCAGATTTGCATGCCGTGACTCATGGGCATCGCGTCATACTCGTCGCGGGAAGCGAGTCATGCGTTCGTCGCGATGAAGATGCTATAGAACTTCCGAAGATTGGAAGGGCTGCGGCAGTTGAGGTACTGCAAAAACTAGGTCTGCGTCGCCCCGAACATATGGCGGCACTCGCCCGACGGAGTATTCCAGCTTTTCTGCGCTCAGTGTCTCATAATCCTTCGTTTGAGAAACCCGAATGGGTGCAAGACGCAAAGAAAGCTGCCGTATTGGCTTCACTGGTCCTTGTGGGTTCTTGGGACGACAGCAAGGACGATGATAAGCGGGGGGTCGAAGAGTTTGTTGGCTTGCCGTGTAAAGAGATCACTTGCCTCCTGAAGGATCTCTGTAACCATCCAGATGCGCCGTTCGTGCAATCAGGAGAGGACTGGCGTCTTACAAACCCAGCAGAAGCAGCTGAGCTACTACTCCCCGAGTTGGATTCTGATATCCTTGCGCGTTGGGATAAGTTCGTGCTCGACGTGCTGCTGATCGACGACCCATTTGCTAATCTGACAACCAACGAGCGTCTTGTCGCACAGCTTCGGGACGGCATGAAGCCGCGCTATTCAGACACATTGCAAAAGCGTGTCGCTGAAGGGCTAGCACTAGCGGCGACAACCGCATCAGTTAACCTATACCTCCAGGATTACGTCGATCACATAGTGGAGCGCTTGTTTCAGCAAGCTTATCAAGATGCAAGTGGAGCTAAGCTAGCCGTTCTGTCCAAGTCATTCTCTTTCCTGGCCGAAGCGTCGCCCGATGTTTTCTTGAAATCGTTAGAGAAGGGTCTGACCGCCGACAAACTGCTTGTCAAAACACTGTTTCGAGATAGTTCTGATTCAAACTGGTTTTTTGAACCCTTGTCGCCACATTCGAATCTCCTGTGGGCGCTCGAAAGATTGTGTTGGTCGGCAGACCATTACGGTCTGGCTACATCAATGCTCGCGAGGCTTATAGCTATCGACCCCGGCGGGAGAATGGCGAACCGCCCTCTGAGTAGTCTACATGCATTCACAGCCGGTTGCGCTCCTTACGGAGCCGCTTCTGCGGAGGACAAGATTATTGCTATAAGACGGGCGGTCAAGCTTTCCCCTGATACAGGGTGGGAACTCATAATGAAACTGTGGCCTTCTCGTGGCACAGTCACTATGATGGCTCTTAGTAAACCTCAGTATCGGGATTGGGAGCCGTCACAAGACGGTGTCACGCGTGACGAGTTAGATCGATACGTCAAGGATCTGGTTGACCTTGCTCTTGACGTGGCTGGAGACTCGGCAGACCGATGGGTAGAGATTATCGAGAGGATTGGCAACACGCTTGCCGCGGAACGTCCCAAAATAATTGACGCTCTTCGCAATGCACTATGTAGGTCGTCATGGTCACCCGACGAGGCGTACCGGGTGTGGGTCGCGTTAACGAATCTCATTGAACGGCACACACGGTTGTCTGATGCCGACTGGTCAATGCCCGATACTGTGCTTGCTGAACTCAGAGAAATTGCGGCCAAACTTGAGTCGTCGACTGATCCTCACCATAACTCACGACTATTTGGTTGGGATAGATTTATGGTACTAGACGGCCTCAAGCACGGTGACAATGGATTCGAAGAACAACTAGAGGAGAAACGCCGACAGGCGGTAAAGTGTACCGTCGATCAAGGAATTGAGGCGATACAGGCCCTCATAGAGAAGGCGGAGCGGCCAAATGTTGTTGGAGAACATCTCGCGCAGATCGATGGCGTTTGCCGGTCAGATCTTCTCGGCTGGCTCGATGCTGAGTCGTCTCAGCTCCGGCGCGCTGTCATCACCTATGCCTGGTGTAAGGTGGTGAACCATGGGGTCGGCTGGCTGAAAGCAGCACTTAAGGAAACCTCTCTCAGCGACAACGCTCGGGAGCTGCTCATGTCGTCCGTGCCCATTGGTAAGACATACTGGGATGAGGTCGCTACCTTAGATCCTAATCTTGTGGCTGCCTACTGGAGTCAAGGATCCGTTTGCCAGATTGATGATGCTGATCGTGCTGAAGCTGGCCAGCTATTCCTTGAACATAACCGTCCCTGGCAGGCCGTCGATATTGCGTGGACCATTCTTTACGCTGGACAAAAGCTAGACGTTGACTTCGTCAAGAGTGCGCTAGGTGCCGCTTGTCGTGCGGCAGACACGTATAACTCGGTAAACGATACTGAGTATGCTGTCTCGGAACTGCTAAAGTGGCTGGAGCATGAGGCGCCGGACGACCCGGTCCTTCTAGGTCTAGAGTTTCAGTTCTTCGATTTTCTCCACGACCATAATCCGTCCAATGCGCTTTACAGGGCGCTTGGCGGTAGTCCTGCTGACTTTGTTCAACTGGTGAGATTGATCTACGTCCGAGAGCCGGACGAGATGGAAGGTGGCGGTAAAGAACAGAAGGAAGCCTGTTCCCGGCGCTCCTGGAACGTCCTGAATGAGTGGAGCATACTTCCGGGGTCTCGTGAGGATGGCACGGTTGACGGAGACCATCTTCTTGGCTGGGTAAAGCAGGCGCGCGATTTGCTTGCGCAGTGCGGCTGCCTGGACGTAGGTGATTTTCAGATTGGACACGTACTATCTTGCAGCCCTGATGATACGGATGGCGTCTGGCCAGCTGCGGCAGTGCGCGATGCTGTCGAGGAAGTAGCGAGCGAAAGAATGTATTCCGGAATTGTCAAGGGGAAGCTGAATAGACGAGGCGTGTCGTCAAGAGGAGTGTTTGACGGCGGAAGTAAAGAGCGGGACCTTAGCGTTCAGTACTCTAGAATGGCCCGACAAGTGGCCAATCGCTGGCCGCGAACAGCGACCATCCTCCGTGCCATTGCATCGGAATACGAAGGAGAAGCGCAATTTTTTGACACGCAGGCGGAACGCCTGGCTGATGACGGGTGATATAATCACTCCCCCAGCGCACGTACCAGGCGGCGGGCTCTTTTGAGGATGAGGTCCAGGCCCATCGCCGATGTAGATCAATTCAGTCCTCGTCCTTACCGTTGAATCGGTGGCGAGCGATGTCGAGGTGTCCATCGTGCTCGACAGTGGCGCCCCGGGTAGCCCGTGTGCTGGGCGGGCCACGGACAGCCGGTAGAGGCAGAGCAGGACAGCGGCGTACGCGCCGAGACGATCGTCGTGCTCGACAGGGTCTGGAGGGACGAGGGGTGCCCGCCGTGGCCGAGTGGGCTGCGACGCGCGGAGCCAGCGGTGCCAGGGTGGGAGCTCGTAGCCGCCCAGGTGCTGCTCGCCGGTGGGCCGCAGCCCGCCCGCTGAATGCACGCGGACGGGCTTGCGTAAAGCGAGCCGCGTGACGCCGTGTTGACGCCGTGTCACAGGGCGTCGGCTATGGTGACGGGGTTCCTCGCCTGCTGAGCCAGCAGGATCCCCTTGCCAGAACAGGAGTCAGACCGGTGAGCCTGGATACCTTCGCCTCCCGCAGCACCCTGAGCGTAGCCGGCACGGACTACGAGATCTTCCGCCTGGAGGCCGTCCCCGGCCTGGGGCGCCTGCCCTACTGCCTCAAGGTCCTGGCCGAGAACCTGCTGCGCACCGAGGACGGGGCCAACGTCACCGCCGACCACGTGAGGGCCCTGGCGGCCTGGGACCCTGCGGCCGAGCCGGACACGGAGATCCAGTTCACCCCCGCCCGCGTGATCATGCAGGACTTCACCGGGGTGCCCTGCATCGTGGACCTGGCCACCATGCGCGAGGCCGTGGCGGACCTGGGCGGCGACCCCGAGAAGATCAACCCCCTGGCCCCCGCCGAGATGGTCATCGACCACTCCGTCCAGATCGACTCCTTCGGCCTGTCCTCCTCCCTGGAGCGCAACAAGGAGCTGGAGTACCGGCGCAACGCCGAGCGCTACCAGTTCCTGCGCTGGGGCCAGGGCGCCTTCTCCAACTTCCGGGTGGTGCCGCCCGGCACCGGCATCGTCCACCAGGTCAATATCGAGTACCTGGCGCGCACCGTGTTCACCAAGGATGTCGCCGGGCCCGGCGGGGCGGTCGTCACCCAGGCCTACCCGGACACCTGCGTGGGCACCGACTCCCACACGACCACGGTCAACGGCATGGGCGTGCTGGGCTGGGGCGTGGGCGGCATCGAGGCGGAGGCCGCCATGCTGGGCCAGAGCGTGTCCATGCTCATCCCGCGCGTGGTCGGCTTCCGGCTCACCGGCTCCATCCCGGCCGGCGCCACCGCCACCGACGTCGTGCTCACCATCACCCAGATGCTGCGCGCCCACGGGGTGGTGGGCAAGTTCGTCGAGTTCTACGGCGAGGGCGTGGCCGCCGTGCCGCTGGCCAACCGCGCCACCATCGGCAACATGAGCCCCGAGTTCGGCTCCACCGCCGCCATCTTCCCCGTCGACGACGTCACCGTGGACTACCTGCGCCTGACCGGCCGGGACGAGGAGCGGATCGCCCTGGTCGAGGCCTACGCCAGGGCCCAGGGCATGTGGCACGACCCGGCCCGCGAGCCGGTCTACTCCGAGTACCTGGAGCTGGACCTCGCCACGGTGGTGCCGTCCATCGCCGGGCCCAAGCGCCCCCAGGACCGAATCGAGCTGAACCGCGCCAAGGAGACCTTCGAGGCCGCCCTGCCCACCTACGCCGCCGAGGCCTCCAAGCCCACCCCGGTGACCCTGGCCGACGGCACCGACACCGTCCTCGACCACGGGCACGTGGCCATCGCCTCGATCACCTCGTGCACCAACACCTCCAACCCGTCGGTCATGGTGGCCGCCGGCCTCCTGGCCCGCAATGCCGTCGCCAGGGGGCTGAGGAGCAAGCCGTGGGTCAAGACCTCCACGGCCCCCGGAAGCCAGGTCGTCACCGACTACTACGCCAAGGCGGGGCTGTGGCCCGCCCTCAACGAGCTCGGCTTCAACGTCGTCGGCTACGGCTGCGCCACCTGCATCGGCAACTCCGGGCCGCTGCCCGCCGAGGTCTCGGCGGTCGTCAACGACGCCGACCTGGCGGTCGTCTCGGTGCTCAGCGGCAACCGCAACTTCGAGGGGCGCATCAACCCCGACGTCAAGATGAACTACCTGGCCTCCCCGCCGCTGGTCATCGCCTACGCCCTGGCGGGCACCATGGACTTCGACTTCGACACCCAGCCGCTGGGGCGCGACGAGCAGGGCCGCGAGGTCTTCCTGGCCGACATCTGGCCCGACCCCGTCGAGGTGCAGGCCACCATCGACGCCACCGTCGACCGGGACATGTTCGTGTCCGACTACGTCGACGTCTTCGCCGGGGACGAGCGCTGGCGGGGCCTGCCCACCCCCGAGGGCAAGACCTTCGCCTGGGACGAGGAGTCCACCTACGTGCGCAAGGCCCCCTTCTTCGAGGGGCTGACCATGGAGCTCACCCCGGTGGCCGATATCCACGGCGCCCGGGTGCTGGCGCTGCTGGGCGACTCGGTGACCACCGACCACATCTCCCCGGCCGGCGCCATCAAGTCCGACTCCCCGGCGGGCCGCTACCTGGCCTCCCGGGGGGTGGCGCGCCGCGACTTCAACTCCTACGGCTCGCGCCGCGGCAACCACGAGGTCATGATCCGCGGCACCTTCGCCAACATCCGGCTGCGCAACCAGCTCCTCGACGGCGTGGAGGGCGGCTGGACCCGCAACTTCCTCACCGGCGAGCAGGAGTCGATCTTCGACGCCTCCCGGGCCTACCAGGCGGCCGGCATCCCGCTGGTCGTGCTCGGCGGCAAGGAGTACGGGTCCGGCTCCTCACGCGACTGGGCCGCCAAGGGCACCGCGCTGCTGGGCGTGCGCGCCGTCATCACCGAGTCCTTCGAGCGCATCCACCGCTCCAACCTCATCGGCATGGGGGTGGTCCCGCTGCAGTTCCCGGCCGGCGAGTCGGCGGCGAGCCTGGGCCTGGACGGCACCGAGACCTTCTCCATCACGGGGCTGACGGCGCTCAACGACGGCGTCACGCCGCGCACGGTCGCGGTCGAGGCCCGCAAGGCCGATGGGAGGGTCGTATCCTTCGACGCCGTCGTGCGCATCGACACCCCCGGCGAGGCCGACTACTTCCGCAACGGCGGCATCCTGCAGTACGTGCTGCGCCAGCTCGCCGCCAGGGGCTGAGCCGGTCGGGCTGGTCAGGCCGGGGCCACCCCCAGGCCCTCGATGACCTCCGCCGTCGGCAGCGCCGCCAGCAGCGCCCCGGGGACGAGCAGCTTGGAGTGGCGCACGCCCGAGCCGATGAGCACCGTGCCGCGCGCCGCGACCCCGGCATCAATGAGGAGCCGCCAGTCATCGGGCACGCCCACCGGCGTGATGCCGCCGTACTCCATGCCGCTCATCTCCACGGCCCGCTCCACGGGCAGGAAGGAGGCCTTGTGGACGTCGATGAGCTTCTTGACGACGTGGTTGACGTCGGCGAAGTCGGTCGCGCGCACGACGCAGGCGGCGACCCGCTGCTCGCCGGCGCGCCTGCCCGCCACCAGGACGCAGTTGCCGGTGGCCGCGGGGTCCAGGCGGTAGCGCTCGTTGAGGGCGTCGGTGTCGGAGTACTGCGGGTCGATCTGGACGATCTGGGCGCGGCGGGCCAGCTGCGCGCCCTCGGGGGAGGATCCCTCCAGCGCCTTCAGGGCCGTGGTCACCGTGGCGCCGAGCAGGTCGGTGCGCGTCAGCGCCGGCTGCCAGCCCAGCTCCTCGCCCAGGGCCTCAGCGGGGTCTCGCAGCTCACTCATCATGCATCCTTCCGACGACGCGACCGGTGGCGCGAGCCGGCCACCGACGGACGGGCAGGAGTCTATAGCCGGGACGACGACGGCGTGCCGGCCCGCTCAGCGGGCGCCGGCCAGGCGCCGGGCGATCTTCTCCTCCAGATGGGCCTTCACCCGGGGCCAGTCGCCCGCCGTCACGCAGAACATCGCCGTGTCCCGGGTGAGCCCCTCCTCGCCGGGCGCCAGGGAGGGCTGCCATGCGTGCAGGACGGCCTCGAAGCGGGCGCCGGTGCCGGCGATGGCGCGCCGGGCGACGTCGTTGCGGGCGTCGGTCTTGATGTCGAGGCGGTCCACGCCCCAGTCCTCGAAGGCCCGGGTCAGGAGCAGGAGCTTGGCGGCCGGGTTGACCGCCGTGCCGCGGGCGACGGGGGAGAGCCACGAGGAGCCGACCTCGACGGCGAAGAGCCGGCCGTCCGGCATCCACCGCGGCGTCAGGTACGCGGTGTGCCCGACGACGCGGCCGGTGGCGGTCTCGACCTGCGCGAAGGGCGCGTAGGAGCCGGCCTCGCGGCGCGCGATCGAGCCGGCGACATAGGCCTCGACCTCCTCGGGGGCGGGCACGGCCGCGAAGGCGCTCGGTCCCGCTCCTGCGGCGGCCTCGCGCAGCGCGGGCACGTGCCCGGGCGCCAGGGGCTCGAGGCGGACGACGTCGCCGGTCAGTGGGCCTGAGGACAGGGCGGGCGCGGAGCCCGGAACGGCTGTTGCAGGGGTCATGGGGAGATCATCGCACCGTTCGCGCCGGCGTCCGGGGCGCGTCTCGACACGCCATGGTGCGTGACGGCGCGTGCTGATCGAGTGTCGATAGAGATAGCATGTGTGTGGGAGGAAACAGATAAGCGGGTGGAATAGAAGTTTGTCGCGACCTGTTCACCCTGCTGACCGAGGCCGCCCGGCCGCCCGGCCGATGCCGAGCCCGCCGGCCACAGCCCTGCTCGAGGAGATGCACTCATGACCCACACCACCACAACCGACTTCGCCGGCAGCGCGGGCGCACCGATCGAGGACGTCGACCTCCTTGTCGTCGGCGGGGGCAAGGCGGGCAAGTCCCTGGCCATGCTGCGCGCCAAGAAGGGCGACAACGTCGTCATGGTCGAGCGCGACAAGGTCGGCGGCACCTGCATCAACGTGGCCTGCATCCCCACCAAGACCCTCATCTCCGCCGCCCGCGTCCTGCACG
>ERZ773035.1843-NODE-1843-length-14569-cov-3.919733_pt1 | contig 14569 bp, 10 predicted proteins | sample MGYA00511487_ERZ773035 | MGnify/ENA primary metagenome ERZ773035 (study PRJEB29015, sample SAMEA2737985) | human oral metagenome | biome: human oral; feature: human-associated habitat; material: dental | place: China | collected 2024 ...
GGGCCGGGCGGGCGTTTCAGGCGGGGCGCTTGGCCCGGCGGCGGCCTTGGCGCGCGCGGCGGCGGCTTTTTCGGCGGCGGTCTTGAGGCGCACGGGCTTGCCGCCCCAGATTTCTTCCAGCTTGTAGTACTGGCGGAAGGCCGGCTGCATGATGTGGGCGACGGCGGGGCCGCAGTCCACGATGATCCATTCGCCGTTGTCTTCGCCTTCGGTCAGGGGCTTGCCCAGGCCGCTTTCGCGCACCTTGTCGCGCACGCTGGCGGCCAGCGCCTTGGTCTGGCGGTTGCTGGCGCCGCTGGCGATGATCACGCGCTCGAACAGCGGCGAGAGCGCTTCGGTGTTGAAAACGCGGATGTCCTGCGCTTTCACGTCTTCCAGCGCATCGACGATGGCGCGCTGGAGTTTCTGGATTTTTTTCTGGGCGGTGGTGTCGCTCATGAGCTTGCCGGGTGTATGTAGAGATGGTGGCGGGCAATATACCGCGCCACTGAAGGCGGCACGCAGCCTTGCAGGGGCAGGCCCTGGGCGGCGAGCTGGCGCGCCTGCGTGGAGCTGTGGGGCATGGCCGGCAGGCGCAACACGTGGATGCGGGCGGCCGCCTGCAAGGCGGGCGGCAGGCCCGGCAGCGGGCAAAGCGGATCGAAAGGCGCATGCCCCTGGCCGTCCTGACCCGCGCGGATGGCAATGGAAAGCGCGGCCATTTCAAGAATGCGCGCCGCGTCTTTCCAGGTGTGAAAGGCGGCGGCCTGGTCGGCGCCGATTTGCAGATAGAGCGCCGCGCCCGGGTATTCGGCTTGCAGCGCGGCCAGCGTGTCGATGGTGTAGCTGGGGCCGTCGCGGCGCGTCTCGCGCCCGTCCACCACGCAGCGCGGCTCATGGGCGAAGGCCAGGCGGCACATGGCCAGCCGCTGCGCGGCGGGGGTGAGCGGGCGGCTTTTGTGCCAGGCCTGGCCGGTGGGGGTGACGTGCAGGCGGCTCAGGCCCAGCTGGCGCACGGCGGCGCGCGCCAGGGCCATGTGGGCGTAGTGCGGCGGATCGAACGCGCCGCCGAACAGGCCGATGCGCGGCGGGCCGGGGGGCCGGGAGGCGTTTTCGGGCACTTCAATTCGCTCCTTGTTCGATAGCGCAGGGTCTTCGCCAACAGCGCGCAAGCTGCCTTTTCATGAGGCTGAATCCGCTCCGCTTTCAATAGCGTGACAAGCCAGGACGCGGCCCGCCTGGCTCAAACCCAGTCCCGTGGCTGAAGGTAGAAGTCCGTCAGCTTCGCTTCTGGCGTGCCCGGTTCGGGCTGGCGCTGCCAGGCCCAGCGCGCCAGCGGCGGCATCGACAGCAGGATGGACTCGGCGCGCCCGCCCGATTGCAGGCCGAAGTGCGTGCCCCGGTCCCACACCAGATTGAATTCCACGTAGCGCCCCCGGCGATAGAGCTGGTGCTGGCGCTCGCGCTCGCCCCAGGGCATGCCCTGGCGGCGCTGCACGATGGGCAAATACGCAGGCAAAAAGGCATTGCCCACGGCCTGCATCAACGCAAAGCCGCCATCCAGGCCGCCTTCGGCGTAATCGTCAAAAAAAATGCCGCCAATGCCGCGCTGCTCGCCGCGATGGTGGTTGCGGAAATATTCATCGCACCACTGTTTGAAGCGCGGATATTTGTCTGCGCCAAAGGGCGCCACAGCATCGCGGCAAGCCGCGTGAAAGCTGGCGCAGTCTTCATCAAAGCCGTAATGCGGCGTCAAATCCATGCCGCCGCCAAACCAGCAGGTTTTTGCATCGCTTTGGCCTGCCGAAATCATGCGCACATTCATGTGCACCGTGGGCGCGTAAGGGTTGAGCGGGTGGAACACCAGCGACACGCCCATCGCCTCGAACGGTGCGCCCGCCAATTCGGGCCGCCGCTGCGTGGCCGAAGGCGGCAGGCCGGGGCCGCGCACGTGCGAAAAGCCGATGCCCGCGCGCTCGAACACCGCGCCGCCTTCCATGATTTGCGTGACGCCCTCGCCTTGCAGCGCCTCGCCCGGCGTTTTTTGCCAAGGCTCGCGCGCAAAGCGCCCGCGCCCGTCCGCCTGCTCAATGGCGGCGGCGATGCGCGATTGCAGATCGAGAAGATAGGAGCGGAGGGTTTCGGTCATGGCTGTGGCGGCTGATGGCAGCCGGTGGCGGCAAAACGCCGTTTGTAAGGCCAGGCGCGCCAAGCCAGACGCGAAAGCGGGCAAAAGCAGCAGGCGCGAAGGGCTTTTGCCTGGCGGCCCCAAGACCGGTTCAAAGCCTGGCCTGGCCTGGCCGTGAAGGCGGCGGATCGGCATGAGCCGCAAGGCGCCAACGGGCCTGTCAGCAGCGGCCCGGCGGAGACGGGAAAGGCCCGCAAGCGCGCAAGGCCGCGCTTTTTTGGCTTGCACGGACGGAATCCCAGTCTCTGCCCGCAGCCTGCCGTGCAAGCGCAAGCCAGGAAAAGGGAAGGGGGAAGGCGCTGGCAGCCTTTATTTCGCTCCTTTACCCATAGCATGATGTCCTAGTGGATATTGCGCAAAGCGGCATTTTCGGCACCCTGAATTCGCTCCTGTTTTTGTTGCCTTCTGGCAGGCCCGCACGGGCTTGCGGCCTCGCCAAAAAACGGCCTTTTCAAGGCCGTCATGACTCTGTTGCGAGGCCACGCCGCTTCGGATTCAAAGACTGGCAACGCGCGGCTGGCACGGGTCAGCTGCCGGACTTGAGGGCGCGGTAGCCGATGTCGCGGCGGTATTGCGCGCCGTCGAAGTGGATGGCGCGGGCCAGGTCGTAGGCGCGGGCCTGGGCTTGCTTGAGGGAGTCGGCCAGGGCGGTGGCGCAGAGCACGCGGCCGCCGGAGGTTTTGAGCTGGCCGCTCTCGTCCAGCGTGGTGCCGGCGTGGAAGACGACGGCGTCGTCCTGCGGCTTGGGCAGGCCGGTGATGAGGTCGCCCTTCTTGGGCGCAAGCGGGTAGCCGGCGGCGGCCATCACCACGCCCAGGGCCGGGCGGCGGTCCCATTCGAGCTGCACTTCGCCCAGCTTGCCGGAGGTGGCGGCCAGCAGCACTTCAAGCAGGTCGGATTTGAGGCGCAGCATGATGGGCTGGGTTTCGGGGTCGCCCATGCGGCAGTTGAATTCCAGCGTTTTGGGGCGGCCTTGCGCGTCGATCATCAGGCCGGCATACAGAAAGCCGGTGTAGGAGATGCCGTCCTTGTCCATGCCGCGCACGGTGGGCAGGATGATGTCGCGCATGGCGCGGGCGTGCACGTCGGGCGTGACGACGGGGGCGGGCGAATACGCGCCCATGCCGCCGGTGTTGGGGCCTTGGTCGCCGTCTTTCAGGCGCTTGTGGTCCTGGCTGGTGGCAAGGGGAATGACGTTTTTGCCGTCGCACAAAACGATGAAGCTGGCTTCTTCGCCTTGCAGGCATTCTTCGATGACCACGCGGGGCACGGCCTGGCCGTCAGCGCCCGCGTTGTGCGCCACGCCGAGGGTGTTGCCGCCGAGCATGTCGTCAATGGCGGCAAAGGCTTCTTCCTTGGTGGCGGCCACGACCACGCCTTTGCCCGCAGCCAGGCCGTCGGCCTTGACGACGATGGGCGCGCCCGTTTTTTCAACGTAGGCGCGGGCGGCGGCGGCATCCGTGAAAGTCTCGTAGGCGGCGGTGGGAATGCCGTGGCGCTGCATGAAGTCTTTGCTGAAAGCCTTGGAGCTTTCCAGCTGCGCGGCGGCTTTGGTGGGGCCGAAGATGCGCAGGCCGTGGGCGCGGAAGTCATCCACCACGCCGGCGGCCAGGGGCTGCTCGGGGCCAACGACCGTGAGGCCGATTTTTTCGGCCTGCGCCCATTCGCGCAGTTCGGCCAGATTGGTGATGGGCACGTTTTTCAGCTCCGGCGCGCTGGCGGTGCCGCCGTTGCCGGGGGCCACATAGACCTGTTGCACTTTGGGCGAGCGGGCCAGCCGCCAGGCCAGCGCGTGTTCGCGGCCGCCGGAGCCAATAACGAGAACTTTCATGGAGCGGATTCGGAGGTGGGTTCGGGTGTGGGAGAAAGGGGGGCGGCGGAGATGCGCAGGCCCGCCGTCAGCGCAGCCAGGCTGGCTTCTTTGACTTCTTCGCGCCTGGGCTGCGGGCAGTGGGGCGGGTCGGTGTTGTAGCCAATGGCAACGTGCCCGCCATCGCGCCCGCTGCTGCCGCACCACGATACGTCGCCGCCGCAGGCAGTCAGCAGCAGGACGGCCAGCGCCGCGAGGCTTGCGGCGGCAGTGGCAGCGGAGCGGGCGGGAGTCATGAGGAAGCAGCCTTTCTTCGCTTGTGGGGCAGCAACTGGGCGCGCACCTGCTGGCGGATGCGCTCGTAGTTTTGCCGCATGTGGCGCGCCAGCGCCGCCACGTCGGCCTGCTGCACCTGATTGAGCATGGACTGGCAAAACGGCTGGCCCGTGACGAGCGCCAGCGGAGCGGCCTGCTTCATCTGGCTGGCGGCGCGCTGGAGTGTCTGGCGCGTTTCGTCATGCGGCGAGCGGCTCAAGGGGCGCTGGAGTTCAGGCACGTTCACAAAAGCCATGTGCGCGGCCTGTGTGAGCTTTTGCCGCACGGCGGGCGCTTGCGCCTGCCAGGTGGAAGCCATGCCGGGCGCGACCGTCTGGCAGGCGGCGGCGAGGTTGTCAAACGCCAGGTTGCCCTGGGCCAGCAGTGCATCCAGCGCCTTGCCTGCCGCACCCGCGCCGCTGGCGGCCTGGGCGCTGCCTGCGGCCAGCCACAGCGCGGCCAGCAACGGCGCAGCCAGAGTGCAGGCGGCTTGTGTGCGGGCGCTGGCGTGAGGGGCGGGCGGGCGGTCTGACATTGAAAAAAGGAGCAAATTCAGGGGGTGTGAAAAGGCGTTGGCCGCTGGATTAACGGGGACCTCAAGCTATTGAATCAGGAGCAAAAAAGAACCAAAGAGCGTGTTCAAAAGTCCAGCTCGGCGTTGTGGAACACGTCTTGCACGTCGTCCAGGTCTTCCAGCATGTCCAGCAGCTTTTGCATCTTGGCGGCCTCTTCGCCGCCCAGCTCGATGGTGTTTTCGGCGCGCATGGTCACTTCGGCAATTTCGGGCTTGAGGCCGGCGGCTTCCAGCGCGTTTTTCACGGCTTCAAAGTCGCCGGGGGCGGTGATGACTTCAATGGCGCCGTCTTCGCCGGTGATCACGTCTTCAGCGCCTGCTTCCAGCGCGGCCTCCATCACCTTTTCCTCGCTCGTGCCGGGCGCGAAGATGAGCTGGCCGCAGTGCTTGAACTGAAAGGCCACCGAACCTTCGGAACCCATGTTGCCGCCGTACTTGGAAAAAACATGGCGCACATCGGCCACGGTGCGCACGCGGTTGTCGGTCATGGCGTCCACGATGATGGCCGCGCCGCCGATGCCGTAGCCCTCGTAGCGGATTTCCTCGTAGCTCACGCCTTCCAGGTTGCCCGTGGCCTTGTCAATGTTGCGCTTGATGGTGTCGGCGGGCATGTTGGCCGCCTTGGCTTTGTCAATGGCCAGGCGCAGGCGCGGATTGGCATTCGGATCGCCCCCGCCCGTGCGCGCGGCCACCATGATTTCGCGCACCACGCGCGTCCACACGCGCTGGCGTTTTTCGTCCTGCCGCCCCTTGCGGTGCTGAATATTTGCCCATTTGCTGTGGCCAGCCATAAACCAAGTCCTTCGCAGTCAAAAGAATCCATGAAAATCCGCGCTGATTCTACGTTTCGCCCACTTTTCACGGGCCTTTTTCCCTCTTTCACCCCTCGGAAGGAACCCTTTTCATGGCCGACCCCATCCTGCTTGCCCGGCACGGCGGCGAATCGTGTTTTCTGCTGCCCGGCATGGCCAACCGCCATGGCCTGATCACCGGCGCCACCGGCACGGGCAAAACCGTCACGCTGCAGAAACTGGCCGAATCGTTCAGCCACATGGGCGTGCCCGTGTTCCTGGCCGATGTGAAGGGCGATCTCACCGGCATCAGCCAAAGCGGCCATATCGAAGGCAAGCTGGCCGCCACCCTGGAAGAGCGCGGCCTGCCCGTGCCGGAAGGGCGCGCCTGCCCCGTCACGCTCTGGGACGTGTTCGGCGCGCAAGGCCATCCCGTGCGCGCCACCATTTCAGACATGGGGCCGCTGCTGCTGGGCCGCATGCTGGGCCTGAACGACACGCAAGCGGGCGTGCTCAACATCGTCTTCAAGATTGCCGACGACAGCGGCCTGCTCCTGCTCGACGCCAAAGACCTGCGCGCCATGCTCCAGCACGTGGGCGACAACGCCAAACAATTCACCACCGCCTACGGCAACATCAGCAGCGCCAGCATCGGCGCCATCCAGCGCGCGCTGCTCCAGATCGAAAGCCAGGGCGGCGACGGCTTCTTCGGCGAACCCATGCTCGACATCGACGACATGATGCAAACCGCAGAAGGCGGCCAGGGCATCGTCAATATCCTCATCGCCGACAAACTCATGCAGGCTCCGCGCCTGTACGCCACCTTCTTGCTGTGGCTGCTCTCCGAGCTGTTCGAGCGCCTGCCCGAAATCGGCGACCCCGAAAAACCGAAGATGGTCTTCTTCTTCGACGAAGCCCACCTGCTCTTTGCCGACGCGCCCAAAGCCCTGCTGGAGCGCATAGAACTCGTCGTGCGCCTGGTGCGCAGCAAAGGCGTGGGCGTGTACTTCGTCACCCAAAACCCGATGGACGTGCCCGACACCGTGCTCGCCCAGCTGGGCAACCGCGTGCAGCACGCCCTGCGCGCCTTCACCCCGCGCGACCAGAAAGCCGTCAAGGCCACCGCGCAAACCATGCGCGCCAACCCCGCGCTTGACGTGGAAAGCGCCATCACCAGCCTGGCCGTAGGCGAAGCGCTCATCAGCCTGCTCGATGAAAAAGGCCGCCCCGGCATCACCCAGCGCGCCTTCGTCATCCCGCCCGCCAGCCGCATCGGCTCCGCCACCGAAGCCGAACGCCAGGCACTGCTGCAAAACTCCTTGGTCGCAGGCCACTACGAAAAAGCCGTAGACCGCGAATCCGCCTACGAAGTGCTCAAGGCCCGCGCAGGCCAGACGGCAGCAGCGGCAGGCGGCGCAGCAGACGGCCAGGCCGGCGGCGGCCTGATGGGCATGGCGCGCGACCTGCTCTTTGGCACCACCGGCCCGCGCGGCGGCAAACACGACGGCCTGGTGCAAACCCTCATCAAATCCACCACCCGCACCGTCGGCAACAACCTGGGCCGCCAAATCCTGCGCGGCGTGCTGGGCAGCATGATGGGCCGCAAGTGAGGGGCCGGAGCCGGGCGGTATGCCTGGCAGGCGCTTGCGTCTTGCTTGTATTTCGCTCCTAAAACAATGGCAATAGATCCTAGTGGATGCTGCGCAAGATCCGTTTTTAAGACCTTAAACTTGCTCCGCTTTTTGATGCGAAGCGGGCTTTATTCAACCAAAGGCACACCGCCTGTCTTTCTGAGGGGCCTATATTCCCGTGTTTTGGCGGGGCATTGCAGGCAGGGTAAATTGGTTGCTACGGTTGTCTACAAATATTTCTGCTCAGGGTTGATGATGAAACAAGGTGAAACTGCACATTTGCGCCAGTGCGTGCCGCAAAGCAAGCTGCGTCAAGAGGCGGGCGCCGCCCGTGGCGGGCTGGCGGCGCTGGCGCTGCTGGCGGCGGGCGTGGCGGCACAAGCACAGACGGCGCCCGTGAGCGTGGAGCGGCTGACCCTGTTTGCCAGCCTGGGCGGCCAGCAGGCAGCGCACACGGCCGAAGGCGCAGCGCAGACAGCGCTGAACCTGAACGCTCTGGGTATTGCCGCCACCTGGCAGCGCCAGAGCGCGCCGCAAGGCGGCACGGCCTGAACCTGGGAGCTGGTCAATACCAGCGGCCAGCCCATACGCGGCCTGCGCCTGACGGCGCTGGCCGATGCCGACATTGAAGCAGCGCAAAACACCTTCTTCAACGAAACCGCCCGGCAGCCAACAGGCCCGGGCACGCCAGCCGGACAAATCCGCGCCGATCGCTGGGAGGCGGCCGAGCCGGGCTACCACACGGGCGATTTGCTCGCGCGCGCCGCCACGGGGCAGCTGGGCAACCAAAGCGCTTTGAGCGCCAGCGCCCCTGACGATGCCGCCCTGGCGCTATCGCTGCCTGTGCCCGAATGGCAGCCCGGCCAGCGCCTGAGCGTCACCGCCACGCTGACTCCGGCGGCTGTGGCCGATGCCAGCCTGCTGCAAACCGACGCGGCCAGAGCTTGAGCTTTGACTTGCGCGCCAAGCTGCAAACAAATACGCCGACCCCGACTCCGACTCCGACGCCTGGCCCAGGCCCGGCGCCAGCGGGCCTGCACGCTGTGCCTGGCCCCGGCGGTCTTGCGCTGGGCGCACTGTCGCTGCTGCTGGGCGCGTGCTATGGGCGCTTTGGCGGCTTGAGCCGCAGCCAGCGGCGCAAGCAAGACAGCCGTCAAACCGGTTCTGCCGGTTCTGCCCGCCGCCTGCTGGCGGTGCTGTCTGCGCTGGTTTGCGCCGCTGTTTTGCTGATGGGCTGGCTCGCGCCCGTGCAGCCCGCTCACGCCCTGTTTGACAACGGCGGCTTCGAGACGGGCGATACCAGCGGCTGGCAAAGCAGCCACGGCCTCAACTACGGCCTGCAGGGCAGTCAGCCTTTCAGCGCCAGCAGCATCGTCATTGGCACGGGCGGCCAGCGGCTGGGCGGCGTTCTGGGCGCTACGTTTGATCTGCGCGCGCCGCACCTGGATTTGCCGCGCGCGGGCCACTACACGGCCAAGGTCAATGACGAGCTGGGCGGGCGGCACATCAACGCCCTGAATCAAAGCGCCGTTATCACCGCCGCCGACCGCGACCCGCAAGACGGCAAACTGCACGTGCGCTTTGCCTACGCCGCCGTGCTGGAAGACCCCAGCCACCCGCCTGCGGCGCAGCCCTACTTTCATGTGCAGCTCAAGGATGTGACAACAGACGAAGTCATCTATGACGACTTCGCCTGGTCAGGCCAGCCCGGGCGCATCACCCACACCACCCTTCTTGGAGGCCGCACCTGGCGCGCCACGCCTTTCATCGACGTGGATATTCCAGTGCCTGACAGCCGCCTGGGCCACACCGTGGAAGTGCGTGTGCTTGCCGCCGACTGCGCGCATGGCGCGCATGGCGGCTATGTCTATGTGGACGCCTTTGGTTCGGCCCGCGTGCCCCCGCAGGCCGTCTGTCTGGCGGACTTGCGCGCCCGCGCCAAGCCCGGCAAGGTGCAGCTTGTCTGGAGCGATATCGGTGCACACGGCTACGCCATCTACCGCGCCGCCCTGCCGCAAGGCCCCTGGCAGCGGCTGGGGCAGACCGCCTCGCGCTACAGCACTTGGCTGGATGAAGGCGTGAGCGCCGGACAGACCTGGTACTACAGCGTCCGCCCCCTGAACGGCCAAGGCGAGGAAACCTGCTCTTCCGCCCCCATCGCCAGCTCTGCCCCGCCCGAATGGCAGCCGGGCCAGCCGCTGACGCGCCCGCCGCGCTTTGACAGCCAGCCACCGCTGACAGGCCAGACGGGCCAGCCCTACCGCTACGCCGCGCACGCCAGCGACCCTGATGACGCAAGCAGCGACGCCGTCACCTACGCCCTTTCCCAATCGCCCGCCGGTATGAGCGTGGACGCAGCCAGCGGCCTCATCGCCTGGCCGCAACCTGGCCTGGCCGGTACATACGCCGTCACCCTCACGGCCACCGACCGCACGGGGCTGATTGCCAGCCAGAGCTATGCGCTGCAAATCAGCGACAGCCGCAACCGCCCGCCCGTCATCAGCAACATGCTGCCTGCCACGGGCCAGGAAGGCCAGCGTCTGAGCCACCAGGTGCAGGCCAGCGATCCCGACGGCGACGCCGTCACCTACACCCTGGGCACACAAGCCGAAGGCATGAACATCACCGCAGGCGGTCTCATCACCTGGCCGCAGCCCAAACCGGGCCGCTGGCCGCTGATGCTCACCGTGGCAGACGCCAAGGGCGCGCGCGCCACGCAGAACGTCACGCTGGTGATCAGCGCCATCACGCCGACGCCAACCCCCACGCCCACGCCCACGCCTACACCAACGCCGCCCGCCAACCAGCCGCCGCGCATCACCAGCACGCCGCCTGCGCAAGCACAAGTGGGCAGCGCCTACAGCTACGCCCTGCAAGCCACCGACCCTGAAGGTGCGCCGCTGACGTGCAGCCTCACGCGCGCCCCGCAAGGCATGAGCCTGAATGGCTGCACCGTGCAATGGACGCCCACGGCCGCCGCCGCGAACGTGCCCGTGGCCCTGCGCGTGAGCGACGGGCAGGCCTACGCCGAGCAGTCCTGGCAAATCACCGTCACGGCAGCTGCGCCAACGCCAACCGTCACGCCGACGCCCACGCCGCCAGCCGTTGCCCCGCTGGCTGCGCAACTGCACTTCAGCGCGCGCTACGTGGCCGCTGGCAGTGCCACCATCGTCAGCGTTGAAGCCACAGGCGGCCAGCCGCCTTACACGCTGCAAAGCCTGCACGTGGACGGCACGGCGCACCCCGTCAGCGCTGGCAGCCTGCAAGCGAGCCTGGTCTCCAGCGCCATGGGCCGCCACGATGTCACCGCCGTGCTGCGCGACAGCCTGGGCGCCACGGTCACCGCGCAAGACTGGTATGCCGTGACAGACCCGTTGGACGCAGACGAGCCGGTGGCGCGCATCAGCAGCCCGGGCGACTTTGCGGACATCGTGGTGGCGGACGTCACGGAGCCGGCGGCCATCCTGGGCCAGGCCACGGACAGCCACTACAGCTACGACGCGGCCGGGCGCCTGGCCCAAATCCGCCACCAAAAAGCCGACGGCAGCGCCCTGGCCCAATACAGCTACCAGCGCGACGCCAAAGGCCGGCTGACCCGCGCCACGGAAGAAACCGGCGGCCAAACCACAAACAAAAGCTGGGAATACGACGCCGACGGCAAACTCACCCAGGAAAGCATCAGCGCAGCAAGCATCACCCGCACATGCTGCTACGCCTACGACAGCACCGGCAACCGGACAGAAAAAGACTGCGACGGGCAAAAAACCCGCTACGCCTACAACAGCCTGGAGCAGCTCACAGAAGAACAAACGGCAACAGGCAAAACGACCTACCGCTGGGATGGGCGAGGCAACCTGATCGAAAAGAGCACGCCATCGGCCACCATCCGCTACGAATGGAGCAGCGACAACCGGCTGCTCACAGCCAGCGACGGCAGCGCCAGCATCCGCTACGGCTACGACGCGCTAGGCCGGCGCATCAGCCGCACCCGGGAGGCAGGCGGTCAAAAACAGGAAACGCAATGGATCCTGGACACCGCCCGCCCCTACAGCGAAATCGTGCTGGAGAGAACGCGCATCAACGGCGGCGCATGGCAAGAAACGCGCTACACGCACACCCCCGATGGCGTGGGACAACTCATCAGCGAACAAAGACAAGGCAAAACGCTGCACGTCTACGAAGACGGCCAAGGCAGCGCGCGGCTGATCACTGACGAGGGCGGACAGATCATTGAAACGCTGGACTTTGATGCGTTTGGCAACGAGTCAAACCCGGATCCAGCCAGCCCCACGCGGCACCGCTACACGGGCGAAAGCTACGACAGCGCCACGGGGCTATACCACCTCAGAGCCCGGGACTACGACCCGAAAACGGGGCGCTTCATCTCGATGGACGCACACCCGGGCAGCCAGAGCATTCCGCTGACGCTGAACAAGTATTTGTATGGCAATGCCGATCCGGTCAATCATGTGGATCCGAGTGGGAATTTTGGGCTGACTGATTTTGGGGCAGCAATGAACTCGATGTCGAGTTTGGCAACAATTGCTGTGAGAACATTATCTATTTATAACAAGGTCGGCACCGCAATAGATATGATTCAGTTCGCCATGTCCATTAAGGATTTGGTTGGTGGAATTGTTGATGCAAAAGATTTGTTTGAAAAGATAAAGAAGGATCCATATACCGGAGGCGCGTGTTACAGAGGTAAATCATACTGCATCAATATGGCTGATGCTTTTTTTATATGTAGGTATTTAATTCCTTTTATTTTTCCTTCTTCTAACAATTATAAAATTAACATTTTAAATTCATCTATTTACTTTTTCCATCTCTTGTTCATCATCAAATTACTTTTCTTAAACTATGTTTTAACGAATAGAAAACAAGTTTTCAAATTATTTGTCCAAGATTTTGGGTACACTCCAATTCTATTTATCTATATCATATTCAGTTACTATCTCTTTATTTAAATCAGGCTGGGTTTCTAAAAAATTTATCCATCCAATCAACGTTTCATAAAAGCATTCAAACGGAATTATATCATAATCTCCGTATTTTTCATAATCATATAAAAAATAAAGTAAAACAGCTTCTTTTCTTATTTCTGCTCCAAACCCTTCCCCCATTTCTAAAAAGAAGTTTTCTGATACTCCTGACTTAATTTTCTCCACTTCTTCTATGCATTTTTTTAATGGGGGAATTATTGAAAAATAGCTATCATATCCACCATCAAAAAGCACATTGTATAAGTAATTTTTATAATTAAAATTTAATTGTATTTTTTTTTCTCCAAAAAAATATTTTACAGATTCTTTTAAATATCCTGAATAGTCTCCTATAAAGAATGAAGCTATCACAGGCACTATAGTTTTGTTATCTTCCCATCCTCCTATTTCCCAATTAAATTTAATTCTTATTTTTCTGTTCAATTTTAATTGCCTCCTTATTTATCTTTTGGGGTATGCTGTTGCATTTGGATTTCTGTTTGTAGGTTCATATCCTCTTACTTCAATACCACTTGGGGTTATTCCTTTCCACATTAAAGACCCTTGGTTATTATATAGGATTCTATTCTGATATGCACTATCAAATTCATACTTAACTCCCAGTTAGGAACCAATGTTGAAATACCGTTATTATTTGATTTAGGAATTAAATTATTTGGATTTACTGGATCACGCATATACACATGAGCATCATAAACACCACTTGGATAAGTTTCCACTATCTCTCCAACTATAACATTACCATTAGTAGCATGCCCACCTACAATTCTACTAGTTGTTGAATTTATTTCTAAGTTTAATGTATGATTATAATTGATTGGCGAACTAGTGTTGCTTCTTCCAGCTCGCAAATTAGCATAGTATTCTTCGCTAGGAGTATAGCCATACTGTCTGCTGTTTTGCAGTCTTTCAAAATATCCAGAACCACGGTTGTCTATCGCTTGCTGAAGTTCATTTATTCTTATAGTAGGATTTTTTGAAGCAAATAGTTGCAGGTTTAATTTTAATTTCATTCCACCTTTTGAGCCTGCTTCTTCTACATTTGTTACTACTTTTTCAATAACGGTAGGTTTGGAAGGAACTTTATATTCTATAGCAGGAGTTTTTAAATTTTTAGCCGCATTCCCTGCTGTCTGTGCAATTCTTTCAACATTTCTTGTATAAGATATAGCTTCCGTTGTGCTTGATGCTGTAGTATGAGGTAGACTTTTCGGAATATTTTTTGAAGATATTACTGCATTTTCAGGAACTCGGAATACTCCATCAGTCCCCTCTTCAAGAATTATTGCTCCCTGTCTTGCGGCTCTGCTTTCTGCGGCTGTCATCCGTGTAACAGGATTTTTAGGTTTAATAGAACTTATTTTCCCTACAGGTATTTTAGAAGTTGCAGCACTTACTATCATATCTATTGGCATCGAAACTAATAAGTTTTCAGTCTTTTGACGTCGTTTAACTTCTTCTGATGTACCATACTGTACCTCTCCAGGAGTATATCTGTCTGCAAAATCTCCTAAAAAACTTCCTATACCCAGTGTTGTTGCTCCAAGTATGTTGCCTATACCTTCAAGTCTCTTTTGAACTCCTTTTATTGGATGACCTGTCCATGTCAACTTTTCTGCTTCAATTAGATTTCCTGCTCCTACAACAGGACCTTTTACTACATCATTTGAAAAATGATAGAATGGACTTTTGGTTGTCGGAGATGATTCCATTGTAACTGTCTTATTTTTAGAATCCACTCTGACATAATATGTAGTGTTCTTATCACTCTTTTCTTTTGCCTTTTTCTGAAGTTCCTCTATCTTTTTCTTCACTTCAGGCTGTTCCGAATATATTCTATCAGCAGTTTTCTCATATTTGAGGTTTCCTGTACGAAGTGTATAGAAATATCCTTCCCTGACTATCATTTCCTTACTTTCATCTGTCAGTTTCTGGCTTCCATCTCCTATCGAAAAATATCCCAGAGTTTCAATTGTCTTTCTTCTCGGTTCATTCCATATCGTAAAACCATTATTTTTCTTCATCGCTTCCTGATATTTTTTCTTTCTGGTGCTCCTAAAAGGCGTTCTTCTTTCAGATGGTTTATTTACAGCATTTCCAGCTCTATTATCAGCCTTGTTTAAATGTAAACTGTCAGCAGTAACTTCACTGTCTTCATCCATTATGGCATCTGCAAACCTATCTGTGCTTATGCTCTCTGTCTTACCTTCACGTCCCCGTTTCATCATGTCATCATAAGCCAGTTCTCCTGCTACCGTCGCTTTCAGTCTGCCTT
>ERZ773035.1844-NODE-1844-length-14544-cov-2.845538_pt1 | contig 14544 bp, 8 predicted proteins | sample MGYA00511487_ERZ773035 | MGnify/ENA primary metagenome ERZ773035 (study PRJEB29015, sample SAMEA2737985) | human oral metagenome | biome: human oral; feature: human-associated habitat; material: dental | place: China | collected 2024 ...
CTTTTTGTAAATACGCAAAAAGAAAACGAAGCGCTCTTTTTGTCGTTTGACGGAAACGAATCTTCTCTCCAAGTGTCGCAGCTCAACGTCGTATACAAAGGCGATACCTTTTCCGCTTCGGCCGAAATCGACCGCGCTCCCGATTCGTCGGGATCGTTTTTTACATTTGACGTGCAATATAAATCGGTCCCGTATCACTTTACCGGAAACATTATGAAAAATGTCGTCAGCGTGTCGGGCGATTACAACCTCGCCGCAGAGTTTCAACGATACGACAACGGCAGCATGGAAGGTTCGTTTGCAATGAAAAATTTTCCGCTGCATGCAGCCGGTACGATATGGACGCTTTCCGCCGAAACGGGTTTTGCTTATACCGAAGACGAAGGTTTTGCCGTACACATCGCGCGATTCGAATCCGAAGATGCCGGCGGAAAATTTCCTTTTTCTCCTCGTTTGTTTTTGTCGGGAACGGTATCGAAGTACGGAGCGATTTTCGATTCCGTTTCATATACGGATTCGTTTTCAGCGCTTATGGGCTCCTCTCAGTGTACCGTCAATTTGCGCGAAGGACGATTGGATTCCGCCCATTTCGATATGACGTTGACAAATCCGATTTCAAAAGAATCGGTAACGGCGAGCGCTGAAATCAGCAATCCGGATGAAGCGCCGTTTTCCGTCGAAATGCTTAAAAAAAATCTGTACTTCAACGCCCGGGTTTTATGCGCTAATATCGATTTGAATCGCTTTGCGGCGGAGCAGAGCGAAAACAATCGAATGGCCGCATCGGTGAGCGCTACCGGTACATTTGAAAATCCCTATGTGATCGTTTCCGTAGATGACGCCGATGTGATGTTTGCGGGCATACCGCTTTCGGCAACGGGCAGTCTCATACTCGAAGAGCGCAATCTCTCCGTAAATGAAATGCACATCTCATACGGCAAATTCCTTGTCGATAACGTAAAGGCGGATTTTTCTCTTGAGTCTTTTACCGGGAGCGCATCGGCGGACATAACGACACGGGTGCTGAAAAAAGACGTAAAGCTTCCGCTCCTGCTGAAAATCTCGGATACGGTGTTTTCCGAAAAAAAGCGGTATCCCTCTTTTTTTTCGGCGACGCTCGCGTGATGCCAACGTAGCACAATCTGCGCTCTTCTTCGATAGATTCAGGAATAATCATCCCGTTTTCGCTTACCTTCATTGATTTCGCATGAGGCAATAAGCCATCAATGAGTCCAACCATAAACACAGTGTCAAATTCAAGACCCTTTGAGCGATGAAGAGACATTAACTGCACTTTTGCGCTATTTCTGTCGGCTTGTTGCTCTTCGACTTTTTGGATATGCTGGAAAAGCTTGTCCACATCCTTAAATCGCTCACAACTGGCGATAAAGGAGTAAATCATTTGTTCCTTACCTTCATCGTCAGCTTTTCCTTTCGCTTTGCCCTTCATGCGCTCTTTTAAGAACTCTATGTAGCCAGTTGTACGCACGAGTTCAGAAAGCATTTCAGCAACATTGCTTTTGCCACTAGAGTTCATTTGGCGCAATTTTGCAAGTGTTAATCCTAAATCTTGAAGCATCTCTTGAACGTTCTCATCAGGCGTAACATCGGCAAACTGTTCTGCAACTTCTGAAATAGAAACATCATATTCATGGGATTTACGTTGAAGCGCATTATAAGTGTCATTCGTGATGCCACGTTCAGGCACGTTCATGATGAATTTGAACGAATCCATGTCGTTCGGATTATCTGCCAAATGCAGGTACGCTAAAAGCTCTTTGATTTCACGGCGGCCATAGAACCCTTCTGAGCCTGCGACATAGTATGGTATTCCCATGTTTGAAAACGCATCTTCAAATGGGCGAGATTGCATGTTAAGTCTGTAAAGAATTGCAATGTCGGAATACGAGATGAGTTGCTGTTGATTCACAAGATGGTCAATAATGTACGCAATCGTTTGTGCTTCTGTGTTGTCGTCATCGGTAATCAATGAATAGATGTCTTCGCCATGATTCCCGCGACCACTGCGGCAAATGCCTGGATATTCAATGGTTGAATGTTTAATAAGTTCTGTGGACATGTTAACGACTTCCACGGTTGAGCGGTAGTTGTCATTCAGCTCTATTGTGCGCGCGTTCTTCCAATCTTTCTCGAAGTTAAGAATGAAGTCAACCTTGGATGCACGCCACGAATAAATCGCCTGTCGCGCATCTCCAACAATGAACACATTTTGTGTATAGCCGCCCGCAAGAAGCTTAACGATGTCATATTGGGCGACGTTTGTGTCTTGAAATTCATCGACTAAGATGTATTTGTAGATGTTTTGATACATCGTGCGCAAGTCGCGATCCTTTTTAAGAATTGTATAGCACTGCACCAACATATCGTCAAAATCAATAACGCCCATCTGGTTCTTAACTAACTCATAGCGCTTATACAGCGTTCTGAGATCGTTTAAATAGACTTCATCAATGTCTTCTGCTCCTTCAAGGCAACTGACATCAAGGTTTTCGTCATTGGGCATGATGAGGTAATTTTTTTGCCACGAAATAAAAGCTAGAGCGGCATCTTCATCAATATCAGATGTGATTTTCTCCTTAGACTGCGAACTCGGAGACAATATTTTGGCAACAATCTGCTTTTTGTCGGTTTCGCTTAGGAGCTGTGGGGATGATTTGCCGTCTTTGCGGTACTTGGAACGTATCACCGAAAAGCCGAAAGAGTGGAACGTCCCCAAAAATACCTGCTGGCCTTGGTCTAAACCAACAAGCGAAATAAGCCGCTCTTTCATTTCAGTCGCAGCCTTTTTTGTAAACGTAATTGCAAGAATATTCTTAGGATTAACGCCTTTATAAAGCAGATATTCAATTCGTTTAGTTAGAACGGTCGTTTTTCCTGAACCTGCGCCTGCAATAACGCGACATGGATGCTCCATGTGCTGTACTGCGGCTTTCTGTTCCGCGTTCATTCTGCCAAAATCAAATGACATCTTAATCGTAGCCTGCTTTCTAAAACATAGACAAATGTCTATTTTACTTAAACCAACCAAAGGAATTTGTCAGGGCGATCTAATCGTTGACATTTCTTTGGATTGACTCGTTTACAATGCTTTGTGGGAGATAGAAAATTTAATCCCTCTTTTTGTTTTCCTTCTGAAGGATAAAGTGCGGTGACATATCCTTCGTGGTATTCACCGTTTTTAAATGTGTAACAAACGATATCGCGATGACGGAATCCCAAAATTTCTTTCACTTTCATCGTTTTTCTTTGATGCCTCAGTGGTTTTACATTCCAAGGTTTCACGCCCACTGATTCTGGTTCAAGGTTGGTGATGCAAACAGCATCAATCTCATGAGATTTTTCTAAGTTCCAATCAATGCGTTTGTTTGCGGTGTCCCCTCCAGTAGTGAGGAAAACTGGCACCCGCTTGGACAATTCTTCCCTGAGCCATGTTTTTCCAACCATGACATGAGACGCATATTGTAAACTAACATTGTTTTTCTTCTTTCCAATCTTGGAATAAAGTTGTTCAGCGAACTCCATCTCGCGACCTGTTACATTGGAATGACACTCGGAACAAAGTGTGATGAGATTTCCAATCGTATTCGCGCCACTCATTCTTCGTGGAGTAATGTGGTGTACTTCCAACCGACAGTTTTTATTTCCACACAGTTGACATTTGCAATTATCGCGAAGAATCGTCGCTTTTCGCAAATTCTCATCCAATCGGTTGGATTGTTGATACTGCCAAGAATAGAGCTTTTTCTCATCGGTCAAGACGCGAACATCAATCGCAACATCTTCCAAATAGATGGAATCGATGCGAATATATTTACTTAGGCTGTCTGTAATCCTCACAACGGCTTGACGCTTTTGTAAGATGGATGGAGCAATACGCCCTTTTCTTCTCACGCTTACTCGGTTACTAAATCTCGCTTTTCAATACCGTTTCCAATACCGACGATAACGACGATAATTCTTGCGTTGTTCCATCAATTTATGAACATCATTTCTCTGTTCCATCGTCGCGATAAAAATCACTTTGTTTTTTGTTTTGCATTTTTGAACAAGCGCCAACCCAACATGTTTCGCTCCATCGTCGATTCCCATGCGAATCTCATCATCGTTGGGATTGTCTATGACTTTCTTTAACTGAATCGTCATCGGACGTTTGGCAATAAGCGTTGCTTTTTTCTGTCGAACCAACCGCCAAGCGTTTTGGACGATGGTTGGATTTAGCTTCTTTCCTTCCGCGTCCAAGACGAACGCATATTCTTTTTGATTATTTAGCATTTCTGCTGCCTTCCTTTCGGAGAATTGTCCTTCTCGCCAATGTCCGTGGGAGTTCGTGCGTTTCCCTGTTATCTAACCAGAGCGTTAGGTTAGTTTCTTGGTTGGCGCTCTTAGGGCTTGGGACTGAAAGCACATCCCAAGGTAAGTCTTTACCTTTTTCCACAAACGTAGTTCATCATGCGAACCATTTTTCAACGACCGCACTCACTGAGGCTGGAGACCTCCTCTTAAGCCCATCGTCAAAGGACTTTGCGCTCACCTTTGACGATGTTTGATCACAAATTACTATGAATTCGAGAACTTAAGAGAAATGCCCAACATGTTTTGTAGTCTTAGGTTTAATTCTACCATGCAAAAAGCCGCCAAGAGCAAATTCGTGCTCAGTGGCGGTCTTTTTTCAATCCGCGCACCTACACAAGGTGCGATTTGTGTTGTGCTGTGATTTTTTATATCACTCGCCGCTTTATTGGTGTTTGTTTCAATCCGCGCGATTTCGGTGAACCGCGATAGCAATCTATTTCGACTGCTAACCTAACTTTGGGACTTCATCGCCAATTTAGGGTTTTCTCGGCACATCAATTTCCACTTTAACCTCCATTGTGGTTTAGATGTGCCTACATGTTTTATTGATCTTAGTATACATCAAAACAAAATTTTTATCTTGGCGTTCTGAAAAACCTACAAAAACGCGCTCATCATGATAATTTTGCTTGGGCGCTCCCAGTGTTCCATTTCCCAAAACAACAAAAATGGGGAGAAAACTTCGCCCAGTTCGAAGCCTTCTCCCCCTTCCCGTCAGCTTTTCAACTCTTCAGCGGTATTGGAGGCGCTCATATATCTCGCCTAGTTTTAACTCGTAGCGAGGTCGGAGTTGCCGAACGCCAAGACCAACGAGGGGAAGCGCGTTTAGCAAATGAGCGACCGCCCTTGCTTCTTTTCATTTCGGCGAACCTGTGCCTCCTCTAGCCACCGTATCGCAGGTTATTATCGGTCGCGAGAATGTGCCGAGGCTTCCCAAACGGTATTGCCCAGCTCCCCGTCAAACCGCCCATTCGTGGTGGTTATCGCCTATAAGGACTTGTGTTGGAGTGTTTTCCTCTGAGGATGATTTTATTATAGCTTCAAAACCGTGAAACAAATGTGACACGACTAAGTTTGCAGAGCCGAAAGTTTGGTTTGAACCCGAAAGTTCGCTCGTCCACCTGCGGTCATGCTGGCACAGCTACGGCGCCGCTACACGGGCACGTTCATCTGTTTCTGCCCGCTTACGTTGTGCGAGTTTTCTGCCACGGCTTTCCTCGCTTGCCGCGCGAACCACAGCCGTTTTTCCCCTAACGACGAGGCTTCGCTGAACTTTATTTTACCAAAATATTTCACATTTTTCTACAAAATTTTATATTTGTTGTAAGTTTAAGTGAATGTTTGCGATACCATGTTTTCTTTTTCGTGTGGGGAAAAGTTGCGAATGGTTTCGCTAAAAAATAAAAAGTTTTGGATGTACCTACACCTTAATCCCCGTCTCTGCCTCGGATTGCCGGCATCAGGTCGTTGTCGTCCTCAATGCGCAGCATCCGGATGTCGCGCACGCTCAGTACAAACCATGCGTACTTCGCGAGCCTCCGCGCCGCCATGACCGTTCGTACAGCATCCACTTTGTCGCTTCCGAAGTACACGTTTCCCTGCTGACGCGAGAAGCCGTAGCCGCTCAGCGTGTACTCTATTTCGGTGTAAGCTTCCGCTGGACTGACTCTTGTGCGGGTCTTCAAGGTGCCTATGTCCAAGTCAATTACGATTGCATACTTTACCATGCTCATCATTCCTTTCTGTAAGTTCATCTTCTTTTTTTTGCCACAGTCAAGCAGATTGCGCGATTTTGGTGCGTGCTTTTTGAAGCTCTTTGTCTTTCTCCGTTGCGCGATATGAAGGCGCATTATTGACAACAGAGACGGTCATGCTTGCTAACCTATCCAAAACACGCGGTGTTAAAGATGTTTGCAGTGCAGATTTAACGCAGTTCATGGAGATCATAATCGGCAATTTATTGGCGTACCTAAAATCAATAATTTGATATAAAAATGTTTCATAGGCGTAATCACTATATAGCGAATTGATGCCGAGATCGTCAATGATAAGTAAATCACAGTCGTTTACTTCACGCACAAAATCATTCGCTTCCTCGTCAGATCTAAAAGAAAGCGACTTTTTGTATTCGTTGTAGAGCGATGCGGCTTTATAAAACTTCACCGAATATCCCTTTGCAACGAGCTTGCGCCCAACAGCGATTTCAAGGTGCGTTTTACCGCAGCCATAGCCGCCCATGACGAGCAACCCCATGCCGCTCTTGATGTATTTTGAGAAATTGGCAACAAAGTTCTTGCAGAACTCAAGGTTGGATTTGTTGCCTTCATTCTCTTCAAAATTGTTGAACTTCTTGTCTTCATAGCGCCGACCAATGTCAGGATTGGACAAAAATGCCGCAACAGCGTCTTTCTTTTGCTGTTTTTCTTCCATATCTGAAATACGCTTATCATTCGCCATATCTGCTTCAATGCGGCAAGGGCACTTTAAGACAATTTCCTCGTTAAAAAAGGATATTTTTTTCTTTTCAAGCAATCTGCCACAATAAGGGCATGTTTCAAATTGACTCACAACTATCACTTCCTTTTCAGAAAACTTTTTCTAAAAGAATTTTAACAGACAATTTTCACAAATGCAAAATTCCGCTACAAAGCGTCCAATTTAGCGCTCTGTAGCGGATATTTACTTAATTAGATGATGTCGTCATCCAAGAAAGGGTTTTCTTCCTGCCTCTTCGATTTTCTGAGTCGCTGATTGTATTCCTCTATAAAAGGATTTTCCTCTTCCTCGTCGTCAAGAAATGGATTTTCCTCTTTGCTGTCTGGAAGGAAAGGATTCTCTTCCTCTTCATCCTCTGACTGGGATTGATTGTTCGTCAAAAATGGGTTCTCATCTTCCTGCTCATCGGAAATAAACGGATTTTCTTCCTCAACGAGATCATCCAAGAACGGATTGTATTCAACAGCAGGAATGTCGTCGTTCAAGAATGGATTCTCATCAATATCGTTAATGAACGGATTTTCATCGTCAATAAAGGGATTCTCTTCAGATTCTGTGTTTTGATTTTCAGCATCCTCAGAGTTCGATGAAACGAAAGGATTCTCTTCCTCATCGTCATAATCATCATCGTCGTTTACAAAAGGGTTCTCATCCGACTGATTATCTTCATCGTTATTCAGAAACGGATTTTCATCGGACTCATTGTCATTCACAAAAGGATTCTCATCGCTTACATCCTGTACCATTGCGAACGGGTTTACATCCGTTGAAGGCTCATAAGAGACATCATTGAAGCTGATGTAGTCCTTATATGGCTTTTTATTAAGGTCAAGGAAGTTCCCTGCTGTCTTAATAAACTTTTGTTCAACCTTTTTTTGGACGCATTTCCAGCAATAGTGTTTTGCGGCCTTAATGATGTCATCAGCAGACTCTCCCGCCTCCATCAGCGCAGCAAAATTGTCATATGCTTGCTGTTTTGCCGTCTTTTTTGGATATTCCTCCCAAAACACCTCAAAGAGCTTTTCATGTTCAGGCGACATTTTCTCATTAGCTACATATTTGTTCATTGCCGCACCATCGCTGAGATAGTCCTTAAAGCGCTGGTTAGGACCAAAGAAGGTGCTTCCAAGCATAATGTAGTTCTGCTCACGATCTTCACTCTTCATTACAAAGGCGAAGTTTTGGACGGCTTTCATGGCGACCTCTTTCGAGATCTCTCCTGCTGTTACGCGTGCTTTGTATGCCTTGAAAGCAGTTCCCTTAGAGCCCTTACGCGGATAATGCGCCCAGATTTCGTCAAAATCCTCTTCAATGGAACCTTTCTCCGCTTTCTTTTTCGCAGAAGCACGTTTCTTTTTCGGCTTTTCTTCTACATCTTCTTGCTCAACAGGTTCATCTCTGGAATCATCCTCAGATTCCTCTTCCTTCTTTTCAACGCGCACAGGAGCGGCATGAACTGGTTTCTGCTCTACTGGCTCGGGCGTTTTCTTTTCCACAGATTTTACAGGAGCTTCCTCCGTAACATCCTTCTTCTTCATGGAAAGCGAACGAGCGACACGTTCGTTGCTCTTTACGGCATCAACGATTTTCACATCAATCGTCTTTTCGAGTTTGCCAAGAAGCGTACCGACAAGAAACGTATCGGGCTGTTCATTGAGGAAGGCAATAATTTCCTCTGCGCTCATTTCAGCATCAATAAAGACACAATCGTCGTTCTTGATGAGCATCATATTGGATTCGCAATCGTATTCGATCAAATCTGCCTTAATGAGGTTCTTCACCGACTGCTTTGCTTCGCTCTCAGTGATTCCCATGTCGCAACTCATATACGCAAGGGGCATATAAAAAAGCTCCAACTTGGAACGATGCGGAGACGTGAGAATATAAAGGAAAGCGTACTTATCCGAAGCGGAGAGCTTTGTAAAGGCGTTATCCTTCCAAAGGCGAGACTGAATTTTGTTAAGCATAATAATTTCCTCCAAACGTATTTTTGGAATCAGTATACCACATGTAGAAATTCTTGTGTTAAAAATCGTTCGAAAAGCAAAAATAAACTTTTGTTAAAATGGTAAAAGGAAATCACAATCGTTCTGATAGATCCTTTTTTCGTCCCGTGTAAAAGTTTTACGTTAAAGTAAGGGGGAAGCGCTCTAAGCGCGCAATGAACATGAACATTACACTAATTGATGCAGATCCAATTCTTTGGAAGGGCGATAAGAACATTCGCCTTATCAACCTAACAGAAGCCATTCGTAAAATCTATAAGATGCAAAAGCAAGACCAAATTTTCCTGATCGGCGGGTTTAATGAAAACAACCTGTTCCTGCCAACACTCACCGAAGTGGCACGTCTCTCCGGCGAAATGAACATGGAGATGATTACGTCATACAGTGAGCTTGAAGAAAAGAACGTTTATGGGTTTGGATTGATGCACATGCTATATCAGTCCTTTATGGCACAGGAAAATATCACAGACAACACCTACACTGTCGTTTGCGCCGATACGAACTTCTTAAAAGCAGCAGAGTTTTTTGAGAAGGTCGGCGGCAATAAGGTCAACTTTGTGCTGACAGATGACATCAACAATCTCGCAGGCATCAAAGAGACATATAACGTCCCGTTTGTGATCAGCGTTGACCCTAAAAAGCGCAGTATTTTCGATAAGACCATCATTCGCGAAATCCTTCGCATCGTTAAGTGGGGGCAAGAGAACGACAAGACCAACTCGCTTGCAACTCTTGCGTATAAATGTGAGAAGTATTCCAAGATTGCTCCATACAAGACGCTCTTTATTGCACGCGCATTGATTCACAACGGCTACTTGGAGCGTCAACTGGCAACATACAACGACAAACCGCTCAAGATTGTCGTTCTTGGTAATTCTGAAAAAGTTAATGCTCTGCTTGAAGAGTGCTCGTGACAGATAAAGAGAAAAAAAGAGGGAAATATCCCTCTTTTTATTTTTGTCCGACGAACAATGAACCTTTACGCGCAGTAAAGATCGTTTGATGAGTCGTCATCGAACAGATAGTCGTCGTCGCAAGACGAGTCGCAGGCGGTGGTACTGCCGTCATTGTCGAAGCACTCGGGTTCTTCCGAGCAATCAACAATATCTGGCACTATCTCGGGTTCGTCGTTCATGCCCAAGAAGTCCTCCTCGGTTGGAGTGGTATTTTTGACGGCAGGAAACCCGCCAGGCGTCAACTCCACTGGCGCGGTAGAATTTGACGCGTTCTGCTGTGCGCCCTGTTGTACGTCTGCACGAGCAGAGCCAACAGCAGCAACAGCAACAGTTGCAGCTACGGCGGCGATGGGGAACGCGGATTTCGAATACTCAAGATCTTCCTCCCCGAGAAGATCGTTGAGGCGTCCATCTGCCTTACATTTAAGGTAGAGGGCGATAAATCCGCGATTATCTAGCTCATACATGACGCGCATACGCGCCCGATGGTTAGATTTTTTTTGCTCGAAGTATGGAGCAATAACACTCCATAATGTTTTCTTCGAGCGTTTCTCATTCGCCACAAGAATCTCTTCTTGCGACGACGGGATGTTGGGGCGATCTACCAACTGGTAGACACATACTGCGCCAGCCATGATCGCTGACAGCACCACACCCACTACGCCTGCGCCAATGATGATCGAAATGAAGCTTAGAATTGCAAACGCCAATAGTCCTACTACTAGGACGTTGTTGACATTCTTTGCTTCTTGGAAAATACGATTAAACATGATATGGCTCCTTTCACCATAACGAGCATTACCCACGATCAAAAACATAAAAGATAATACTCAAAAAAACAATCGGTATATTAAATTATATACTGGATCAATTAAGAACCAACAAAAAACCGCTCCATATAGAAGCGGTCTTTTTTGGTTAAAACTTGTTGGTCATTTGAAGCACTGTGGAGCGCGTCTTGTGGTTTGCACTCGGATCTCTTGGTTTGTATTCCATTTCGTATGAGTGTTGTAGCTGAATACTTGTACTTGGACCAATCTGCGCATTGATGTCGATAGATACAGTGCGCGTTACCTCGTCGTACAATGGCTTTGCTTTGTCTTTTGCTGTCTTGTAGTCATAAGAGATTGTCGCACGCACGTTGTCGGAAAGTGGACGACTGTACTCTACTGAGTAATCCCAAATGTCTTGTTTGCTGTTTTCGTGGTTGTCAATGTAATCAACTTTGTCCTTGCGATAGGAAACACCAACGCGAAGCCCTGCAATGCTCTTTGGCTCCCAAACGAGACCAAGACCTGCACCAAAGACGTTTCTTGATTCGCCGTCAATTTTCTTTCCTGTTGATTCGTCAATTTCGCTCTTCTTGATGTTGTACTTCTCTTTTGCAATCAGGACATTGACTGTGAGTTCTTCAGGCACTAATTCGTAGCCGATTGTGAGCGTGTTGACAAGTGTCGTCGCATCCATTTCTTTGGAATCTGCCTCATATCCCTTTTTGCCAATCTTGCGTGTGTACTGCGATTTTGGCGTAACAGAGATTCTGTCGGCAGGATAGAAGTGATGTGCAACAGTGAGATCGAATCTTGTCTGATCTCCGTCAGCGTTATCGAAAATCTTTTGTGCATCCATTGACACATCGCCATCTACCCAAGGCTCACCAGAGTAGGAAAGCGTGGTATCAGAAGACCTCTTTGTATAAGGTTTGTTAGAAACATCATTGTAATCAAACCGCTGTTGGAGGCTGATTGTACCACGAGAGTTGCCAAGACGATTTGCAAGCGACCATTGCTTTGTTCCAGAGAGATAATAACTCGTCTTGGAATTATGCTTCACAGAACCATCACTTTGCTCATTGCGCGTCCTTGGATATCTTGTATAGCCGAACGCAAGAGCGGCGTTCTTCGGGAATGTGTAGTTCAGGACGAGATCAAGTCCGCGCTGTCCTGGATCGTACAGATAATCAGCTTTGCCATCGCCGTTCTTGGTCGTGTAAAGATTATCACCTGTTCTATCCTCAACAAGCCCACTGGTATCGTAGTTGTCATCAATATTGACAAGATGTAGAGAACCGCGCAAACGACGCGAGAACGCATGAGAAATATCAAGGTAATCTGCGTTTGTTTTTGACTCAACACCAAGATCTACATATTTATTGATTGCTCTTGCAAATTCACCTTCATAAGAGGTGTTGCTACGAGGGTTGTTGCTACGCACAAAGAGCGAATACACAGTTGTGTCTGCCTTTAGTGCTCCCATCGGCTTTTGAAGTGTTCCCTTTGCTTTTGCTTGCGCGAAGTTAAAGGAAAGCTCCATGTTTGGAATGAGTTTCTTGGTTACATATTGTGCCGCAAAGAGTGCTTTTTCGTATTGCCCTTTGTGAACAATCGGTTGCGAATACGAACTGTTGTTATCAACCCATCCTTCTTTACCGCCGTCATTTGGCTTGCCATATAACAACGTTAACGATTCTGCGTTGTCATGATAACCGACTTGAACGGCTTTGCAATCTGTGAGTTGGAGCGTATATGACGTGAAGTCAAGCGAGAGCTTGCCAAAACCAACAAAGTAACGGCTTCCCACATTGGAAAGGCTCAACCCATTTTCAGGATCATACATTGCAACAGTGTTGCCTGCTTGGATGCCAGTTGTTCCAGATTTTGTATCTGTTTTGACGACAATATTTTTCCCAATACGTTTTCCGATGACTTGCCCATTATTTTCGATAACAATTCCTTCGGAGTTGAGTCTCTGAATTGTGATTGGATCAAGCCGCTCAGGATGAAACTTAAAGAGCACGTTCCCGAACTCAAATGTAGAGCCTTGTTTCCCAAGCATCCCGTTTTCGTTCTTAGCAATAATACTCATGACGAGATCAAGTGCTTTATGTACGCGAACACCAAGTCCAATTTCAAGGGATTCGTTCAGCTCATATTGGTTCGTGATTGATTTCCTATATGCTTTACCATTATCATTCAAGCGGTTCAAATCAAGAGGTACATTGCCTTCGCCGTGCTCGTCAACGTAGTAAATATTATGAACAGCTTCAATAAAGAAGTGTTTTGCTTTTTGCTCTTCAAGGTGCGTTGCTGTCCAAATGAGATCGTTGAGGCTATCCATGTCGTAATTATCTTTTACAACATCCGCTTGAAGCGGTTCTGTTGGAATTGGAGAGAGCTGTTCAAGGTTAATATCACGAAGCGGATTTTGTGCGTTCACATAATTGCTTTGCTCTGCGTTGACGTTTGCTGAAGGAGCTTGCCTAATGTTGATGAGCGACATGTTATCCGCTAATTGATCAGGTGTGAGCGACTGCATGATTTGGTTATCATAGTTACTTCCAGACGGGTAAGGTTGCTCATCGTCTTCCATCGCATCAGGATTAATCCCCTGTTCTTTGGCGATTCTTGCCAGTGCTTCAGGCGTTAAATATTTCTGAATGTGTGCATTGATGTCTGCCTGCGTTGTGCCACGTTCAGGATCTTCGTTGTAACTTTCTCCAGTAGGCGTGTCAAAAGAGCCATCGTTAGTTCCGCCCGACTGTGCAGGAGATGCGCTTGATGGTGATGATGCTTTCTGCGATACTGCATCAGCTTTCTTTACGATGTCTTCTGGTACTTTATTGAAGATGGCTTTGTAATCGTCAAGATATTTATTTTGTAAATCCACAAGATCGCTGATTGCAGCATCTTGTGTTTCTTTGTTGCTCGCTCTATTGACAAGATCCTGTTTTATGATTTCACTCATAATGAGGACTTCAAACTCATTGAGCTTAAAGTCTTGTGAAATGAGATTCATTGGAATAAATGCGTCACTTGCTTTATTTGTATAATACTTCCGAAGCGTCTGTATATCTTCTGCCGATGCAGGTGCGGTAAAATTGGTGTTTTGTATGTCTGCCGCAAATGCAATGGGCGCGAATTGGTTCGACAGGAAAAAGAGGCTCGAACCCAGACAAAGAAGTTTTTTCTTCGTTTTTTGTTTCTTGGAAATATACATGAACGGAAAACTCCTTTATCGAAGTCTGTTTTGAACAAACTTTCCTTAAAATTGCGTTCTAAAGTAAGCTCCTTTTGGATAAAACAAAGAAGCGGTTGAGTGTGCTGTATCTAATTGTTGTTAAATCAAGTCACAAATTGACACTGGTATAACAAATGTGACATCAAATTTAACTTATGTGGTTTGGACGAAACATCCAAAACCTCCCAAGTTCTGTTCCCAGTTTCTCTTGGGTAGAGTACGACAATTTCCGTACCCCGCTGGTTTCAATTATATCAGATGTGTTTTTAATGGGGGAAGGAATTTGTTTTTATGTTTTCGTTTTATTTTTTAATTCCTGTAAATTAGTGTATGTTTTATTTAATCGTTTTATTGATCATCTGAAAGGAGGTGAAAAAATGAAAGAGATCAAAGTGGAGTGGACTGGGGGCTATCCATGCTTGTGCTGTGGTGAGTGGAAACTCATCATTGACGGCAAGGACATGTCGTCGACCATTCCGTTCCAAAACGAGGATGCTGGAACGTACGGCGAGTATTCCTGGTGGCAGTTCAATAAGAACTACGACGAGGAATGGAACAGCTACGAAGACGGGCTTAATTGCTCTGAGTGGCTGTCCGCTCTTGCCGCATGGATCACGGAATTGGGGCTGAACGAAGACGAAGCACGGCTTCTCTTCGAAAAGTTTCAAGAATGTGATTGGCGGCATGGCTCGTGC
>ERZ773035.1849-NODE-1849-length-14506-cov-17.062487_pt1 | contig 14506 bp, 12 predicted proteins | sample MGYA00511487_ERZ773035 | MGnify/ENA primary metagenome ERZ773035 (study PRJEB29015, sample SAMEA2737985) | human oral metagenome | biome: human oral; feature: human-associated habitat; material: dental | place: China | collected 2024 ...
TCATATCGTTAGTATGTTAACCACATTATCAACTTTCTAATTTAAATCATTATGTCTTACACCACATTCGATTTTAGGTCTGTGCCTTGCGATTGGACCTTGTGTTTCATCCAAAACTGCCCTTTGAAGGCAACATGTATGCGCTATTTTGTTGGCGAACAGGTGCCAATGGATGCAACAAGTGGCTCTGCCGTCTACCCCACGGCCTTGCAGGGAAATGTTTGCAAACACTATTTTGAAAAGCGTGTGATACGCGTTGCGTGGGGATTTTCTACGCTTTTCAGCGAAGTGAAACGCAAAGACGATCTTCCGTTGCGAAATCAAATCAAAGAGTTTCTTGGTGGACACGGCACTTACTATTGCTACATGCACGGCAAAAAGATGCTCAATTCCGAACAACAAGCATGGATTCTCGACCTGTTTCGCGACTATGGCTATACCACAAACCTTGTTTTCGACCATTATGCCAATGTTTACGACTTCGGTTAAATTGTTTTTGCCCAGTACAAACATGCTTGTACTGCGACTACAAGTAAGTTGTACTGTCGCTACAAGCCGCTTGTAGTGTCAGTACAAGCCGCTTGTAGTGCCACTACAAGGGGGCTTGTACTGAAATAGTTTGAGCAAAATGCTAAGAGGATAGACACTAATTGTAATCTAATAAGCGGCTGATGCATTACACATCAGCCGCTTATTGATGATATATCTCTTAAAAGTATGCGAATCAGACCTTTGAATAGCAATATCGAGGAGTGGCCTTAAAGCATTCGTCTCTTTGTATGGATGGATGATGAAACACACTTTTCCCCTATTAGTGGTTTAGCTCAACGCTTCCGCCTGTAACATCTATTTTGTTGTTTTGTTTATTCACAGGGTTTGACAATTGCTTTAATGATGACCCTATCGTGGGTATAGGGGTAATCTATGGGTAATGTCTTTACCACTATAAAGCATATAATCTTTCCTTCTTCGAAAGTTTCGTTGGGTAGATTGGATTTATTAAAATAAACCAGCGTTAATATACTAGGCTTTTTCCCGTTGGGTAATAGCGTGGCATCAGTGGTTACATAACCACCGTCCGAAACGCTCACAATCTTTGCTTCATAACGCCCTAAACAACAAGAATTCTCTTCTTCCTCGGCATTATGATGGCTGCAACCCATTAATAAAGAAAGCATCAGCACTGCGGCGATGCCAACTAAACAGCGAAAATAGTGTTTCATCTTTTAGTAAGTTTACGTTAAACGTTTAAGTTAGGTCTGTCTGCACCTTGGCATCTTTTATTGCCCTCCTTCCTTTTAGTGCCAAAGCGGTTTTTGTTTAATTACCTGTTCTGTTGCAAATATATGAAAAATAACTTATTTTGCAATGAAAATAGGCCGAAAAAATTTCGTAACCACTGATGTGTGTACAATTTGCTATGCAAGTTTGGGACAAGAAACAATCACGATGTTAGTTGCTGAGTAGCGGTAGTTGGCGCAACGCCACTAACATGTACATAAGCTGTTTGTTATTTCGAACCCATATATAATAAGCGAGATTTGGATGGCGCGCTATACGTTTTATGCAAGAAAGACTATGCACCTCTCATTTTATTGGAATAATAAAAATGTTGTCTTCAAGAAAGCGAAAGGCGGTTGGTGCACCTTGCATCAACCGTCTTTTTAACTTTTATCTCCTTGGAACAGTTGCTTGTTATGGTTATGTGCTTATCTATTACCTGCAATTCACGACTTGTCAGAGTTGGCAATGGAAACTCAAATAGTGATAAAAGCATACGTATAAAGGCCAAGAAGTGTTGCGAGAGGGTACTACTTCCTTCGTTACATCTTAGAAATTAACCACCACACCAAAGTACAGCAGTCGTTTTTGCAAGGGTTCTATTAGTTGGTTAGCGTATTGCTCATCGTAGTAGGCATAGTTAGCGTTGGTGCGATTGAGGATGTTTGAAAGCGTGAGGTAGGCAACAACTGCCGTTTTTCCCACTTGCATATACCTGTTTAACGCGAGGTTTACGGAGAGGTAATGGGGAAGTTGCTCGCTATTGTATGTACCAAAGACTGGATAAGGCTGTGTACCTACATCGTGTTTGCCTATTATGGGGGTGAAATATTTGCCTGGATGAAACATGCAGTTTAGTGAAATGTTGAACAGTTTCATATTGAAATAGCTGATTTCTGCCTTTGCCGTATGTCCAAAATCGTTTTCAGCGTGTTGCCACTTGTTGTCGATGAAGGTAGAGGACATTAGATAAGTGTAGCAAGCTGATGCTGTAAACTGTTTCCAACTGTACTTCCCTGATAGTTCGATGCCTGTAATGCGCTGTGCCGTAGGGATCATCTCTTGCTGATAAGGTGAAAGAAATGGCAGTCGTTCGCGCTTGTGGTATAAAGCGGCAGACAATGTTCCATTACCTTTTGTAAACGAATAATCGAGTGATGTCTGCCTAGAAAAAGCCTTATTGAATGTTCGGGAGTAATAGGTTGGGCGGCTAATGGCATTGTATTCGCCAAAGCTAGCGATGATGGTATTTTGTTTGTTAGGGTTGAACCTTATGCTGGCTTGATATGAAAGGGTTGAACAGAACTGCTTGCTTACCATTTGCCGCACCCCACCACCAACAGAAAACTTGCCCATTTGCCATTTTCCATATACATATCCTTCGCTTTTGTTCATCCAATTGGTAGACTTTCGATGGTTATGTTCATTTCTTGGATGCACTAGAAAATAGGTCGATGGGTATTCTCCGTCGTATTTGTACCTTAAATATTCGTTGTCCAACCCCACTGCAACCGACAGGTTTTCAGTTAGGCAATGTTTCCACGCCAAGGAAACAAAAGTGGATAACTGCTGTGTATGGTCGGCAATACTTCCAAAAAGGTAATGGGAACTTGCCGCATCAGTAGCCATGTTCAGTGCGAACGAGTTTTTCCAGCCTGCGCTGTACGCAAGGTTCAATATGTTAAAGTTGCGTTTGTTGGTGGCGTTTTGTTCTCCGCGGTAGTTAAATAACCCCCTATTTGCTGTATAACGCTCGTTGATATAATACGAAAAGAGGTTTAGGTGCATGCCTTTTGAAAGCTGCGTGTGCAGGTTTAAACCAACGTCTGCCGAGCGGAAACTCTTCAAGTGGCTAATTCCTTTGGCGTTAACTGGCCTATAAAGTTCGGAAGATTGTAGGTTGGCATAGGTCTGCACGAAACTTTTCGCGCCCATTTTAAAACCATGAAATGCACCTATGCTGGCTAGCGATGCCGATAAACGGGTGCGTTGCCCTTCGGGTAGAGCCTGCGTTGTGCGTATGTTTACGATGCCACCTGTGGCGTTGCCGTATTCCAGAGGTGGGTTGCTGGGGTACACATACTGCTCACCAACGATGTCGGCATTGAAAAGACTGAAATTTCCTATGCCGTCTAATTGTTGGTTTCTAACGGGGTTGTAGATGGGAACTCCATTTACAACCACCCTGCTATATCCGCTAGCACTACCGCGCAACTCAGGGTTTGCGCTCTCGGTAGTGGGTGTGCTGTATGCCATCATGCCCATAGCTTTCAGTGGGTCGGCAGAGGCCGAAGGGCTCATCAGCACTTCCAGTCGGGAGAGCTTTGTTACTGCAAACTCCTTACTCGAAGTGGCATCGGCCATAATTGTTACCTCTGATAGGCTTATGGCATTTGATAACAGCTTTATGGTGAGACTGTCGGGAAGGTTTTGCACCGTTAATGGTAGTACAAAGTCTTTATATCCCACATACGTTACCATGAGCGTATCTGGGAGAATGCCATCTTGTAAGGGTAATTCGAACTGGCCATCCTCGTCGGTAATGGCGTGTATATCTGTGTGGTGTTTAAGAAACACATTGGCCGCAAACGCCGTTTCGGTGTCTGCATACACCTTTCCGCGAATGGTTTGCGAACGGCATTGATGCGATGGAACAAGCCACAACGCAACGAGAAGTAAAAGTTTAAAGCTGGTTTTCATACTTTTTCAACTCTGGTGCGTTAGGAAATTCCGTCTTAGCCTTTTGGTAAATGGTTTTCGCCTTTTCTTTATTACCAGTTGTCACAAGATACTCTAGTAGCAGGTTGTAGACTTCTTTTCTTCCCCATGTGGGTTCGTATGGGTTGTTTGTTTTGGATGTGGGTTGTGCTAGTGCCTTTTCAAGCAGTGCCTCGCACTTTTGCTGTCCGCCGAATTGTTTAGGCGTGTAATAGTCTAACATGCCTAACACGTACCAAGCTCTCGTGTTCTTGGGGTCTATTTGTGTGGCCTGTTGTGCATTGTTAACGCTTTTCCTTGCGATAACAGCGGCATCCATCCCCTTAACAAATTTGATGCTAATGCCTTGGATGTAGGCAAGTAACGCGTATTCTTCCGCGTTTTTCCCAGCCTGCGTTTCAAAAATGTGTTCCCCTTCGTTAAGGCATGCTTGCGCTTGTTGGTCTTGTTTCATCGTTGTAAAATAGAGGGCTTTATGCAAAAGACAAAAGCTTAGCCAATAGTTGTACACGCGATTGGGTTTCTTTGCTTTTAGTTCTTTCTCCACATCGTCTAATGGTGCAATGTTGCGGCTAAGCACGGCCTTGCTCATTGAGTCGACAATGGCTTGCTGATAGTTCTTGTTTTGCGGCTGATTGCCTTTTACTTGCGCACGCATTGTTAGGGCAAAGGTAATCACGAAGAGCAGTAATAAGTTTCTTCTCATAATATGTTGGTTTGTGTAAGCAGGTTGCTTACGGTTAGTTAAATGCTTAAAGTAGAGGTCGGGGTAAGGGTAAAGTTAGCCTTAAAGGTTGCAGGCAGTTTGTGGCCTCAGCTTATTTTCGATGGCTGTTCTATGCTTCATGGCCAAACGTTTTGTGCCCATTCCCTGTACATTCTCAAACAAGTGGGGGCGTTACGTTGTGTGAGAATGGTTGTTGTTTGTGGCAAATTTAGTAAAAATAATGATAGGTTGTCTCAAAAAATGGCACAAATTTGTGTGTTTAATGCGGCATCGAGTGTTTTGCTTGGTCGTAAATAACAGAATTGGGGATAAGCAAACGGCACGCTTGTTTGCCATTTGCTTATCCCCAATAGCCTTAAATGTAATTCAATTTCATGATTTCTAGCCCACTTCTAGTTCTTGTTTTAAGAACTTGGGGGTAAATCCTACCTTGCTTTTGGCCACCTCTTCGGGTGTTCCTGCCGAGAGGAGGAGGCCGCCATTACGTCCGCCTTCAGGACCCATGTCGATGATATGGTCGGCAAGCTTAATCACATCGAGGTTGTGTTCGATGATTAGCACCGTGTTGCCGCGGTCTACCAGTTTCTGTAACACGTCCATTAGGATGCGAATATCCTCGAAGTGCAGTCCTGTTGTGGGTTCGTCAAGGATGTAGATGGTCTTTCCTGTGTCGCGTTTGCTCAGTTCGGTGGCCAACTTTACACGCTGACTCTCGCCGCCCGACAGTGTTGTGGAGGGTTGCCCAAGCTTGATATAGCCCAAGCCCACATCCTGGATGGTCTTTATTTTCTGCAAGATGTTGGGTACATTCTCGAAAAACTCCACCGCTTGGTTGATGGTCATGTCCAGCACATCGGCAATGCTCTTGCCCTTATATCTCACTTCCAGCGTTTCGCGGTTATAGCGTTTGCCGTGGCAAACCTCGCAAGGCACCATCACATCGGGCAGCACATTCATCTCAATGGTTTTGTATCCGTTGCCCGAACAGGCCTCGCAACGGCCGCCCTTGACGTTAAACGAGAAGCGACCAGGCTTATAACCCCTTATCATTGCCTCGGGAAGATTTACGAAAAGGTTGCGGATGTCGTTGAAAACGCCCGTGTAGGTTGCGGGATTAGAACGTGGCGTGCGCCCAAGAGGCGACTGGTCTACGTTCACTACCTTGTCAACGTTGTCTATTCCCTCCACATCATCGTATGGCATGGGCCTTTTCAGCGAACGATAGAAGTGTTGCGAGAGTATGGGTTGCAGCGTTTCGTTGATGAGCGTCGACTTTCCAGAGCCGCTTACGCCCGTAACGACAATCAGTTTGCCCAAGGGTATCTCCACATCCACGTCTTTCAGGTTGTTGCCTTTGGCTCCGCGTATCCAAATGCTTTTGCCGTTGCCCTCCCGTCTGTGGCTAGGCACTTCTATTTTCATTTGTCCGTTAAGGTAATTGGCGGTGATGGTGTTGCCTTTCAGCATGTTTTGGGGCGTGCCTTGGTACACCACTTCGCCCCCTTTACGGCCCGCCTTGGGTCCGATGTCTATGATGTAGTCGGCGGCCAGCATCATATCTTTGTCGTGTTCCACAACGATGACGGTGTTTCCAAGGTCGCGCAGTTCTTTAAGCGAGGCAATCAGCCGCTCGTTATCGCGCTGATGCAGGCCAATGCTTGGCTCGTCGAGGATGTAAAGCACGTTAACCAACTGCGAACCAATCTGCGTGGCGAGCCTGATACGTTGGCTTTCCCCACCCGAAAGCGACACCGACTGGCGGTTAAGCGTTAGATAATCTAGCCCCACTTCGAGTAGAAAGCTCACGCGCGTTCGTATTTCCTTCACAATTTCGGCTGCAATCTTGCGCCCTTTGGTGTCAAGATGCTCTTCAACATTGTCTAACCACGTCTTCAAGTCGCTGATATCCATGCTGGCTAGCTCGGCAATGTTCTTGTCCCACACGCGATACGCCAGCGATTCGCGTTTTAGTTTCTGCCCTTTGCAGTCGGGACACTGGCATGTAGCCAAGAATTGGTCGGCCCATTTCTGACTACTGGCCGAGTCGTCGTTGTCCATCACGCTTTTAAGATACTTTATCAGGCCATCGTAAGTGCTGAAAAAATCGCTCGAAGTGTGTACAAGTTCTTTCGCAATCTTCACTCTTTCCATCGAACCATACAGTATTTCGTCGAGCGCATCGGTAGGAACATCCTTGATGGCAGTCTTTAATTCGCAGTCATACTTTTTGAGAATGGCATCAATCTGCCAAAAAATCATTTGGTTTTTATACTTTCCCAACGGTGCGATAGCGCCTTCGTAGATGCTTTTATTGGTTTCGGGGATTACCTTTTTGAGGTCGATCTCATTGACATAACCCAGTCCCTTGCACTTAGGGCATGCGCCTTCGGGCGAGTTGAACGAGAAGTTGTTGGGTGCTGGTTCGGGGTAGGATATGCCCGTAACGGGGTCCATCAGTCGTTTAGAGTAGCTTTTCAGTTCGTCGTTGTCCTTATCCAGAATCATAATAACGCCGTCGCCTTGCTTCATAGCTACCTCAACGGTCTTTTTCAGGCGTTGGTCGTCTTTCCCTTGGACCTTCAACTTGTCTATCACCACTTCGATATTGTGGTTTTTGTAGCGGTCTACCTTCATGCCGCGGGTAATCTCTGTTATTTCGCCGTCAACGCGCATGTAGAGATAACCCTTTCGCCGCATGCTCTCGAACAGTTCTCGGTAGTGCCCCTTTCGTTGGTGAACCAATGGCGCAAGAATGTAGATGCGCTTACTGGCATAGCGTTCCAAAATCATTTGTATCACCTTTTCTTCGGTGTACTTCACCATCTTTTCGCCTGTGGCGTAGCTATATGCAGTGCCGGCGCGTGCATAAAGCAGTCGCAGATAGTCGTAAATCTCTGTTGTTGTGCCTACGGTAGAGCGTGGGTTTTTGTTGGTTGTTTTCTGTTCGATGCTGATAACGGGACTTAGGCCTGTTATCTTGTCCACGTCGGGGCGCTCCATGTTGCCCAAGAAGTTGCGTGCGTAGGCAGAGAACGTCTCCATATAGCGACGTTGACCTTCGGCAAAGATGGTGTCGAAGGCCAACGACGACTTGCCCGAACCCGACAGTCCGGTGATGACCGTGAGGCTGTTGCGCGGTATTTCCACATCTATGTTTTTGAGATTGTGCACCCGCGCGCCCCACACATTTATCTTTTCGTCTTGCATTTTGTTGTCCTGTTGTTATTATTGTTGGGCGGTGTGCTTTTTTGTTTGTCGCCCTTAGCTGGCCCATGTCTTAGGGGCACATTATTCTATATAGCTTCTTAGCAGGTTAACGTCTTTCTTGATGTTAAACACTTTGCCGTCGGCACCCTTGGCATTAACCTGTACAAAGTACACGCCCTCTTTCACATCTTGTCCGTTAAACTTGCCATCCCAACCGCCAGCAGGGTCTTTCCATTCGTATATTTTCTGCCCCCAGCGGTTGAATATGTAGGCCTTGAACTCCACAAGCGACTGATAACCGGGCTTTGCCCGATACACATCGTTCACGCCATCGCCGTTGGGTGTAAAGGCATTGGGCATTTCTAGCTTGCTTTCGGCGATGCTAACGCGTATGGGGTCGGCCGTTTTCCAGTACTCTTGCGTATATTCTACGGTGTCGGTGCCTTGCACAAAGGTGGCATAAAGCTCCACATAATGAGTGCCGGCCACGGTGAACGTCACCTCGGTGTCCTTTTCAAAACGCGAGAGATATGGCGTTTGGCGTTTGGCATCGGTGTAAAACCGCCACTCGTAGTGTGCGTTCCAGCCGTCGGCATTGGCAACGTTGGCCTGAAATCGTGCCCTAAGCGGTGCCGAACCTTGGTAATCGCTGCTTTGTTCTTCGCCGTTTGGGGTGAAGAATGTGGCCACGGGGCTGATGGTTGGTGCGTCGTCGGCAAAGGCGAAGGCTGCCATAGCCGCGAAAAGCAGTGTGAATGTAGTGCGTATGATGGTTTTCATCCTAATCGTTATTTATGTTTGGCGAGTTGTTTGCCTCCATTTCATCGGCCACAATGTCTGTCAATATCCTTATGTCTATGGCCGAACGGTTGTATTTCTCGGCCATAGAGTCCAGCAAATGCAATATTTCGTCTATTCCAGAGCGGGTTTCGTTGGGCTTTTCGCCTGTTTTTTTGAGGAAGTTCACAAACAGTTCGATGGCCTTTTGCGTGTTGTTGCCCAACCATTGGGCGGCCGCCAAGTAGAGAATGTCTCTTGCATCGCTTTCATTGTTGTTGTAAACAATGCTGTTCAGTAGGTCGATGGCGGTTTCGGCTTTGCCCTCTTGCAGTTGGGTTAGTGCCAACTGGCGTTTCACTTCCATGTTGTCGGGGTGCTCGTAGTTGAGTTTGAACAACAGTTCGATGGCTTTCTCGGCCTTTCCTGTACGGGCATAGCCCTTGGCCAGAAACAATTCTTGTTCGGGCGAGATGTTTCCTTTTCCCTGTAACCGTTCTAACACCTGCTCTGCCTGGACGAAATCGTGGCTTCTGATGCATGTTTCCACATAGCCGTGAGCCACTTTGTCGTCTTCGGGCAAGCGGTTCATCAGCTCGGCGAAGTGCTTTTTAGCCTCGCCATAGTTACCTGTTTGCATGGCTGCCACGGCGCGAAAGTAGAGCCACTCGTTGCTGGTTAGGGTGGTATCTAACTCGTATATCGAGGTAAATAGTTGCAGTAGCTGCCAAAGTCCTCTTTTGAAAAGGAACTTACCAAAGGTTACGAACTGCGACGACAGCCCCACTTGTGCCAGCAGTTGGTTGCCGAAAAACAGTCCGCGCATCACAATTCCTCCGCCTCGGAAAGGGTTGACGAACTCTTCTTTCATGTTGTTGAGGAAGAAAAAGCGGTACAAGTCTTGCAAGTACATGCGCCTGATGTAGGCCGGGTTGCTTTTGTCGACGTCCATGTCGCCTTGTATCTCGATGCCATTGGCATTGATGGCGTTTTTCAGTTCGGCAGGAATTTGGTTGGCAATCATGGCCATAGCCAATTCCAACGAATACTTATCCGAGTTGCAGAACGAGCTGTGCGCAAATATGTTTTGCTCTAAACGGGTTTCGTCTAGCCCTTCAAGGGGTTTCAGTTCGGGGTGTTCGGGGTAGTATGGCACGAACCAATTGCTGGCCCGATTGAAGAATGGGAAACGTTTCATTTGCGAAAAGCCCCCGAAATACACGTCCACGCCCTTTTGTTGCATGTCCATCATGCGCATATAGCTTTTCTCCAACTCCTCCATTGCCCGTTCCTCGGCATCGGGGTTGAGGATGTCTTGCAGCTTTTGTTCTTCTGTTTCAGTGCCCAAGACGATGTTTTGGCCGCGCATCATTGTGGGGAGAATGTCGCGATGTATTTCTTGCATGGCCTTTTCGGCGTTGATGCAATACACTATTTGGTATTGTAGTTCAAGCAATTCGCGCTGAACGGCTTGCGAACTGACGGTTTTGTGCAGCTGTTCGGCCAGGTTGGGATAAAGCGTTATCTCTATTTTTGGCAGCGTAAGCGCCCATCCCACCAAGGCGCGTTGCTTTACTTGCGGGTCTGTGGCGTACTGATAGAGGTAGAGTAGGGTGGAAAACTTACGCGCATCGAAGGCTAAGAGCAAGGCTAAGAGTAAGGCGGCTGCAAGTAACTGCGCATCCATGCTGTCGATAGTGGGCGATAGCAACAGTTCTTGGTAGAACTTCTGTGTCTCTTCGTTCCAATGCGTGTCGGTCATCAGGTGATAGAACAGGGCCGTCGTCAGTTCGTGGTGCTCTGCGTATATCGCCTTTTTCTTTTCGCTGTTAGTTGCCGACGGGTCGAGCGAAAGTAGTGCGGTGTCTTGCACGAAACTTTCCAGTCGTTGCCTAATGTCGTCTAGCGGCATGGCGGCCACGTTGAACGGCGAGTAATAGTTAAAGCCCGATGTGTTTTGCTTTCTGCGCGTTATCATCACGTCGCAGTGTAGGTGATACAGCCTTTTAAGCAGGCTGTTGTACACTTCCTCGCGCTTGGGGTCGTCGAAACCGCGCTTAATGAAGTCTTTCATCAAGCGATAGTCTTCCTCGATGCTTTCCAAACGTTCGTAATACTTCCTTAGTCCGAAACTGTTTATGTCGTTACGCATTCTGTTGAGTGCCTCCCCTAGTTCTTTCGACAAGAGGATAAGTCCGGGGATGCTTTCTCTCTCAGGCTTGATACTCCACCTGATGTTGTTAATGTCGTCTTTATTCATTGCGTTGGAAAGTCTTTAATGGCGTTTCTGTCTTTCTCTCTCACGGGCGACATCTTGGCAAAGGCTGTTTTAGGCAGTGCCTTTACGGCAGCGTCGTTCAGTTGGAAGTGGGTTTTCAGCAGGTCGGCATAATGCTGTATGCCCCTGATGTTGAGCGAATCGCACGCCCTATCGTATGCCTTAACAAAGGCAGGCAGTGCTTGGCGCACCTTCTTTTGGTCTTTGGCGGCCATGCTAAACACGGCCACACCTAGCCTAATGTCTTTCGCTTTGGTGTCGGCCAGCACGTTGTTTTTGCCCATTCGGGCCACAGTAGCTTGCGGTTCGGGCATGAAAGCGGCGTCTATTTCGTAGCCAACGAGCATCTTCAAGCGGATAAATACATTGTTGACCTGTATGCGGAAAACCTCGTTTTTGGGCTTACTGCGGTCGATGAGGTCGGCAGTAAGAAAGTCGGTTGCCGAGAAACGGGTCATGCCCACCATCTTATCTCCTAGTTGTCGCACGTCCTTTATGCGCGCATTGCGGTTACTTATCAGCTGCCAATGCAGGTTTGTTGCGCCCACTTCGTGCAGATTGGCCCCCTTTTGGCGCAGGCGTTGGGCACGAACCAAATCGGTGAACACGCCTTGGACCCTGCCTCTAAGTATGGCCGTGTCGCAATCCATCTGTGCCGTGTATTTCATTAATCGCACGTTGATGTGCTCTTCGTCGAACATTCCCGTTGCATCTGCCACGTATAGCGGCAGGCAATCGAGTGTGGGCATCACCGCAATTCGCAGTGTCGAGTCGTTTGTCGTTTGTCGTTCGCTTTGATTTTGTGGCGCATTGCCCTTGCCGTTGCAGGCAAAGAGCAGCGTGGTTAGCGTGGCCAAGGCGAGCGTGCGAATGTGAAATAGGGTCATTGTAATTGGTGTTTGCTGTTAAATACCTTGTTTGCCGTGTTCAAGGCGGCCTCTTCGTGAGGTTTTATCCTTGCAAATTTAGCAATAATTTTGTTGCGAAAAAAAAGATTTAGTAATTTTGTAGACCATGGCAAAAGATAAAACAGCATACGTTTGCGACAATTGTGGACACGAGTCGGTGAAATGGATTGGCAAATGTCCGAGTTGTGGGCAGTGGAATACCTTTAAAGAGATACGCGTAGCTCCTTCGGTATCGGGAGGAGGGAAGCGGCTAATAGCGGGTGGGGTTGGCAACACTTCGTCCACGCGTAACACGCCCATGCCCATCTCGAAGGTGCAAGCCAAAGACGAACCGCGTATCGACCTGCACGACGATGAGCTGAATCGCGTACTTGGTGGCGGACTAGTTCGTGGCTCTATTGTTTTGCTTGGTGGCGAGCCAGGCATTGGAAAGAGTACCCTTGTGTTGCAAACCATTTTGCGAATGCCCGAAAAGCGAATACTCTACGTTAGCGGCGAAGAGAGCACGCATCAGCTGAAAATGCGCGCCGATCGCATAGAAGAGAACGTGGCAGACAACGTTATCGTGCTGAGCGAAAACGCTTTGGAAAAGATTTTGATGCAGGTAGACGATGTAAAGCCCGACTTGCTTATCGTGGATTCTATCCAAACCATCGAGAGCGAAGTTATCGATAGCTCGCCAGGAAGTATCGTTCAGGTGCGCGAATGCGCCTCGGCGTTGCTTAGGTATGCCAAAACGTCGTCTGTTCCTGTGCTGCTCATTGGCCACATCAATAAAGAGGGGGTGCTGGCAGGCCCCAAAATATTAGAGCATATCGTAGACACAGTGCTGCAATTTGAGGGCGACCAGCATTATATGTACCGCATATTGCGCTCTATCAAGAACCGTTTTGGCTCTACTTCCGAGTTGGGCATCTACGAAATGCAGCAAAATGGACTCCGCCCAGTGTCTAATCCCAGCGAACTGCTGCTTACTCGCGACCACGAAGGCCTTTCGGGCATCGCCATTAGCTGTGCCATAGAGGGAGTACGGCCGTTTTTGGTAGAAACGCAAGCCTTGGTTTCGACTGCCGCCTACGGCACACCGCAGCGTAGTACCACGGGTTTCGACCAACGCCGACTGAACATGCTCTTGGCCGTACTTGAAAAACGCGTGGGTTTTAAGCTTATACAGAAAGACGTTTTTGTGAATATCGCCGGTGGTTTGCGCGTAACCGACTTGGCTATGGACCTTAGTATCATTGCCGCCGTGCTGTCTAGCAATGTAGATACGCCCATAGATAAGGAGTGGTGTATGGCTGGTGAGGTGGGACTTAGTGGCGAAGTGCGCCCTGTGAACCGCATAGAACAACGCATTGCCGAGGCCGAAAAGCTTGGTTTTACCGATATGGTGATACCCAAAAACAACCTTTCGGGCATCGACCCGTCGCGTTATAAAATCAAACTACACCCCGTTCGCAAGGTAGAAGAGGCGTTGCGCATCTTGTTTGGATAAGGTTGTAACGAGGTTATTTTGATTATTGATGGTCTTTTCAACCTGTTATGTCGAACGTAAAAAAGCTTTGGCTTGGTATGTTGGTTTGGAATAAAAGCTTATGTTGGCTTGAATAAAACGTTCTTTTTTCGTTCCTCAAAAGTGCGTTTTGCCTTTCCACTTCGCCCAAAGCTCCGTGTTGGCGATTTCCAATTCTCGCCATGACAATGTCCGAGTAAGCTCGACATTGTTCATTTGGCTTAACGAAAACGTTCAATGGTGTAAGCAACGTTGCGCAGAACACGGAGCCTTAACTACCCCGCAACGTGCGCTTTCAAGAACTCTTCGGCGCGCTGCAAGTCTTCGGGCGTGTCTATCCCCACGGTTTCAACCTGCGTAAGACCCACCTTTATCTGGTAGCCGTTCTGCAACCAACGCAGTTGTTCAAGGCTCTCGGCCTTCTCTAACGACGATTGCGGCAAGGCCGTTATCGCCCTTAGTGCCTCCGGACGATAGGCATATATGCCCAAATGCTTAAGAAAAGGGTAAGCCTCAAGCCATTGTTCGGGCTCTGTGCCACGAACGAAGGGGATAACCGAACGCGAAAAATACATGGCAAAGCCGCCATTGCTAACCACAATCTTGGGCGAGTTGGGGTTACGCACCTCGTCGATGGTTTTAAAGGGAATGCCCAGTGTGGCTATCTGCACGCCTTCGGTGTCGAAACATTGGCAAATGGCATCTATCTGCGAACGTTGCACAAAGGGTTCGTCGCCTTGTATGTTCACCACCACGTCGTAGTCGCCGCCAATCTTTTGCACGGCCTCATTCACGCGGTCGGTACCGCTTTGGTGTTCGGTTGAAGTCATCACGGCCTTGCCGCCAAACGCCAACACCTTATTATATATACGCTCGTCGTCTGTGGCCACGTATGTTTCGTCTAACGCTTGTGCCACTTGTTCGTACACGCGTTGTATCACGGGTTTGCCTCCAAGCAGGGCAAGTGGCTTGCCAGGAAAGCGCGAAGAGCCATAACGGGCTGGTATTATGCCTATAAATTTCATTGTATGTTTTGTTTTTATGAACGTTTTCGTTAAGCCAAATGAACAATGTCGAGCTTGCTCGGACATTGTCAT
>ERZ773035.1852-NODE-1852-length-14494-cov-14.051527_pt1 | contig 14494 bp, 10 predicted proteins | sample MGYA00511487_ERZ773035 | MGnify/ENA primary metagenome ERZ773035 (study PRJEB29015, sample SAMEA2737985) | human oral metagenome | biome: human oral; feature: human-associated habitat; material: dental | place: China | collected 2024 ...
CGCGCCACTCCTTGGAGTCTGCGGACGGGCTTTCGCCGAGGCTCATCCCGGTGAAGTCCGGGTTTGTGAAGCCTGCCATTACGCAATCATCCCTTTCTTTTTCTGAAGGCTTTCCAGTATCTCGTAGCAGTTCGCCTTGACCGAGATGTACTGGTCTATGCCCGCTTTGTTATACGTTTCAAGGAGATCCTTTGGCGCTGCGCCCGCGAGGAAGACCCGCGCGTTCGGAAGCACCTCGTGGAGCTTTGGCGCAAGAGCGGGAACGATCTCGGGATAGGTCGCATCCGTCGAGCAGATGACCACTGCATCCGCGCCGCTCGCACGCGCCGCCTCCGCAGCCTCCTCGACCGTCTTGAACCCGTCGTTGCCGAGCACCTCGAACGCGCCAACCTGCAGGAAGCCCGTGGTGAAATCCGCACGCGCCTTGTGCTGCGGGATGGGCCCCATGTTCGCGAGGAAGATCTTGACGTTGTCGTTCTTGGCTGCCTTATAGTCCTCGGTGCGCTGGCGCAGTGCCTCAAAGCGCTCGCTCCAGCGGTGCGCCGTGATCGCTGCAACCGTCTCGCCTGCGCCCTTGCCCTCTGTGACTGCCGCCATCAGCTCTGCAATCGTTGCGCCCGCGAGCGCCGCCGCGATGCCTTTATCTACGGAGCCATCCGACTTGAATCCCGTCAGTGCCTCGTCGCGGTGCTTCGTATCAATGTCCGAGAGATACGCCTCAATGTCCTTCGTGCGCTGCTGCTGCAGTGCTGCCGTATCCTCTTCGCGGCGGTCAAGAAGGACCTCCGTCATGTTCGGATACATATTGTTGCCGACGATGCGGTCCTTGCGCAGATCCGCATTCTTGAAGCGATCTGCAAGGATCTTTGCGATGCCCTCCTGTACGGAGCCGTCGCGAAGCGCCGCAACGATGCCGCCCTGCTTCTCGATGCTCTGGAACTCCGCCCAGATCTTCTCCTTCATCTGGCGCGTAAGGGTCTCAACGGCCCACGAGCCGCCCGCAGGATCAATCGGCTGAAGCATGCCGAACTCCTCTTGGAGCATGATCTGAATGTTGCGCGCAATGCGGCGGGAGAACTCATCCCCCTTGCGGATGGGCTCATCAAAAGGTGCACTCTCAAAGGAGTCGATGCCGCCCACAACGCCCGAGAAGATCTCCGTCGTATTGCGGAGCATGTTGACGTAGGGATCGTAGACGGTCTTGAAGAAGAGTGCGGGACGTGCATGGATGCGCATTTTCTGCGACTCCGCATTCCCGCCGAACGCCTTGACGATCTGCGCCCAAATGGGACGAACAGCGCGCAGCTTTGCAATCTGGAGGAAGAAGTTCGCGCCCATCGAGAAACCGAATGCAATCTGCGATGCCGCCTCATCAATCGTCAGTCCCCGCTCACAGAGGGCACGCAGATACGCCGCTGCCGTCGAAAGAACCGAGGCAACCTCCTGCACATCGTTTGCGCCGCCGTTGCTGTATACGTCGCTGCGGACAAAGATCGTCCGCAGATGCGGTGCATTCTTGACGGCCCAAGATGCCGCCGCAGCGAGGCTGTCATAGTACGATGCGAGCGGCGCATCGAGTTTGCCGTCCGCCGCGAGCGCACCGATCGGATCCGCACCGACGATGCCCTGCACATGCTGCATATCCTCTCCGGCTGCACGACGCGCCGCCGCAACGAGAGAGAGAATCGGGAGGGCGTTTGCGCCTGCGTAGATGTAGAGGGGGAATTTGCCAAGATCAAGCCCCTCCAACAGGGTGTGCATATCATCGACCGTCGTCACACTCGTGCCTGTATCGCCGACATGCGCCGCCTTGCGTGCATCAACACCTGCACGCGTCGCGGAATCGAGTACAATGTGGTAGATCGTCGAGCCCTTGTCATTCTCATGGCGCAGCAGCTCATTGTTCTCACTGGGCAGTGTCTCATCGCACGCCTGTGCAATGCCCCAGGGTTTTCCGATATAACCCGCTGCATCCACGCCGCGCAGATAGTCGCCCATACCCGGCATGACACTTTTGGGCAGGATGGCCTCGGTGTGCTTCTTCGTATACATGGGGTCAAATGTGATGCCCTCATAGGTCTTTGTGAACATCACCTTTTCGAACGGCGCACCCTTTAGAAGCGCTTCGCACGCCGCCTTCCACTCCTCATCGGTCGGGGGCGTGAATTCATCAAGCGTAACTTCAGGAAAATCCTCAACCGCAGCAGACTTTTTCAAAAGCTGCTGCAGCTCTTCATCGCTCGATCGTTCTTTTTCTTCCGGCATAGTACGTCCTCCTTTGTATTATTAAGCAAAGGCTAAAAATCATCAGACTTCTCTTATATTTAGATATGAAAGAAGCACTGACGGAAATAAAGCTGCCAAACTCTGCATAGAATCCTGTCCTGCCATAGAGGAAACCGCTGCCGCACAGGAAGCTGTGCGTTGGACGCAGCAAGCAGGAAAGATACCAAGCATGCGGAGAGAGGCAGCCTTTTTCTTAAAAAAATCGCTCTGAGCTTCCACCCTCAGAGCGTTCCCTTATAAAAAGGGAAAAACGAGAACTGAAAAGATGAGCAATGTTCCCCCAAGGAGCGCACGCTCCTCCATCCTGGGGAAATCACTGTGTGCAAACACTCGTTTTGCGCACACGGATCCCCTCAGGAACGCTCTGCAGCATCGTGTCCAAAAGGAAAAGCCCCTTCCACACGGTGTGCAGAACGGGCTTTTCCGGTATCGTTACTCAGTTCCCGATGGTCTGGTCTCACTGCCAAACTCTCTCTCGAGGCGAACGAATCCGCAAAATCTCCATCCCCATCACTCGCAGGTCAATCGGTGATTGTTAATCAAGCAGGTCTCCTGGCTCCAGTTCATCGCTCTTCCGCATCTTCCCAGGAATCTCTCCCCAGTGACTGCCAACCTCCGTTGGCGTACGGAATCACTCGCTGTTACAGTGGCGTGACCGCTCCGGCATATACCGGATTCCCTATTAAGCACGTGGCTATACTCTCATATAGCCTGCACTTGATCCAATACATATTCAGTTTTTATGTTACAATAAGATAATAACACGCCATGAGGCGTCTGTCAATAAAAAGAATCAATAATTTACAGAATTCTTTTTTTGCAAAAACGATCACTCGATGAGGTAGACCTCTACCGTGCGTCGGCCGAACTGGATCGCCTCATCATAGCTTTCCATGCAAAGATCAATGCTGTTGCCGATGATGGCACCGCCCGTATCGGCTGCAATCGCTTCCCCATATCCCGGGATATAAACACGTGAGCCAAGCGGTATCACGTCGGGGTCAACGGCGACAACGCCGCGACGTGCAAGCATCCCCGTTGCCGTGATGCCGCTGCCGCCGCCATCACTCGGCAGGTAGGCTGTCGCGTGCATTGTGTAGACAGCCCGGTAGCGCGGCGTACCGCGGCTGAGTTCTTCCGCCTCACGCGCCTGTCGCTCCCGCTCAAGACGCGCCTCCTCAGCGGCTGCACTCTCTGTCAGCAGGATGGCGAGGTTGGGTGTAATCGGCGTATCAAGACCCGGCTCCACATCGACCTCATGGAGGTCATAGCCATACTCAGCAACGACATCGCCCACCGTCCCCGCGCTCGTCAACACCTCCTGCGTATCATCCCAGAACGTGATCGTCACGGGCTGTGCACGGCGCACATAAATCTCCGTGAGGCGGTGGTCTGTGCCCTTTTGCACGTCATAGGTATCTTTTTCTCCGAGCGTAATGCCAAGCTTTGCAAAAATATCAGCAGGCTTTGTCTGCACGGTCATATCCGTAATCGTCTGACCATCCACATGAACGCTAACACGATGCATATTTTTAGGAACGCCGTTCATGGTGAACCCGCTGGAGAAAATCATCAGTCCGCCCAGCAGCACGAAAAAAATGGTATTCTTTCGATTTTGGATGAAGTTTCCTATGTTCTTAAAGTTCATAGAATATCCCCCTTTACAAGAGAAGATTTTCCCACTTTAAGCTGAAATTTTTATGAAAAATGGGACAAGCCCAAAAATTGAGCGCTATTTTCTTGCTTCATCCACCACTTATAGGAAATTTATCCTATGAAATTATAACGGTCTCTCCAATGATTTTCACGCGAATATATAGGAGTAATCGCCCATGTGCAGCGCATCCTGTCCTAAGGAACCACAGATCAATGCAGCGATTCCCTAAGTTTTGGATAGAGTCGGCGGGCGTTCTCTGTGGTGTAATGCGCGACCTCCTCCAAGGATTCCCCACGAATCTCTGCAATCTTTGCCGCGACATGCACGACATAGGCAGGTTCGTTGCGCTTTCCGCGCTCCGGCACAGGTGCGAGATAGGGGCTGTCCGTCTCGATGAGCAGCTTATCACGCGGTGCCGCGCGTACGATGTCCGGCAGCTTTGCCGCATTTTTATAGGTGAGCGGCCCGTCGATGCCGATGTAATAGCCCATCGCCCAGAGCTGCTGCGCCATCTCAAGGCTTCCTGAATAACAGTGCAGGACGCCTGTCAGCCCCTGTCCCTCCGCCTTTAGGATGGAAAGCGTATCGCCATGCGCCTCGCGGTCATGGATGCAGACGGGAAGTCCCGCCGTGCGTGCGAGATGCAGCAACGCTGCAAACAGCTCCCGCTGTATTGCGCGGCGCTCTGCATCCTTTTCCCAGTAGTAATCTAGTCCAATCTCTCCGATGGCAACGACCTTCGGATGCGCCGCCCACGCGCGTAGCTGTCTGCACATCTCGCCTGTGAGCGGCACGGCATTCTCCGGATGAATGCCGACCGCAGCATAGAGGGCGGGGTGTGCCTCTGCCGCCGCCACAACGAGCGCCGATGCCTCCATGGCATCCCCCATGCTGATGATCTGCGAAACCCCCGCCTCTGCCGCACGCGCAAGCGTCTCCGGCAGATCGTGCAGAAAGCGGTCATCATAGAGATGGGCGTGTGTATCAATGAATTGCTCCATGGCACTCTTACACCTCGATGCGCGGGAACAGCGGCTCTGCTGTGCCGACGGCATGACCATCCGGAACGCTGTCAAATGCCGCAGCGTCCACAAGACGCACTGCATCGAAATCAGACGTAAAGCCAAGCTGCGCGTGCATACGGCGCGCCGTCACCGGCATAAACGGCGCAATCAGAACGCTCACCGCGTGGAGCGCGGCAACGAGATGGTAGAGCACGGCATCCAGCGCCTCTGCCTGTGCCGTATCTTTTGCAAGTACCCACGGCGCAGTTTCATCGATGTATTTATTGGTGCGTGAGATGAATGCCCAAACGCCCTTGAGCGCTGCGGAGAGTTCCATTTCCTCCATCTGCGCCGTATAGGTGCGTACCGTCTCCGCCGCCAACTGCGCAAGCGCTGCATCAAACGCCGTTTGCCCCGGCCCTTTCCGAATGACGCCATTCCGATATTTTTTCGCCATCGAAAGCGTACGGTGCAGGAGATTGCCGAGATCGTTAGCAAGGTCAGAATTGATGCGGCCGATGAGCGCATCGCGCGAGATGTTGCCGTCGTGTCCGAGCGCAATCTCGCGCAGGAGGAAGTAGCGTACGGCATCTGCGCCAAACTCCTCGATGAGTGCGATTGGGTCGATCACATTGCCGACCGATTTGGACATCTTTGCTCCGTCCACGATCAGCCAACCGTGCCCATAGACCTTTTTCGGCAGCGGGAGATCAAGCGCCATCAGCATACAGCTCCAGATGATGGTATGGAAGCGCACAATCTCCTTGCCGACGAGATGGACGTCCGCGGGCCAGTATTTGTTGAATTTTTCCTTGTCATACATATAGCCGATGGGCGTTAAATAGTTGCTGAGCGCGTCAAACCAGACGTAGACGACGTGCTTCGGGTCGAACGGCACGGGGATGCCCCAGTCGAACGATGTACGCGACACGCATAGATCCTCAAGCCCCTGCTCGATAAAAGAAATCATCTCGTTGCGCCGCGAAACGGGCTGAATGAAATCCGGATGCGCTTTTATATGCGCAAGCACGCGGTCGGCGTATTTGCTCATGCGGAAAAAATACGCCTCCTCCTCCACCTCCTGCACGGGGCGGTGGCAGTCGGGACAACAGCCGTTCTCATCGAGCTGCAGCTGCGTCCAATAGCTCTCGCACGGTGTGCAGTAAAGCCCCTTGTACGCCCCCTTGTAAATGTCGCCCTGGTCATAGATGCGCTGGAAGATGTACTGCACAAGCGCATAGTGGCGCTCCTCCGAGGTGCGGATGAAATCGTCATAAGAGATGCCAAGCAGCCGCCAGAGTTCCTGAAAGCCCGCAACAATGCGGTCAACGTACTGAATGGGGGTCACGCCCTCCTGTGCGGCCGCTTGTTGGATCTTCTGCCCGTGCTCATCCGATCCTGTTAGAAAAAACACATCATAGCCCGCAAGCCGCTTGAAGCGTGCAATCGTATCCGCAACGGTGGTGCAGTAAGCGTGGCCGATATGGAGTTTGGCACTCGGGTAGTAGATGGGGGTCGTGATGTAAAAGGGTTGCTTTTCGCTCATCCTGATTCCTCGTTTCGATATAATTTCCTTATATAGTAGCACAGAGTGCGCAGGGTGACAACTATTCTGTCTGCGGCTCTTTCACATATGCTTTGCCATGCCCCTCAGGCGTTCCCTCCAGCAACGCCTGATAGACCGCCCTGCGTGAGATGCCGCATTCCTGTGCCGTGCGGCGCATGGCTTCTTTCTTGTCGAGCCCTGCGGCGATATGCGCCTCGTAGCGCTCCATGAGAGTCGCCTCCGCTGCATCCGCAGAGACGTCAGCGCTCTCATCTGCGCCCGCGACGACGAGGACGAACTCACCGCGCGGCTCGTACTCTCTGTAATGCGTCAGCAGTGCGCCAAGAGTACCGCGGCGCAGCTCCTCGAACTTTTTCGTCAGCTCACGCGCAGCGCAGGCACGCCGCTCTTTCCCAAGCGCTGCCACGAGCACCGCCAGCGTCTCGCAGAGGCGATGCGGAGCCTCGTAAAAAATAAGCGTCTCCGGGTACTGCCGAATGCGCGCAAGAAGCTCCTTTTGCTTTTTCTCCTTGCGCGGCAAAAAACCCACAAAGGTGAACCCTTCGCATGGCAGCCCTGCACAGATGAGCGCCGAGAGCGCTGCATTCGCCCCCGGCAGCGGCGAGACGGGAATCCCCGCGGCGATGGCGCGCCGCGCAAGATCGCTGCCGGGGTCTGCGATGCCCGGCAGCCCCGCATCACTGACACAGACAATATGTTCCCCTGCCTTTAGCCGTGCAATGAGCGCCGCTCCTTTTTCCGCCTTGTTATGCTCATGATAGCTCGTCATCGGCGTGTGAATGTCATAGTGTGCCAGCAGACGACGTGTATGGCGCGTGTCCTCAGCAGCGATACAATCTGCCGTCCGAAGCATTTCAACAGCCCTCTGTGTTATGTCTTTTAGGTTGCCAATCGGCGTTGCGCAAAGGTAAAGTGTTCCTGTCTGCTCCACAGCCGGCTCCTCCCATTCCTTCTTCCCTGTGTTCTACCGAGCACATCCCAAACTGTCAAGCGAGCGTGCTCCCACAAAAGCCCACAGGATCACGCAAAAAAGAACCGCAATGAAATGCGGTTCTATTCATCTCAAATGGCAGGGGTAGCTGGACTCGAACCAACGCATGCGGGATTCAGAATCCCGTGCCTTACCAACTTGGCGATACCCCTGTGTGCGTTTAGCAACATGAGAAATTATAGCGGAAGATATACCGCTTGTCAAGGGAATTTTTATTCTTCAAAGAGCATTTATGAATAAACGGGAACAGAGGGCAAAACGCCTAGGCTCTCTGCCGTTCTTCTTCCTGCGCCTCCTCCTGCGCGAGTGCAAGCACTGCCTGCACGAGGATGGCGCACTCAAGGCGCTTTTTCTGAATCTCACAGCCCACCTCATAGGGGTGGCGGATGTCCCCGTGAAAGAGGTCGGCATTTGCATGACAGCCGCCGCTGCAATAAAACCGCGCCCAGCAGTCCCGGCAGAGCGGCTTGTTGAGGACATGCGAGTTACGGAAATACGTTGGGAGTTCTGTATTCTCTACGCCCGTAAAGACAGATCCTAAACGATACGCCTCGCGCCCAACGAACTGGTGGCACGGGTAGAGGTCGCCGTTTTCCGCGACGGCATAGTATTCATGCCCCGCGCCGCAGCCCGCAAGACGCTTCGCCACACACGGCCCATGATTGAGATCCATATTGAAATGGAAGAAGAAAAAGCCCTTGCCCGCACGCACACGACGGAGATACGTCTCCGTCAGATGGTCGTACTCTGCGAAAATGCGCGGCAGATCTGCCTCGGTGAAGCCGAGCGGACTGTCCTTCAGCACAACCGGCTCCATCGAGAGGACATCAAAGCCCGCCTCGTTCATGGCGAGCACATCCTTCGTAAAGTCCAGATTCTCCCGTGTGTACGTGCCGCGCAGATAGTAATCATTGCCGCCCCGCGCATCCACGAGCTTCTTAAAGTTCTTCATCACAACATCATACGAGCCGTTGCCGCGCACATCCGGCCGCATGGCATCATGAACCTCGCGCCGCCCGTCCGAGGAGAGGACGACAGAGATATTGTTGTCATTGAGCCATGCGATATTCTTATCCGAGAGCAGCATCCCGTTCGTCGTGAGCGTCAGCTTAAACTCCTTGCCCGTCTCCTGCTCGCGTTTCCGAACGTACGCCGTGACCTCTTTCACCGTGCCGAGATTCATCAGCGGCTCCCCGCCGAAAAAGTCGATTTCACAGTGCCTCCGCGGGCCGCAGCCATGGATGATAAAATCCACCGCCGCGCGCCCGACCTCTGGGCTCATAACGGCACGGTGCCCGCCGTAGCTGCCGCCGTCGCCGAAGCAGTACTTGCAGCGCAGATTGCAGTCCTGCGCAACCATCAGACAGAGGGACTTTACAAGGCCGCGCGATTTGAATGTCGGCGGCACATCAATATCGGGGGCAAAGAGCGCCCCCGCCGCCATCAGTTCGTGGAGCTCTCCCAGCGCCTCCCGCAGCTCTGCCGCAGGATAGCGCCCCGCAAGACGCGCAAGTACCGCATCATCATTCGTCCCGTCAAAATCATCCATGATGTCATAGATCATCTCGTCGATGACATGGACGGCACCGCTGTTAATATCAACAAGGATATGCATATCGTTCTGTTTGAACTTATGCGTGAGGGTCTTCATTCCTTCTCCTTTGTCTGGAAATACACAGAAAAACCCTTCCCGCAAGCGAGAAGGGCTTGGTTTTGTTCCCCTTGCCTTTACTTGGCGCAGGGCTGGTTGCCCACCGTACAGGAAGTCTTGCATGCAGACTGGCAGGATGCCTGGCATTCGCCGCAGCCACCCGTGTAGAGCGTTGCCTGTAAGGTCGGTTTATTGACCGTCTTGATATGCTTCATGATATATCCTCCTCAATCAGCCTTCTGTGCTTTATTCTATCGCATAAATCCACGTTATGCAAGCGCTTTTTCAGACTGTTCACACGTATGGGCGACGCGTTCAATATCCGCGCCGAGCGCAACGAGTTTTGCAACGAGGCCATCATAGCCGCGGTCAATGTGATGGATGTATCCCACGCGCGTCTCTCCCTCTGCAACAAGACCTGCGAGCACCATCGCCGCCCCCGCGCGCAGATCTGTCGCCTTGACCTCCGTCCCCGTAAGAGATACATTGCCCTCGATGGTCGCCGTGCGCCCGTCCACGCGGATCTGCGCTCCCATGCGCACGAGCTCCTCTACATGCATAAAACGGTTTTCAAAAACCGTCTCCGTCACAACACTCGTCCCCTCCGCAACGGTCAGCATCGCCATGAACTGCGCCTGCATATCCGTCGGGAACCCCGGGTACGGCATGGTCTTCAAATCAATGGCGCGCATCACATCGTCCGCCCGCACGCGGATCCCTGCAATATCCTCCTCAATGATGGCGCCTGCCTCCTTGAGTTTTGCGACGACGGGCTTTAGGTGTTCGCTGATGGCATTTTCAATATAGACATCACCGCGCGTCATCGCCGCTGCGACCATATACGTCCCCGCCTCGATCCGGTCGGGGATGATGGTGTAGTCCGCACCGCAAAGCCCCGGCACGCCGTCAATCTTGATACGGTTCGTCCCGGCACCGCGGATATGGGCCCCCATGACATTGAGATAATTCGCCAGATCGACGATCTCAGGTTCAAGGGCAGGATTCTCGATGATGGTCTGCCCCGCGGCACACGATGCCGCCATCATGACATTCTCTGTGGCCCCGACGCTTGGGAAGTCAAAATAGATGCGCGCCCCCCTAAGCCCCTTCGGTGCAGAGGCATGAATTGCCCCTTGAAAGATGTCGATTTTAGCACCGAGTGCCTCAAAGCCCTTCAGATGCAGATCGATGGGACGCGTACCGATGGCGCACCCGCCCGGCAGGGAGATCTCTGCCCGTCCCTCGCGTGCAAGCAGCGGCCCCATGATGAGAAAGGAGGCACGCATCTTGCGGACGAGCTCATAGGGCGCCGATACCGTCGCAATCTGAGCCGCATCGATGCGCAGCTGATGATCCGCTGCAGAATAGTCTGCTGCAACACCGAGCGCACGCAGTACGGCAGAGATCGTATAGACATCCTCAAGCGCAGGTACGTCATGGAGTGTACTGACGCCACGTCCGCCAAGCAACGCCGCCGCGATGATGGGCAACACGGCATTTTTCGCGCCGCCGATCTTCACGCGCCCACGCAGAGGGTTCCCTCCATGAATGACCAATTGTTCCATTCGCCGTCGTCCTCCTATGCGGCTATTCCTCTACTTTGAGACTTGCGTGTATCACGTTCTCGATGACATACGGCGCAAAGAATTTTTCCCGCGCATCTTTCTTTGCATCGGAAAGCAGCGTTACCTTATTATGCTCCTCTTTTGAAGCGGCCCTTTGGGCTGCTTTTTCCGCTGCACGCACAAGTTTTTTCATTTCCCGATCCGAAGATGGGGTCGGCGGAGCACCGGGCGCGATGATGATTTCATTGTTTTGCCCCATATCCGAGAGAGCGCGGAGCTTATCCTCTGTTGTTTGAAAATGTGTCTCGTTATCGGGAACCTCAAGCCCCGCCTGCGCGAGCAGCATGAGCGGCGAAACGGGCACAAAACCGCCGCCGCGAATATCGAGGTTCAGCGTCCCTGCCGGCTGCGTCTCAGGCACCTGATAGGGGATGGAGAGCGTCTCCTCTGGTTTCCGATAGGGGCGAATCGTCGTTTTGAACGTTACCGTATCGCCAGGTTTTACCGTCGTCTTATCCGGGGTCGCCGAAACGAGCAGCGCGGTCTGACGTTCCCCGCTCAGCTCCACATCGACATCAACATCAATGAGGTCGGACTCCTTTTCCTGGTTCGTGACAATCGTACTCACCGCCTGCATCAGCTCTGTGACGGCAAGCTGCCCGACATCCGCTGCACTGTAGTACATATTACGCCGCTCGAACGTCCCGCCCTCATAGGCATTCGTCCGAATGGAAAACCGAATGCGTGCCGTGCTGCTGCCGAGGGCATCCGCGACGCGGCTCATCGCAGCATAGGCAATGCCGCTGGAGAGCGCGGGCAGAAAATCCTCATCATAGGCGATGTGAGCACCGAATGTCTGCTCTGCATTCTGCGCATTGTCCCGCACATGGATGCGCATGGGAACCGCCGTCGGGAACGTGCCGAGCGTCCCTGCAATGCCTGTCTCGCGGTCTTGGTTGATGCGGCCAATCACGCTGCCGATATTTGCAATCTTGACCCCGTTGCTCTGTCCTGGAACTGTCCCAATGACATCTGCATCTGTCATGAAATAATTGACATTCCCCTTGTGCATAAAGGAATGCCCAAACGCAACGACCTTCTTCCCCTCGACGGCCGTCACCGTCCCGGTAGCACCAATGCTGAAATCCCCATAGACGAGTGCCACGCCGACGGGCTGCCCGCCCGCAAGGGTCGCATCATAGCGCGTATAGTGATGATCGCCGTCCACAGGTGCGCCGAGCGGGAAAAAGGATGCTCCCGCAGGCAGCTTTTCCTGCAAGAAACGCAGCCCCTCATTGTTAAACCCGCGCGTGAAAAAGTATGCCTTCTCCTCCTGCTGCACAGCAGCAGATGCATGTGTTTCATCGCGGGAGGGCTTTACATCCTCTGCCGCCGCGCTCGGCTGCGCCTGGGCGCTGTCTGCACCACGCGCCCCAGTCTCGCCATCCGTTTCAGTCTGCGCGGCTGCATCTGCTTCTGCATCTGCCTTCCTCTCGCCGCTGAGTGCGGCGAGCATATCACGCCACTCTGCCTCACGTTCAGCGCGGGTCATCTTATCGAACGCCTTTTTGCGTATGCGCAGCTTTTCTTTTTCCTCTTCTTTTTTGCGGTCTTTGCGTGCCTGCACGAGGTCGATAGCGGGAAGCGTCGTCTGGTTCTTTGTGTCAGGCAGTGTCCACAGCGGCGTCATATCCTCAATCGGCGTGATGAAGAACGTATACGGACTGAGATCCTTCAGTCCCGCAGCAAGCGCTCCTACCAGGCGACCATCCACATAAACAGGACTACCGCTCATCCCCTGCAGAACGCCGCCGACCTCCTTGATAAAGTCGCCCTGCGTCCGCGCCATAATCATGCGCTGCGATCCTTTCCCTCCCTCCATGCGGCCAAGGATCTCCACGGGAAACGTACGAAGCTCTCCCGTTGTATCGAGCACTGTATATGCCGTTCCCTGCATCCCGCCCTCGATCTCGTTGTAGGGAAGGATGGGCGGCAGTGCATGTACCGCAGGCGCATGAAGGCTGAGCACAAGTGCAAAGAAAGATGCTGCCGCAAAGCGTTTCCAATGATATTTCAAAAAGTTCACCTCAAAAAAGTCTGTAACATAGCAGAGGCTATCCGTTCTATTGTAGCACAGGCAGAAACTTTTCGCTAGTTTTTTAACTAAAAACAGGGCAGCTGCACACTTTATTTTGTGCAGCTGCCTCATTTTTATCCCATGCCGCGCAGCGTGCCTCAGCCAAACGACCGTTCCAACTCCTCAAGTGTCTGCTGTTTGCTCTCGCGCCCGAGGAGAACGACCGTCCCCGAAATGAGCGCAAAAACCGCTGCAAACATCATAAAGATACTGCTCATCGGCAGTGCGTTTGCGATCATCACCCCAACGAGCAGCGGCGCAATCATGCCGCCGATCCGCCCAAAACCCGCCGCCCAGCCGCTGCCAAGCGCACGCATCGCCGTCGGATACTGCTCCGGCGTATAGGTGTAAATCACGCCCCACGCACCGAGATTGAAGAAACTCATCGCTGCCCCCCAGAGGAGGAGAGATGAAACCTCTGCCGCATTGCCGAAGAAATAGCTGCACACCCCACTCATGAGGAGGAACACCCCGAGCGTATAGCGCCGTCCCATCACATCCACCAGATACGCCGCTGCATAGTAACCCGGCAGCTGGGCAAGCGTCATGATGAGTACATATTCAAATGTCTTGACAACAGCAAATCCCTGCGCATACACAATGGACGGCAGCCACATAAAGATCCCATAGTAGCTGAACACAATGCCAAACCACGCGAGCCAGAGCATCAGTGTACGGCGGCGCATCCCCTTTGCCCAGAGGGCGGCAAAGCCCGGCGTTTTGACCTGCTCCGCCTGCACCCTATGGGGTGCGAGCTGATCGAGAAAAGGGCGCTCCGGGAGTTTTAGCTGGCGCTCGATGCTGCGGATGATTTCCTTTGCCTCATCGACACGTCCCTTCGAGAGCAGATAGCGGATGGATTCCGGCATATGCAGGCGCAGGAGGAACACATAGAGCGCGGGCAGAGCCCCAATGACAAAGGCCGCCTGCCAGCCGAACATGGGAATTAGGAGATACGCAATGCACGCCGCTGCAAGCCAGCCAAGCCCCCAAAAACTTTCAAGCAGGACGATGAACCGCCCACGCAGGCGCGCCGGTGCATACTCACTCATCAGCGTTGCTGCGACAGGCAGCTCCCCGCCAAGGCCAAAGCCCACAAGAAAGCGAAAGACGAGCAGCGACTCATAGTTCCATGCCACTGCACACAGCCCCGTCGATATACTGTAAAGAAGTACGGTGATGGTAAATACCTGCTTGCGCCCAATGCGGTCGGCAATCGTTCCTGCAAGCACGGCGCCGAGCGCCATACCGATCAGACCAATGGACCCGACCCAGCCCGACTGTGCCGGGGTCAAGCCCCATTCAGCAGAAAGCAGCGGCAGAACGAATGAGATCAGTCCTGTATCCATCGCATCAAATAGCCATCCCAAGCCCGTCACAGCCAGCAGTTTGTACTGAAAGCGACCAAGCGGAAGCTGTTCTAACCGATCCAGCAACATGGTAAATCCCCCCTCAGAGATGCAGCCCGCAGCGTCAAATTTTTTCATATTATAGACGCATGAACCACAAAAAGCAAGGGGGATATCCCCTGCAAGAGACAACCCTCCCGCCAAAATCACCCCATCATACTCTGATATTACCCTATTTCCGAAAGAAGTGCAGCGTCTGATAGACACTCTCCAAATCGCGCCCTGTA
>ERZ773035.1854-NODE-1854-length-14491-cov-7.368939_pt1 | contig 14491 bp, 17 predicted proteins | sample MGYA00511487_ERZ773035 | MGnify/ENA primary metagenome ERZ773035 (study PRJEB29015, sample SAMEA2737985) | human oral metagenome | biome: human oral; feature: human-associated habitat; material: dental | place: China | collected 2024 ...
GGGCGCGAGCAGCTCGTGCCCCGGGCCCCCACCCGTGCGAGGGTGTCCGTCAGACGGACACCCTCACGCTGACGCACGCCAGCAACCGACAGACGCCACGCCGCGCGCCCGGCACGCACCGGGCCAGCCCCCCCTGGGGCGTGTAGTACGCTCCTGCCCGGCGCCTAAGAAACGCTGCAGATAGTTCCAGATTCGCTCCGTCCCCGGGTGGGGGCGGTGTACCCTTGCGGCCACCAGGCCGGGAGTGCCCCGAATACAAGACCCCGGTGGGGGGAATACGGGCGGCCGACTATCTGCGGTTTCTTAGCTCCCGGCGTAGCCGCACCCCGTGGCAGCGCCGCCACCACACGCGCCCTAAGAAGGCGCTCAGATAGAGAGGACTGACACATGTCAGCTTCCGCCGTCGTCCCCTTCACCTACGGGGGACACACTGTCCGCACCCTCACCGGTGAGCACGGTGAGCCGCTCTTCGTCCTGGCCGACCTGTGCCGGGTGCTCGCCCTGAGGAACTCCCGCAGCGTCGCCGCCCGCCTGGACGAGGACGTCAAGGGTGTCCGTCTGACGGACACCCTCAGGGGCAGGCACATGCTCACGACCGTCAACGAGGCGGGCATGTACGAGGTCGTGCTGCGCAGCGACAAGCCCGAGGCGCGCGCGTTCCGCCGGTGGGTCACCCACGAGGTCCTGCCCGCCATCCGCCGCACCGGCACCTACACCACCGGGCAGGGGGAGGACCCCCGTGGTGTCGTGGTCAGCCGGCAGGTCGAGCCGCCCACCCAGACCCCCTACCTGCCCACCACCTGGGACCTGCTCATCGCCACCGGCACCGACACCCAGGGGCGTCGCTTCGAGGACGAGATCATGTACCGCCTGCCCGACGGGTCGGGCTACGCCTCCGTGCGCGCCCACCACGACGCCCCCGCCCACGTGGTCACCTACACCACCGGCAGGGTCGAGCGCTACTGGTGCGCCGTGGCCACCAGGGACGGCCTGGTCGAGGCCGCCGTCCACCTGACCGCCTCACCCGACGCCCTGACCCGCGAGCGCGGCGGGATGGCCGTCCTGGAGGAGATCGTGCGCACGAGCGTGGCCCCGCCGTGGCGTGAGGCCTGACGCGCCCAGGAGGACACGAAGAGGAGGGAGGGGCCCCGACACCGGACTGGTGTCGGGGGCCCTTCCCTCACTTGAGGCAGACAAGGAGAACCCCCGTGAAGTACCGGACAACCACCGCCGTCCTCGCCGCCGGGGCCGCCGGCACCGGCACGACTGAGACGACGACACCGGCCCCCTCACCCCCGGACAGGGGGTGAGGGGGCTGGTGTCAGATGTCGGGGTCGATCTCTGGTGGTGGGGTGGGCTCTGGTGGTGGGCGGGTGCCCGGGGGTAGCAGGGCGGCTATGTCCCTGCCCCAGGTCAGGGCGGCCCTGGCGTAGGTCAGGGCGTGCCAGGTGCGGGTCTCGGCGGCCTGACGCACCTGGGCGGCCCCCTCGGCGCGGGCCTCGGCCGCGGCCAGGGCGGCCTCCAGGGTGGCGACCCTGGTGGTCAGCGCGTCCACCAGGGACCGCAGGCCGGCCACCTGGGCCGAGGCCCTGGAGACCTCGTAGTCGGTGCGGTGCATACGCCGCGCACTGGACTGGCCGGCCAGGACGCCGACCAGGCCGACCAGGGCCACCAGGACCGACTCAGGCAGGTCAGGCAGGCTCACCGACCCCCACCCGCGCCCTCACGGGTGCCGGTGGCCACGGCCGTGTCGGCGGCCCTGGGGTCGGCCAGGGACGTGAGCACCGACAGGAGGGTCGCGGTGGCGGTGACGCCCAGGGCCTGGGCCCAGTCCACGGACCAGATGACGGTGCCGGTGACCAGGAGGGCGGCGAGGGTCTGGGCCATCGTCTTGACGGCGCGTTCGGCGGCGCCGGCCCAGAACGTGCGACTGGTGTACATAGATGTCTCCTATCAGCTGGGTGGGTTCCTGGGTCAGGGCCTGACGGCGAGGCCTCGGCTGCCGGCCCAGGAGTAGTTGAGGGTGATCTGGACTGCCCGGATGGTCTCCTCGTCGCACTGCCCGGTGACCGGGATCCGGTGCCCCTCGGGGACGCCACTGGCGTTCCACCAGGCCTGGAATGCGCCCCAGGTGACGGCACCGTCTGCCCCGTCCACGGGGACGCGGTCGGTGCCGGTGGCGGCCTGGAGGCGGTAGGCGTCGATCTGCCAGGACAGGGCGTACTGGAGGGCGCGACAGGCGTCCGCCCAGGGGGCGTCCTCGGGGACGCCCAGGACCTGGCGGATCCGTGTGGCGGTACGCCGCCCCCAGACGCCGTCCACGGTCAGGGGCACCCAGCCGGGGCGGGCGAGCTCGGCCCAGTGGGAGGCGTTGGTGTAGACGACGTCGAGGTCCACGTCCCGCTCGTAGCCGGGGACGCGGCCGGAGGCGGTGTACTGCCAGGCCAGGGGGGCGCCCCAGGGGGCCACGTCCCAGGGGCAGTCCGGGGTGGCCAGGGTGGTGGGGGCGCCGGCGGTGGGGCCGGCCACCCACAGGGGGTAGCCCCAGGAGGAGACGGTGTCCCAGTCGTAGGCGGCGACGTAGGAGGCGCTCATGTAGATCATGGGGGTCACCCCGGTGGCCTCCCGCACCCGGGTCAGCCAGGCCAGGGCCCACGCGGTGTCTGCCACGCCGTCGGGGTCCTCCCAGTCCAGGATGAGGACCGCCCGCCCCACGTAGGGGCGCACCGCCTCGAGGAACGTGGAGGTCTCCTCCTCCACGCTGTTCGCGGAGTTCCAGGTGAAGTGGTACAGACCCAGGCACTTCCCGGCCGCGAGCGCGGCGTCGGCGCGCGCCTGCCAGCCGGGGTCCGCGAAGCCCACGCCCTCGGTGGCCTTGACGACCACCACGTCGCAGGGGACGCCTGCGACGTCCAGGCCGGCCTGGTGGGAGGAGACGTCGATACCGGTCATGCGCACCGTCCGGGGAGGCACCCAGCCGTCACCCGCGGGCGGGGTGGCCTCGGAGGAGGCGGAGCCGGTGCCGGTGCCGGTGGTGGTGTCGGTGTCGGGGCCGGTGTATCGCAGGCAGGTGGACCAGGAGGCGGAGTGGGTGTAGGGGTGGTCGGAGTAGCGCACGACCCGCGTCTCCCAGCCGGTGTCGTCGGCGGGGGAGCCGTCGTCGCCGTCGGATCCCAGGACGTCGCAGGCGGCGTCGATCTGGGCCTCGGCGAGCAGGGGGTCGTCGGGGGTGAAGCCGACCCCGCCGGGGGCCTCGTAGACGGCCATGGCCACGTGCCCGGGGGCGACCAGGAGCAGGTCCCCGGGGCGGAAGCCACCGTCAGGCACCGAGGCGGTCCAGGAGTCGCCGATGTCCGCCCACCCCCTGGCGGTCAGGCGGGGGATCATGTTGCCGGTCCAGGTGTCCATGGGCACGTGCAGGTCGGCGTACCGGCCGGGGACGACCTCGTGCACGGCGATGCTCACCGCCGCCGCCACGGCCGAGGAGCAGTCCATCTCGGCCGGGCTGGTCAGGTTCCCGGCCCAGTCCAGCGCCCCCCACACCGACTCCCGACGGGTCTGGGAGTACCCCACACCACCGTGGTCGGTCGTGGTACACAGGTACCGCATCTCGATCGCCGCGTACCTCGCGACGGCGTTCTCACCCACAGGGGGCCTCCTTCTTGGTAGACGCCCCCACCCGGCTGGCGGGGGCACGGGACAGAAAAACGGGTCAGGGGGTCAGGCGTCGGTCTGGGGGGCGCGCAGTGCGGCCAGGGCCGTCTCGGCGGCCACGGCCCGCAGGGTCAGGCGCCCTACCTCGGCGACGAGCGCGCTGATGACGGTGTTGGCGTCCACGGCCGTGGCGTCAGCCGTTGCCGTTGCTGTCATCTGGTTCCACCTCCTCCCGGGCCTCCAGGGCGGCCACGCGGTCGCGCAGGTCGCGCACCAGGGGGATCAGCAGGGTCCACAGGCGGTCGTAGGCCAGGGCGGCGACCTGCCCGTCCCGGTAGTAGACGTAGAGGTCCAGGCCCGCGTCCCGGACCTCCTCGGCGACCAGGCCCGCGACCCTGGGTGGCGGGGAGGAGAAGTCGTCCCACTCACCCGTCCCCAGTCCACCCGGGGCGTGGTCCTCCAGGTAGTTCGTGTACTGCTCCCACGCCCACCGGTCGGCCCACGACCGCACCGGCACGTCCAGCAGCCGGGCCGGGTCCACAAGCTCGGCGACATCCCGGATGTCCATCTTCAGCCTCCGGGCCGACCCCTCGTAGCCGACCCTCCAGGACGTCGAGCCCGCGGGGATGGTCAGGGTCAGGCCTCCGCTGGTGGATGGCAGGTCCAGGAGACGGAGATTCGCCTTCCCGCTGCCCTTGACCCCGATCTGGACGGTGGATCCGTAGAGCTTGACGGTCCCGTGGTCCGCCTCCACCCAGGACTGGTTGGCGGCCGACAGGGAGCTGCCGGTCGTCTCCAGGTACCATCTGGGGCCCGGGCCGATGATCAGGTCCGCCCGCCCGGTCTGGTTGATCCGTATCTCGGCCCCGTTGAGGACCAGGGCGCCCACCCCGAAGTCAATGGACCCGTCGGGCTGGGTTCCCGCGGACTTGCTGACGAAGATGTTGCCGCCGCGCAGGGCCCACCCATTGTTGATGCCCGTGGGCGGGTCCAGGACGATCGTGGGGCGGTGGCGGAGGTTCCCGAGCGGCTCGATCCTGATCTGCTCGCCGGACTCCCACGACGTCCAGGAGGAGTTCCCATCGGTGTCCTGCTGGTAGACGACACGCCCGTGCTGGTAGGTGGTCCACCCGCTGGTGTCGATCTTGATGCCCTGGGCCACGGATCCCGTGGTCTGGAAGGTGGCGCCGGTGAACGCCGCGGCTCCCGTGCGGGCGTCAATGGACACCGTCCGGGAGCCGTCAGGGCGCAGCGCCCGCAGGCCGGTCTGGTCGATCTCGATGCGGGGGCCCGTGGCGGCCGTGCGCAGGAGGGCGCCGGTGACGACCATGCCGTCGATCGCCCCGGCCCTGACCTCGTCGGCGACCACCCGGTGAGCCTCGATCATGCCCACCCGGATCTGCTCGAACTCACCCGCGGCGGCGGTGATGACGCGCGTCCAGATCCGGTGGATGACGGCGTCATTGATGAACGCGGTGTCGGTGACCCGGAGCTGGGACGTCTCAATGCGTACGAACCGGCTGATCCCCTGGGCGAGGTCCACCGCCGACCGGAGGGCCTCCAGCCCCTCGGTGGCCTCCTCCCACACCCACCCGCCGGGGGAGTGGACAGTGGTCGAGGCGTCGGCCTGGGTGCCGTGGTGGGGGTAGGTGGCGTCACCGGGGTAGACGGTGCCGGGCCACGACAGGTACTCCCGGTTACCTCCTGGGCTGACGGGCACGGCCGATCACTCCGCCCTGATGATGTAGTAGAGGGCCACGTAGGGGGGCAGGTTGTTGTGGGCCTGCCCGGCGCCGACCTCCGCGGTGGTGACCTGGGCGATCTGCCCGTCCGTCCCGCCGGAGGCGATGTTCCACCCCGTGCCCGCGTGGACGTCGGACTGCCAGACCCCGACCGTGGGCCAGACCCCGCCCGTGCCCTGCACGTTGTGGCTGTGGGAGGGCATCTCGGAGACAGTGAGCCGGTGGGACGCCTCACCCCCGTAGGACCCGATGGGACGGCTGCGGGAGACCCCCGTGGGGTACCTGTCACGCAGGTCAGGCAGGCGGAAGGTCCCCGCGCCGTCGTTGCCCCCGTAGACGGTGCGCAGGGCCTCGAACAGGCGCGGGTAGGCGGTGCGGGTCAGCTCCCTCCCGTCGCACTCCAGCCAGCCCGTGGGCACGCCCCACCCCGAGTACAGGAAGACGGTGCCCACGGGCACGAGCGCGGCCGCGGCGGCCTGGATCGCCTCCTGGATCCCGGCCTCGATACGGTTGAGCTCCTCGGCGGTGATGAGGGTGCCGTCCTTGTAGCCGTCCACCCACTGTTTCCTGCTGAACGCCATGTCTCTACCTCCCTGCCTGGGTGAGTCTGAAAACGCGGCCGTCGGGGGCCACCCACAGGGTGGACCCCACCGTCCCCGCGTCGGGCGGGTAGTCGGTGGTGAGCACGTCGCCGCCGGCGGCCCTGCCGGCCGAGACGAGGGCGGCCAGGGCCTGGGCCCTGGCCGTGCGCTCGATCTCCTTGGAGGAGCGGATACGCTCGTCCACCTGGCGCCGGATGGCGTCGGGGTCCACGGTCTGGGACAGGGCGATGAGGGCGGGGGCCGACCATCCCGAGGCGTTGCCGACGGTGTCCACGGCGCGCAGGACCACCTGCCACTCCCTGGCCTCCAGGTCCGCGACCACGACCGTGCGGCTGGCGGGGTCCATGCGGGTCAGGGGGGCGCCCGGTGCGGGCGGCGTGCCCGGGAGGGTCACCGCGACCTCCAGGTGGTGCAGGTCCTCGGGCATGGACCCGCCGTCGGCCGTGGCCCCGTCCCACGTCACCTGGAGCACGCCCAGGGTCTGGCCGGGCAGGGGCGTGGAGGGGACGGGGGGAGGCTCCGTGTCGGTGGGGACCAGGACGGGCGGCGCGGGCGGCGACCAGGGGCCCGGGACGCCGTCGGAGGAGACCGCCCTCACCTGCACCAGGTAGGACTCACCGGGCTCCAGGTCCGCGACGCTGACCGACGTCGAGGACGTGGCCACGACCGGGCGCCACAGGCCCGGGGTGCGGGCGTCGGCGACCTGGGTCTCGTACCCGGAGACCGTGATCGCCGCCCCGCGCACGTCGGTCGTCACGGCCGCCCACTGGGCCTGCACGACGCCGTGGTAGTAGCCGCCCTGGGCAGGGACGGTGACCCCCCGTGCGACGAGCCCCCGGGGGGCCGCCGGCTGCCGGTGGTCCACCGTCGGCGCGGGGCGGGACCCGGACCCGCCCAGGGAGGCCCCTCCCGTGATGCCCTTGGTGCGCCGGGCTATCCGGGCCAGGGTGTCATCCAGGCGGGTGCCGAACGTGGTGTGACCCGAGGTGCCCGAGGCGGAGCGGGTGACGGACACCTGGGCCACACGCAGCTCGTCGGCGCCCGTGGCCCGCTCCACCCGCATCCAGTCCCCGGGGCGGTAGTCCCTCCACGGCAGCAGCGTGTACGGGTCGGCGGCGTCCCACTCCCGCTTGACCTCCTGAGCGGGCTGGGCCCCGGAGGCCAGGGCCGCCTGGGCGACCAGGCGGGCGGTGGCCTCGGTGGTCACGCCGCCGGCCTCGACGGTCCTCTCCGTGCGGCGGGTCCCCGCGGGGGCGGCCGCGTTGTGGATGCCGAGGGTGTAGCCGCCCTCGCCCTTGACCAGGACGTCGGTGCACAGCTCCGACCAGGTGGTGGTCTCCGGGGCGCTGGTCGTGCCCGCGCCCAGCCGCCAGACGGTGCCCGGGGGCAGGTGGCGGGCCAGGGCGGTGTCGGCGTTGTAGACGCGCATGGTACGGCCCTGCCACTGCACGTCGCACAGGCCCAGGCTGACGAGGGACTGGAGGACCTGGGCCAGGGTCACGCCCCGGTCGTAGGCGATCGTGTGGACCAGAGACCACGACCGCCCGGCCGAGTCCCGGCCGGGGGTGCAGTCCAGGGACAGGTCCCCGCCCCACCCGCGGGCGGCGGCCGCGTCCCACAGGGTACGCAGGACGGTCCCCGCCGTGGCCGACAGGAAGGCGTACTTGCCGTCGGAGTCCGCGGCGGCGGCGGGCACGTCCCACACGAGCGCCCCGGTGAGGCGGTTGGAGACGTGGATCGCGCGCAGGCGCCGGGACGCGGTGCCGTCGGCCAGCACGTCGGACTCGACCTGCTGGGACAGGAACCTGGCCCCGGGCGGCTCCACCCACGTGGTGCCGTCGGTGGTGTACTCCACGGCGACCTCGACCTCACGGTCCAGCAGGCCGCCGCGCACGCCCAGCAGGCCCGGCGGGTAGGTCATGTCCACCGTCGGGGTGTCCGCCCTCGGGACGGTCAGGGTCAGCTCCAGGGCGTCCGGCAGCACCCCGACCCGCCCACCACCGGGGGCGTAGGCCACCGCACGCAGGTCCAGCATCAGTACGCCCTCCTGGCCCTGACGCGCGCGCTCCCCCCGGACACGGACAGGGACACGCGGCTGGTGGCCGGGTCAGGGGTCAGGCGCAGCCCCCCGGAGGAGGCGGACAGGCCCGCGGAGACGTCCGCGCCCCCGTCGTGGGACCAGGCCCCCGCGGGCACCAGGGACGCCCGGTAGGCGGCCGCGTCCAGCAGCAGGGCCCGGTCGGGCACCGGGGTCCCCTCCCAGGTCAGGGAGGACCCGGATACCCCGTCCACCACACGGACCCGCGCCCCCGGGGAGGACACCAGGACCAGGGCGTCGGGCACCGGGGCCACACCACCGTCCAGGGCGGACAGGTCCTGGGCCGGGGCCTCCACCGGGTCGGGGTCACGCCACACGCCCTCCGGGGCCTCCAGGACCACGGTCAGGGCCACCGCGCTGCTGGCGGGGTAGGCCTCCGGCTCGACCCCGCCGGCCAGACGGACCAGGGCCTGACGCGGCGGCGCCCCGGCGGGGGAGTGCCGGAGCACCATCAGGCGGCCCGTGACCCGCATGCGGGCCGCCAGGGCCCGCAGGGCGGCGTCCAGGCCGGCACGGGTAGGGGCGTCCACCAGCAGGCCCAGGGTGACCTTCACGGGCCCGGTGGTGGCGGGCGCCACCGGCAGGACCCCGGTGCGGTGGGGGACCTCCACACTCGTGAGCCGGGGAGCCCCCCAGGACGGCAGGGTGGTCGCGGAGGTCAGCAGCCACCGCCCCTGCGGGTCGTCCAGGTCGGCTCCGTCGAGCTGGTACTCGCTCATGGCCCCCTCCTGTCACAGTGACGCGGCCAGGCGGATGCCCTCGGCGACGTCGTCGCGGACGGACGAGTCCCGCTGGGCGACCGGGTAGTGGTTCACGATGGTCACGGCGGGGGCCGCGTTCCGCTTGCCCCAGGCCTCGTCGGCGGCGGCGACCTGCCAGGGGGCCATCCTGCGCGTGGGCGCGGTGACGCTGACCGGGACGTCCCTGAGGGCGTCCAGGGGCGCACGGGCCGCGGCGGACAGCTCCTGGGCGGCGCGGGCCGCGTCGGGGGCGGCACGGTCGATGCCCTCGGCCACGGCCGACCCGATCGACAATCCCGAGTACAGGACCCAGCCGCGCCCGGAGAAGGGCCCGCGCTTGGCGGGAGAGAAGGGGAACCAGTCCCGGATCTCGTCGAGGACCCCGCTGACCGCGCTCTTGACGGAGTCGAAGGCCGACATGATGCCCTTCTTGAACCCGTTGATGAGGGACTTGCCGGAGTCCAGCAGGTAGGTGCCCAGGTTACCCAGGGCCGACAAAGCCTTGGAGGGCAGGGAGGCGACCAGGGAGACGACACCGGAGATGCCGCTGGAGACGGCGTTCTTCGCCGAGTCCCACGCCCTGGTGAACCAGGAGGAGATCCTGGAGGCCAGGTCGGAGATGTACCCGACGACCTTGGAGGTCATACCGGACACGAACCCGGCGACAGCCCCCGTCGCCTCGGAGACGACGGAGGAGATCCCGGTCCACACCTTCTCCACGGTCCCCCAGATCCCGTTGAACGCCCCCTGGAACAGGCCGACCACCATGTTGACCGCGCCGGTGACCGCGCCGGTCAGCAGGGCCGCGAAGGACATGACGACGCCGATGACGGCGTTGACCGGGGGGATGAGCAGGTCCAGGGCGACCTTGAGGGCGGTCATCAGGATGTTGGCGAGCAGGGACACGACGTGGATCACGGGGGTCAGGACCGCGATCAGGATGTTCAGGCCGGTACCGATCAGGGACGTGATCACGGGCAGGATCGGGGAGAGGGCGGCGAGGAACTGGACCAGGACGGTGGCCACCGTCATGATCAGGGAGGTGAGGGTGGGCAGCAGCGGGGCCAGCGCGTCCACGAGCACCTGCACCAGGGACAGGATCGGAGGCAGCAGGGGGACGAGGGCCGCGACGATCTGGACGATGATCTCCACGAGGGCCGTGAGGATGGGGGCCAGCCCCGTGATCACCGGCAGCAGCGCGGAGACGAGCGTGGTGGCGATCTGCATGATCGGGGGCAGCAGCTCGACGATGATGGGCACGATCTGCAGGAGGACGCCGGCCATGGAGCTGATCAGGGACGTGATCACGGGCAGGATCTCCGCCAGGGCCCCGGACAGGGCCTGGACAACTTGCCCCAGGAGGTCGGCCAGGACGGGCAGGACGGAGGCCAGGGCCCCGCCGATCACGGACGCGACCTGCCCCAGGGTGTCCACCAGCTGGGGGAGGATCGGCATGATCGCCTTCAGGATCAGGTGCATGGGGGAGAACGCGCTGGCCAGGGACAGGGCCTGGGGCGCGAGCTGGGCGATCACGGGCAGGACGGAGGACAGTGCGGGGCCCACTGCCTGGCCGATAGACGCCAGGGCGGGGCCCACGGCCTGGCCGATAGCGGACAGCGCAGGCCCCACGGACGCGCCGATGGAGGACAACGCCGGGCCCACGGCCTGGCCGATGGAGGACAGTGCCGGCCCCACGGCGTCCCGGATCCCGGTGACGGCGGTGGATGCCCTCTCCCGGATCGTGAACAGGGCGTTCACGAACGGGGAGTCCTCCTGCAGGCCGAACGTCTGGTCCGCCCCCAGGAACTCACCCTGGGTCAGTACCGACATGACACCCTTGATCCCGGTGACGCCGGCGCTGAAGCGGCTGCCGACACCGGACCAGAAGGCCTCGATCCTCGGCATGGCCCCCTGGAGGGCGTTGTCCATGCCGCCCAGGGCGTCGGCTGCCGCGGCCTTGACCATAGTGAAGGCGGGCGCGATGGCCCCACCGAGGGTGGCCTTGAAGTTGGTCAGGGTGGCGTCGAAGCGCTTGGCGACGTTCGCGGTGGAGTCCGAGGTGCGAGCAAAGTCGCCCATGGCGTCGGTGGACTGGGCGAGGATCTCGGCCTGGGCGGCGAGGGTCCTCTGCTGGGGGGTCAGGGCCTCCTTCGTGGTGGTTACCAGGCCCATGGCCAGGGCCCGGTTCCTCAGGGTGGCGTCGTCCAGGAGGATGCCGTAGCGGCGGATGGGCTCGGCCTCGCCGCGCATGGCGGCGCCGATGGCCTCGACGGCCTCCTCGGGGGAGCCGCCCTTGAAGGAGGACAGGTCCCCGGCCAGGGAGGTCATCTGGGTGGAGAAGTCCGCCAGGGCGTCCCCGGTCAGGCCTGCGGCCTTGCCGAAGGTGCCGAACGTGTTGGCGGCGTCGATGACCTGGGCCCTGGTCATGCCCATGGAGGATGCCGCGGTGGACGCCTGGGCGGTGATCTTGTCCATGGAGTCGCCGAAGACGACCTCGGCGGCCCCGGTCGCGTCCTCCAGGTCGGAGAAGGAGCTGACCATCTCGACCACGGAGCCCTTGACGGCGGACACGGCGCCGGTGACCGCGGAGGCAGTCAGGGACGCCAGGCCCCCGGCGATGCCCCCGACCAGGCCGGCGGAGAACAGGCTCCCACCGGTCCTACCCGCCGCGTCCATCTTGCCGGCGACGGCGTTGACGGCGGGACCGACCTTGGAGGTCTCGGGGATGATGTTGACGTAGGCGTTGGCGAGCTCGACGGCCACGGCAGGACCACCCCCGCTCACCAGGTGTCAGGCCGGCAGCCCCCTGCGGCGGCGGTCAGCGAAGTCCCGGGCCTCGGCCAGGGACATGGCCCGGTGGCCCGTGCGCAGGGGGCGTGCGCCGGGGCGGCGGACGGGCTCGGGGTAGTCACTGCGCCGGCCGCGGGACAGGCGCCAGGAGATGACGTTCAAGACGTCCAGGGCCGTGGCCAGGAGGTGGGCGTGCAGGTCCCACAGCTCGTCCCCAGGCTCCTCCTGCTCCTGGGCCGTGACCTCACGACCCAGGGCGGAGGAGGGCGGCAGACGGCGGACGATGACGAGCAGGTCGATCCACGGCAGGGCGGGCGTACCCAGGTCCCGCAGGGACCGCCCCATCGTCATCAGGTCGAACGCGAGAGCCTCCCCGTGCTCCCTCAGGAGGCAGAGGAGGCCCTCGATTCCCCCTGGCTGATCCCTGCGGCCCGCTGCCAGGCGGTGTAGAGGTCGGTGACGGCCCGTATGGGCAGGGCCCACAGGGCATCCGCGAGCGCGGTGTCGTCACCGGACAGGGTGGTGACCAGGGGGGTGAGGTCGTCACGGCGGCCGGCGGAGGCGATCCTGGAGATCTCGGCGGCGGAGACCAGGTTGAAGGAGCGCACCTGGTGGGTGGTGCCGTCGGGGAGGGTGAACTCGAAGGGTGTCACCCCGGCGGCGTTGGCGTAGTCGGGGACCTGGTAGGCCATGGGCTGTCTCCTTCTCGTCCTGGTCAGGCGGGCTTCCTGTCGCCCATGTCGATGAACTTGTAGGCCTTGACGCCGTGCTCGTCGGGGAGGGCCTCGATCTCGACCTCGTAGCTGATGACGCCCTCGTCCACGTACTGGACGTCGCCGACGGAGGAGACCTGGCCCTTGGGGAGGAAGACGCGGACGGTCGTGGCGGCCTCGGCCATCTCGAAGTCCCAGGCGGCGGGGGGCAGGACGGTGGAGTTGACCTTGACCTTGTGCAGGGTGCCGGTGGTCTTGGTGGCGGTGGCGGTCTCGACGTTCGCGTCGCCGTAGACGGCCTTGAGGACCTCGGGGTTGCCCTCCTCGATGAGGACGACCTTGTAGGTCACGGAGTGCTCGGTCTGGACGATCTTGACGGTGTCCCCGCCCCAGGCCTTGATCTTGTCGGTGGAGCGGTCCGTGGTCTCGGTCAGGCCGTCCTCTCCGGCGTAGCCCAGGCACAGGAGCTTGGTGTCCAGTGGGGAGGTGGCGTCGGTCGGGGCGGCGACGTCCAGGGGGCCGCGGAAGACGGCGCCGGTGGCCTTGGCCTTGCCGGAGATGACGTTCTGCGTGGAGGGTGCTGCCATGTCAGGTCCTTTCTGGGCGGACGACCACCTCGGCGGTGGTCTGGAAGCGGGGGGTGCTGGTGTCGGGGTCCGGGAATGGGTAGGGGCGGGTGGCGGTCACGGTGGTGACCGTCCGGCCGTGGGCCGGGTCGGTGGGCCAGTCCCGCAGGAGGCTGGTGACCAGGCGGGCGAGGTCGCCGGCCTGGACCTCGCCCGCCTGGTCCCAGCACTGGACGGCCAGGAGGGCCCTCTCGTGGGCGACGTCGCGTAGCTGGCCCCCGGTGGCCTGGATCCTGACCAGGCGTGGTGGACGAGGGTTGGGGACCTGGGAGGCGACCGTGACGGGGCCGGGGTGGGGGCTGGTGGCCGTGAGCGCGGCGGGGAGGCGTGCGGTCAGGTAGTCGGTGGTCAGGGCGGTGACGTCGGGGAAGAGGGTCATCGGGGGCCTCCGACGGAGGTGACGGCGGACAGGAGGGTGTTGTTGCGGGCGTTGTCGAGACGGCCCTTGTAGTTGGCCGGGTGGACGGCGGCGCCGCCGCGGTAGGTCAGGGAGTCGGGGACGGACTCGTAGACGGCGCCCCGGACGGTGGCGGCGGACTGTGCGGCGGTGGCCGCGCGGGCGGCGAGGTCCTCGCACAGGGCCTGGGCCGCGGGGTCGTGGCGGAGGCGGCGGTAGCCGGTGATGTCGTGGACGACCTTGCCCACGGGTCAGCCCTCCACGCGCCTGAGGGCGGCGGCGACGCCGCCGGGTGAGCGGGTGAAGGGGTTACGGTCCCAGACCTGGGGCGGGCCGTCCACGTCCCACAGGACGCCGTCGGAGGTGGTGACGTGGTCCTGGGCGCCGATGACGGTGCCCGGGGGGGCGTACAGGGTCGCGGTGGTGATGACGGCGTCCCGGCCCGCCTCGACGGGCTCGGACCCCGTCTGGGGGGCGAGCACGCAGCCGGGGACGGGTACGCCGGCATCCCAGGCCGGGACGGGGTTGCCGTGCCGGTCCGGGGGGCCGGGGGCGTACCTGTGGACGGTGACGGTCACCGTGTGGTGGTGGCGGACGTGCCAGGGGCGCATCAGTCCTCCTGGGGCAGACCCAGGACCTGGCGGCCGTACAGGACGGGGCCGGGGTCCCTGGGGCGTGGGGTGGGGTCGATGGTGAAGGCCTGCTGCGTGCGCGCGGGGTCGGGGCGCAGCAGGGCCCTGTCGTCGTCGGACAGGTAGAGGCCGGAGAGGGTCTCGGCGGCGTAGGTGACGCCCCCGGAGAAGGGGCCGGTGGTGTCCTGGACGGAGCGGACCATGTCGGGGTTGGTCAGGACCCGCATGACCATGCGCACGCACACCAGGCGGGCCCGCCGCCCGACCTGGGGGGCCCGGGCGGCCCGGGCGCGCAGGTCGGGGAACTCGGCGTCGATCAGCTCGCTCGCGTCGTCCAGGTAGGCGCTGACGACCTCGTCCTGGGGGGCCATCGTGGAGGCGATCCACCGGGAGGTGACGTCGTGGACGGTCGCCCACGGGGCAGGGTCTGCCACGGGTCCCTCACCTCCTGCCTCGGGTGCCGTCGGTGCCGGGGGCGCGGGCACGGGTGCCGCGCC
>ERZ773035.1856-NODE-1856-length-14482-cov-14.591668_pt1 | contig 14482 bp, 9 predicted proteins | sample MGYA00511487_ERZ773035 | MGnify/ENA primary metagenome ERZ773035 (study PRJEB29015, sample SAMEA2737985) | human oral metagenome | biome: human oral; feature: human-associated habitat; material: dental | place: China | collected 2024 ...
CCCTCGGCAGCGGCAGCGGCGATGGCCGCCCGGCGTCCCGCCATGAGGGAGACGCCCAGCAGCGCGGTCGGGATGAGGGCGGGCCACCAGGGCACCGGGGTCGCCAGGCCCACGATCCACAGGCTCGCGGAGACCGCCACCAGGACCGCGAAGACGGCGGCGCGGCGACCGGCGGCCGCGCGACGGGCCTCGCGGGCCTCGTTGCGGGCGCGCCTGGCCTGTGCCAGCTCACGTTCGGTCCTCACGGAGCGGACGTTCCTCACGGTGGGTCTGTTCATGGCTCTGACCTCCGGTGGGCGGCGAAAGATCGTGGCATGACCGCTGCGAGTACGGGCCTCGTCAGCGGCGGAGGGCTCGTCGCTGGTCTCCAGGACCCGCAGCTCCGCGGAGTAGCGGTCCTCGGAATTGGACTGCCCCATCACCTCACGGCGTCCGACCAGGTACGGCAGGAGGTACACGGCAAGGATGACAACGAGTGCGACCAGCGCCCAGATCTCCATCCCCACACCTCAACGGTATTCGCCCGACAGGCGGCGGGGACGTAGGCGACCTGGCGTGTTGAACAGCTCGCGGCCCCACCCGACCAGGATCTTGGACACGTCGCGGACCACAGATTCCTCAGCAGTCACACGGTTCCTGGGGTCCTCGGCAGTCACAGGAGCCCCACCTCGTACTCCCTCTGCCCGACCTGGGCGGACCGCAGAAAACAGGTCCAAGGTCCTACAAGAGCGTCGCGGCGCCACGCACCCCACACCACGCACCTCACGACTCCAGGAGGAGGCAGTGCAGGGAGCTCCCGGCCGCGACCAGCCCCGTGTCCTCGGGCACCACGGCGATCGCGTTCGCCCAGGCCAGGCCCAGCAGACTGGTGCGCCCCGGCTCGCTGGTCGGCTCGGCCCGGTAGCCCTGGGCGGGTGAGCCCGTCAGGTGGACCGGGACGAACTCGCGCCTGCCCACCGGGGAGTCCCAGCCGTGGGTGACCGTGGCCGGCAGGCTCAGGCGGTGGAGCGTGGACCAGCCCCCGATCTGCCGCAGGACAGGACGCACAAAGGTCTCGAAGGCGATCTGGGCGCTCACCGGGTCGCCCGGCAGGCAGAAGATCGGGGTGTCACGCACCGTGCCCAGGCCGAATTGGTGGCCGGGGCTCATGGCGACGGCGTCGAACCGCACCGAGCCCAGCGGGGCCAGGACGTCCTTGACCGTGTCCCCCTGCCCCAGGGACATCCCCCCGGTGGTGATCAGGACGTCAGCGCGCACGAGCTGGTCCTCAATGGTCTCCGTCAGGGGACGCACCTCGTCGGGAACCGCCGCCACCCGGAAGGCCTGCCCCCCGGCCTCGGTCACCGCCGACGCCAGGGCGTGGCCGTTGGCGTCGTAGACCTCGCCGAGCCCGCACCGGTTACCCGGCTCCACCAGCTCGTCGCCAATGGAGACAATCACCACACGGGGTGCGGGGTGGACCTTGACCCGGTGGCGGCCCAGGCCGGCCAGCAGCCCGACCTGCCGGGCGGAGACGCGGCTCCCCTCGGTGAGGACCTTGACCCCGGCCTCGACCTCCTCGGCCCGACGGCGCACGTTCTGCCCGGCCACCACGGCGCGGCGCACCACCACCTGCGAGGTGCCCCGGTCGGTGTCCCTCCAGGACACGACGGCGTCGGCCCCCCGGGGCATGGGCGCACCGGAGTCGATCAGGACGCAGGCACCACGCACCAGCCGCATGGCGCGGGCGTCCCCCGCACGCACGGCGTCCATGACGTCCAGGCGGACGGAACCGCCTGAGCCGGCCCCGGCCACCTCGGCGGCGGTGACGGCGTAGCCGTCGCACCCCGCGAGGTCCGCCACCGGCAGGTCCATGTCGGCCACCACGTCCTCAGCCAGGACGCAGCCGACGGCGTCAGGAAGGACCACGTCCAGCGGTGCGGCGGCGTGGGCGATCTCAAGGCAGGCGGCCAGGTGCTTGGCGACGGTTATCATCAGGTGTCCTCACGTTCCGGCGTGTGTCCGGTTACCAGCGTGAGCCTACCGTCCCCACCGGCCCGGAAGGTCTCGCAGCGGTCTCAGCCCGGGGGCGCTACCGCGTCAGGACGCCCACGACCAGGGGGCTTCGCCGCAAGCGCAGAACTCCTGTGCCTGCCAGCGCCCCGCCTTAGGCCTGGGAGGATTGCCCCTATGAGCACCCCTGCCCCTGTCCTTCCCGACGTCGCCTTCCTGGAGGTCAGCGACGCGAAGGACGCGCTCCGGGTCACCCTGCGTGAGCAGCGGCGTCACCATCACCGCCACCCCGTCGGCCACCACGACCCCACCTGCGAGGCCCTGACCGAGCACGCCCTCCAGGCGGTCGCGGGCATGGGGGCGGTGGCCGCCTACGTGTCGGTGGGCTACGAGCCCTGCACCCGCCTGCTCCTGGAGGAGCTGCGATCGCAGGGGGTGCGTGTGCTCCTGCCGGTCCTGGGACCGCGCCTGTCGCGCTCGTGGAGGTACTTCGCCGGCAGTGACGACCTGGCCGAGCGCGCTCCGGGGCGTCCGCCGGAGCCGAGCGGGCAGCCGCTGCCGCCCGAGGAGATCGGGCAGGTCGAGGCCGTGCTCGTCCCGGCGCTGGCGGTGGACCGGGCGGGTCGGCGCCTGGGGCAGGGCGGTGGGTGGTACGACCGCGTGCTGCCGCTGCGCCGCCCCCAGGCACCGGTGTTCGCCCTGGTCTACGGCGACGAGCTCGTCACCAGGCCCCTGCCGGCAGAGCCCCACGACGTGCCCGTGGACGCCGTCATCACCCCCACCGAGTGGTTCCTCCTTCAGGGATCCGCCTTCTCCGGTCGGTAGCCGCCGAGGACGGGTAATACGGCTGCCGCCAGCAGGAGGTTCCCGGGCGCCTGAGGTACTTACCGTGAGGACCCGCCCCGCGCGCCCCGGGATAAGGAGGTTCCCGGGCGCCTGAGGTACTTTCCGCGGAATCACGCGGCGTCATCCGGTGGCCCGGGCCTGTGGAAAACTCTTTGTCCACAGGGCCCGGCACCCCCGCTGGCCCGAGGGGGCCGCCTTAGCCCACGCTGGGGACATGTTCCTGCGACGACGCTCATCCCGCCCACGGCCCCCTTCCCGGGGCCGGCCCGACGCCCCGCAGTCCGCCTCCCGACGTCACCAGCTCCCTGACGTCCCGCAACCGGGTACCCGACGCCGTCGGCCCCGGCCCTCCACCGTGCTCTGGCGCTGGAGGCACCTGGTGGTCGCCACCTGCGTGGCCGGGGCCGTCCTGGTGACCCTGTCCGTGCTGCGCCCGCAGCCGGTGCAGGGGCGTACCGTCTGGGTCCTGGAGCACGACGTCATGGCCGGGACACTCATTACCGAGCAGGATCTGGAGGAGCGTTCGCTACCGGAGGAGGCGCTGCCCTCCGGGGAGCTGGCCGGGCCGGAGGTCGCGGGGTCGCGGGCGGCCGTGGCCCTCCCGGCAGGCACGATCCTGACGCCATCGCTGGTGAGCGGTCAGCTCGCGGCAGGGCTGGCCCCCAGTGAGCGGGTGGTCCAGATTCCGGTGGATATCGGCGCGGCCCTGGCCCAGCCCGGGAGCCGGGTAGACGTCATTGGGGAGAGCGCAACACGCTCCTCCCGGCAGGCCGACGAGGATGACACGCAGTCGTCGGCAGTACTCTGCGCAGGCGCCAGGGTGCTCCGGGTCGAGGTCCCGGAGGAGCCGGGTCTGTGGTCAGGTAACAAGAATGTTACATATGTAACACTTGCTGTTTCCGGGAATAGCGCTAGCGTGGTCGTTAGCGCGGCTACACATGGAGCGCTCGGCATCGTGCTGAGCCCGTGACGCCGTCAGGCAGTGCAATGCCTCACGTACTGCTGTCTTCACACGTCAATGGTGTCCCGGAGCACGTACGTGCCCGGCAGCGCCCCGTCGAAAGGTACCTCCCTCCATGCTCAAGGGCTTCAAGGAGTTCATCTCCCAGGGCAACGTGATCGAGCTCGCCGTCGCCGTTATTATCGGTAACGCCTTCAAGCCGATCGTCGACAGCGTCACCAAGTTCATCCTGAACATTATCGGCGCCCTCGTGGGCTCCCCGAACTTTGACTCCGTGGCACAGTTCCAGATCGGGGAGAAGTCGGACTACATCCAGCCCGGTACCATCCTCACCGCCGTTATCAACTTCCTGATTGTGGCGGCCGCCGTGTACTTCTTCGTGGTGGTGCCCATGAACAAGCTCGCCGCCGCTCGCAAGAAGGAGGAGGAGGCCGCTCCCGCCAAGCCCACCGAGGCCGAGCTCCTCACCGAGATCCGCGACCTGCTCGCCACCCGGCGGGGCTGAGAGCGCCAAGAGCCGCTCGCAGCAGCACCGCCCTACGCGAGGGTTTGGCACGACCTCGCTGCCAATCCGGTCAACGGCGTCGGTACCGTTCCTACGCGAGAACACAAGGGTTTGGCGCGGCCTCGCCGCCAGCCCGGTCAACGGCATCAGTACTGGCATGCGCACGAGGGGTCGGCTCAGTAGAGCCGACCCCTCGTCATATAGCGGGGCAGCGGGGTCACGAGCACCCGCCCACCCCTAGGCCAACCACACCCCTCCCTTTCGTGAGAACGGTACTTATTCGTCGCGAGAACGGTACTTGTTGCTCGCGAGAACGGTACTTGTTCGTCGTGAGAACGGGTGGGTCCGGGAGGCCCGTCGCGTCCTCTGATAGGGGCACGTGTCTTCTGGCGTAAACCTAGGCAGGTTACGCAATACTCTGGATGTCCTACCAGCCGTCCGCCGCTCTGTGCTCCTGTGCGTTTCGCAATCTGAGGATCAGGGCGGAGGGCACCCTTGGTCACGCCGGAGCCTGAGCCCCTGACCTGCGTGGACATTGAGCGCATAAAGATGGGGGCGGGGTGGGGTCGGCTCTGATCCTCAGATTGCGACAGAACAGTCGCCCCACACTACGCAGGCCGCGCATAGATCCCTGCTCTCGGCACGAACCAGCCCAGGAATGGTGCGGTTAAGCGGCCTGCAAGGCAGGAGCCGAGCCGCCCGTCCTCCCCGGCCGATGACGTCGGTCGAGCAGCGCGCCCAAGGCAGGAGCGGAGCCGAGGTGGGAGCGGAGCCGAGGTGGGAGGAGAAGGGGCCGAGGTGGAGTGAGGCAGGAGCGGGGGCGTGGCCGTCGTGACCTGTTTTTGGCTCCGTCCCCCGGGTTACTGCCAGTGGGGTGGGACCTCGGCCAGGAGCCGGGCGTCATTAGCGTCCCCCGTCGTGCCGGTACGGCCCAGGGGACCGCTCCGCCCGCACGCATCCGTCAGGGCGTCCACACTCCGGCGGCGCTCCTCCTCAGCCTGCTGGGCCGGCAGCTCACCGCGTGCGATCCGCGCCAGGTCGGCAGCGCAGAGCGCCACCACGCGACGCCGCGCACGCCCACCGGCAGTACCACCAGTACCACTGGCACCGCCTGCGGGCACCGGGCCCGGTGCCAGGCCACCGGCCACACCAGGCTGGTCTGCCCCTGCCACGCCAGCCACCTCACCCGTCCAGCCAGGGGCGGACTCGGAGTCGGCGGACCGGGCAGCAACGGGCCCTCCCACCTCAGGAGCAGCCGCCCCGGTCCAGCGGCCGAGCCCACCTGGCCCCACCCCAGGGGCAGGACTCGGTCCTGTCGTGGGTGCACCGACCACCAACCCCGGGACCCCCGCCCCAGGGGAAGGGCGGGCGCACCCCCGGTCACCACCTGCCGCGTCCGCCTTACCCCCCGGCTCAGCGGCCACGCCGCACCACACCTTTCAGGATGTTGTCGACTGCGGAGCCGCGGCGTTGCAGCCCCAGGGTGACCCGCAGCTCCTCGACCTCCTCAAAGTCCTCGCGCTGGACGCCGTCGGAACGGATCCAGGCCATGAGCTCGTCGAGCGCGTCGTCGGAGTAGTGCCGCAAGGGGAGCCCCTGGGCGAAGCGCGGCCGCGGTCCGCGCTCACGCACGGTCTCCAGGTCCGACGCCGCTGACGCCGCCGAGACCGCGGACACGGCTGAGGCCCCCGAGACGGCCGAGGTCGCGGACACCCCCGAGACGGCCGAGACCGCCGACCTGCCAAAGATCGTTGACGTCGCGGACGCACCCGACATCCCTGTCCCACGCCACTGGATCCCCGCGGCCTCGGCACTCGACGCGCTACCAGCAGCGCTGCCTGCAGGCTCACCTCCACCACGCACGCCTTCCGCACCCCGGCCCCTCAGGTCTGACGCGCTACCAGGGCCTGGTGCGCTGCCCGCACCCCAGCCCCCCGGACTCGACGCGCTACCAGCACCCAGGGAGCTCCCCGCGATAAGGACCCCCTCGGTACCGTGCAGGGAGCCGTCAGGCTCGGTCACCGACTGCCCCTGGGGCACCCCCTCCAGGACCTCGGGCACGTCCTCCACGCGCACAGGTACGACCTGCTGGGCCCGTCCCTCCCGGACGGCCTGCCGCTGGGTGAGGATGTCCAGCACAATGCTCTCCACCGCCTGGGCCTCACGCTCAGGATCCACGAACACCCCCGCGGAGTAGGCCATGTAGACGTGCCAGCCACGCCTCTCCAGGCGCTCCACCCAGTGGCGGTCACGACGGCGCAGGCTCGGCTCGGCCACGTAGGCGGCGTCGTCAGTGAGGACCGCCACCAGCAGCTCGCCGGGGCAGTCGGGGTGCCCGATCGCCAGGGGGATGCGCACCCCCCCGCGCACCCCGTAGCGCGGCACCACCGTCAGGCCCTTGCGCCACAGGTGCTCGGCCAGGTCCACCAGGAGGCGGTCGGGGGCCGTGGACTCGGCCACGCTCTGGGCCGGCTCCCCGCCCGCACGCGCCAGGACCTGGCGCAGCAGGCGCGGCCCGGCCGCCTGGAGGCGGTTGGGGTCAATGTCCTCGGCGGCCAGGCAGGAGACCACCTGGGTGGTGCCCCGGGAGACGGCCAGGGCCTCCACCAGTCCCACCATGCCCCCGTGCGTGGAGACCGCGCCGAAGGAGTGGATGGTGCGCCCGTGGGGCGTCTTGGCGTAGCCCACCGAGAGGATGACGTTGTCCCGGCGCAGGGAGCGCACCTGGGTCAGGTCCACCACCGCGAAGGGCTCACCGACGTCCTCGGCGAAGAACGCCTCCAGGGAGGGCGATCCGGTGGTGGCCGCGTTAATGGCCCGCTGGACCTCCTCAGCGTGCCGGGCGTTGAGGGCGATGACCGCCAGGCTGCGCTCAGGTGTGGTCAGGGCGTGCTCAATGACCAGGTCCACCACCCGCTCCACCTCGGCGGGGACGGACTCCACGGCGGCCTGGCCCGGGGCGGGCATGCCGCGTCCCTCGACCAGGTCCAGGCTGAGCTGCCAGGCACCCGGCGGGGCGGGGACGGCGTCAATGACGTTGTCGTAGCCGTTGGCGGCCAGGAAGACGGCGATCTCCGCGTCCAGCGCGTGACGTCCCAGAGGCAGGGTCACCCGTGGCAGGAGGGAGCCGAGCTCGGCGGCCAGGCCGAAGGTGTCCCGGCGCGGGTCGCCGACCACCAGCACCTGCTCGGCGCGGACGAAGGCTGGCAGGACCTGGGCCACGGGCATCTGCGCGGAGGCGTCCAGGACCGCCAGGTCCACCACGGCGTCGGGGGTGAAGACCTGCGGCACGAGGGTGGGCGGCACGATCCACACCGGGGTGGCGGTCAGGGCCAGGGGGAAGACCCGCAGGATGTCACGCAGGGGCAGCTTGTCCTCCCGGCACAGGGCCAGGTAGAGGGCGCGGGCGGTGTCCTTGTCGGCGTCGACGCTGGCACGCACCCGGGAGGCGTAGGCGGCCAGGACCGGCCCAGCCAGTGAGGCGGACTGGGCGGTGTCGAGCCGACGCAGGGAGGCGGCCAGGGCGGTCAGCGCGTCGGCGTCCAGGCCTCCCATGTCCGGGTCCTGGCGCAGGGCGTAGGACAGGATGGAGATCCACCAGCAGTAGGTGAGCTCGTCCTCGATACGGCTGTCGGGCACCTCCCGGGCGGCCAGGTCCTTGACCAGGGGACCCAGCCCCAGCTCGGTGAGCTCGTCCAGGACCTGGTTGGCCTCGGGCATCCTCTCGGCGCTGGCGGCGTCGTCCAGGAGGGTGCGTACACGCTCGGTCAGCTGGTCCAGGGGCATGTCGACCAGGACCGGGGCGTCCTCGGCGCGCCCCAGGACGGGCTGGAGGGCGGCCACGACCTCGTTGGTCTCCACGGCGGTGCGCTGCATGTCGTCCAGGCCCCGGGGCAGGCGCGGCCAGCCGTTGTCGGGGTCGTAGCGGCGCCAGGTCTCCCGCCGCCGCTGCACCTTGACCAGCTCACCGTGCAGGTCGCTGACGTTGCGGCCCGGGCGTACCAGGTCCTTGGCCTGCTTGATGAAGCGGCGCCGGGTGGAGCGCTTCATCTCGATGGAGCGCTCCTCACGCCACCGGCGGGTGGCGGTGGCGATGACCAGGTCCGCGGCCGAGCGCTCGAAGACCTCGGGCAGGAAGACGTCCAGGGACTCGCGCACGCCGTCGAGCACCTCCATCTGCTCGTCCCACTGGCTCAGGGTGGCGGCGGGCTTCAGGCCGGTGAAGTCGCTGACGGACCGCACCTGCTCGGTGAGGGTGGGCAGGAGCTCCTCGGCCAGGCGGGCCAAGCGGGCCAGGGTGTCGGTGACCTCGTCAATGTCCGTGACGTCCAGGCTCCGCCAGGCCGAGGCGGAGAGCCGGGGACTGAGGATCCCCAGGGTGTGGGCACGGTGCAGCAGCCAGATGGCCCGGTCCAGGTCCTCGGCGCCTATGCGGCCCATGTGCTCGGGGGCGATCCGGGCGGTGGTGCGGGCCCGGGCGCGGCCGCTGGTGAGCTCGGCGAGCTCCTGGAGGGCGTCGTAGGCGGACACGCCCCACGGGTCGCGCTCACGGTGGAGGGCCTCGATGTAGCGGCCCAGGCGTCTGCGCACGGCCACCAGGCGCTGGCGCTGGAGGCTAATGGACTCGGTGTCCAGGTCGGGGACCTGCACCCCCAGGGCGGTGCGGACCGTCTCGGCGGCGTGACGGCGCCAGTCGGGGTCCTCGGTGAGGTCGGCGACCATGCTCCCCAGCCCGGCCTCGCGCAGGACCTGGGCCACGGCGTGCCCGTCGGCGTTGGAGGCGGGCACGTGCAGCACGGTGCGCCCGGAGGCGGCGGCGTCGGCCAGGATGGCGGCCAGGGTGTCGGCGACGTCGGAGCCGGGGGGCGCGTCGAGCAGGAGGGAGGCGCCCGAGCTGACGGCCTCGACGGCGTCGAGCTGGGCGGGGTCGAGGTCGCCGATACCCCGCTCGGCGCTGGGGGCGCGGTCGGTGCGCACCGGCTCGGGCAGCGTCACGTCCAGGGCGGCACGGGCCTGCTCGTCACCGGCCAGGGCGGCCACCAGGGCGGAGGCGCGGGCGCGCTCCTCCACGGCGTCGAAGTCCTCTACCAGGGCCTGCCCGGGGTGGACGAAGGCCCCCATGACCAGGCGCTCGTGGACGTCGAAGGCAGGCAGGTACTCACGTCCCAGCGCACCGATACGGGCCAGGGCCGAGCGGGGGGTGAAGCCCTCCCGGGACAGGGAGGCCCGGGCGATGGCCTCCACGTTCTCCGCGGCGCCGTAGCGGCGCAGGGCGCGCACGAGGACGGGGTTGACCTCGATGGTGGGCTCCAGGGTGATGGCGGCCTCCGCGTTGGGGCCGGTCAGGCGCACGGGCCGCAGCAGGACGGGGGCGTTGACGGTCCTGGTGGAGCGTACGGGGGTGGTGCGTTCCAGAGGGGTCAGTCCGGGCTGCTTGTCCTCGGGGTCCTGGTCATCGTTCTCGGCGTCGTCCTCGTCCTTGGGACGGGTGACGGTCTCGTTCCAGGTGGCCACGCCAATGGCCAGGTAGACGGGGGCGACGCCGAACTGCCGGGCCAGGCTCTCGGTGCGGGAGGCGACCTCGCGCAGGCACTGGCGGGCCACGCTCAGGGCGGAGTGCTCACGGATGAGGTTGGTCAGGTGGGTGGGTCGGCCGGCGTAGAGCTGGGCCAGGCCGGAGGGGTGGGCCGCGGTGAGGTCCACGACGCCGTCGATGACGGTAATGTCGTCCAGGCTGGCGACGCCCCCCAGGTCCACCAGCTCGCTGCGCCACGAGGTCAGGGCCGCGTCCACGCGGGCCAGGCGCACGGGATCCCCCAGGGGGGGCATGACGGGCGGCGGAGGGGCCGGGACGCCGTGGGCCGGCGTGACCTCGGCGGGGGACGGCTCACGCGGCTCGACGGGGACGTTTGGGCTCTCCGGGTCGGCGGCCCAGGAGACGGCTGGCTCGTGGACGGGTGCGCGATCCGCCGAGCGGCGCCGAAAGCGGCCGAAGAAGGAGAGCAAGGGCGTCATGCCACATAACGTACCGGCCGCCCTCGCCCAAACCGGACAGGCGCGGCCGGTTTCCGCCCCGGGGAGACACGACGGCGGGGGCACTGAGGAGCACGCCAAGCTCGCCCGGGCGCCGTTCGGGGCTCCGCCTAGTGGGGGCTAGTGGGGGTGGGGGCAGTGGCCCAGGTGCCGCTGGCCCGCGCCCGGCACCTTGGGAACGTATCGACCGCCAGGCGCAGACCGCCAGGCACCGCTGGCCCGCGCCCGGCACACCATGGCACCCGGTGGGGACAGGGGCGGTACGGAGGACGACCGGTCCACCTGGCCGCCGCCCCGTGGCACCCGGTGGGGACAGGGGCGGTACAGACGTAGGCTAGTAGGCCGTTAGTCCTTGGTCAATACGGGTTATGGCTCTGGGACGGGGCGAAGGCGTCCAGATACTGGGACGGGGGCTGTTGCCTGTACGTGATCCGGACTAGGGTAGTGGCAGTTCTCACAATGAAGATCCTAAGGACAGGCGTGTGCGTGGAGGTGTGCGGTGTCCCTGGAGGTCGTGCTCGGCGAGCTGACGAGGGCGCGGTCCCTGGCGTTCGAGGCCGCCGACTCCCTGGAAGGCGTGGCGTACGTGCCGAGCACCGGCAGTGAGGCCACGTTCGGCAGTCCGGTCCTGGCCAGTGCGGCGCAGGCCTTCTGCCTGGAGCTCGAGGACGTGGTGCGTGGGCACGCGGCCCGGGCCGAGCAGACCGCCGAGGCGCTGGGGGCCGCGGCGGCCGACTACGCGCGGGCCGACCAGGAGGTAGAGACGCAGGTCGGCGCCCTGGCCGGGGGTCTGGGGACCGTGGCCCCCGGGATCGGCTGGGGCGCGGACTCGCCCTATCGTCAGCAGGGGCCCAGTTCCCAGACCTCGGAGGAGATATACCAGCGCCTGGCCAAACGCCTACGCGGTGACCAGCCAGCCGAGCCTGACGTGGAGGGGTTGCGATGAGCACGAGTGCGTGGGATCTGGCGGGAGGCCTGGTTCCTGAGATCCTGGGTAGTCCAGGCGGGGTGCTGGAGGTGGCCGACTCCTGGCGGCAGGCCGGGGGGCGTGTGGGTGGTGCGGCAGGCCTGGTGGGCCAGGCCGCGGCCGGTACGCCCTCCTGGCAGGGCGAGGCCGCCTCCGCCTTCCAGGAGAGCACCGGCGGTCTCGAGACCGACCTGGAATCCCTCCAGACCACCTACCAGGGGGGCGCCGGGGTGCTGGAGTCCTACGCCGGCGTCCTCCGGGCGGCCCAGGACGCCGCTGCCACCTTGCGCGCCCAGGCCTCCAGCCTCCTCCTGGACGCCCTGGGCGACCCCGTCAAGGCCCTGGCCGCCATGGCCGCCCTGACCACCATCGCCAAGGCGGCCGCCACCATCCAGACAGAGGTCACCCACGCCGCCAGCACCGCCGCCGCAGCACTCAGCACCAGTGGCATAAGTAGTGCGAGCCCTGTCGGCAACAGTTCAGCAGGAGGGTCTTTACATATAATCAAAAAACCGTTAACAAGTGAGGACATTGAGCGCATCAAGCGAGAACTCACAGGTAACGCAGGCTGGAGACATCCTGAGCAAGGCAAGATTGGTGACTGTTACCTCTTGGTCGTACTGGAGGCCTATGCCCGCACCGACGAGGGACTCAAGATACTGCGTGACAACGTCAGGTGGGACGAGAGCAAGAAGGCCTTCATTGTGACACTCTACAAGGACGGAGAGAAGAAGGAGATAGAAGTTCGGTATTATCCTGTTTCGGGAAACATTGGGCGACCCGGCCTTATAAGTATATACGAATACGCATACGCTCAGCTCGTAGGGGAATCAAATTTTCCCAACGGATACACGGGCAAGGCATTGGAAAGCATTTCAGGAAAGAGTGTCCGTTATATCACAACTAAAGGAGGAGGTTCGAGCTGGCCCTGGGAGGAAGACCACCACTACACCGATGACCAGTGGGAAGAAATAAAACAAGCGATTAAAGACGGTAAGCCGGTAGTCGGGAACACGTATGGTGGAGATTTCGGGGATCATGAGGATGCGGTAGTAGAGGCTACCACAGATACCAACGATGACGGCAAGGTCAACAACAAGGACAAAGTCGACACCAACCAGGACGGGGTGGTGGACGACAAAGACACTCAGCCAAAATACAAGATTGCAGGAGGAGTCAACGACAAAGGGGAGACCGAGGGGCATGCGTACACTATAGTGGCTATTGACGACAAGTATGTAACCCTCAGGAACCCTTGGGGAAGCAACGAAAAAACAGACAGCGACAAACAACTTCCTGGGGTCGACGAAGATATCTACGACGGACTTATTAGAATAAGTCGCGAAGACTACGAGAAGTACTTCAGTCGAACCTATATAGGAGAATTCTAGGAACCTCTCGCTTAAGGTTTCCGAGCTCACACAAGTTGCGCATAGGTGCCGCGCACGCTCTCCGGACGCACGTTTTAGTCACTGCCCTAAATACAGCGCTCACCCAGTGATTACAGTAGTATGATTCCAGGTTCGAGTTCGAGGTTGAAGATAGCTTTCACGTAGTCGTTCCAGGGGGTCTCCTCCCACGGGAAGGTGAATACTGGTCTTGGTCTTACTGCCGTAAGCGTGATCGTTCCGAGCCCCTCAAGGTAGACGCTCTCCCCCAGGCGCAGCTCCTTCTCCTCGTCGGCACCGCCGTCAGTACGCAGCCACTTAACACCCACCACCCACTCACGATTCTCAATGCGCGTCGCCCGGTACTTCAGGTAACCATAGTTAGTCCGCTCCGGAGGTATGCCCGGGCCCAGGTACAGCGTCTCACCCTCCTCAATACCCGGGGGCAGGGGAACCCATTCAGTGGAAGGACGCTGCCACCACGCATACAGCAGACGCCCACCCACCACCGAGCAGCCCAGGACCACGACCACCAGGAAACTCAGAACAATGCGGAACATGACACGACGCTGCTTAACCATGTCAACCACCAGGTCCTCTCTCAGACATGCAAAACACCGCCAACACCGACGAGCTTCAATATACTCTACCATACACTCTCGCATCCTGCTTGCTTTTCCCTTGCACTGTCCACACCATCTTGGCAGGCCGCTGGCGACACGCAGCTCAAACCTCCGCAACCCCCTACACTCCGACTTGGGCGGACACCTGTCAGAAATGGACCGGATGCCTGCTCGCTACCGGTAGAATCAAGGTAGGACCCGCCGCAGGAAGATGATATGAACAGGACTGGTATCCCACAGGACCCCGCACTGAGACAAGGAGGAGCAGAACCTGCGCCTGGTGGGCGTCGTGGGTTGTCGCGTCTGGTGGTGGTGCTTCTTGTCGTGGTGGGCCTGGTGGGTGCGGGGGCGGGTTACCTGTGGTGGGTACGCCCACCGGTACGAGAAGCCCCTCTGCCCCCGGGGATAGAGAAGGGTGAGGACCTGCTCCTCAGCCCCCCGATACCACCCGCGGGCACTTCCACCGGTACCCTCAGCTTCTTCTCCCTTGGCACCCAGCGGCACGAGTGGGTCGCCTTCGTCACCTGGGCCACCAAGGACCCCACCAGCAGCAGGAACATAGAGCTGCGCTTGGGCCAGCCCGTCCACGTCCAGGGACTGGGAACGCTCACCCTGACCTGGGTCGAGCCCGCCCCACCACCCTGGGACCTGTCCTCCGGCTCAGGCCCATGCCTAGGAGTAAACCTCAACCCCGACCCAGGCGTCACCATGTGCATGTACGCCAACGACTGCAACGAGTCGACTCAGCAGCCTACCGCCACCCCCACACCTTAACTCAGGCAGGCGTTATCCTGTGCTGTCACAACTATCAGGATGCGCTACCAGGCTCCGAGAGAGTTAGGCCCCCGCAAGCGCTCAAGGACAGGACCATCCCCAGGAAGACGACATGAACAGGACTGGTACCCCACACGACCCCGCACTGAGACGAGGAGCAGAACCTGCGCCTGGTGGGCGTCGTGGGTTGTCGCGTCTGGTGGTGGCGCTCCTTGTCGTGGTGGGCCTGGTGGGTGCGGGGGCGGGTTACCTGTGGTGGGTGCGCCCGCCGGTGCGCCGCGCCCCCCTGCCCCCAGGGATAGAGAAGGGTGAGGACCTGCTCCTCAGCCCCCCGATACCGCCTGTAAACACGTCGGCTGGTATCCTCAGGTTCTCCTCCCTTGGCACCCAGCG
>ERZ773035.1861-NODE-1861-length-14454-cov-7.969026_pt1 | contig 14454 bp, 10 predicted proteins | sample MGYA00511487_ERZ773035 | MGnify/ENA primary metagenome ERZ773035 (study PRJEB29015, sample SAMEA2737985) | human oral metagenome | biome: human oral; feature: human-associated habitat; material: dental | place: China | collected 2024 ...
CAACATGTACCCGGCAAACTTGGCTGGCGTCCCTGACGCCCCTATTCCTCCGGCAACGTGATGTCAGGATTACCGTCGTCACCCGGTTTCTTCGGATCCTTCGGCTTCTCGCCACCCGGCTTCGGCGGCTGAGGCGTCTCCGGCTGCTTCGGATCCTTCGGCTGATCGGGAACCTTGGGCTCCTTCGGCTGCTTGGGGTCGGCGGGCTGATCGGGAGTCTTGGGATCCTTGGGTTTCTTTTGGGCGAGGCTTTGACGGTGAGTCGTTTTGACGTCACGGAGCGCTTGGTTCAGTTGGTCGATCAGTTCGCTGATCGTTTTGCGGTCTTCGTCGGAGGTGGTAGCCAGATAAGCGGCCTCAATGTGTCGGAAGATCTGGTTCGCCGTGTCGTCGTTCTTATTGCGGAGGCTGGTGCCCGTCGGTAAATTGACGGCGGCCTTCGCCTTCAAACGGGTATCGCGCAGGGCAATGAATTCGCCGTTGATGGTGCGCAACTTCTCAACCAAAGGTTTCACGCCGAGGGCGGTCAGATCAGCCACAGCGGCGGGCTTGTCTAAATCGTTCAGCAGGCCGGATACATGTCCGGTCTCTTCAAACAGGTTCTCTCTTTGCAGGCCTTTGTAGGTGTCGACCACGAGGCGGAGCCGATGGCCAGCGGCCTTGCGGGCTTCGATGAGCGACTTGTCAGCCAGCCGAATCTCTTGGAAGAGCGAGGTGATGATCTCATCGCGTTTCGCATCCTTTTCCGCTAGGGCTTCGGTCTCTTCGGAGGCTTTCGTTTCGCGCACCACCTCTCGTTCTTTGTCGATGTCGGCCTTCCAAAAGGGGATGTCGGTGGCTTCCAAAAGGATTTTCTCAGGGGCGATCGGCTGGATCAGTCCGTACAACACTTCTTGCAAACCAACATGCATACCCAGCGGGTAATGAACATAGATGGTGTCAATGGGTTTAGCTCGTTTCATCTGGTTCAGTTTTTAATTGATCAAGTGGATGTGGGTTATCTCTTTATGAAAAACGTAATGTGAATGGACGGCGGGCACAGCGAGTCAAACCGTGGAAGTTTCTTCCAGAGGGCTTGCAGCTGGTTGAAGTGCCGTGGAAGTTTCTTCCAGAGGGCTCGCAGCTGGTTGAAGTGCCGTGGAAGTTTCTTCCAGAGGGCTTGCAGCCGGTTGAAGTACCGTGGAAGTTTCTTCCAGAGGGTTCGTAGCCGTTGGGGGTACCGTGGAAGTTTCTTCCAGAGGGCTCGCAGCTGATTGAGGTACCGTGGAAGTTTCTTCCAGAGGCCTCCGCCCCGCGGCGGCCGGCGAGGTAGAAAGATTCGAGTGCCTACAAATGCACCCAATCATATTAAGAATAGGAGTCAGGCAATCCCCCGCCTGACTCCTATCTGCGTCACTTGCTCTCTTCGAGCATTTCCTTGATCGTGTCCTTGTCGAAGCCCAGATCGTGGGCGATCTTGAAGAGGTAGATCTTCTCCGTGGGGCGGACGATGTTGTCGACCTTAACGACGGCAATCAGGCTCTCAAGCAGCGAGGTGGCGTAGATCACGTTCCCGCGGAGGCGATTGAAGTCGATATCCTGGAGCTTTTCGTCGTGAAGCTGTTTGAGGAGGTTCATTTTGTCGTCGTCTGTCAGCTCATCCGATTCATCGATCATCTCTGTGATGAAATCCTTCTCCTCCTGGCTGAAATCGAAGTCGATCTTCGCGATGTTGATGCAGGCTTGGATCTTGATTTTCTCCAGATTCTCCGGTGCCTCCTTCATGTCTTGCTCTTCAAACGCGACGTCTTCGACGTTGTTTTCGTCGAAGAAGACGTTCTCCTTCAGCGACTGCATCATGGGCATCTCTTCACGCAAATGCTTGCGTAGCTTCTCGGCCATCGGTTTGAAGGAGATGGCCGTGATGGCGCCCGAAAGCACGCCGCCCAAGATGGGAATCGCCTTACCGACACCTCTCCCAAAGGTGTCCTTGGTCATCTTGACGCCGATCCATTTGGCCACTTGCTTGACGACGGGGTAGTACATCGTCTTGGTGAGCGCCTGTTGCGGCAGTCGCTTGGCGGCTTGCATGGAGACACGTTTGGCGATTTCTCCAACCAGCTTGTTGGCGGCCTGAGCACCAAACATGATGCCCACGAAAAGCGTCAGCACGTTGCGTGTGCCATCAGTGATCTCACCCTTTTCGTCCAGCAGGTCGGGCCAGCCGTAGAGGTATCCTAACTTCTGGGCTACCACCAGCACATGCCAGTAATACTGCACAATGTCGGCCGGCAGGGTGGCTGCCATCGTAAATCCGCCAGGGATGCCAGCCGCGGCAGAGGTGAGCGTGGCTTTCGTCATATGCGAATTGATGACGCCCCGTGCGGCACGCTCGATAGCCTCTTCGTCGAAGAGGTCAATCGGCCGCTTGTCGCGTAGCTGGTCGGCGTTGTTATACATGGAAAACTCTTTTGTCAAGAAAGCGGTTCGATCCACTTTCACCATCGGCATCTTCAAGGCGCCATTCATCACCTTATCCCATAAGGCTAATTCTTCACTCATTGTTTGATTCTTTTAGGGGTTAGTATGTTACTGTAAGGGGGAAATTCTATTTTTCATTAGGGGAAGACAGCTCGTTTTCTGTTGCGCCCACAAATATAGACGTGCCTTTTTGTAGTGAAAATAAAGCGCCTCCCCGGGGTAACAATACACGAAAGTCGGGTACACGATGGGGGAGGGGAGGGCCCAAAGGGTGCGCCCGACTTGCGCCCCCCCACGTTTTCGCTTGCGGTCAGACGTCGTCGTCGAGCGAGGAGAGGTATTTCTCGATGAACTCGTTGGAGATGCTGGTCAGCTTCTCTTCGCGGTCGGCCAACTCGCGCATCTCGTTGAGGCGGAGCAGGTGCTCACAGCCGGCCTCGCGGAAGAGACTCGCCAGACGCGAACGCTGGTCGATCTTGGAGGCAAAGAAGGTGCTGAGGCGGTCGATGCAGAGGTAACGCTTGTCGAGGGCCTTGAGGCCGGCGTAGCTGGAGAGGATCTCACCCTCGGGCGTGTGGTCGTAGGTGATGAAGTAGAAGGTGCGGATGACGATCTTACGGTCACGCGTGAAGTCGGCAAAGAAATACCCCACCCGGAAGCTGAAGACGCTGAAGGAGATCAGCAGCGAACCCTTGTACCAGTCCACGTCGAAGGAGGTGAAGCAGAAGTTCATGTACGTATTGACCACGTTGGGCGAGAGGCCGTCGACGCGCTCGAACATGCGCTTGATGGCGTGCTCCTGGATGTAGACGTCGTAGGGGCGGTCGGGGTCCAGCTCGGGGATGTAGGGGTTGTGGGGGATGCAGGCCGAGAGCCAGCGGAGGCCGTCGTTGAGGATGTCCGGAAAGCCGACGCGGAAGAGTAGCCGTCGCTCGCCCTTGCGGTCGGTGCCCCAGATGGATTGCGGCTTGCAGGAGGAGAAGTCGACCGTGCGCCCGACGCGGTTACGCAACATCTCGAAGTTGCGCTTCTTGAACCACAAGAGGTGCATGCAGGGGTTGGAGAGCTGGAAGATGTAGGTCATCAGGGTGCTGGTGTACTGATACTCCATGCGCACCAGCACGCGGTCGAACTCGGCCGAGAACTCGTAGGGGTTGTTGATGCCGCGCATGGAGAATCCGCCCGCCTCGATGATGTCTACAATGCGGGCGTAGATCTTGTCCTCCGGATACTTGGGCTCGCGCAGGAGGTAGAGCGAGAGGGGCATCCAAATGTCGTAGAAGTCGAGGGCCGAGATGGTGCGTTTCTCGCCCTCGCGCAGGGTGAAGGGCATCTTGTCGAAGTCCATGTAGTAGTAGAACTCGCTCTTGATGATGTCCAAGTCTTCCTTGTTGAAGATGGTCATATCCGCGGCGTTGATGCGGAGCAGCGTCGGTCGAGCGGAGTAGAGGACGCGCAGCATGGAACGGTCGATGTACTGTATGGCTTCACTATACCCCAGCTCGCGGAGCAGGTTGAAGACGCGTTTCTTGTAGACGTTGTATCGTCGTGCCTCTTCTTCTTTTCGGGCTTGGGTAGCAGCCGCTTTTTTCTTTTTCGCCATGACTATATATCTGTTTTCTGAATAGGTGAAACTTGCGCTTTTGGGTGAACCCCCGGAAGGCGCTTTTTGTGGGCCTCCGGTGGCTGCCCACGCTTGCTGTGGGGGCGTCGTGGCTACGTTTGCCACCTGTAAAATCACGCCCCCTGTTTATGAATTACGTTTATCTCTTATCCCTTTTGCTTCTGGCCCTGCCGACAGCCACGCATGCGCAACAAGACGTGTCGGCCTTCAAGCGTGGCCGCATGCGTGGCGACAGCCTCCGCACGGAGCTCCTGCGCCGCATCGAGGATGCACGCCCGGATTACAACGCCGACAGCGTGCGGGCGGTCATCGAGAGCGGGCCATACTTCGGCATCTTCCGCGACAACTACTTCATCGGCGGCATTCCGATTGGCGGGCCTGTCCGCCGCGACAACGCCAACGTGAAGTTTCAGATCAGCATCATCCATCGCCTGACCAAGAGTCGCCTGCCTTTCGACACGTATCTCTTCCTGCAATTCACGCAGAAGACGATCTGGAACGTCTTAGAGGAGTCACTTCCGATGCGAGATCTAAACTTCAATCCCGGCGTAGGCTTGGGCCACCTCATTGTCTACCACAACAAGTACATCGGTCACGCACTCTTCATGTTGGAGCATGAGTCGAACGGCAAGGACGGCCCCGCGTCACGCAGTTGGAACAAAGTCTCGCTCAGCAGCACCCTCCTCCTCAATCGCCACATGGAAATGCAGCTCAAGGCCTGGATCCCCATCGTGGACGGCGAGAACAATCGCAACATCCTCCGCTACTCGGGTCTGGCACAGATGGGACTGCTCTATCGCACGGACAATCGGCGTGTGCAGGCGGGCATGCTGGCCACTTGGCGGGCGCACTCCTTCAGCTTCAACACCCAATGGGAGCTTAGCCTCAAGATCAGCCGTCACGCCAATCAGTACCTCTTCTTCCAGTACTACAACGGCTACGGCGAAAACCTCCTTGACTACGACCGTTTCAAGAGTGTCCTCCGCCTAGGGATGGTGATCAAGCCCGAAGGCTTCTCCATTTACTGAGGCCGGAGGATAGCGCTTAGGGCTGGGCGAAGAGTTATCTACCCCTCAACGCGCCTCTCTCCACGCGCTACTCCCGATCGACCACGGACGTCAGTTCGCGGATGAAAGTCTCTTCGGCCGAGAGCAGCCAGCGGCGGAAGGTGTCGTGATCGAACGTGCGCGGAGTCTGCATAAAGTCCAGCAGGCGCGAGAGGTCGAACGAGTCACCCGTCGTGGCGGCGCCAGGGATCGACGAGGCGTCGGCGGCATTGATCTCTTGTTCCAGGTGCGCGGGGATGAGCATCACGGGCTTATTCAGATAGAGCGCTTCGCAGACCGACTCGAATCCGGCCGTGGTGATGTAACCGCGGCAGCCAGCCATGTAATGGAGGAATTGCTCATCGTCGATGCGGTGAAGCGTCAGCGTGTCGTCCACCCGGAGTTCCGCCGGGGCGTCACGCTTGTCCCAGAAGAAATGCAGGCGGACGTCCGGATGGGCGTCGTGCCAGCGGCGCACTTCGTTCTCAAAGCCCTGATTGAGCATATAGCCGAGGATGTAATCCCCTTCCGTGGCTTGCAGGTCGAGCACCTCACGCCTGAGAAGCGGTGGTACGACCACGATGCGTTCCCTGGCGCAGGCCTTCATCGGATAGAAGGATAGGGCCAGGAGCTTCGTGGCGCCGATACCCGTCAGCAGCGTGTGCAGACGCAGGACGAGGAGGCTCTGTGCGTCGCCCGTGCCATGCCGATAATCGGGGTGGCGCAGCAGGTACTGATGGGCGATGTTGACAAAGGGGATGTCCGTGCGGAAGCGCAGCTGCGCCAGGGCGGGAAGCATCTCGTAAAAGTTCACCACCACGTCCGGCAGCTGCTTCTTGATGCGTCGGTGAATCATCTCAATGCTTCGGCCGTACTGCCGGAGCTTACGCGGGTTGCCGTTATAGAAAGCTGTGCGGAGCTTGTCGAGTCGCTTGTGATCCTTCTTATAGATCAGCGACGGGGCCTCGTAGGCACGCACCGGCGCTTTGATCTTGGCGCGAAAGAAGGGAGGCACTTCGCGCCCGTGACTCTTACCGACCAGCACCTCCACGACCTCGTGGCCGTGGCGCCGCAACATATCGGCGAGTGAGAGCGCTTGCGTCAGGTGGCCGCGCCCCTCACCTTGGACAATAAACAGGAACCGCAGTGGGCGGATTGCTTCATTCATTGGAGTAGGGAGTCAGAAGTAGTTCGGAGGTAGTTGAAGTAATGAGTCGTAGACCTGTTTGGGCGTCTGATAGACGATCCCGCCTAATTCTCTACGGCTGCGAACTCCATCAAGTAAGCCTTGATAAATCCATCAATCTTACCGTCCATCACGCCGCCCACGTCGGAGGTTTGGAAGTTCGTCCGGTGATCCTTCACGCGGCGGTCGTCAAAGACGTAGCTGCGGATTTGCGATCCCCATTCGATCTTCTTTTTTCCGGCCTCCACCTTGTTTTGCTCCTCCATCCGATGCTGCATTTCGCGGTCGTAGAGGATGGATCGGAGTTGACGCAGGGCGTTCTCGCGGTTCTTCGGTTGATCGCGCGTCTCGGTGTTTTCGATGAGGATCTCCTCCTCGGCACCCGTGTACGGGTCTTTGTACTGATAGCGCAGACGGACACCAGACTCTACCTTGTTGACGTTCTGACCTCCCGCGCCGCCGGATCGGAAAGTGTCCCACGAAATGCGCGCCTGCTCCACGTTGACCTCGATCGTGTCGTCCACGAGCGGTGTGACAAACACGGAGGCGAACGACGTCATGCGTTTTCCTTGCGCGTTGTAGGGTGAGACGCGCACCAAGCGGTGGACGCCATTCTCGCCCTTGAGATAGCCGTACGCATAGTCGCCTTCGATATTCATCGTCACGGTTTTAATGCCCGCCTCGTCGCCTTCTTGTAGGTTGCTGATGGTCACCTTGTATCCATTGGCCTCGCCCCAACGCATATACATGCGCATAAGCATCGAAGCCCAGTCTTGGCTTTCGGTACCACCGGCGCCGGAGTTAATCTTGAGCACGCAGTTCATCGCGTCGGCCTCGCCGCGCAACATGTTGCGAAATTCGAGGTTCTCCACCAGCTCCTTCGTGCGCGCATAGGCGGCGTCGACCTCGTCTTCGGTCGTCACGCCCTCCTTGACGTATTCGAAAGCCAGACTCAGCTCCTCCGTCGCATCGTGGACAGCGCGGTATAGCTCAATCCATTTCTTCAGATCCTTGACCACTTTCATCTGCGCCTCCGCCCGTTGGGCGTCTTCCCAGAAGGCCGGGTCGCGCGTGCGCAGCTCTTCTTCCTCTAATTGAACGGTTTTCGCATCGACGTCAAAGAAACCTCCTCAACGCCTGCTCGCGTTCCAACATATCCTTCAGTTGGTCTATCGTAATCATGTTCGTAAATCTTGTTCGTTCATTCTGTGAATAAAAAGCCTCGTTCGAAGCGGTCGCAAATGTAGAATCTCCGTCCAAAACGCCACGGCGTCGGTTGTGAGTAATGGTTGAGGTTCGATCTTTAGTGATTATTTGGGATATGTGTTTGGCATCCTACCCGATCCTGACTGGTTTTGTTGTAGGATCATTGATTCCAAACTATTCTCAGACGGTTTTACAATAGGATCTGGATTTTTAGGAGCACTTCTGGCTTCGTTTCGCAGTGAGAACAACGAAGGGCATGCTTGCACCCGCTGGGGGATGAAGCATGCCCTTCTAATAATAGAATTACAATAGTCGAACCTTATTTCGTAGCGATGGTGAAGCCCTTGATGACGTTGTCAGACTTGAGAGTCATAAAGACCGTAGCGCGAGCCGTAGCGGCATCGATAGCGTAAACTGTCGGTGTGACACCTTTGGCCGCTTCTTTCAAGAGACCAGTACCAGAGCTGACGGGCAAGTAGAATTTGCCGTTGTAACTATCGCCCCAACCGATATAGCAGCCGGAGATGTTAGCCGGCAAACCGGTCACCCATGTCAGTGACTTGTCGCTCATATCGACTACAGCGAAGCGTCCCGTAGCACCCATGTTTTCGGCCTTGCCTTTCTCTGCAAAAAATTCCAGGAGGAATTTATCGCTCGTGATGTGAAATGCCTTGCGTACACGGTAGCCGTCGGAGGCTTTCAAGAGGTCGAAGTAATAGTCCGTGTCAAATTCCTTTGCGCCCTTCTTGATTCGGACGGCACCCACCTTGGCGTCGCTTGTGGCCGTTCCACCGAAGGCGTACAGGTTGCCGTCAGCATCTTTGACAAGTGGATTATAGCGTGTAGCCTTGCGTCCGGCAGCTCCGTGTCCGGCGCGAGTGGAAGTAATGACGGAAGAGACATTCAAGTCATAGTCAGCAAAGGCAACACCGAAGCTGTCACGATCGGCATAGCTGACGGCGATGGCCACTTGATTGTTTCCGAGATCGGTAATTCCGTAGATGTCCGGATTGGCCCCGTTGATCTGCCACTTTGAGAAGTCGACAGCAATTTTCTGTCCGTTGCCTTTAGCATCCACACGCATGACAAACGGGTTGCCCAGCTCTGTAGCGTAAGAATAGGAGCCGTAGGCACCCACGTTGCCGAACTTATCAATCTTCAGGGGCTGAAGGACCGTGAGCTTGCCGTCGGAATAGGTATAAGTGCGCAGGCCATTTTGACGCTTTCCGATGCCTTGCTCTGATCCGCCCTTTGCGTAAATCGATGCTGTGAAGACGTTCGTCGTATGGTTGAATGCGAATTGTGTGTAGCCATCGAAGCTCTTCACAGCGTCAGCTTCGCCATAGATGCTTACGTTCGTTCGAGACGTGTTGGTGAGGTCATCAAAGACCTTCATGTAGGCGCCACCAAAGAGATCTTTCTCGAGATCGGAGGCGGTGACAATGAATTTCACCTTCGCAGGTTCTACTTGCCCGCCGTTGTTAGGCGTGGGGTTGTCTTTGTCGCAGGCGGTGAGTGAAAGGGCTGCACCCGCCAGCATCATCAGGGAAATTCCCTTTACATACTTACTTGTAGTCATATCTGATTAGTTTATGGATTGAATAATAGATACAGAAAAAGGGTTGCATACGTGGCGTACCCTCTTTTCTTGTTATTTCAAATAACCGATAGAGCGCACCTCCTCGGCGCCCTTGATGGTGGTGATCTTGGTGGCCACGGCGGTGCGAATGTCTACCTTGTAGATGGCTGCATCCTCTTTAATCTTGGTGATCGGCAGGTAGATGTAGCCATTATGAAACATAGGCACGCCGCCGCTTTCGGTGCCTGAGATGATGTCTCCCTTAGCCGGTAGGCCTTGCAACCAAGTGAGTGACTGCTCACTCATATCAATGATAGCGAACTGATGTCCGGGGGTAAGCGTTTCGACCTTAATCGTATTATAGAGCTCAAGGAGAAATTTGTCGTCCGTCAAATACCACACACGGCGGAATTTGTAGCCGTTCGCTTTGTCCTGGATATTGAAGTAATAATTGGGATCAAAGGCATCCGCGCCCTTATTGATACGTAGAGCACCGGCTTTACGCGTCGTTTTAGCATTAAAGGCATTGGAAAAAACATAGACTGTACCGTCGTCTGTCTTGAGTACCGAGCGAAGCATTTGTGCGCGATACTGTCCAGCAGCGTGGCTGATACGATCGTCACGATAGATATGCTTTACGTTGAGAGCGGTGTCGAGGCGTGCTACCCAGACACTATCGGGATATTTTACGTCTCCCACGCTGGAGCCTCCGTCAGCCCCGCGCTGTTTGAAGCTAGACTGTACGATAGCTGTGAGGAACGTCCCGTCGCCCATATCGACGATACTCGAGAATGTGATTTGCTCCCCGTTGCCCGTAATATCCTCCGTCCAGATGGTCTTTTGATGGTTAAGTACCATAGCGTTGCTGCGGATGTCCCAAAATTCGAACGTGGCGCCGTCGTTGCGCAGCGTACCGTCTGGACGCTTCATATGGGATGAGACCTGTCCGCCTACACTGGTGATAAACGTATGGTCGTTCAGGAACTGATAATTGGTGAAGCGGTTACGCACGACAAATTCGCCAATCTTCTCCAACGTGCTGTCAGCCTTTAGCCGGAGTACGTATCCGACACCGGGATCGCTCTGCTGATAGCTCATTCCGATAGCCACCTTTCCGCGGAAAAGCCAAGTGTAGTGCACCTTGGGCATCTCCATGATGTTGTCCTTGATGTTGAACGTCTTTCCCTCTATTTCGTCAGCTTGAATGACATACTCGGTACCATTTGGAGCCCTGACGGCTAAGATAAAGGGGCCCTTCCCTTTGTTGAAGGCCTCGCCGTTGTTGGGTTCTTCTTTCTCGCAAGAGGGGGTGAGGGCAATGAGTGCGCCCCCGAAAATCAGGCTGATAGCGAGTCGTACAGCTGATCTGCTCAATGGATTGGTAAAATTCATTCTTTGTAGTGTGTATGAGTCGTTTTAATCGTTGAAGTGCTTATTGAATACGTAGCGGAACTTGATAGCAAAGCTGCGACCGGGCTTCTGCAAGCTGTAGTTGTCGTAAAGCAGCTCGTTAGTGATGTTGTTCGCTTCGACGGCTATGTTATAGCGTCCGTTGGCGATGGCGAGCACTGCGCCCAGATCGTGTGAAAGCTGTTTGGGAATGTAAATCTTGGCGCCCTCGCCTCGCCAGGAGCGGAAGAAGCGATGCACATATTGCAGGCCGTAACTGAGCGAGAGTGTATTTCGTGCCCCCAACACGCCTCGGAATTTATACGTCGCGTCGAGGTTGCCGAACGAATAGGGTAGGTTAGGCACCCGGTCGCCGTATGTGACTGACGTCGCTCCCTTGCTCGTGTAGCGTTCGCGATTGCGCATGTCTTGCAAGGCATAAGAAGCGTTGAGCGTGAGAGCGTCTCGGTAGATGTATCGCGCACTGAGGTCCAGTCCGAAGCCCGTCACTTTGCCGTGGTTCGTACTGATCGCTGTGCCGCGTGGGCTGATGGTACGAATCAGATAATCGCGGATGTTGCGATTGTTCAGTCCGACCTCCAGGCTGAGGTGATGCGTGGAGGAGAAAGTACGTTCGTAGAGCAGGTTCAAGTTTACGTTATAGCTCTGCTCCGGGCGGAGGGCTGCGTCGCCCTGCTCATAATCCCCATCGCCGAAAAGCTCGCGCACGTTAGGCAGGCGGAAGGTCTTTTCGAACGACGCCTTGAGCTGAAAATCGGGGTTGATGTAGTATGTCCCCGCCAGTCCATAGCCCAACGCATGGCTATTTCGTTCCTGTTCCTCGTAGACATTGCGTCCCGCCACTTGAGAGACATTCACCGGGCCGCGTACGTGCGTATCGTAGTGCTTTAGCATTAGCAGCGCATTCCAGTGTTCATTCGGCATGAATTTATACTGTGCGCCGAAGATGTGCTTTACGTTTTTGCGTCGCATGAAGGTGGCGGCCGTCTGTTGCACGGCATTCGCGGCGTTGTCCGTAGTCTGGCGCATGTAGTTGGAGTAGGTATGGTTAAGAGAGACGAAGTGATGTCCGCCCCAGCGATACTTCAGCCCCGTGACGACTACGCCCGTTCGTCCGCGATACTCGGCGATGGTGGCAATGCCTTCCCCCTGTGTGGGTTTGCTGATAAAATGGCCCTCCCAATTATAGGTACGTGCGGCCGTATCCACATTGTTCGTGGTTACGACGTCATACTTAGCGGAGAGGTTCAAATCGAGGTTGCGCACGAACAGGTTCCGCTTGGCGTAGGTCAGACGTGGCGTCCAGCCTTCAGCGCGGCGATGTTTGGCCCCGAAAACGATCTTCATCAGATTCGCGTTTTGCACGTCCGCATATTCCCGGCTATAAGTCAGACCCAGCATCAGGCGGTCAGCCCAAACGCGATCCACGAAGCCCGCCTGCACCATGACGGCTTCATTATGATAGCGGTCGTGGAATCGGCGGAACCACTGCTCGTCGGACGAGATGGCCATCGTTTGCAAATCCGTGTTTTGCGTCTTTACGCGATAATCATTGTCCGAGTAATTTTGATACGCATTGATTGTAGCCGTAAATCCGTTTGCTTCCGTCAGTCCAGCGCTCACTGAGGTGCGATGCGTATTGAACGAACCGTAGGAATACGAAGCGTCGAGAAAAGTACGGCGACTCTTATCGGTGACTATATTAATTGCCCCGCCGAGCGCATCGGCACCGTATTCTACGGGCACTACACCCTTGTAGACTTCTATGCTGCGGGCTAGGCCGGCGGGAATGTTGTTGATGTTAAACGACGAAGCGGAGCCATCCATCGGCACCCCATCGAGAAAGATCTTTACATGCTTGCCCGTGAAACCGTTTAAGTTGATCGTTGTAGCCGATCCCACGCCTCCATCTTGCCGCACTTTGACCCCTGAGACACGATTTAGGATGCCTGCGATGTCGAGGTTTGTATTGTGTAGTCGGCGTACATCGACCGCAATGGCGTTGAGCGAAGAGTTGCGCACGTGGCGCATGTCCGTGCCGGTAACTTCTACGTTCTGAAGTGCGACTGATTTCCAAATTGAGTCATTTTTTTGAGCAAATCCCGAGGCTGAGAGCAGTCCAGCGAGAGCTCCCATAAGGAGACGTAAACCACTGTTCATTTTCATCATTTGATTACGGCCGCAAAAGTATGGGGGAGCATTTCCGCCCACAATCCCGAATTATGGGGGGTTATAGGGCTGAAAAAGTGGATAAGCATGCCAATCGCACTGCGTGCCTTCCTTTTGCATTGGGCAAAGCCGCCTTATCTTTGTCCCCGAAATCCATATCTTTAGGTGGGGGCGTCCGGGACCATATCTTTTTTCATTTACGCAGTGAACCTCCAAAACCCCGGATGCCCTACCTTCTTTTTTTGCCCTTTCCGAGAGGATGGCGGGCAGATCGATCGCTTTCCCTATCGAATTTTAGACCCAATGAATAGAAGAAAATGGATGCAGCTCCTTTGTTTGGTGACCTGCTTTTTGATGATGATGTCCATCGCCCTATTGCGCGGTGGCAAACTTTTCGGGCACGATTTTACGGCCAAAAAATCCACCTCGACGGAGGCACCGAAGGACACCGTGCCCACGATACGCACCTCGTCCGACGGCACGACAGTGATCAACACCACCGCGCTGGGGGCCGACCTTGTCGGCTACGCCGGCCCGGTGCCGATCGAACTCCATCTGCGGGACGGGCGCATTGAGCGCCTCGAGGTGCTACCGAACAGCGAGACGCCCTCGTTCCTCGAGGCGGTGACCGATGAGCTGCCCGCGCGCTGGGTCGGGCGCACCCCGGAAGAGGCGGCCACGATGGAGGTGGATGTCGTCTCCGGCGCCACGTTCACCTCGCGCGCACTGATCGGAAACGTCCGCCGCGCCGCCGCCTATGCGACAGACCATCCCGCCGCGCCCTCGCTCTGGGACACGCTCGACCTCTCGCCCGGGTCGATCGCCGCGCTCTTGGTCGTACTCCTGGCCGCCATCCTGCCCCTTTTCGTGCACAATCGCACGTATCAGACCGTGCAGCAGGTGCTTAACGTGGCCGTGCTCGGCTTCTGGAGCGGCTCCTTTCTCTCCTACACGCTCTTTTTGGGATACCTCACCAACGGCGCCCAGCTGCTCCTGTCGATCGTCCCGATCGTGATGCTCGTCACCGCCTTCATCTACCCCCTTTTCGGTCGGCCGCAGTACTACTGCACCCACATCTGCCCCCTCGGATCGCTGCAACAATTAGCCGGACGTGTCAACCGGCGCAAGTGGCACCTTAGCAGCCGTACCGTCCGCCTATTGGAGCGTTTCCGCAAAGGGCTTTGGGTGGCGCTGATGATTTGCCTCTGGACCGGTGTACTGGCCGACTGGATCGACTGGGAACTCTTCCCCGCCTTCCTTGTCCGCACCGCGCCCGTGGCCCTAATCATTCTCACCGCTATTGTGACCCTCCTCTCCGCCTTCATACCTCGTCCCTATTGCCGATTCGTCTGTCCGACAGGCACCCTTTTCAAGATGTCCGAAGGAATGAAGCCGAAGCGTGCCTTCCGATAAGAGGCAAGGATTTGAGTCCGACAGTTATCGGGGATCCAAAAACAGATAGCGCGCGTCCGGGTAGGGGCGTACTGCATACGGCCCCTGGATGTTCCCGCAAGGGGACAAATGCCCCAATGGTCAAATTTATTTGGAGATGATTCAGGCAATCGTTTCCGGCTAACTTCCCCGGCCTCGGTGAGGCCTTGATCTTCTTTTGCCTCTTTTCTTCCATCAAGGGAAGAAAAGAAGATCATAGCAAGGCAGAAAAAAACGCCTATTCTCGGTATCGATCAACCGTTTCCTACCGAAAACACCCAAGGGGCGTATGCAATACGCCCCTACCGCCTGATACCTGATAGGTTTCGTATTCGTTTTGCCA
>ERZ773035.1865-NODE-1865-length-14425-cov-13.850731_pt1 | contig 14425 bp, 9 predicted proteins | sample MGYA00511487_ERZ773035 | MGnify/ENA primary metagenome ERZ773035 (study PRJEB29015, sample SAMEA2737985) | human oral metagenome | biome: human oral; feature: human-associated habitat; material: dental | place: China | collected 2024 ...
GCCGCCCCACCGAAGAGGTGGGGCGGCGCCGTCCCTATACCCGGTCCTGGGACTCAGGCGGTCCTGCGGCCCAGGACGTAGGAGCGGGAGTAGCCGTCACCCAGGTCGGTCAGGCTCACCTGGACCACCCCCGTGGAGTCGATCTCGTAGCGCTCCTCCATGTAGGGGCCGAAGCCGGCACGCTCCACCGGGACGTCGCGCAGGTCCTCCACCTCGCGCAGGGCGGGGTCGAAGGGGAAGAGGACGTCCTGGTAGGGGGCCAGCTCCCCGCGCGGCTCCCCGCGGTCGTCCACCCCGGCGCACTCCACGAAGCGGAACCAGCCGATATTGTGCACCGCCGGGTAGCGGCGGATGATGACGGTGCCCTCGGTCCCGTCCACCCGGGCCTGGACCGAGTCCTGGGTCAGGATGGCGTCGAAGGTGGTCCGCGCCCCGCCCTCGGCCTCACGGAAGACCCCGAAGCCGCGTGAGAGGCGGTCGGTGAGGTCGTAGCCGGAGTTCTGGTCGGCGGCAATGGCCAGGCCGATCGCGGTGGAGGCCCCCGGGTAGGGGGAGCGGTGCACGCGCCGCCCGAAGCGCTCCCGCAGCAGGCGGGGGACCAGGGGGAAGGCCGAGGCCCCGCCGACCAGGTAGATGCCGGCCACCTCCGTCAGGTCGGGGCGCCCGGAGTCCAGGCGGTCAATAAGCGGGGTGACCGTCTGGATGGAGCGCTCGATGAGGGGCTCGGTGGCCGCGTAGAGGTCGGGCACGGGCAGGACGACGTCCTGGCCCCGCAGCTCCACGAGGATGCGCCGGGACTGGGGGGAGAGCGACTCCTTGGCCCGGCAGCACTGGTCGAGCAGGTCGTCGCGCTCGGTGTTGCTCAGGGACTCCTCGGCCACGCCGGCGCGCTCCAGGACCAGCTGGGCCAGGATCAGGTCCACGTCGTCCCCGCCCAGGTCGGACAGGCCCCGGGAGGCCAGGACGTCGTGGGAGGTGCCGCGCACGTCCACCAGGGAGGTGTCGAAGGTGCCGCCGCCCAGGTCGTAGACCACCACGCGGGTCTTACGCGAGGAGATCGTCCCGGACTTGCGGTGGGTGTACTCAAAGCCCGCGGCGCTGGGCTCGTTGAGCATGGCCACCACGGGGAACCCGGCGTCGCCGAAGGCCTGCAGGGTCAGGACGCGCTGGGCCCCGTAGGCGTGGGCCGGGACCGCGACCACCACCCGGGCGCGGTCGATGCTGACCCCCAGGGAGGCCTCCACCGCCGTGCGCAGCGTGCGCAGGTAGTCGGTGAGGATCTCCAGGACCGTGAAGGTCCGCCCGCCCAGCTCCACCGTGGTGGCGGGGGTGACCCTGGGTGAGGCCAGGACGCGCTTGAGGCTGCGCAGGAGCGGGGCGCCCTGGCGCGCCGCCGCCCGGGCCGCGAACCCGTGGACCAGTCCCTGGGGCGTGAGCGCGGTCAGGGAGGGTAGGTACTCCTGGGGGTCACCGGCGGTGTCGTTGAAGGTCAGGACCGGGTAGTTGCCGCGGTCGGCGCGGGCGACCACGGTGCGGGTCGTTCCCAGGTCGACGCCGATGTCGAGGACAGGTCCCTCCCGGTTCGCCCGGTCGGGGCCGGATGGGTGGGGCGTTGAGGTCGGGACTGGAGCAGCCATGGGGCGACCTTATCCGTGCCGAGGCGTAAAAGCCGGGAGCCTCCGGGCGCCCGTCGCGGCCCCGGCGTGTGGTGTTCGTCGGCAGGCGGTCGGGCCTGGGACGAAGGACCACGTGGCGCCGGGGAGGTGAACAGTTGGTGAACTGGCTTCGCTGCCGGGGCCCCGGCTGGTAACAATGACGTCAGGCCGCGCTCACGCGGCCACGGACCACGGCCGGCGGACTGCCCGCCAGGCCGTCGGACCGCACTCTGGACTGGGATTGGTATGACTACAACCCTCTTCATCGTGGTCGTCGTCGTCGTCACGGCGCTGGTCTTCGACTTCACCAACGGCTTCCACGACTCCTCCAACGCCATGGCCACCGCGGTGGCCACCGGGGCCTTCACCCCCAGGCGCGCGGTGCTCGTCGCCGCCGTCCTCAACGTGGTCGGCGCCCTGCTGTCCACCGAGGTGGCCAAGACGATCTCCCACGGCATGTTCGACGACGCGCTCATCCAGGCCGCCCCGGAGATGGTCTTCGCCGGCCTGGCCGGGGCCATCCTGTGGAACCTGGCGACCTGGCTCTTCGGGCTGCCGTCCTCCTCCTCCCACGCCCTGTTCGGCGGCCTCATCGGGGCGGTCATCGTGGCCGCGGGCCTGGAGGGGGTCCACTGGGGCACCGTGGTCTCCAAGATCATCCTCCCCGCCCTCATCGCCCCCTGCGTGGCCGGCCTGGCCGCCGCCCTGGCCACCTTCCTGGCCTACCGCCTGGCGCGTCCCGAGGACCGCTACAGCCAGGGCATCTTCCGCTACGGCCAGCGCGTCTCGGCCTCCATGGTGGCCCTGTCCCACGGGACCTCCGACGGGCAGAAGACCATGGGCGTGATCACCCTGGTCCTGGTCGCGGCCGGGTACCAGGGGGCGGGCAGCTCCCCGCACTGGTGGGTCATCGCCGCGGCCGGGCTGGCCATCGGGCTGGGCACCTACTCCGGGGGCTGGCGCATTATGCGGACCATGGGCAAGGGCCTGGTCCACATTGACTCCCCCCAGGGGTTCGCCGCCGAGACGGCCTCGACCGTCTCCATCCTGGCCTCCTCCCACCTGGGCTTCGCCCTGTCCACCACGCACATCTGCACCGGCTCCATCCTGGGCTCGGGCATCGGACGGGGCTCGAAGGTCTCCTGGGGCACCTTCGGGCGGATGGGCATCGCCTGGCTGGTCACGCTGCCCTGCTCCGCGGTGGTCGGGGCACTGACCTCCTTCATCGCCGTCAAGGGCGGCGTGGTCGGCGTGGTCGGCGTCATCGTCCTGCTCATTGCGGCGGCCCTGCTCATTATCCGCCAGGCCAACCACAACAAGGTGGACTTCTCCAACGTCAACGACGCGAACGAGGTCGTCGTGGGCAAGCAGAACGACCCCGAGCTGGCCCGCCCCGCGCGCAGCATCGCCGAGGTCAAGCAGGAGCTCGCCACCGCGGGCGGGAAGGGGCTGCGGTGAGCGTGGACTGGGCCTCCCTGGGGCTGGTCACGGGCGTGACCGTCCTGGGCACCTCATTCATCCTGGTCATCTGCGCCTCGGCGGTACGCCTGCTGGGCCAGATCCACCTCAAGCGCAGGGCGGGCGAGGTCCAGGGCCTGCACGCCGCGGAGGTCGCGGCCGGGTTCTTCATCCTGTGCGTCGTGGCCATCGCGCTCTTCGGCCTGTGGCTGCTCATCCCCTACTTCCACTGAGGGACGGGCGGGAACCGGCCAGTTGTCCCTAACGAGTGCCATGAGGCCCGGGTCACTGCTACCCTGGGGGATGTGACCGAGGACCTCTCCGCACTCGCCAAGGACGCCGTGGCCGCCTCGCGGGCTGCGTCCGACCCCGACTACCCCGTCTTCCACGTCGCCCCGCCGGTGGGACGTCTCAACGACCCCAACGGCCTGCTGGTGGACGGCGGAACCTACCACGTCTTCTACCAGTTCACCCCCCTGCACCCGCACCGCAAGCTGGTGTACTGGGGGCACGCCTCCTCCACGGACCTGGCCCGCTGGGAGCACCACGCCCCCGCCGTCGTGCCCGACTCCCCCTACGACGCCAACGGCGCCTACTCGGGCAACGCGATCGTGCTGGAGGGCGCCGAGCTGCCCGCCGCCCCCGCGTCCGCCCCCTACCAGCTCTTCTTCACCGGCAACCTCAAGGACCCGGTGACGGGGGAGCGCACCGCCAGCCAGAACCTGGTCACCAGCCGGGACCTGGTCACCTTCACCAAGTGGGAGGGCAACCCCCTCATCCCCACGCACGCGCCGGGCTACACCGCCCACTACCGCGACCCCCAGGTCTTCCGCGACCCCGACGCCCCCGGGCAGTTCCGTATGCTGCTGGGGGTCCAGCGCCAGGACGAGACCGGGGCGGCCCTGCTGTACCGCTCCACCGACCTGCTCTCCTGGGACCTGGAGGGCGAGCTCACCTTCCCCGACGCCGGGGGCGCCTTCGAGCGCTTCGGCTACATGTGGGAGTGCCCCGGCATCGTCCGCCTCACCGACGAGCTCACCGGTGAGGACTGGGACGTGCTCATCTGGTGCCCGCAGGGCATCAGCCCCCAGGCGGAGGGCTACGAGAACGTCTTCGCCTGCACCTACACCGTCGGCCACCTGGTGGGCACCGAGCTGCGCGACTGCGACGGCACCTTCCACGAGGTGGACCGCGGTTTTGAGTTCTACGCCCCCCAGGCCTTCGCGCGCCGCCCCGGCGAGCCGGGGGCGGTCACCCTGGTGGGGTGGCTGGGCAACGCCGGCGAGGACGACCAGCCCTCGGTGTCCACCGGCGGCTGGGTCCACGCCCTGAGCGTCCCGCGGCGCCTGTCGCTGCGCGGCGGGCGCCTCGTCCAGCGCCCGGTCCTGGAGCTGGGGGAGGGGGCCTCCACCAGCTGCCTGTCCGGCAGCGTCCTGGCCGCCGGGGCCACCCCGGTGCCCGAGCTGTCCGGCTCCCGGTCCTGGCAGCTGCGGGTGGAGGGGCCCCAGGCCGGTGGCCCCACGTGGGGGGTGCGCATTGGCACCGCGGACTGCCACGTGGACGTCACCATCGAGGACGGCTCCCTGGTGGTGGACCGCTCGACCTCCCGCTACACCCAGCACGGCGCCCGTCGGGTGGTCACCCTGCCCCCGGGTGCCGACCCCGTCCTGGAGGTCCTCCACGACCGCTCGGTCACGGAGATCGTCTCGGCAGGCGGGGAGACGGTTTTCGCGCTACGCTCGTTTGTGACACCTGGCACGTCAGGCGTCTCGCTGCTGAGTAGTGGCGGTGCCCAGATGCGGGTCGTGTCCCTCCAGGCGAGGGACTGACACGCACACTCATACGTGATGCAACTCACTTGTGATCTTCGGTTGCAAGACCGGTCGGTCGCAAGTACTGTGACCAACGATTGACACACGGTCTGCGGCGGGACGTCCCCGACCCCTCAACAACCGCACGCCCCAAGGACGCGGCGCTGAGCGCAGGCCTACAGAGAAAGGACACCCGGGTGGCTATGGATCACGCCCGAGTCGCCAGAGACGTCGTGACGTACCTCGGCGGCGCAGACAACATTGACGCGGCGGCGCACTGCGCGACCCGTCTGCGTCTGGTCATTAACGATATGGACAAGGTCGACCAGGCGGCCCTCGACAAGGATCCCGACCTCAAGGGCACCTTCCTGGCCGGCGGCATGTTCCAGATCATTGTCGGCCCTGGTGACGTGGACCAGGTGTTCGACCACATGGTCAAGGACCACAGCGTGCGAGAGGTCTCCAAGGACGAGGCCAAGGAGGAGGCCGCCAAGAGCGGCAACCTCTTCTCACGCTTTATCAAGATGATCGCGGACATCTTCGTCCCGATCCTGCCCGCCCTCATCGCCGGCGGCCTCATGATGGCCATTAACAACGTGCTCAGCGCCGAGGGCCTCTTCGGCGAGAAGTCGCTCGTGGACCAGCTGGGCTGGCTCAAGGACTACGCCGCCCTCATTAATCTCATCTCCGCCGCCCCCTTCGCCTTCCTGCCCGTGCTGGTGGGCTTCTCGGCGGCCAAGCGCTTCGGTGGCAACGTCTACCTCGGTGCCGCCATGGGCGCGGCCATGGTCTCCACCAGCCTGCTCAGCGCCTACAACATGGCCGACAAGGTGATGGCTGAGAACTTCTGGTTCTACCAGGGCATCGGCAAAGAGTGCTCACTGAACCCGCACACCGTTATTGACAACGCCCAGCCCTGCGTTATTGACGACCTGATCGCCAAGGGATCCGTCCCGGCCGCCGACGCGTGGAACCTGTTCGGTCTGCACGTGGACAAGATCGGCTACCAGGCCATGGTCATCCCCATTATCTGCGTGGCCTTTATTATGTCGGTCATTGAGAAGTGGCTCCACAAGCGCCTGTCGGGCACCACCGACTTCCTCCTGACCCCGCTCATTACCATGCTGGTGACCGGCTTCCTCACCTTCGTGGCGGTCGGCCCCCTTACCCGCCAGCTCTCCATGTGGATCACGGACGGACTGAACTGGACGTTCAACACCCTGGGCGTCATCGGAGGCCTCGTCTTCGGTCTGTTCTACTCGCCCATTGTGGTCACCGGCCTGCACCAGTCCTTCCCTGCCGTCGAGATCCCGCTGCTGCCGCAGAACGGCGGGGCCGGGGACTTTATCTTCCCCATTGCCTCCATGGCCAATGTCGCCCAGGGCGCCGCCGCCCTGGCGGTCTTCCTGCGCACCCGGGACGCCAAGATGAAGGGCCTGGCCGGGGCCGGTGGTATGTCGGCCATCTTCGGTATCACCGAGCCCGCCATCTTCGGTGTCAACCTGCGCCTGCGCTGGCCCTTCTTCGTAGGTATGGGCGCGGCCGCCATTGGCTCCGCCGGCGTGGCCCTCTTCGGGGTGCGTGGCGCCTCCCTGGGTGCTGCCGGCTTCGTGGGCTTCGTGTCCATCCGCACCGAGGACATCCCCATGTACCTGGTCCTGGAGGTGATCACCTTCGTGATCTCCTTCGCCGGGGCCCTGTTCTACGCCAGTACCCCCAAGGGCAAGGCCTCCCTGGCCGGTGACGACGGCGCCCCGGCGGACGGTGCGGCCGCCCAGGCCGCTCCCGTGGAGATCCCTGCCGAGGCCGCGCACGACCTCACCGTGACCGCCCCCATTAAGGGCCGCTCGGTGCCGCTGAGCGAGGTCGCCGACCCGACCTTCTCCCAGGGCCTGCTCGGCCCGGGCATGGCGATCGTCCCGGACTCCGGGCCGGTGGTCTCCCCGGTGGACGGCGAGGTGCTCGTCGCCTTCCCGACCGGCCACGCCTACGGGCTGCGCTCGGCCAGCGGCGTCGAGCTGCTCATCCACGTGGGCATGGACACCGTCAAGCTCGACGGCAAGGGCTTCACCCCCCACGTCAAGGCCGGTGACAAGGTCCGCCGCGGCACCCCCCTGGTGGACGTGGACTGGGCGGCCATCAAGGCCGCCGGCTACGAGACGGTGACCCCGGTCGTCGTGTCCAACGCCACCAAGTTCGGGGGCGTCTCGGAGACCTCCCCGACCGAGGTCAACCTGGGCGACGCCTTCTACTCCGTGGCCCCGGCCGAGGCTGCCGCCAAGGTCTGAGGCAACAGCTCTCCATCTATGGACATGTGGGGAGGCCTGCGATCTGTCAGGCCTCCCCACACCTGTGCCTGGCGGGACGGCACGTGGGCCCGTCCGGCGTCTGTCCCTGCCCACGCCGGGCCCACGGATCCCTGCGGCGTCGGCCAGCAGGGGTTCAGGCGGTGCCCGGCCGGGTGCGCCTCTGCCCAGGCCCGGCAGGGGCTTGCCTAGGCGGTGCGCCCCTCCAGGAGGGTAATGGGCAGCTCGGTGGCGCGGGTGGGCTTGGTGCGGACCTCCTGCCCGTCGGCGTAGGCGCGCACCTGCTCCAGGAGCTGGCTGACGGCCGCCCGGGCGATCTGGGCGATCGGCTGCTGGATGGTGGTCAGTCCCGGCAGCGCGCGGCGCACGGCGCTGGTGCCGTCAAAGCCCACCACCGCGAAGTCCTCCGGCACGCGCCTGCCGTGCTGGTAGGCCCACTCCAGGACGGCGGCGGCGGCGAGGTCGTCAGTGGCGAACACGGAGTCGATCTCCTGGGCGACGGCGTCGAGCTGGGAGCTGACCAGCCCGTAGCGCATGGAGTCCGGGGTGTGGAACTCCACCGTCAGGAGCACGGGCTTGATGCTGTGCTCGGCCAGGACCGCGCGGTAGCCGGCCTCACGCAGGTTGTGCGGCCCGGTGCGCGAGGTCAGGATCGCGGGTCGGGTGCGCCCGCGTGCCAGGAGGTGCTCGGTGGCCAGGCGTCCGCCCGCCAGGTTGTCGGCCCGGATATTGGGGATGGTGGGGGACAGGTCACGGTCGATCGTCACCAGGGGCATTCGCACCGTGTCGTAGTCCATCTGCATCTCGTTGTGGGCCCCGGAGATAATGCCGTCCACCCGCTGGGCAATGAGGAGGTCCAGGTACTCCCGCTCCCGGTCCACCCGTCCCATGGAGTTGCACAGCAGGGTGCGGTAGCCGGCCTCGGCCAGGGTGCTCTCAAGCCCGGCCACCAGCTCGCCGAAGAAGGGCAGGGACGTGGTGGGCATAATGACCCCGACGGTGTTGGTGGACATGCCGTGCAGCGCCCGCGCCACCTGGTTGGGCCGGTAGCCCAGCTCCTTAATGGCCGAGGCGACCCGGTCCCGGGTGTACTGGCTCAGGTAGCCGCGGTTGTTCAGCACCCGGGAGACGGTGGTCAGGGAGACGCCCGCACGCTCGGCGACGTCCGCGAGAGTGGGTTCACGGCGGGCCGGCATCGCATCTCCTTCGATCGTCTGATGACAGGGCTGAGCATACGCCTGCCAGCCCGGACGCCCCGCTCACCTGGGACCGGGGACCGGGTCGGCAGGCCCAGGGGACCGCGGCCGACCCGCGTCGCCGCCCTGGCCCCGAGCACCCGGTGGTCAGGTCCGGGTGCCGCGGCCAGGGCCTGCGGGGGAGTGGGCGCACCGGCCACTGTACGCCGGGGGAGGGGCGGGTGGGGAGTGTCCCCAGGAGCGGTGCCGCAGGTAGGAAGGACCTAAGGATCTTTGCGGGCCCGCACCCTTCTTGCTATGGTCATTGCTATCAGTCGCTCGTAGCAGACAAAGGTGTTCGCAGCCATGACACCCTCAGCCCACCCTGTCCCGGAGCCCAGTCGGCGCAGGGTCGCCCAGGGACTCGCCTGGTCCGTACCGACGATCGCCCTGGCGGCGGCGGCCCCGGCCATGGCCGTCAGCTACACCGAGCGCATAACCGACGTCTCCTTCCAGCCGGGGACCGGGATGGAGGCCAGGCGCCTGGGCAGCGGCGTGATCCGGCGGCCGTGGGTGGGAGAGGTCGACAGGTGGACCTGGATGGCCACCGACAACTCCACCTACGTGGACACCCCGGTTTACGCGGGACAGCCCAGGCTCAGCAGCTGGGGCTGGCTGCTGCGCTACCACGACGCCGACGCCTGGGGCAGGCCCGAGACCCCGGGGATCAAGAACCCCCTGGTCCTGACCGACCCGGCGGGCGGGAGCGTCTCACCCAGCCTGCCCGGACCCTACCTCGCCTTCACCGGGGACCCCAAGGGGAGCGGGGCCACGTCCCGGACCACGCTCATGTCCCAGACGCAGAAGCTGGGTGCGGGGTGCACCTACACCTTCCAGGCGGAGGTGTGGACCGGTTACACCGAGCAGCGCAACCTGCGGCTGACGGTCGGGTTCGTCCCGGCCTCGCTCAGGCCGGCGCGCTACTCCGACGCCCCCCTGAGCGCGGGGTCCTGGCTCGGCTCGACCGCCGAGGCCCTGACCGCGCACGGCAGCGCGCCGACCACGTCCACGCTCGTGGCGCAGTACACGCCCGCGGCCAACGAGGAGGTCCTCGTCCTCATGGTGGTCCAGGCCGCCACCGACGCCGACGTCGCCGAGGCCGGGGCCACCGAGAGGCACGTCAACCCGGTCGTCGTGGCCAGCCCCAGGCTGACCAGCAGCTGCTCCTAGCGGGGGCTCCCGGGGACCGGGTGTCTCTCCTGGACGAGCTCCGCTGTCCCAACCGGCCCCGTCCGCTGCTCCCTAGCGGGGGCTCGCTCCGGTGCCGGCGTTGGGCCCACCCGCACCGCTGCTCCTGGAGGTGGGGGCCGCCGTGTCTTCAGCTCACACTCCGGACCACCCACGAACTGCTCCTGGGTAGGGGTCGCCCGGAGGGTGCTTATGTCATTTCGACCCCTCCGTGGCGCGGCCGGGGTAGGCGGGACGGTGCCCAGGGCGTCTTGCTGTCAGCGGCCCTGTCAGCGCCGCGGACGCGATCCCGTGGCGCTGTCGTCGCGGGACCGCGATCTCAGGGCCGCTGTGAGAACGTCGCCGCGCCGATCCTGGGCCGTCCTGTCGGATGGGCGCCCGCTGTCAGCGGTGTCGCGCCGGCGCCCGGCCGGTCCCGGGCGTCCTTGCGCCGTGCCGTACTCCACCGTATTTCCCTGTATTTCCGCGGTCGCAGGGACGTGGCGGCCAGGTGGGCGACGCCTTTGCGCACCAGTCGGGCACCGGTTCTTACGAGCGTCCGGGCATCAATCGGGGGACCGGTTCCTCTTTTGCGGGGACTATATAGGATCCGATTTCCTGCGCACCCCGGGCAGGAGCGTCCTCGCAGGTCAGAGGCGCTTTGAGGGAGGAGGGGGCAGGAGCTGCGCCGCCGCCGACAGAATGACATAATGTCCATTATCGGCGATAGTGATATGTGGGCGCGAACACTCCGGACCCCACCTGTGTACTTGTCCTCCTTTCCTCCTCCGCCCTAGGTGGCGCGCGCTTTGGGGCCCGCCTACGAGAACAGTGTTCGCGTAGGCGGGCGCCTGCCCGGGCAGGATCCGGGGACGGTAGCGCCTGGATGCGTGTTCGCCTGGCTGGGCAGCTGCACGGCCCGAGGACGCCGCCATGAACCCGGGTGCTCGGTAGCCCTGCGACGTCGGTCTGCGGCCGCGGCCGACCCGGGTGGCCTCGGGGAAACCCTCTGGTGGGGCTGACAGGATCGTCCCCGTCCGGGATAATGGTGGCATGAAGCACATTATCTGGGACATGGGTGGCACCCTCATTGACACCTACCCGGGGGTCGTGGCCGCCCTGTGCCGGGCCGCCTACGGGGACACCGCCCCCGAGCACCTGCGGTACACGGGCTCCCTGACGCACGTCTCGACCGCCCACGCCGTGACGACCCTGTCCGCCCGCCGCGGCGTCGCGCCCGCGGACCTGGAGCAGGCCCTGGAGGATCTCAAGACGCGGTGGCGCACCCGCCCCGCCCCTGTTATGGACGGCGCCCGCGAGCTCATGGCCCGCGTGTGGGAGAAAGGCGGGCTCAATATGGTGGCCACCCACCGGGACCGGGCCAGCGCCACCATGCTGGTCACCGTGCTCGGACTCGACCTGGACGACATGGTCTGCGCACCCGACGGGCTGGCACGCAAGCCCAGCCCGGAGATGAACCTCCTGCTGGCCCGGCGCCACGACCTGGACCCCGCCAGCGTGCTGTGCGTGGGCGACCGCGTCATTGACGCCAGCGCCGCGGCGGCGGCGGGCATGCCGGCAGCGCTGCTGGTGCGCCCTGGCACGGTCCTGGCCCTGGACAGGGTGGAGCAGGACCTGGACGTGGTCGCCGACCTGCGCGACCTCATCCCCTGCTTCTGACCCAGGGGCGGCGTCTGCGCCAGCCGGACCCACCCTGGGTCAGAAGCCGTCTCAGCCGAGCCGGTAGGTGGCGTCCGCGCGGGCGCCGGGCACACGCCCGTCTGCGCCCGGGTGGAGTCCCCTCCCCCATCCCACCCTGCCGCGCGGTCAGTTGCACATTCATCCAAGGACCGCTGACCGGCCGGTGGCGCGATTCCAACGTTTTGTGCCTCCAGGAGGGTGCTGAAACCGGGATGAATGTGCAACTCCGGCGCCGTTGCACATTCATCCCGGTTCCCGCCCCCGCTCCACCGCACGGATCCTCGTGGTTGCAACGTTTTATGTTCGGACATTGTAAAAAGAATGTGCAGCCCCGGGTCCTCACCCCTTGCCGGCCGGGTAGGCTTGCCTCCACCACTTTAAGGAGGTCCCGTGACCACCAGTCCACTTAGCCGCCGACCTGTACGCACCCTGCCAGCGCGACTGCCGGTGGCCCTCCAGCCCCTGGAAACGTTGCAATCACGGGGCTCCCAGGAGCAGGCGTCAGGGACCACCCCGCACCGCAGGGCTCTCTAGCTTCTTCCTACGCGAATCTGGATAAGTTTATGCGGTGCTTCGTATGGCCTGCCTCCTGTCTGCTGGCCCGGTTTCGTGCACGTGTCGCAATCTGAGGATCAGAACGAGGGCCACCCTTGACCGCGTCAGGGCCCAGGCTCCTGACCTGCGTGGACATTGGGTGCACAAAGTGCTGGGCGGGGTGGGGGCGGCTCTGATCCTCAGATTGCGACAGAACCGTCCGCCCACCACCGCCGTGGCCACGCATACTCTCCCCTCCTCACCCCGGGGAAGGCCCCGGACCAGGTGGCAACGCGGCCTGCCACCCACACCCCAGCACCCACACCTCAGGACAGGGCCTGCGGTAGACCCCTGACTGCGCCCACCGGGGTCTCACACCAGGCGACCGGACCATGATCGCCGTCATCGAGGCGGGCACCCCGCCTGCACGAGCGCCGGGGCTCCACCGTGGTCGGCACGATCCCACGGACGGGCGAGAGACGGCGACGGGCTACCGCCCGCCCTCCCGCCCGGGGCGCCGGGCGACAACCTCAAAGCGCGTGCACACCACGAGCGTGTCATCGTTGACGGCAGGGGGCTCGGTGCCGCGCACGGTGAACCACCCCCGGTAGTCGGGCCCCGTCCAGAAGCGCTCATGGGCCGCACGCCACCCGACCAGATCCGTGTACCCCTCCCCCTCGGCCACGGCGTGCTCCAGGGTGACCTCACCCAGGCGGACGACGTCGACAGCCACGTCCTCGGTGACGCACACGGGCGTCCCGGCGGAGTCGACGACGAGCTCGCGGCGGCCGGGGGCCGGCAGGGGGTCGGAGCCCGTCTCGTACTCGGCCAGCAGCGCCGTCGTCGTGCGCTTGCCGCCTGCCAGGACCGCTGCCACCAGCCGGTCGCGCGACGGCCCCGGGAAGGCGTACTCCCCCACGTCGAGCAGCTCCCAGCCCGCTGGCAGCCAGCCTGTGCCACGGCTGGCGCCGAAGGAGCGGAACAGCACCAGCCGGCCGTCGTAGAAGTCCCGGCTCAGGCCGAGGCGTTCCATGCCGATGCGCTCGGCCACGCGCTGCGAGGCGAGGTTCTCCGGGTCGGTGACGGCCACGACCTGCTCCACCCCGGCGGCGTGCACGGCGTCCAGGACGGCCCGCGCCGCCTCGGTGACGTAGCCGTGCCCGCAGTGCTCGGCCACCTGCCGCCAGCCGATCTCCAGCACGTTGGCCTCTGCCCCGTCCGAGGACGGGATCGGCTTGACCAGGACGAGCCCGACGGCGGTCCCCAGTGCCGTCCGCCCACCACCTCCGCCTCCGTCGCGCAGCTCAATGAGGCTGAAGCCCTGGACGGGATGGTCCACCAGGCTCATAAAGCGCCCCAGGCGCCTGCGTGCCGTCGCCTCGTCGGGGGTGGTGGCCGACGGGATGAAGCGGACCAGATCCGGGTTGGCGTGCAGACGGCGCACGAACTCGAGGTCACCGGGCGCAAAGGCACGCAGCCGCAGCCGCTCAGTAGTTAGAGGGATCACACGCGGGTACTATACAGTAGGCTCCTGCGCAGGTTCCTCCATCCCGGCCCGCCACCCAGCCAGAAGGTGCCACTCCCCCGGGGCCTGCTCACGCTCGGCCATAAGTGAAGGATGTGCCCGTGGGCACGGGGCCTACGGCTCGGCATCCGGGCCCGTGACGACGTACACCGCTACTCCCCCACCAGCGCGGAGCCTAACCCCCGTGTGTGCGGGGATGATCCGGCGGCGGCGTCGGCGGGCTGGGCATTGGCCAGCTAACCCCCGCCAGCGCGGGGCGGGGTCTCCAAGCTCGGGTCGGGCAGAATCAGCGTGGCCGGGCGCCCAACAACCAGGGCCGGGGCCGAGCGCCCGCCAGCGCGGGGCCGGGGCTGGTGAGCTGCGTGCCAGTTCAGGACACCCGCGCGCCTGGGCCGCTGGGGGCGCGCCCGGCGGGCAGTCCGCGCGCCAGCGCCAGGACGCGGTCGGTGACCTCGCACTGGGTGCGTACCGAGGCGCGCCAGGAGGGCACCTGCAGCGAGTGGTTAGCACCGGGGACCGCCCAGACCTGCACGCCTGCCGCCACCGGGGTGAGGGCGGGGCCGCCGTCCCAGTGGGGGTCGTCCGTCCCGCCGACGACGAGGCCGGGAGCCGGGTAGCTCTCAATGGCCCGCCTGACCCGGGCGTCGTCGAGCAGGGGCGTGAGCCACACCCCGGCCACCTCGTGACGACCCGCCCACGGGGCCAGGCGGGTCCCCAGGGACTTGGCCACCAGGAGCAGGGGGACGTCAGCCTGCTTGAGAGGCGCCCCCAGCGCGCGGGACAGGGCGGCCTCGGCGAGGGCCTCGAGCGCGGCGGGGTCAGTAGGCGGCGTGCCCCACTCCAGGACCGCCACCGCCCAACCGTCCTCCACGAGCGCGGTGGACGGCCAGAACAGCAGCGGCATGGTGGCCGGGTAGCCCCGGCCCGGGACGACCAGGCACAGACCCGCCAGCTCGTCGGGCACCGGGCCCGGCCAGCGGCGCAGGCGGACCCCGTCGGCCCGGTGCCGCCGGCGCCGTCGTCCTCGCCGTCC
>ERZ773035.1866-NODE-1866-length-14419-cov-10.356377_pt1 | contig 14419 bp, 15 predicted proteins | sample MGYA00511487_ERZ773035 | MGnify/ENA primary metagenome ERZ773035 (study PRJEB29015, sample SAMEA2737985) | human oral metagenome | biome: human oral; feature: human-associated habitat; material: dental | place: China | collected 2024 ...
ACTAAAAGAAAAAAGTGTAATAAATGCTAAGTCTAACCTAGTATTAGGAGATGGAACTGTACTTAATAAAGGCGCAGATATAACAGCAACTAATTTAACACATGGAAAAATAACTGTAAATAATGGAGATGTTAAATTTGGTGCAAGAAAAGATACCAAAGATGTAGAAACATATTCTAAGAGTAGTGGAGTAAATCTATCAGTAAGAATAAAATCACAAGCCTTAGATAGAGTACAACAAGGTTTTGATTCATTTAATCAAATGAAATCAGGGGATATGTTTGGAGGTATAGCCTCAGCTACTAACACAGCAACAGGTATAGTATCAGGACTTGCTTCTAATCAAGGAACTAAACTTTCTTTAGATGCTGTAAAAGCAGATAACACTGTTGGAAAAGATAATGTAAAACTTGCAGAAGCAAACAATAATTTCTATGCAAATATGGGAGTGAATTTAGGATTTAATAAATCAAGTTCAAAATCAAGTTCTCATAGTGAAAGTGCAGTTGTAACAACAATACAAGGAAAAGATAAAGATTCAAGTATAACTTACAATAATGTAAAAAATATAGAATATGTTGGAACACAAGCTAAAGACACTAAATTTATCTATAACAATGTAGACAATATTACTAAAAAAGCTGTTGAATTAAATAATTCATATTCATCAGATAGTAAAAGTAGTGGAGTATCAGCAGGAGTGAATATTGGTTATGGAAGAAAGGTCTTAACAGATAATGCTTCTGTAAGTGTATCATCTTCTAAATCAAATATGAATTCAAATGGAACTAGTTACCAAAATGGACTATTTGTAAATGTAGATGAAGAACATAACAATACAAAAAATATGACTCTTTCTGGCTTTAATCAAGTAGGAGGAAAAGTTACAGGAAATATAGAAAATCTTACTATTGAAAGTAAACAAAATACATCTACAACAACAGGAAGTACAAAAGGTGGAAGTATAGGCTTTGCACCAAATGGAATGCCAACTTCAATAAGTGCAAACTATTCTCAAACAAATGGAGAAAGAAAATATGTAGATGACCCTACAACTTTCATAATAGGAGAAGGAAGTAACTTAAAAGTAGGTAAAGTTGAAAATACTGCCTCAGCAATAGGAACAAGTGGGAATGGAAAACTATCAATAGATGAATATGTAGGACATAACTTAGAAAATAAGGATAAGACAACTACAAAAGGTGGTTCAGTATCATTATCGCAAAGTAGCATACCAATAAGTGGAGTGGGAGTAAACTATGCGAATAGAGATTTAGAATCAGTAACAAAAAATACTGTTGTAGGAAATGTAGAGATAGGAAAATCTTCTGGAGATGAAATAAATAAAGATTTAGCTTCTATGACAGAAATAACAAAAGATAAAGATACAAAGACAGATATATTTATAGAATCTCAAACTATTAAATATGCTCTAAATCCAAGTCAATTTAAAGAAGATCTTCAAATTGCTATAATAGAAGGAAAAGCAACAGGAAGAACAGTAGTAAAAACAATAGATAATATGATAAATGGTGATAAGAGCCAAGATATAGGAGATGCTGAAAAAAGAAGTCTAATAGAAATAAAAGAAGCAATAGTTAGAGTTCAAACAGCACCTGCAATGGATATTATCGCAAAAGAAGATTTAGCAGATAAAAATGTACAAAAAGAACTTGGAGTAGAAATAGAAAAATTTGATCCAAATGACCCAACATTATCAGAAAAAGTAAGAGAAAGACTTGATGAATTAAAAGCAGAAGGAAAAGAAATAGTAGCTTTTTATGATAAGACAACAGGAAAGATATTTATAAATCAAAATGCAAAAGATGATGAAGTAAGAGCTTCCATAGCAAGAGAATACAAGATAAAAGAAGATTTAGAGCTAGGAAGAGGAAAGGAAAATGATAAAGGACAACTACGTTCAACAGTAGCAGGAGAGATAGCCTATGATGAGATAAAGGATAGATTAAAGAAAGGTGATAAAAATCCAATAAGTGCTTCAGCTTTTGATGTAGCAAAGATGGATAAGGATAGTGAAGTTACTTCTGATAAATATGGTGAAATAAAAGAAGGAATAGGAAATATGACAGGTGATGCGATGGAATTATCCGTAGTAGCTTCAGAAGCTGATATCAATCCTGGAATATTAGACAAAGATCCAGAAAAAAGGAAAAAATTAGAACAATCTGGAAAAAAATTTGAGGAGAAATACCACAAAAATATAGATTATATGATAGAAGGGTGGCATAGACCAGAATACGCAGAAAGGGAATTACCTATTTTGAAAGAAAAAATAGAGTTTGAAGATATGCACAAACTATATTATGATATTGAACTTCCATGTGTAACATTATTTGCTAAGATGCAATATTATGGAATATATTTAGATAAAGAAGAACTTTTAAAAGCAGGGCAAATATTTGAAGAGAGAAAACAAGAATTACAAAAAAATATAGAAAAATATTCAGAAGAAGAAATAAATATAAATTCAGTACAACAAATAGGAGTATTACTTTTTGAAAAGTTAGGATTACCAATCATTAGAAAAACAAAAACAGGATATTCTACAGATGTAGATACATTAAAAAAACTTGAAGATAAACATGAGATAATATCATATATATTAGAATATAGAGAAATCAGTAAACTTATAAGCACATATGTTGACGGACTTATATATGAAATAAATGAAAAAACAAATAGAATACATTCAAATTTTAATCAAACAGTTACAGCAACAGGTAGAATAAGTTCTACAGAACCTAATATGCAAAATATTCCTGCAAGAAAAGAAGAAGGAAAAATAATAAGAAAATGTTTTAAAGCAGAAAAAGGAAATGTTTTTGTAAGTGCAGATTATTCACAAATAGAACTTAGAGTTTTAGCAGATATGTCCCGGTGATGAAAAAATGATACAAGCATTTAGAGAAAATAAGGATATACATAGAACAACAGCAAGTACAATATTTAATATTCCACTAGAAGAAGTTACAGATACATATAGAAGATATGCGAAAGCAGTAAATTTTGGAATAATATATGGAATAAGTGATTTTGGACTTTCAGAAAATGTTGGAATAACAGTAAAAGAAGCAAAAAAATATATAGAAGATTATTTAAAAAAATATCCAAAGATAAAAGAATATATGGATAATACTAAAAATATAGCAGTAGAAAAAGGATATGTAGAAACAAAATTTGGAAGAAGAAGATATGTACCAAATATTAAATCACAAAACTATATAATAAGAGAACAAGCTAAAAGAATAGCAATGAATGCACCAATACAAGGAACAGCAGCAGATATAACTAAGATTGCTATGGTAAAAATAGAAGAAAGAATAAAAAAAGAAAAACTAGATGCTAAAATATTATTACAAGTACATGATGAAATAATTGTTGAATGTAATGATAATATAAAAGACAAGATAGCAAATATATTAAAAGAAGAGATGGAGAAAGCAGCAGTACTTCAGGTTCCAATTATTGCAGATATACGAATATCTGAGGTAATGGATAAGTAATATTTAAAATACATAACAAAAATAAATCTAATATGTTATAATAAGCTAAAACAATCATAAATTAATAATATATTAATTTATGGAATATACAAAAGATAAGATGAAATAAGAAATTAGAATATAAATTATAATAAAAAGTGTGGTAACTATAATATCATTAATGTTACTGGAAAAGAGGCATAATGAAGAAAATAGAATCTAAAAAATTAGATGGTAGTAATATTGAGCTTGGAAAGAAAATGGTAAAAGAAGGGAAATATGCTGTCATAATACTTGCAGGAGGACAACGGAAGTAGACTTCGGACATACAGGGCCTAAAGGAACATATATATTAGACTTAGGTGATAAAAAAATGTCTATATTTGAAATACATATGAGAAGTTTAGACAAGAAAAATGTTAATGTATTTATCATGTGTTCAAATGAAAATATAGAAGACACAAAAAAATTCTTTGAAGAAAATAATTATTTTGGACATAAAAAAGAATTAGTTCACTTTTTTATACAAAGTGATTTACCATTATTACAATTAGATGGTGTTACATCTTTAAAGGTAAAAGGTAAGGTAAAAAGGGCATCAAGTGGACATCGGAGCTGTATATGAAGCAATGATGAATCAAAAAGACTTAGTAGAAAAACTTCGGAATAGAAAAGTTTTTAATTACAAATGTAGATAATATATTATCAAACTTACTTGATTATGATTTTATAGGAAAGTCAAAAGATCTAGAATTAGCAGTTAAAAGTGTTGAAAAGGTAGAACCAAATGAAAAAGTAGGACTTTTTGTAAAAAATGAAGATGATAAATTAGAGGTTATAGAATATACAGAAATATCTGTAGAATTAAGTAATAAGAGAGATCAAGACGGATTATATTTAAATGAATCAAATATAATGAGTCAAATAGTAGACTGGGAATTTATAAAAAAAGTTGCAAATATGAATTTACCATATCATGAACAATATAAGAGCAAAGACGGATATGAATTTATAAAAAGGGAAAGATTTATATTTGATGCATTCCCTAAAGCAGATACATTTGAAGTATTTAGAGTAGATAGAACAGATGAATTTGCTCCTATTAAAGGTGCAGAAGGTAAAGATTCACCAGACTCTGCTACACTTATGTATCTTAGATATCTTCGCAAGAAGAATAAATAATGTCAAAAAAGCAATAAGTAAAACAATTAATACCATACATAGTTATGGTATTTTTTAAGAACAAACACTTGACATAAATGCCATTAAATGTTATTATAGTTATGTACAGAAAGAATTATACTAGAATTTTCAATAAAAAACTAGGAGGAAAAAAATGATTAGTAGAGTAAAAGCAGAAAATTTAAAGGGTAAAAGTGTAGAAAAAGGAAGAGAACTAGTTAAAGATAAGAAGTATGCGATCTGTGTCTTGGCAGGAGGCCAAGGTACAAGATTGGGTATAAATGGACCCAAAGGAGCATATACAGAGGATGTTGCATATGACAATAAGAGTTTATTTGAAATGATATTAGAGGAACCCCTAAAAAAAGGCGTTCCAGTATATATAATGACTAGTCATGATAACAGAGAAGAGACAGAAAATCATTTTCGCACAAATAAAGAACTAAAAAAATACATTAAAAGTGTTACGTTCTTTAATCAAGGAAAAAGACCGCTTAAAGATTTAGAAGGGAATCCACTAGAAATAGATGGACAAACAATTTATGGGGCGAGTGGCCATGGAAGCGTATATCGGAGCATGAAAAATTCGGGTGTATTAAAAAAAATGATAAAAAAAGGAATAAGTAAAGTACTTATTACCAATGTAGATAATATAAATGTATCTGGGGTTGATTATGATTTTATAGGAGAATCTGTAGACACAGAGGTTACTATAAAATCAGTAAAGAAGGAAGATCCGGAAGAGAAAGTGGGTGTATTTGTTTTGAAAGATAACATGTTATCAGTAATAGAATACACAGAGATAGATTTTTCTATGAGAAATCGAAAAGATTCCTCAGGACTATATTTGCAACAAGCTAATATTATGGTTCAAATAATTGATATTGAATTTATAAAAAAAGCTGCAGATGTAGATCTTAAAATACATCTGCAAACCAAAAAAAAATGGGGACTTGAATTCATCAAGGAAGAGACTTTCTTATTTGACGCCTTCTATTTGGCAGATAGTTATAAAATATTTCAAGTTGACCGTGAGTCTGAGTTTACTCCAATAAAAACAAAAGAGGATATTAAGCCTGCAATACTAGCTTATATCAAAAAGAAAATAAAAACTAGAAATTTAGAAGAAAATATAAAGATGCTTCTAGATTAATCTAATTAAAATATAGTCTTAAACATAATTGTTTAAGGCTATTTTTTTTGTATTTGACTATATGATTTGTATTAAATATAATTTGAGTATAGATAAAATAATTTAAGGAGAAAAGTTAAGGAGAAAAGTTATGGAAGATATTGATATAAATGAATTAAAAAAAATAAATAAACATTGGATAGAAAATGTTAGTGATGATGAAAGGGCTGAACTTGAAGGATTATCTGATAAAGAAATAATAGACAGATATTATATGGATTTAGAGTTTGGTACTGCAGGACTTCGTGGTGTTATGGAGCTTGGAAAAAATAGAATGAATATATATACAGTATCAAGAGCAACACAAGCAGTAGCAGAATATATATTAAAAAGAAATATGAATGATAGAGGTGTTGTAATATTATATGATACAAGAAATAATTCTAGAAAGTTTGCAGAAGCAACAGCAAGAGTATTACTTGCAAATGGTATAAAAGTATACCTATTTGATAGATATAGGCCTGTACCTATATTATCATTTTCAACAAGAGATTTGGACGCATTTATGGGAATAATGGTAACAGCAAGTCATAATCCTAAAGAATATAATGGATACAAAGTGTTTGATGAAACAGGTAATCAAATAGGAAAAGATACTGCAAATGAAATAATGCATACAATAGAAAAGACAGATATATTTAAAGGAGTAAAGAAAATATCTGAAAAAGAATTTAAAGAAATGTTAGGTTCTGATGGAATGTTAAAAACAGTAGGAGAAGTACAAGAAAGAAGATATTTAGATATATTAAAAACAAGAATACTTAATGATGAAGAAATAGAAGAAGAAAAGAAAAATATTAAAGTAGTATATACACCACTTCATGGAACAGGAGATCTAGTTGTAAATAGACTTCTTAAAGAACTTGGATATGAAAATATAATACCTGTAAAGGAACAACAAGTAGTAGATGGAGTATTTGGAACTGTATCATCTCCAAATCCAGAAAATGTAGAAGCATTTGAAATGGCTTTAAAACTTGCAGATGAAAAAGGGGCAGATATTTGTATAGGAACAGATCCAGATTGTGATAGATTACGGAATATTAATAAGAAAAGATGGTAAATTTAAAGCTCTTACAGGTAATCAAATAGGGGTTATAATGCTTGAATATATATTAAGTCAAATGAAAGAAAAAAATATATTAAAAGATAATTATTATATATCAACAAGTATTGTATCAACAAACTTAACAAAAAAAATAGCAGGTACATATGGAATAAAATGTTATGAAACATTAACAGGGTTTAAAAACTTATGTAGTGCTTCAAAAGATCCAAAAGAAGAATTCTTATTTGGGTTTGAAGAAAGTTTCGGATATTTATATGGTGATCATGCAAGAGATAAAGATCGGTGTTGTAGCATCAATGTTAATGCTTGAAATAGTTGCATATTATAGTAAGCAAAATAAGGACTTATTTGATGTATTAGAAGATATATATAATAAATATGGATATTATATTGAAAAAGGAGAATCAATAGTATTAAAAGGTATAGAAGGTAAAGAAAAAATAAAAGAAAAAATGGATAGTTTAAGAAATACTATTATAACAGAAATAGAAGGGGTAAAAGTATTAAAGACAAGAGATTATGAAAAGATAGAAGAACAAAAATCAAATGTTATGTATTATGAACTTGAAAATGATAGTTTTGTTGCTGTTAGGCCATCAGGAACAGAACCTAAAATAAAATTCTATATAGGAGTATGTGCAGATAAAAAAGAAGATGCAATAACAATTATGGATAAATTAAAAAGATTTATAAAATTATAAAAAATAAAAAAATATATAATGTAAACTTTGAAAATATGCAAATAAATTTTAAAATGTGGTTATAGACTACTAAATAAAGGAAAAAGATAACTATATATAAAAATAAAAGTTATCCACATAGTTATCCACATTTTCGGAATCAATATAATCTCTTGTAGATTATAGTTTTTCGGACTTTTATGTGGATAACTTCTTGACTTTTATCATACTTAATTATATGATGACTTTAGTAAATCTAAAATACTATTTATTCTATAAAGAAAGGAGGGAAACTAAAAAATGTATAATGATAAATATGAACTTTTAAAAAGTGCTAAAGAACAATTTTCTGAAATTTTGCCTACTTTTGCATATAATTTAATTGTAAGACCTTTAGAAATAGAAGAATATACTGATAATCAAATTATATTAGTAGTTCCACAAGAATCACAATCTAATTTAATTCAAAATACATATCTAAAACAATTTCAAGAAACATTTGATTTCTTAACAAGTAAAAAATGTAATATTACAGTTCTTGATGCAAAAATGCTTTCAAAATATAGAGAAGAAAAAAAACAAAGAGAAAGAAGTAAGGTTATCGAAGTTTCCGAAAATTATTCAAATCTAAATCCTAATTATACATTTGAAACATTTGTTGTTGGTAGCAATAATAGTATTGCTGCTGCTGCTGCTGAACAGGTTGCAAAAGGTGGAATTACTAGCCTTAACCCATTATTTATATATGGTGGACCAGGACTTCGGGAAAACTCACCTTATGCAGGCTATTGCAAATGATATTTTAAAAAATAAGCCAAATACAAAAATTCTTTATGTATCATCTGAGAAATTTTTAAATGAACTTATAAATTCAATTAAAAACCGTTCTTCAGATACTGAAGAATTTCGACAAAAATACAGAAGTGTTGATGTTCTAATAATGGATGATGTCCAATTTTTATCAGGAAAAGAAAGTGCACAACAAGAACTTTTTAATACTTTTAATGATCTTCATTCAAAAGGAAAACAAATTGTTCTTTCAGCAGATAAAGCACCTAAAAATATACCAGTACTTGAAGAGAGGCTAAAATCTCGTTTTAATCAAGGTGTTATTGTAGATATAGGCCAACCAGATTTTGAAACTCGTTTAGCAATACTTAAAGTTAAATCTGAAGAAAAAAATATTATAATAGATGATAATATTCTTTCACTTATTGCAGATAAGATTGATACAAATATAAGAGACTTAGAAGGTGTTCTTAATAAAGTTGTAGTTATTGCATCATTCACAAAAATGCCAATCACAAGAGAAATTACAGAAAAAGCTATAAATGAGATATCATTAGAACGTGAAAATTCAATAACACCTGATGTTATACTTGATGTTATAGCTAAATATTTTAATATACAAAAGAAAGATCTACTTTCTACCAAAAAATCACAAGAGATAGTTTTTCCAAGACAGATAGCTATGTATCTTTGTAGATCTGAATTAAATCTTCCATATAAAAAGATAGGAGATATATTTGGGAAAAAAGATCATACTACAATAATGCATGCTGAAGCAAAAATCAAAAATTCTATAACTATGGAAAAAAATACCAAATTAATTGTGGAAAGTGTGGAAAACATTTTAAGATCAATAAATGAGTAATACCAAGCATTAAGCTTAGGTATACATAACTTTTTAAAAAGTAGAAGCCCCAAACCCTTGATTTCCCTAAGAAAGTTATCCACATAAAAATGTGGACAACTATGTGGATAACCACTCACTAAATGTGGATAACTATTTTTATGTGGAAAGTGTGGATAACATTATAAAGATATCCACCAAGTTATCCACATTAAAAATACTAGGGAAATAAGGACTAGAGTAGGTTTTCCACAATATCCACATAACCTACTACTACTACTACTAATTAATAAATAAAATTAAACTAAAAACAAAAGGAGATATTCATGAAATTTATAAGCGAACAAACTCAATTATTAAAAGCAATAAATTCTGTAATAAATGGTATATCATCTAAAAGAGATACAATATTAGAAGGTATATTAATACAAACATTAGATAATTCTATAAAATTTAATACATATAATGAAGAAATTGGAATTGAATACACAATAAAAGCAAATATTGTGGAAAAAGGAAGTACTGTTATAAAAGCACATACTTTTGCAGAAATAATTAGAAGATTACCAGATACAGATATAAATATTACATTAGATAAAGAAAATAATTTACTTACTATTGAATGTGAAGGATCATGTTATAAATTAAGTACATTAAGACCAGAAGATTTTCCAGAAATACCACAGGTACAAATAGAAAATAGTATTGAAATATCACAAAAAGATTTAAAAAATATAATTAAGCAAACAATATTTGCAGTTGGAACAGATGAAAAAAGAAAGTTATACACAGGAAGTTTATTTGATGTGGATAATACAACACTTAATGTTGTTTCAATTGATGGATATAGACTTGCGATAAGAAAAACAGAAGTTATTTCAGATAGTTCTTTTAAAATGGTAATACCTGGTAAGACTTTAACAGAAATATCAAAAATTATAAATGATTCATTTGATATGGTTAAAATTGGTTTTTCTAATAATCAAGGAATATTTGAATTTGAAAATGGTAAACTTACTACAAAATTATTAGAAGGAGAATTTTTAAATTATAAGGACATAATTAAAACTCCAACTGAAACTAGAATAAAAGTAAATAGAAATGCAATAACAGAATCTTTTGATAGAGTTATGTTAATTTCAGCATCAAGTTTAGTAAAGGAAAAGAAGGAACCAGTTGATATTCAAGTAGAAATAGACAAATTAACAATTTCTTGTACAAGCAGTGTTGGTATGGCAAATGAAGAAATATTTACACAAACAGAAGGAAAAGAAGTTAAACTTAAATTTAATCCTAAATTCTTTATGGATGTCTTAAAAAATATATCTAATGAAGAAATAATAATTGATTTTGGTACATCAAAATCACCAACAATGATTAAGCCAATTGAAGATAATGGAGAATTTAACTATATTATACTTCCAATTAAATCAAGAGAAAACTAAAGTAATAGTTATCCACAATTAAGAATAATATGTGGATAATTTAACTTTAATTATATACATAATAATAGAAGAGAAAAAATATGAGAATAAAAAGATTAAAAGTTGAGAATTTTAGAAATCTAGAAAAATTAGATATTGAATTTTCTGATGGAGTTAATATTATTTATGGAAATAATGCTCAAGGTAAGACTAATATTATTGAAGCTATATATATTTTTTCATTTGGTAAAAGTTTTAGAGCAAATAGGGATATAGAACTCTTAAAATTTGATGAAGAATATTTCTTATCAAATATTGAAATAATGAAAAAAGATAGAGAACTTGAAATGGATTTTGGATTTGATAAGCTTTCAAATAAAAAAATGATAAAAGTAAATGGTGTAATTCAAAAAAAGGTAAGTGATATTATAGGAAAATTAAATGTGGTTGTATTTAAACCAGAAGATATAAAGATTGTCACAGATGCTCCAAGTGTTAGACGAAAATATATTGACTATTTAATATCTAGTATAAGTAAGGGATATTTAGAAAACATAACTAAGTATAAAAAAGTATTAGAAGAGAGAAATAATCTTTTAAAGGAAATAAAAATTAAATTAAAAGGAAATAGAGTTTTAGAAAAAGATGATGAAGATTTTTTAGATGTATATGATAAATTACTTTCAAAATTAAATTGTGAAATATATAATGAAAGAAAGAGAGTAATTGAAAAACTTAATGATTATATATATGGTATTCATTTAAAACTTACAGAAAATTACATAAATAATGAAAAATTACATATTAAATATGTATCAAATGTAGAAGAAGATATTCAAAAGATGTATAATAATCTTATAAAATCTAGACTTAATGATATTAATAAAGGATATACTAGTTTTGGAATTCATAGAGATGATTACATAATTAGTATAAATTCTTTAGATGTATCAATATATGGTTCACAAGGACAAAAAAAGTCGAGTATAATAAGTTTGAAGCTATCAGAGCTTAAAGTAATAGAAGAAGTAATAGGGGAAAAACCAGTACTTCTTTTAGATGATTATATGTCAGAGCTAGATGAAAGAAGAAGATTAAAATTTTTGGATATAATTGAAGATATTCAGATTATAATTACAACAACACATAAAATTAGTATTGATGGGAAAGAAAACACATATTTTTATGTTGATAATGGAAAAATAGAAAGGGAGAAGAATGGATAAAAATAATAGAGAATATAATGCAGATCAGATTCAAGTATTGGAAGGGTTAGAAGCAGTTAGAGTAAGACCTCGGAATGTATATTGCAAGTACTTCACAAAGAGGACTTCATCATTTGGTTTACGAAATTGTCGATAACTCTGTTGATGAAGCTTTAGCAGGATATTGTAAGAATATAACTATAAAGATACTTCCAGATAATGTTATAGAAGTTTCAGATGATGGTAGAGGTATACCTGTAGATAAACATAAAAAAACTGGACTTTCAGCTGCAGAAACTGTATATACAGTACTTCATGCTGGTGGTAAGTTTGGTGGAGACAGTGGATATTCTGTTTCTGGAGGTCTACATGGAGTTGGTGCCTCTGTAGTTAATGCATTATCAGATTGGACAATTGTTAATATAAAAAGAGGTGGGAAAGAATATGAAATGAGCTTTGAAAGAGGAAAGGCTGTAGAACATCTTCATGAAATAGGAAAAGCAGATGGTACAGGAACTAAAGTTAAATTTAAGGCAGATGCGACAATATTTGAAACTGTTGAATATGATTATGATATTCTTTCAAATAGATTTAGAGAAATGGCATTTTTAACAAGAGGTTTAAAAATAGTTTTTGAAGATCTAAGAGATGAAGAAAATAAGAGAAGTGAAGAATACTATTATGAAGGTGGTATTGAATCACTTGTAGAATATTTAAACAGAAATAAGCAAAAAATTAATGAAAAGCCAATATATATAGGAAGAGAAGATGGAGAAATTCCAATTGAAGTAGCTATACAATATACAACATCATATTCTGAGAATGTATTAAGTTTTACTAATAATATTAATACTGTAGAAGGTGGTACACATGTTGAAGGATTAAGACGTGCACTTACTAAAACATTTAATGATTATGCAAGAAGTAAGAATATATTAAAGGAAAAAGATAGTAATCTTCAAGGTGATGATATAAGAGAAGGGATAACAGCAGTTATTTCTGTAAAGGTTAGAAATCCTCAATTTGAAGGGCAGACTAAGACTAAACTTGGAAATAGTGAAGTCACAGGGGCAGTTTCAACTTTAGTATCAGAAAAATTAGGATATTACCTAGAAGAAAATCCAACAGTAGCCAAAACAATATTAGAAAAATGTATTACAGCATCAAGAGCAAGAGATGCTGCAAGACGTGCAAGAGAACTTGCAAGAAGAAAAACAGCTTTAGATTCAATAACACTTCCAGGAAAACTTGCAGATTGTATTGAAAAAGATGCATCTAAATGTGAAATATATATAGTCGAAGGGGACTCAGCAGGTGGTACAGCTAAAGGTGGAAGAGATAGAGCTACACAAGCAATACTTCCTCTTTGGGGTAAAATGCTAAATGTTGAAAAATCTAGAGTAGATAAGGTGCTTCGGAAATGAAAAATTAGTTCCAGTTATTCAAGCTATTGGAGCAGGAATTGGTAAAGATTTTGATATAACTAAAATAAGATATGGTAAAATAATAATAATGGCCGATGCCGATGTTGATGGTTCACATATTAGAACATTACTTCTTACATTTTTCTATAGATATATGAGACCTTTAGTAGAAGGTGGACATATATATCTTGCACAACCTCCACTATTTAAAATAAGTAAAAGAGGTATGAAGGATGTATATTGTTATTCAAATAAAGAACTTGAAGATAAGTTAAAAGAACTAGGAAATGATGAAAGTAAGCTTGCTGTTCAAAGATATAAGGGGCTAGGTGAAATGATTGCAACACAACTTTGGGAAACAACTATGGATCCTAAGACAAGAACACTTATAAAAGTTACAGTTGATGATGCAAGTTATGAAGATGAAATATTCTCAACTTTAATGGGAGATGAAGTTGCACCTAGAAAAGAATTTATAGAAAAATATATCCTTGAGCCTGTATGGTTAAATGAACAGTTAGTATATGAATTGCTCGACAAATATCCGAATCACTTTAAGTTGTTCAGGAAACGTTTAAAAGAAGGATATTATGATGGACTGATAAGGAAGGAGAAGAAATGAAGAAAATATTAGATGCATGCTGCGGCTCAAAAATGTTCTGGTTTGATAAAGAGAATGAAAATACAGTATTTATGGACAATAGATACTTTAATGATACTTTATGCGACGGTCGAACTTTAGAAATAAATCCTGACATTATTGCTGACTTTAGACATATGCCTTTTGAAAATGAAAGTTTTTATCTAGTTGTATTTGACCCACCACATTTACTCAAAGCAGGAGAAAATTCATGGTTGGCTAAAAAGTATGGAAAACTAAAATTAGACTCTTGGAGAGAGGATATAAAGCAAGGATTTAAGGAGTGTATGAGAGTCTTAAAACCAAACGGAACATTGATTTTTAAATGGAATGAGGAACAAATAAAATTAAATGAGATTTTGGCCACTATTGATTTTAAACCTTTGTTCGGAAATAAGAGGTCAAAAACTTACTGGCTTGTGTTTATGAAAGAATAAAATAACAACTATTTTCTTGACATCGACAAA
>ERZ773035.1867-NODE-1867-length-14407-cov-67.475404_pt1 | contig 14407 bp, 13 predicted proteins | sample MGYA00511487_ERZ773035 | MGnify/ENA primary metagenome ERZ773035 (study PRJEB29015, sample SAMEA2737985) | human oral metagenome | biome: human oral; feature: human-associated habitat; material: dental | place: China | collected 2024 ...
TGGCCTCGACGAGCTTGCCCTTCTCCATGACGATCACGTCGTCGGCGATCTGGCGAACGACAGCCAGGTCGTGCGTGATGAACAGGTAGGACAGGCCCAGCTGCGCCTGCAGGTCGTTGAGCAGGTACAGGATCTGGTTCTGCACCAGTACGTCCAGCGCGGACACGGCCTCGTCCAGGACGATGACCTCCGGGTTGAGCGCGAGGGCGCGGGCTACGGCGACGCGCTGGCGCTGGCCGCCGGAGAGCTCGTTCGGGTAGCGGCGCATGGCGCTACGCGGCAGGGCCACCATGTCGAGCAGCTCTGAGGCGCGCGCGATGCGCAGCTTCTTCGGGTTGAACTCGCGCTTCTCGGCGGAGGTCAGCGAACGCTTTGCGTCGGCGGCCTCGACGAGGACGCGCATCCACTCCTCGGGCTCGCGGCCCGTGGCTTCGGCGCGCTTGATTTCGGCGCGCGCGTACTCCAGGGTGCCGTAGCCGTGGATCTTAAGGGGCTCCTCGATCAGTCGGTAGATCGAGAACATGGGATCCAGCGAACCGTAGGGGTTCTGGAACACGGCCTGGAGGCGGCGGCGCAGGCGGAAGAGCTCGCCTTCGCTCATCTGCGAGGTGTCTTCGCCGTCGAAGTAGACCTTGCCCTCCGTCGGCTTGAGGAGCTGCAGCACCATGTTCGCGGCGGTGGACTTGCCGGAGCCGGACTCGCCGACGACCGCGAGGGTCGTGCCGCGGCGCAGCTCGAAGGAGACGTCGTCGACGGCCAGGAAGGTGTCCTGCCCCTTCTTCGCGCCGCGGATGTCGAATTCCTTGGTGAGGTGTTCGGCGCGGATGATGGCGTCCGTGGAGGTCGCGCCCTTGCCGGAGCCGGTGAGCTCTTCCTCGGTGACCGAGATGCCGCGTGCGTGGGCGGACTCGATGCGTGCCGAGGCCAGGGAGGGCGCGGCGGACACGAGGCGCTTCGTGTAGGGGTGCTGGGGGTGCTGGAGGATCTCCAGGGCGGGGCCGGATTCGACGATGCGGCCGCGGTGCATGACGACGAGCTGTTCGGCGCGTTCGGCAGCGAGGCCAAGGTCGTGCGTAATGAACAGCACGGCGGTGCCCATCTCGGCGGTCAGCTTGCCGAGGTGGTCGAGGATGCGGCGCTGGACGGTGACGTCCAGGGCGGAGGTCGGCTCGTCGGCGATCAGCAGCTTGGGGTGCGCGGCCATGCCGATGGCGATGAGGGCGCGCTGGCGCATGCCGCCGGAGAACTCGTGCGGGTACTGCTTGGCGCGGCGTTCGGCGTCGGGCAGGCCGGCTTCCTCGAGGAGGGCGGTGACGCGCTGGCCGACCTCGGAGCGAGGCACGACATTGTTCGCGACGAGGGCTTCCTTGACTTGCGTGCCCACGCGGAGCACGGGGTTGAGGTTACTCATCGGGTCCTGGGGGACGAGGCCGATGCCGGAGCCGCGCAGGTCCACCCACTGCTTGGTGGACAGGTGGGTGATGTCGCGGCCGTCGAATTCGATTGTTCCGCCCGCGACCTTGCCGGTGCCGGGCAGCAGGCCGATGACGGCGGCGGCGGTCGTGGACTTACCGGAGCCGGACTCGCCGACGATGGCGACGGTCTGGCCGGGGTAGATGGTCAGGTTCGCGCCGCGAACGGCGGGGACGACGCCGGTCGAGGAGGTGAAGGTGACCTCCAGGTCCGTAATCTTGAGCAGGGGCTGCGCGTCGTCCGGGTGGATGTCGGACGAGGCCGGGGCCGCGCTGGGGGCGACGGCTCGTTCGACGACCTCTTCCATCTCCTTCTCGGAGAGCTGGGGGGTGTTCGTTTCGCTCACTTGCGTGCCTTCGGGTCGAGGGCTTCGCGCACGGCGTCGCCCATCATGATGAAGCTGAGGACAGTCAGGGCCAGGGCCGAGGCCGGGTAGAACAGGACCATCGGGTTGGTTCGCAGGGACGTCTGGGCGGACGAGATGTCAGCGCCCCAGGAGACGACCGAGGTCGGCAGGCCGATGCCCATGAAGGACAGGGAGGCCTCGGACACGATGAAGGTGCCCAGTGCGACGGTTGCGTACACGATGATGGGGGCCATCGAGTTCGGGATGATGTGGCTCATGAGGATGCGCGCGCGGGAGGCGCCGGTTGCTCGGGCCGCAGTGACGAACTCCTCGTTCTTGGCGCTCAGGACCGAACCGCGGGTGATGCGTGCGATGGAGGTCCAGCCGAACATGGACAGGACGATGACGACCATGAGGATGGAGCGCGAGCCCTTGAACATCTGCATGAACACGATGGCGGCCAGGAGCAGCGGGATCGCGAAGAACACGTCGGTGATGCGCGAGAGCAGCGAGTCGAACCAGCCGCCGAAGTAGCCGGCGAGGGCGCCGACGGTTCCGCCGATCAGGACGACAGCGATGGTCGTGAGGATGCCGACGGACACGGACGCGCGGGCGCCGTAGACGACGCGGGCGTAGATGTCGCAGCCCTGCTTGTCGAAGCCGAAGGGGTGTCCGGCGGAGGGGCCAGCCAGCGACGAGGAGAGCTCGCAGAACTTCGGGTCGGTCGCGGTGAAGAGCGACGGGAAGATGGCGAGGAGCGCGGCGAGCGCGATGATGGCCGCGGCGATCCAGAAGGTCGGGCGGCGGCGCAGGCGCTTCCAGGCCTCGCCCCACATGGACGAGGGGGCACCCTCGTCGGCGACCGCGTCGACGGCACCGAGGCCGGTCTCATCGATGTGGGAGACGTAGTGGTCCTGGCCCGCGCGGGTGCGGGCGATGTTGGCGGAAGGAATCTGGTCACTCATAGCGGATCCTCGGGTCGAGCACGGCGTACAGGAGGTCGACGAGCAGGTTCGCGATGATGTAGACCAGCACGAGCACTGTTGTCACCGACACGACGGTCTGGGGTTCGCCCTTGATGATGGCGCTCCACAGGGTGCCGCCGACGCCGTGGATGTTGAAGATGCCCTCGGTGATGATCGCGCCGCCCATGAGGGCGCCGAGGTCGCCGCCGATGAACGTGGCGACGGGGATGAGGGAGTTACGCAGGATGTGGCGCGTCATGACGATGCCACCGGAGAGGCCCTTGGCGCGCGCGGTGCGCACGTAGTCCGCGGAGACGTTCTCGGAGACGGACTGGCGGGTCAGGCGGATGACGTATGCCAGGGAGACGCCGCCGAGCACCATGGCTGGCATGGTGAGGCTGCGCAGGTCGACGGAGGCCGAGGCCGTGGTCGGCAGGATTGCCAGCTGCACGCCCAGGACGTACTGGAGGACGAAGCCCAGGACGAAGGTGGGGACGGAGATCAGCAGCAGGGAGACAACGAGGATGGTGGAGTCGAACCACTTGCCGCGGCGCATGCCTGCGACGACACCGAGGGCGATACCGAGGAAGGTCTCGATGGCGAGGGCGTAGAGGGCAAGTTTCGCGGTCGTCGGGAAGGCGGTCGCCATGATGGACGTGACCTTCTGGCCGTTGAACGCGGTGCCGAAGTCGAGTGTGAAGACTCCCTTGAGGTACAGCAGGTACTGCATCCAAAAGGGCTTGTCCAGGTTGTACTGGGCGCGGATCTGCGCGGCGGCGGCCTCGGAGAGGCCGCGGTCGCCACCGAGTGCGGCGACGGGGTCACCTGGCATCAGGTAGACCATCGCGAAGATCAGAAAGGTGGCTCCGAAGAAGACCGGGATGGTCTGGAGGAGTCGCCGTCCGATGTAGCGGAGCATGGACAATCCTTTAGTGTTCGTGTCGTGGGAGGGGAGGTTCCGATCCCTGGCGGAGCCTCGCATGCGAGGCCGACTATGGACCCATCATAGGGTAAAGAATGGGCAAATGGCGTATCAGTCTCTTAATTTGTTTGCCGAATCAAACGCTTGATGCTTTTTAGGGATAAAAGTGTCTGCCGCGTCAATGCTGGCGAGGGGTCGTGGTGTTGAGCTGCTCTGATGGCTGTGACGCCGGTGGAGAGACGCGAGGGGCGGGCGGCTCGCGCCGCCCGCCCCTGTGGCGAGGTTACCCTTGCGTGATCACTTCTTGGTGATCTGGTAGAACACGGGCTGACCCTTCCAGTCGAACTTGACGTTGTCAACGTTCTTGGACCATGCGCCGTTAGCGTTGGCGTACCACAGCGGGATGGCGGGCATGTCGCGCAGCAGGATGGTCTGAGCCTGCTCCAGGGTCTTTGCGGCCTCGGCGGTGCTGGTGGCAGAGGAGGCCTGCGTCACGAGGGAGTCAAACTCGCTGTTGGAGTAACCGCCCTTGTTAGAGTCAGCGCCGGTGGTGTACTGAGGCTGCAGGAAGTTGTACAGCGCCGGGTAGTCGCCCTGCCAGCCGTTACGGAACGCGCCGGTCATCTCTTGCTTGTCCTCTGCGTCGAGCAGAGACTTGAAGTCGGCGAAGGGGTTGCCTTCAGCGTTGATGCCCAGGGTGTTCTTGATGGAGTTAGCGGTCGCGTCGACCCATTCCTTGTGGCCACCGTCGGAGTTGTAGGCGATGGTGAAGGTGCCGTCCCACGGGGAGATGGCGTCGGCCTTTGCCCACAGTTCCTTGGCCTTCTCGGGGTTGTAGGTCAGGACGTCGTTGCCGGAGACGTTGGCGTCGTAGCCCTCAAGCGTCGGAGCGGTGAAGTCCTTGGCGGGGGTACGGGTGCCGTTGAAGATGGTCTTCACGATGGTGTCACGGTCGACGGCCATCGAGATGGCCTGGCGGCGCAGCTGGCCTTCCTCACCGGAGAAGTGGGGGAGGTACTGCGGGATCGTGAAGTACTGGGCAACAGCGTTGGGCTGGTTCACGGTGCGGCCCGGCAGCTCGGACTCGTAGGTGGCGAACACGGAGGTCGGAACGGAGTCGAGGACGTCCACGGAGTCGGAAGACAGATCCTGGTAGGCCGCGTCGAGGCTCGAGTAGAAGATGAAGGTCACGCCGTCGTTCTGGGCCTTGGTGTCACCCACGTAGTTCTCGTTGGGGACGGCGGTGAACTTGACGTTGTGCTCCCACGCGTCGGCCGAGGCCATCTTGTAGGGGCCGTTGCCCACGGGGGCCTGGCCGCCGGCATCGGGATCAGCCAGCGTGGAATCCGGGAGCGGTGCGTAGGCGACGTATCCCAGACGCGACATGAAGTCCGAGGTGGGGCTCTTCAGCTTCGCGATGAAGGTGTAGTCGTCGATCTCGGTCAGGCCGGTGATCTCGCCGTTGCCCTCGTCGTCGGTGCCCTCGAACATGGTGAAGAATGCAGCCTGCTGCTGGTTCTTCGTGGTGATAAGGTTCCAGGCCTTGATGAAGTTGTGAGCCTGGACGGGGGTGCCGTCGGAGAACTTGCGGTCGTTGTGGAGCTTGATGGTCCACTCGGACGCGTCTGCGTTGGGCTCGATGGACTCGGCCACGTCGAGGATGGCCTTGCCGTCAGCGTCGTAGCGGACGAGCTGGCTGAAGAGAACGGACAGGATCCTGCCGCCGCCGTTCTCGTTGGTCAGGCCCGGCAGGAGCGGGTTCTGGGGCTCGGAGCCGTTCGTGGTAACGACCTTGTCGGCGGAGCCGGACGAGGACGTGGAGCCGCCGCCGGCGCAGGCGGTCAGGGCGAGCGCGGCAGCCGCGGGGATGACGAGCCATGCCTTCTTCAGGTTCATGGATTCTTCCTCCTGGTTGATGGGTGGAACTGGGGGCGGTGCCCTCAGGTATGGTCCGAGAGTAACGCCTGAGGCCTGGAAGATACGAAAGATGTCCATCATGTGCGCATTACATTTTGGTTACAAACGTAAAAAGTAGGTCAAATAATGGTGTGAGTCACATAAAAGCAGGTCCGTTGTGGCCAAGTATCCATGCGACGAGGCCGGGGCTGAGCGTGCGCACACACCCGGCCCCGGCCTCGTCCATCGAGGAGCACTCAGGAGAGCAGGCCCTCCGAGATCAGCCAGTCGTGGGCGATCTGAGAGGCGGACTTCTGCTCGGCCGTCGACGCCCGGTTCATCTCGATGAGATCCTGCGCGTCGAGCGCCTCGCTTACCCGATTGATGACCGCCGTCGCGTCGTCGCTGACCCGCGACGAGGCCAGGGGTACCACGTGCGAGGCCAGGAACAGGCCCTGCGGGTCCGTCAGGACCGTCAGCGTTCCGTCCGCGAGCGCCGGGTCCGAGGAGTAGATGTTCGCCAGCTGGATGTCGCCGTCCTTCAGCGCCTTGACGGTGAGCGGGCCGCCCGAATCCTCAATCGGGGTGAAGTTGACGGTCACTCCGTAGAGGTCGGATAGTCCGGTCGGGCCGTAGGGGCGCGTGCGCAGCTCCGAATTGCCGCCCAGCGTCAGCGTGCCCGCGTTCGCGAGGTCGCCGATCGAGGTGAGCGAGTGTTCTTGCGCGAAGTCTGCCGTCACCACGTAGGAATCCTGGTCGGTCGCGCCCGCCTGCTCGAGGGCACGCAAGCCATCGGGAAGGGCGCTGCGCAGTGCGTCGTACACCTCGTCGGTGGAGCGTGCGGTGGCATCGGGATCCAGGTACTGCAGGAGGTTGCCCGTGTACTCGGGGAAGACGTCGATCGATCCGGCCTCAAGCTCGGGCATGTAGACCTCGCGCTGGCCGATTCGCATCTGGCGGTCGACCGTGAAACCGGCACCCTCGAGGGCCTGCGCGTAGGCCTCGGCGATGATCTCGTTCGAGTAGTAGTCCTGCGACCCCACGACGAGCGTCGTCTGGCCATTTTCCGAACTTCCGGTGCTCGCGTTGCCGCCGACCGACTCTGCGGAACCGCAGGCGGCCAGCGCCAGGGCGGAAGCCGCGACGGCAGCCATTGTGATCATCGTGCGTTTCATAGTGTCTCCTTGAGTGAGTTGTTCTCATCGTCTGCAAAAGAGTGGGTGCGGGCACGAAGGCGTCGCGCCACCAGCGCCAGGAGCGCGTCGGTCGCCAGCGCGAGGGCGACGACGATGATCGCGCCGCCGATCATCTCCGCGTAGTCGCGGGTCTTCAGACCCTCGTAGAGGAAACGGCCGAGGCCGTCGTTCGCCGTGTAGGCCGCGAGCGTCGTCGTCGCGATCACCTGGAGGGTCGCCGAGCGCACGCCCGCGGCCACGAGGCCTGCCGCGTGCGGGGCCTCGACCTGCGTCAGCACCTGTGGTTCGGTCAGCCCGATCGCACGCGCCGCATCCACGGTGGCCCTCGGGGTCGAGGCGATGCCCGAATAGGTCGCCGACAGGAGCGGTGGGATCGCCAGGATCAAGAGCGCCAGCGTCGGGGCCGCCAGACCGATGCCCAGCCACAGGCCCGCCAGCGTCAGGACGCCGAGGGTGGGGACCGCGCGCGCCGCGCCCGTCGCGCTCACCAGCCAGCGGCCCCTGCCCGTATGCCCGATCCATGTGCCCAGCGGCAGCGCGATCAGGGCCGCGAGCGCCACAATCAGGAGTGTGAGGCCCAGGTGCTGCGCGGCCCGCACGAGGATTCCGGACTCGCCCAGCCAGTGTGCGGGCACCGCCAGCCACCTCAGGGCGTCGAGGAGAATGTTCATGCCCGCCCTCTCCTCGTCCACGGGGTCAGCGCCCAGCCGATACCCTGCACCAGCGCGTCGATGACGAGCGCGAGGAGGACCGTCGCGACCAGGCCGGCCAGGACCTCGGCGATGATTCCGCGCTGAAAACCGTCAGTAAACAGCGTGCCCAGCGAGCGCACCCCGATAAACGCGCCCACGGTCACGAGCGACACGGTCGACGTGGCAACCACGCGCGTGCCCGCCACGATGACGGGTGTCGCCAGGGGCAGTTCGACCTCAACGAAACGCCTGGGCAGGGAATAGCCGCACGCGTTCGCGGCCTGCAGGGTTGCGCGCGGAATCGCGCGGAAGCCTTCTGCGACCTGGCTCACCAGCACCGCCACGCCGTAGAGCGTCAGGACAATCACCATGTTGGCGGGCGAGCGCAGCGCCACCCCCACGATCACCGGAATGACAATCAGGAGGGGGAGCGAGGGTACCGCGTAGAGGGCCGAGAGGGCCGACAGGACCCAGCCGCCGCGGGGCGAAAATGCGGCCCAGCGGGCGATCGGGACGGAAAACAGCACCGACAGGGCGATCACTGGTAGCGCGATCCACAGGTGAGTGAGCGTCAGGGAGCCGATGACCCCCCAATTCGAGGACAGCCAGGTCACGGACGATCCCCGGCCTCGTCGGAGGCGAGCGTGCCCACGGGGGTTCCGGCCTCGTCGACGATCAAACCATCCGAGCCTTCGAGGTGCACGGGGCGCGCCGCGCGCGAGGCCCCCACGAACTCCGCGACGAAAGGCGACGCGGGGGAGGAGAGCAGCTCGGCGGGCGTGCCCACCTGCTCGATGCGGCCGCCCGTCGAGAGGATGGCAACCTGGTCGCCCAGCGTGAACGCCTCGTCCACGTCGTGCGTCACGAAGAGGATCGTCGTGCCCAGCGCCCGCTGAATCTCCTTCAGCTCGCGCTGCAAGTCGGCGCGCACGATCGGATCGAGGGCCCCGAAAGGCTCGTCCATGAGCAGGATGTCCGCGCGGTTGGCCAGCGCCCGGGCCACGCCCACGCGCTGACGCTGCCCACCCGACAGCTGAGCGGGGTAGCGATCAGCCATCTCGAGATCCAGGCCCACCAGCGCCAGGAGCTCGAGCGCGCGCTCGCGGGAGGCTTGCTTCGTGGCGCCCTCCAGGCGCGGGACCGTCGCGATATTGTCGGCAATGCTTCGGTGGGGGAAGAGGCCGCCCTCCTGTAGGACGTAGCCGATCGAGCGGCGCAGGCGCACGGGGTCCTCGCCTGCGACGTCCTGGTCTCGTACGAACACCCTGCCCGAGGTCGGGGTGACCATCGCGTTCACCATCCGCATGAGCGTCGTCTTGCCGCAGCCCGAGGTGCCCAGGAAGACGGTCGTGGAACCCTGCTCGACGGTGAGGGAGAAGTCCTCGACGGCTCGGGTGCCGCCCGGGTACGTCTTGGAGACGTGGTCGAAGCGAATCATGCGCGCTCCTTGGCGGCCTCGGCGATGAGCGTGAGGCTGCGCGTCAGCTCCTCGCGCTGGGCTGCGGAGAGTCGAGCGAAGAGGCGTTCCTGCTCCTTCTCGACGATCATGCAGGCCTCCTTGAGGTGTGCCAGGCCCTCTTCCGTCACCGTCAGGATGGTCGCGCGTCGGTCGTGCTCGCACGGGGTGCGGTGCACGAGCCTGTCTCGGTGGAGGCGATCCACGAGGCGCGAGGCTGCTCCCAGGGTGATGCCCTGGCTCGCTGCGACCTCCTGAATGCGGCACGCGGGGGTGTCGCGGACCGTGCGCAGGACGAGGAAACGGCCGAGTGTCAGCACGTTTCCCGCCTTGGATAGCGCGGATTCGACCGCGTTCCAGGCGTGCATTTCCGTATTGATCAGCGCTGTGAAGAGCGAGGGTGCACATGTTGCCATGTCTACTACCCTACACGTAAATAATTAACACGTATGGTTTTTGTCAGCGGAAATTTGTGTGCCGACGGATGACATATGTGCAAGTCTGAGTCGTGAGTGTCAGCGGGGATCTGGCTGTGCGCCGGTCCTGCCAAAGCAGCTCACGCCCAGTGCTACAGTGCGTTGTGGAGGCGAGAGACGTGATCGTGTGCTCGCTTCGGGCCTCGGCGGATGCGCGGCGGCGCGCATAGCGGAGCGGCACGTGCGTATCGAGGAAGGACGATGCGGATGCGGGAACGGCTCTACTCCCTGCTCAATGGCGATGGGAGAGCGACAATGTGGTACGGGCGCATCATGACCGTGCTCATTATTGCCAGCCTCCTTCCCCTGTGCTTCAAGGGGTCCAGCCCCGTCCTCGAGTCGATTGAATACGTGTGCGTCCTCGTATTCATCGTCGACTACCTGGCACGGTGGGCGACGGCGGACCTGAAGCTACGCAAAGGCGCGTTGTCGTTCCTGATCTACCCCTTCACACCCATGGCGATCATCGACCTGGCGTCGATCCTGCCTGTCTTCAACGCCCTCAACGACGCGCTGCGCACGCTGCGAGTTCTGCGCCTCTTCCGTGCGCTGCGTGCCTTCAAGCTCATCCGCTACTCGAAGAGCACCTCCGCCATCGCCGCCGTGTTCGAGAAACAGAGGGAGGCGCTGCTTGCAGTTCTTTGCCTGGCCATCGGCTACATCCTCGTCAGTGCCCTCGTCATCTTCAACGTCGAGCCGGACACCTTCAACACGTTCTTTGACGCCGTGTACTGGGCGGTCGTCTCCCTCACGACCGTCGGCTACGGCGACCTTTATCCCTCCTCCGACGTGGGGCGCACGATCGCCATGATCTCCTCGCTCATGGGTGTCGCCGTTGTCGCCCTGCCCTCGGGCATCATCACGGCGGGCATGCTCGACGAGCTGCGCGGTGGCGGTGGTGCTAGCGACTGATGTGCAGGGACTTTTGTTGCGGGGGTGAATTCGTGTGGCCTCCGCTCACCCAAAAGTCGCACGTAATTCTCAGTCGGTCACTTTGTAGGTGCGCCTAAAAACGTTGGAATTCCGGGCATCGGGCTGACGGTGTTCGTGGCGCCCTCGGGGAATTACGTGCGAAACTGGGAGGATAAACGAGGCCGGGGCCCGGCCCACCCCTCACCGCGCGGTGAGCGAGTGGCCGAGCCCCGGCCTCGTGAATGAAAGCGTCAGATCAGGCGTCAGCCTGCGGCGCGGGGGAACGGTGGCGCTTCGAGTACGCCTCGCCCTCCAGCTCCGAACCCGACGGCGCGGACGCGGGCGTCGCAGCCTCCAGGTTCGTGCCGCGCAGCTTCGAGATCAGGCGCATGCCGTGGTAGATCAGCAGAGCCGAGGCAGTACCCAGCGCGATGCCCTCGAAGGACATGTCGCCGATCTTCCACGTGAAGTTCGCAATCGCGACGATCAACGCGACCGCAGCGGTGTTCAGGTTCACCGGGTTGGAGAAGTCCACGCGGTTCTGCACCCAAATACGCACACCCAGCATGCCGATCATGCCGTACAGGACCGTGCCCGCGCCGCCGAGGACGCCCGGGGGAATCGTCGCAATCAGCGCGCCGAACTTCGGCAGCATCGACAGAACCAAGGCAACACCAGCCGCGATCAAGTACGCGGCCGTCGAGTACACGCGGGTCGCCGCCATGACGCCGATGTTCTCCGCGTAGGTCGTCGTACCCGAGCCGCCGCCGCTGCCAGCCAGCATCGTGGACAGGCCATCCGCCATGAGCGCGCGTCCCGTCAGGGCGTCCATGTTCTCGCCCGTCATCGCGGACACAGACTTCACGTGGCCGACGTTCTCCGCGACCAGGATGAACACGACCGGCAGGAACAGGCCCAGGGTCGAGGGGGCAAAGCTCGGGGCCTGGAACTCGGGGAAGCCGATCCAAGCGGCCTTGCTCACGGTCGAAAAGTCGACCTGACCCTGAAGAATCGCCGCCACGTAGCCGATCAGCACGCCGATCAGGATCGACAGGCGGCCCAGGATGCCCTTGAAGAGCACCGTCACGAGGCAGATCGACACGATCGTCACAACAGCAGTGATCGGGCCTTCCTTCACCCAGTTCCACGCGGCAGGTGCCAGGTTCAGGCCGATGAGAGCCACAATCGCGCCCGTCACCACGGGCGGCATGACCGCGTCAATCCAGCGCACACCCGCGAAGTGAACGATCAAACCAACCGCAGCCAGCGTCGCACCCGTCGCAATGATGCCGCCGAGCGCGTAGGAGGAACCCATGGACGCCGACACCGCGGTAATCGGGGCGATCAGGGCGAACGAGGAGCCCAGGTACGAGGGCAGGCGGCCCGCCGTGATCAAGAAGAACAGCAGAGTGCCGATCGCGGTGAAGAAAAGCGTTGTCGACGGAGGGAAACCCGTCAACAACGGAACAAGGAACGTCGCACCAAACATTGCGACCACGTGCTGGGCGCCAATGCCAATAGTGCGCGGCCACGACAGTCGCTCACCCGGGAGGACGACGTCACCGGGATTAATGGATGTGCCGTTACCGTGAAGCTTCCAACGGAACAGCGAGGTCTTCGTTTCGCTCATAAGCGTACAAATCCGATCAGTTGATGGGCAGGATGGCCGTACCGGTCGGAATAACAGGGTAGCGCGTTTGCCCCTGTATCTGCAGGTTTCGCCACGCCTAAACCCCGCGAGCGGCCAAAGTGTGGTGCACGCCCCTGCTGTTATGGAATAGTGGAGCACATGAGCCAGCCGTCCCCGAACCTCGCCCCCACAGTCTCCAGCGTGCCCTGGGCGAACCCGGACACTGCCTCGCCGACTGCCGCCCCCGGCGACCGCTACGGCTACGCGCCCGAGAGCGTCACCCGCCAGGACGTGCCGCCCTCGTACAGTAGGTTCCCGGGTACGGAATACGTTGACGTCCAGGAGGTCTTCGCCGACGGCGGCTACACCTCCCCCAAACCCATCACGAACCCCATGGCGAAAGTTGCCCTCTGGTTCGGCGTCTTCGGGATCTTCGGCTTCACCCTCGTCATCAGCGTCGTTCTCGCGGTCATCGCTCTGATTCAGGCGCAGTCCCTCCCCGAGCGCATCGGCTCGCGCGAGGCCATCGCCGCCCTCGTCTACGACGGCATCCTCGTCTTCATTGGCCTGTCCATCTACGTGCTCGGGCTCTTCTGATTCGAACGAGGTGGGGGTCGGCCTTCGCGGGTGCAGCCAGGCAGGCGGTGGTCGAGCTGGCGCGCGCTCGCGGTTTCGATGCCACTGAATTGTCTGGGTGATCCGAGGAAGGTGTGGGTGTGTGCTTGCCTGCTTGCCTGCTTGCCGGGGCGCGTGGTTTTTCACGGGATTCCGGGCCTGTGATCTGGTCCATTGGCCAGGATTGGCGCTGGGAGGCTTTTTTCGCTTATGATTGTCCGGCACGATGTGCACGGAGGATTCGCCTAGTGGCCTATGGCGCACGCTTGGAAAGCGTGTTGGGTGCAAGCCCTCGGGGGTTCGAATCCCCCATCCTCCGCCACCGGACCCCGGAACCTGCCCAGGTTTCGGGGTTTTCTTTTTGTTTGCAACGAAAAGTAGCCATCGTAGGGGAGGGGTGTTGTTCCAACGAGTCACGCGTTTTCCCCTTAGTGATGGAACTTGAGGGGAACACTAGGGGAACTAAGTACGAAATTAGTGCGACAGTAGTGTGGATGCTGGTGGGGAGCTTTCCTGCTTGTGGTGTGGGCGCCGCTGGTGTTCCGGGCGCCGCGTGGCCTGCCTCGTCGGGCCGGGCTGCTTGGTGTGCCCGTGTGCGGCGGCCCGCCCGCGAGTCGTCCGCGCTGCGAGCCTTCGGCTCGGCGCGTCGTCTCGAAGCCCGGCCAGGCCCTGCCGCCGCCCACGGGCACCGCAGCCAGGCCCTTCGTCTCGAAGCCCGGCCAGGCCCCACAGGCCTCGCGGCGGCCTCCAATCGGGCGTGCCTGTCGTTCGTGTGTTGCCGCCCTGGCTTTGTTGCCGCCCTCGGGCACTGCTGCCTGGCCCTGCGTCTCGAAGTCAGCCCCGGCCTCGTCCCCTTAGACTCCGAGTCCCTCGACGATCTCCGCTCCCGGGAGCGCGGCGAGGACCTCGCCCGTCACGAACAGCTTCGAGCGGCGTAGGCCCGAGCCGATGCAGCTCCAGCCGACCGCGCATGCCGAATCGATGAGGAGACGCCACGAGCCGGGCATGCCCACCGGTGTGATGCCGCCGTACTCCATGCCCGACGCCTCGACCGCGCGGTCCTGCGGCCAGAAGCTCGCCTTGCGCACGTCGAGGCGCTTCTTCACCACGTGATTGACGTCCGCGTTCGTCGTCGCGCGCACGACACACGCGGCGATACGCTCCTCGCCCGCGCGCTTGCCCGCCACCAGGATGCAGTTCGACGACAGCGCCAGATCCATGCCGAACTCGCGCGTCATGACCTCCGTGTCCGCGAGCTCCGGGTCGATCGCGACGACGAGGGCCGACGAGGCCGTGGCCACCCCGCGCTCGGCCAGTGCGGTGAGAGCGGCCGCGACCGGCGGCGCGAGCAGATTCAGATTTTCCAGTGCGGGCACTGGCTCCAGCGAGCCGATGCCGGGAATGATGATGTCGCTCATGGTGTCAGGGTAGGCCTGTCGCTGTCGGAGTGTCTGGGGTGGCCGATGGGCAAGCCTGCGTGACGGCCTCGTGAGCGCGTTGTTGCTTGTGGTGTGCCGTGGCGGGGTTGCCGCAGCTGTGCGACGAGTGAAACCTGTCCTGGCGGCAGGACTGACAGCACCGATCCCGCCGCAGCTGCGCGCGCTGGGGGAAACCGTGTATGCTGAGGGTCGGTCCTCCGCGTGACGGTATCATCCGAACCTCCCCAGGGCAGGAATGCAGCAAGGATAAGGGTGCGCTGCCGGGTGCGCGGAGGATCTTTGTATATGCTGTTCGATCTTGGTCGGCTGGAGGACATGCTTCTTCAGTGTGGTTCGGGTTAAGGGTCAAAATGTGTGTCTGGCTCGGCGTGTCGCGGGGGTTAGATTTG
>ERZ773035.1868-NODE-1868-length-14402-cov-3.652541_pt1 | contig 14402 bp, 10 predicted proteins | sample MGYA00511487_ERZ773035 | MGnify/ENA primary metagenome ERZ773035 (study PRJEB29015, sample SAMEA2737985) | human oral metagenome | biome: human oral; feature: human-associated habitat; material: dental | place: China | collected 2024 ...
ACCACCACTGACAGAACCAAAAACTGTAGTGCTACCATTACACCATAGGACAATCGTGAGTGCAAAGGTAATGTTTTTTAGTTTAATGCCCAAATTTTACTGTATAATTTTGCGCATCTATAGGTCTTGTGCAGTAAATATTTGCTGATAATACCTGTTTTACAGTATATTTCTTGCACTCCGTTTGGTGTTGATAAGATAAAATATTATCTTTGCAACATACATTAACTCGAAACTTTCTATCATTTTTTATGATACAAGCCTATGAAACCTATATCGTCAGTTATCATATTTTTGTTACTCGTTTGCTCGGCAGTATGGGCTGGCTTTGACAGCTATCACTGTGCTGAAACGGCTATTGTACAGGATATGAATCAGGCTTTGTCGAAGACACTCGCTGGGAAACGTGAGGCGTGGATTACGCCCGATACAATACAAAGTTATCGGCAGCATTTACAGATAGCCGACCTTAGACGCCGTTCGTTTGTGTCATATGCGTTGGGTGAAGATAGTCATTCGCTGTGCAGTAGGCAGATGAAGTGGCAGTCGGGTGGTCATTCGCTTATGTTCCAAAGTTATGCTGATTGTTCCTTCGCTACGGTTTGGGGGATGTCAGATCAGCGCTTGCCGTTTGTGTTCCTATTGTTATCATTGGTTTGGTTGGCTGCATCTGTCGTGTATTTTCGTCGTCATCGGGCAGGCAGGTTGGTGCTGGGTAGGATGGTATATACTACTTCTGACCATAGTTTCCGTGACTGGCATGGAGAAAAGATAGCCTTTACTCCGATGCAACAGCAACTGATGGAGCTGTTTATCAATGCAACAGATAGGAAACTATCGAAGGCAGTTATCTGTGAAACGCTTTGGCCTAAGAAACCCGATGCAAGCGAAACGCTCTATACACTTATCCGTCGTTTGAAGCCTATTGTCAGTGAGCGTTGCGGATTAAAGATTGTGGCTGACAGGGGTGATGGCTACCGATTGGCTTCTGATTCATCTTCAAAGAAAGAGTTGGATAGTCTTTCTTAATGGAATAGGTGTCATCTTTAAAATATATATCTTAGGCATTCTTTATTGGAATATTATGCCTAATAGGGGGCTATTGAGTAGTTTTTGTTGTGCCTTTTCTTGTTTACCAGATATCGATTAGTCATTGTCAGGTAATTGTCAGTGTTTATTTTTGCCCTAATAGTAGGTGGATTCTATCTTTGTAGCAAAAAACAAAGACTATGGAAAAAGGTTTATGGATGCTGTTGTTATGCTTTTTTGCACTTCCTGTTGGTGCACAGAATGAGAAAGAAAGCGATAAGACGGCAAAGAGTGTTGAGATGAAAGAGGTGACAGTTGAGGCTGCACGAGTGACGAAAAAGATTGATGGACTGCTGATTATACCGTCTGATGCACAACGAGAAGCGGCAACGGACGGTTATAGTCTGCTTGGAAAGCTGTCTCTTCCACGTATCAGAGTAGACGAGGTGATGCGTACCATTGTGCCTTTAACGAATAATGGAACTGTTCAACTTAGGCTGAATGGCACTTTGGCAAGTAAAGAAGACCTGCTTTCACTGGACCCTAAACTTGTGAAAAACATTGATTTCATCGATAATCCGGGAGTTCGATATGGTGACGGAATAGGCTATGTCATTGACATTCGGACGAAGCGTAACACCACTGGTTACGTGTTTGGGGCTGACTTATCGAATGCTGTCACAACGTTGAATGGTGATAATACAGTCTACGCAAAGCTCAATCATAAGAATTCAGAACTGGCTTTAACCTTCAATTCTTCTTATAATGACCATCATGGTTTTCGTTCTTCAGAAACGGCTGACTATACTTTGAACAACGGTAGTCATTATCTGGTTTCACGCAATCAGACCGATGGCAGGAGTCGTCGTTTTGGTAATCAGTTTGAGGTAAAGTATAGTCTTGCAGACTCGGCTACCTATGTCTTCCAAGCGAGTTTGTCAACAGAGGGAAGCAATACGCCTGGTAATTATGCTGATTTTGTGTATCGGGATGGAACGATAGAAAAGTCTTTTCGGACGATTGATGTGGCAAGTAGTTTCTCTCCGACGCTTGATCTTTACTTCTTTCATCAGCTTGGTAAGCATCAGAGTATTACGGCTAACGTTGTTGGTTCAAGTATTTATACGGACAAGTGGGGATATAATGGAGAAGGAAGAAGCTACGCCTATGATGTTGATGGGCGTACTTGGTCGCTGGAGAGTGAAGCTATTTATGAGAATAAACTCAAGCCTTTCACCCTTTCTGCAGGTTTGGAACACTCGCTGTCGTTTACGAATAATGAATATACAGGTGATGTGTCTGCGTTTAATAAGGTGCGAAGAGGAGAACTTTATCTGTTCTCTGAGGTGAAAGGACGATGGAAGCAATTAGGCTATTCGGCAGGTGTAGGTGTTGCTAATAAGACCTATTCGCAGGAAAACTATAGCTTTGACTACTGGACTTTTCGTCCAAAACTTTCGTTGAATTACGATATTTTGACAGGATTAAATGCACGTTATACCTTTGAAACCTATCGTAGTGTGTCTTCATACGCTATGGTGAGCGATGCAAGAATCAGAGAAAATAGCCGTGAATGGAAGGTTGGAAACCCTAATTTGCAACCTTCAAGAGTCATTAAGAATATTGTTGATGTCAGTTATAATGGTAGGCGTGTGAGCGGTGGTATGAATATGGAGTACCGACGTGTTCTTGGGAGCAATATGAGTGTGTATGAACGTACGGCAACAGATGAATTCCTTTATTCACAACAGAACATTGGTAATATCATGATGTTTGTTGTACAGAATTATGTGAAGTATGATGTAGTGCCAGAGCGTCTGTCTGTAACACTTTTTGGAGGAATTAATCGCTGCTTCAATGTTAGCAATCTGTATCGTCATTATCTTACAAGTTACAACTATGGTGGTAATGTTCAGGCTTATCTTGGACGGTGGACATTGACGGGATATGCTGATAATGGTTGGCGGTTTGTTGAAGGAGAGCATGAGGGAAGGAATGGTCCAGCAGTCTATTTGGGCGTTAGTTACAGGTGGAAAACGTGTAGTTTGTCACTCTTTATGCAGCATCCTTTCCAACAACATCCTGCTATACAGCGTGGTAAAGTACTGAATGAAAACCTCCATAAAGAGTATATTTATCGCAGCAGAGACTTGGGAAATATGATAACTCTTAGGTTTAGTTGGAAGTTATCAAAGGGTAAAAGCTATAAAGAGATTGATAAGAAAGTGCAGCATGAAGGGAATAAACAGACGAGTATTTTATAGTGGATAGCTGCAGGGGTGTACCCTTAGGTTATTGAAAATACAATCTAACTCGTTATTGGAAAAGGTCTTTCTATTCTATTATCATGTTTCTGACATGGAGGATCTTTTTCCTTTTTAACTCTTCAAAGAGGTAGATAAGGCTTTGAAAAATCGTTACATAAATTCGGATAAAACATCTATAAATAAGGATAAAAACATGTGTAAAAAGCAGGTTTGTAACCGTCAGGAAATCAGCTGGTTATAAAATGGTGTGAGAAAAGGTGCTTAATTGGACTTCAAAAGGGCGTTAGTAAGGGTCTTAAAGGGCGTCTTTTGCAAGCCAATTAGGCGTCTTTTAGAAGCCAAAAGAGCATGTATTGGTTTTGAGTTGCATAAAAATAGTTTACAAATATCAATTGGTAAGAGAATCTGCTGTTTGTAGAAGACAAAAAGACATGATAATGGATAGACATATTTTTATTTGCCTTTTCTACATTATATCTTGTAGTTTATCCCTTTTATATACCTAATGGGATATATCTATCCATTAACGGAAGAACCTATTTATAACCTTTTCTGAGGTTTATTGTCGTCCTCCTGTTAAGAAGTAGAGTGAGATAGGAGATATACGTCTAAGTAATATGAAAGATAGAAGGCAAACAGTTGTGAGAATAACAGGGGAAAGGAAATAAACAATCAGTACACTTGTAGCTCCAGTGATAGGTAACCATTCCAATTTGAGAGACCACAAAATAATACCTTGAGGAAGTGTGTGTGCTGCATAGATAAAGAACGATGAATCCGTTAATATATTAGGAATCAATTTTGGGGTAAGCCCTTGTTGCTGTCTACGCTCAATGCTGTATGTGGTCAGAGAGATTATAGTAACGATTAAGGCAGCATACATGAGGTTAGTAAGTTGTGCCCAGTAGAAGAAACAAGCACCGATGATTCCATATATTCCGTAGGGCTTAAACAGCTTTGTTACATCCCATTTTAGAATGGTAAAGGTTGCTCCAAGACTAAAAAATAATAGCCCCTGCGCCCATCCTTCCCATTGATTAGGAAAATAATGAATAGCGTATAGAAATATTATAAGCACATATAATACTAATCTTTTGTGCCATCGAGAAAGGAAATGGATGGTTGTATAAATGAACGGAGAGACAAGTGACAATACCATAAGGTTGCGAATGAACCATAAAGGAATGTCTATTGGGGTAGTAAGACCACCTTTCTGTCCAATCAGACTTGTGTCCCAGAAAATTAAAAGATAATCTTTAATGGTGAAATTAGATAGCGGCTTATCAATAATAGCAGTCCATCCTGGGCGTAAAGAACTACCAATGGCGATGATCAGGAGGAACAATAAGTTCCATAATATATAAGGTATGAGCAACGATTGCAGCCTATGACGGATCTTATTGATATATACCTTACGTGTAAACTGTTTACAATGAAAGAACAACAAGCCGCTAATGAAAAAGAAAAACGGGTTCGCTAATGGAGCAAGCGAACCCGATATAAAGTCGATGAATGTTCCTAATGACAGGGTGATATTACCTATTGGGAGCGAAAAAGATGCTTTTAAAGCATTGTCCCAAGCAAATGATACACCTTTGAAGTTAGAATGAACGAACAATACTAATACGATTAGTGGAAATCGTAAAGCAGTAATAACCTGTGACAGTGTGCTATCTTTGTTCGTTCTAATCATCTTAGACCCTTTTATTCAGCTAATAATTTAGCTGCCATCTCGCGGCCTAAGCGGTTGCACTCTTCCTTTATTTCAGGTGTCAGCGCCTGCTTCATCTCTACTGGCTCACCCACTTTTTCAAAGTGGAGATGGTTCTCATTCCATTCGCCAATGGCAGCAACAGCCTTTGAAGCCCAAGAGTAAGAACCAAACCAACCAATAAGATGGTTCTTGATATCACGATTAGCAACCTCCTGCAAGAGTACATCCATCTCGTGATAGAGTCCTGCATTATAGGTAGGAGCACCAACAATCAAGCCACGGAAGCGGAAGATGTCTTGGAGAATATAGCTGTGGTGTGTCTTAGAAACGTTGTACAAACGAATATTCTTCACACCAGCAAGCGATGCTGAACGTGCAATCTGTTCTGCCATACGCTCTGTATTGCCATACATTGTACCATAGCAAATCACCAAACCAGGCTCTGTTTCGTACTTAGACATACGATCATAAAGTCCGATAACCTTGTCAACATACTTATGCCATACGGGTCCGTGAGTAGAGCAGATATAATCAATATGAATACCCGCAAGCTTCTTCAATGCGTTCTGAACGGGTGTTCCGTACTTTCCAACGATGTTAGAATAGTAGCGAACCATCTCTAACCAACACCAATCAGTATCAATTTCTTGATCGATGAGACCGCCATTTAATGCACCAAAACAGCCGAATGCATCACCTGTAAAGAGGTAGCTGACCTCACCTTTGCAGAGTGTCATCATTGTCTCAGGCCAGTGAACCATTGGAGTCATAAAGAACTGTAGGGTATGATTACCTAAGCTCAACTCCTCACCATTCTTAACCTCTAACGTATTATCCTTGACACCATAGAATCCTGACATCATATCAAAGGTTTTCTTGTTACCGATAACTTGGATGTTAGGATAATATTTACGCAGCAAACCTATTGAACCAGAGTGATCAGGCTCCATGTGGTTGATGACTAAGTAATCAATCTGTCGGTCGCCCAACACCTCACGAAGTCTCTCTATAAACTGTGTAAAGAAGTCTACTTCTACTGTATCAATAAGGCAAACCTTCTCATCATCAATGAGGTAAGAGTTATAGGTCACACCATAAGGCAGTGGCCATAATCCTTCAAAAAGGTTCTTATTACGATCGTTAACTCCTACGTAATAAACTTTATTGGCAATTTCTATCATTTTATTTTTGAATTTATGTAGTTTCTTTTGTTAACTTATTGGGCTTATTAGACCAATTGGGTTTATTGAGCTAATAAGGCTAATTATAAAGCCCCCTCCTTCATCTTCTCACCAAACTCCTTACTTACATAGTTGAAGATGTCCTTGCAGCAGTCTGCAGAGAACGCCAAAGCGGAGTTGATAAGTTTGTCCCATTGCGCTTCTGTCAGCCCTCTTTCGAGGTCGGAACGAGTGATACCATGCTTCAACATACCGAAGATGAAGCCAGCATTAAAGTTGTCACCAGCTCCGATTGTACTAACAACATTCGTGTCGAGAACAGGATAGGACTTCTTCAATTCCTTACCACTGCGCACTTCAACAGGCTGACTTCCCTGTGTATAGATAAACTGCTTGCAATAAAAAGAAATCTCCGCATTATAGACCTTATCGGCATCTTCTTTTTTATAAATCGTTGCGAAGTCCTCCAAACTACCACGTACGATATCCGCATAATCAAGATTTTCTATCAGATTAGGGGTAATCTTAATAACATCATCCTTATGTGCAGGACGGAAGTTAACATCGTAGTAGATGATTGCACCACGTGAACGTGCATAATCAAGTAATCCTACCACCTGTGGACGAATCACTGGATTCACCGCATAGAAGGAACTAAAAAGCACGATATCATCGGGCTGTATATCAGGGAATGTGAAATCTAATTGAACGTGTGGTTGGTCTTTGTAGAAGATATACTCAGCATCATTCTTTTCATTAAGGAAAGCGAGTGATACAGGTGACTTAGAAGCAGGGAAAGTTGAAATGTTATCAGCATTCACACCATTGTCCTTCAAGAAGTCGATAATATATTTTCCAACATGGTCATTACCCGCCTCAGAGATAAACGATGTGTTGACTCCGCAGCGTCCTAACGACGTAATGGCGTTAAAGGTAGAACCACCCGGAACTGCCTCAACTGGTTTATTATCCTTAAAGATGATGTCTAAGACGGTTTCACCGATACCTATAACTTTCCGCATTTTATTGTGAATTATGTTGTTTCTCGCTTTAGTTGTGCAAATATACTGAAATTTAAGCGGAACACAAAATGAATCGAGTTCTTTTTTCTTTGTCTATTAAAGTCTATTAGTTTTCATTCTTTTTTCTTAATTTTGCACCCTATGACAAGATATCAGACTGCAGTCTTAGAGAATGGACTTCGCATCATTACCCTTTCAACAACCTCACCAGTGGTCTATTGTGGGTATCAACTCAACGTCGGGACAGCTAACGAACTACCTGACGAGGAGGGTATTGCTCATTTCTGCGAGCATGTTACCTTCAAAGGTACTACTCGCCGAACAGCAATTGATGTTATTCAATGTCTTGAGCAAGTAGGAGGCGATCTCAATGCCTTTACCACCAAGACCGATACGGTTTATTATTCAGCTATTCTGAAGGACCATCTTCCCCGAGCGATAGACCTACTGACAAATATTGTTTTTCACAGTACCTATCCACAAAAAGAGATTAACAAGGAGGTAGAAGTTATCTGCGATGAAATCGAGTCTTATAACGATAGCCCAGCAGAGTTGATATATGATGAGTTTGAAAATATCATCTTCCGTGGACATCCTTTAGGACATAGTATCCTTGGTACGGCAGAGCATGTCAGGAAGTTTACTACCGAGGATGCACTTCGTTTCACTCAGAAGCACTATCGACCGATGAATTCGGTATTTTTTGCCTATGGTGATGTAGATTTTGATAATCTACTCAGCCTTTTAGAGAAGGAAAATCACTCAAAGGTAAGAATAAAGGGTGAAACAGAAAAGCCAATAGAAACGCCGCTTCCTGCATTGAGTGAATACCAGCCACAGACAGTTAAGATAGATAAGCATACTCACCAAGCCCACGTGATGATTGGTAATCGTGCTTATAGCATACATGATAAAAGACGTATGGCACTTTATCTATTGAATAACATCTTAGGTGGACCTGGTATGAGTGCTCGGTTGAATCTTGCACTTCGTGAACGTCGTGGACTCGTTTATACGGTAGAAAGCTCTATGGTGAGCTATTCTTTAACAGGTATTTGGAGCATTTACTTTGGCTGCGACGCAGATGATGTGGACGAATGTATGCGCCTTGTACGTGCAGAACTTGACCATTTCATCGACATTCCATTGACAGATGACGAGTTGTCTATAGCTAAACAGCAGATTAAAGGACAGATTGGCATAGCTTGTGACAACCGAGAGAACCTTGCTTTAGACTTCGGTAAAGGTTTTCTCCACTATGGTTGGAAGAAAGATATATCAGCACTTTATCGCAATATTGACGCTATCACTGCTGAAGAGGTGCAAGCTGTTGCACGCGAACTCTTCCCAGAAGAACGACTTACAAAATTAATTTATATATAAACAGTATAACTTTTCCTCTAACAAAGAATATCTCTGGCACGATTTTCTCTGTGAAAAAAGAAAGGAAATAGACATATAAAAAATAACAAACATAAATAAAAACAGGATAATGAAAGCAAACATTGAAAGCACTGACAAAAAGAGAATCGTTATTGTTGGTGGTGGATTAGGAGGTTTGGAATTGGCCTTCAAATTAGTAGACGATGACTATCAAGTAGTATTAATAGATAAGAATAACTATCACCAGTTCCCACCATTGATTTATCAGGTAGCTTCGGGTGGTCTTGAACCAAGTAGTATCTCTTTTCCTTTCCGTCGACTCTTCCAAGGTAAAAAGGACTTTTTCTTCCGTATGGCAAAGGTAGAGTCGGTGAATACGGATAAAAAAATAATCAATACGACTGTAGGTGAGATAGATTACGACTATCTTGTATTGGCATTTGGAGCAAAGACAAACTTCTTTGGTAATAAGGATATCGAAGCAACGACCCTCCCGATGAAATCGGTTAGTGAGGCTATGAAACTTCGTAACACTATTCTCCGTAATCTTGAACTTGCTCTAACAGAAGAAGACCCAGCACGCAAACAAGCTTTAATGAATATTGTCGTTGTTGGTGGTGGTGCTTCAGGTGTAGAGATTGCAGGTGCTGTGGCAGAAATGAAGAAGAACATCATTGCTCGTGATTACCCCGACCTTGACTCTTCACAGATGCATATCTACCTTGTAAATGCTGTTGACCGTCTGCTTTCAGCTATGAACCCAGTATCATCAAAGCGAGCAGAACGTGATTTAAAGGAGTTGCATGTTCATATCCGTCAGCCTCAGTTTGCTACTGAATACAAAGATGGTATTCTGAAAACCAGTGCTGGCTTAGAGATTCCTACACAGACCGTTATCTGGGTGAGTGGAATCTGTGCAAACACCGTCGAGGGTTTTCCTGCAGAGAGTATTGGTCATGCTGGTAGGTTCTTAACCGATCGTTTTTGTCGTGTGAAAGGTGTAAAAGATGTCTATGCTATTGGTGATGTGAGTCTTGTCGAGGGTGATGAGGAATATCCACTCGGTCATCCACAGTTAGCGCAGGTTGCTATGCAGCAGGCAAAGACTGTAGCAAAAAACTTCAAAGCAATGTCGAAAGGGAAAGAACTAAAGCCTTTCAAATACAAAAATCTCGGTGTAATGGCAACTATTGGTCGTAACCATGCCGTAGCCGAAATCTCTGGAAAGAAGTTTGGAGGTTTCCTAGCTTGGGCATTGTGGCTCGTTGTTCACCTTCGCTCTATCCTTGGTGTAAAGAATAAGACGTTTATTCTGCTTAACTGGGTATGGAACTATATTAATTACAAGCAAAGCCTTCGTTTGATTTTGAAGGCAAAATAAACATTCAGTTCCCTACTCTTGAGAACTAGATGTATTCCCTTCCCCTATTGGTTCGTAGCTATTCAACCAATAGGGGAAGTTCTTTTTGTACATAAAATAGGCTATTATCATATTATTTATAGTTTATTATTATCACAATCCTTTATTAACCCCTCTTCAGTTTTCCCTCTTTCTTATCCTAATTTACCACTCCTTCTCGACTTCTTGTCGTGAAGATAATCTGAAGCAAAGACTTTAAAACAGAAGAAACTGATTCAAAGTGATGATTAGATGATGTTAAAATACAATAGAAGCGCTCAATGGAAAGAACACTAAACATTAAACAAAAACATAGCTAAGACTATCAGTCGTCTATCCTTTTATTATCTTCTCACATAGAATACCTTTTCTTTTTAATACTTCAAAAGTACAAAAAAGACCATGAAAATTCATTACATAATTTCGAATAAAACATCTGAAAACAAAGACAAAAACCCATGTAAAAAGCAGGTTTGTAACCAACAGGAAATCAATTTGTTATGAAGTAGCAAAGTAAAAGGTGCTTAATTGGACTTCAAAAGGGCGTTACTTAGACCTTAAAAGGGCACCTTTTGCAAGTCAATTGGGCGTCTTTTAGAAGCCAAAAGAGCATGTATTGGTTTTGCACTATACGAAAATAGTTTACAAACACATCTTAATCAGAGAAGAAGTTGTTTATAGAAGACGGATAGACATCGTATCTATTTCCCCTTTCTACATTTCATCTTGCAGTTTATCCGCCTTTGTAAGAGCATCTAATTTGGGGAAAGTCATACTATGTAAGTGAATAAATCTTTATTCTATTTTCATTCTATACCCTTAAGGGAAGGAATTTAAGTAGATTTAGGACTCACTTACTTATCTCCTAATAAAACTTTAACATCTGATAATTAGCAGACCTAAAATAAATTCGTTTTTATTTGGGTGTTACATATATAATAGGTAAATTTGCACGGATTAATTTTTTCGGGACGTGTGAGAAGGTAAAGGTCAAGGCATTCGAGCCTATAAAGAGTTACCACTTTTGGTTCCCAAAGATGTTGGTCAAAACAATAAGTATTTTAAAATTTTAGATGAACGTAATTACGAAAACAGTTCAATTGCCAGATGGAAGAACCATCTCAATTGAAACCGGAAAGGTTGCAAAGCAGGCCGATGGCGCAGCAGTTCTCCGCATGGGTAACACAGTACTTCTCGCCACTGTTTGTGCAGCTAAAGAGGCAGTTCCGGGAACAGACTTCATGCCTTTGCAAGTTGATTATCGCGAGCAGTATGCTGCCGCAGGTCGTTACCCAGGTGGTTTCACCAAGCGCGAAGGCAAAGCCAATGACGACGAAATCCTAACATCACGCCTTGTGGACCGTGTTCTTCGTCCACTTTTCCCATCAGATTATCACTGTGAAGTTTATGTACAGGTAATGTTGCTGTCAGCTGACGGCGTTGATCAGCCTGATGCACTTGCTGGTTTGGCAGCTTCTGCAGCTCTCGCAGCTTCAGATATTCCAATTGAGCATACTACTTCAGAGGTTCGTGTTGCACGTGTTAACGGCGAGTACGTTATCAACCCAACTTTCGAGCAGATGAAGGAAGCTGATATGGACCTCATGGTTGGTGCAACCAAGGACAATATCATGATGGTAGAGGGTGAGATGGATGAGGTTTCTGAGCAGGATCTTATCGGTGCTTTGAAGGCTGCACACGAGGCAATCAAGCCTATGTGTGAAATGCAGGAAGAGCTTTCAAAGGCTTGCGGTACAGATGTTAAGCGTGCATACGAAGATGAAGTCAATGATGAGGAGTTGCGTGAAGAGCTCCGCAAGGCTACATACGACGCTTGCTACGCTCAGGCTCAGAGCGGTGACGATGATAAGAAGCACCGTGAGGAGACTTATGACAAGATTAAGTCTGATTTCACTGAGGCTTATGACGCAGCTCACACAGACCTTTCAGAAGACGACCTCGAAGAAAAACACACTCTTATTGACCGTTACTTTGCTGATGTTCAGCGTGACTCAATGCGCCGTAGCGTACTTGATACGGGTAAGCGTATGGACGGTCGTGCAACAGATGAGATTCGTCCTATCTGGTGCGAGATTGATACTCTACCAATGCCACACGGAAGTTCTCTCTTCCAGCGTGGTGAAACAATGTCTCTCTCTACTTGTACTCTCGGTACAAAGATGGATGAGAAGATGGTTGATAACGTTTTGGAGAAGAGCTACCAGCGCTTCCTCCTTCACTATAACTTCCCTCCATTCTGTACAGGTGAGGCTAAGGCTCAGCGTGGTGTAGGCCGTCGCGAGATTGGTCATGGTCATCTTGCATGGCGTGGTTTGAAGGGTCAGATTCCTGCTGACTTCCCTTACACAGTTCGTTTGGTAAGTCAGATTCTCGAATCTAATGGTTCTTCTTCTATGGCAACCGTATGTGCAGGTACACTTGCATTGATGGATGCAGGTGTTCCAATGAAGAAACCAGTGTCAGGTATCGCTATGGGTCTTATCAAGAACCCTGGAGAAGATAAGTATGCAGTACTGAGTGATATCCTCGGTGATGAGGACCACTTGGGCGATATGGACTTCAAGACAACCGGTACAAAGGACGGTTTGACCGCAACTCAGATGGATATCAAGTGTGACGGTTTGTCATTCGAAATCCTTGAGAAGGCACTTATGCAGGCAAAGGCTGCTCGTGAGCACATCCTCAACATTATGACTGAGACTATTGCAGAGCCACGTGCTGAGATGAAGCCACAGGTTCCACGTATCGTTCAGTTGGAGATTCCTAAGGAGTTCATCGGTGCTGTTATCGGTCCTGGTGGTAAGATTATCCAGCAGATGCAGGAGGAGACAGGTGCTACTATCACTATCGAGGAGACTGATGGTGTTGGTAAAGTACAGGTTTCTGCACCTAATAAGGATTCAATCGATGCTGCTCTTGGTAAGATCAAGGCTATCGTTGCAGTTCCAGAGATCGGTGAGGTTTACGAGGGTACAGTACGTTCTATTATGCCATATGGCTGCTTCGTAGAGATTCTACCAGGTAAGGACGGCTTGCTTCACATCTCAGAAATCGACTGGAAGCGTCTTGAGACTGTTGAAGAGGCAGGTATCAAGGAAGGCGATAAGATAAAGGTTAAACTCCTCGAGATTGATCCTAAGACAGGTAAATACAAACTTTCACGCCGCGTTTTGCTTGAGAAACCAGAGGGTTATGTTGAGCCACAGCGTCGTCCACGTGGTGATCGTCGTCCACGTCGTGACGGTGAGCGTCGCTTTGATGATCGTCGTCCACGTCGTGAGAACAATGAATCTGAGAACAACGATTAATCTTTGGTATAGTACTATAGTCCCCCAGAAGCAGCCTATAAGCTTACTGGGGGATTTATTTCTCTATCTACAAAGCCAAGTAGAGTCTAAACCTAATTCTATTGGATGTATTGATCAACTATATGATTATCATTTAGTTATTAAACCAATAAATTTACCGATTGGACAAGGTATACATGTAGTACCCATGAAAATAAAATAAAACTTGCACGATAAAGATAAATAAAGGTTAAAACATTCTTGTTTTTAATTCTAAATACAATATCTTTGCACCGCGAGAGTTAAAATAGAGTTTACAATATAAAACTAAAATGATTATGAAAAAGATTATGTTTTTGGTAGCTGCTTGTGCAGCTATGGTAGCTTGTAACAATGGCAAGACTACTGCAAACAACGAGGGTACAGATTCTGCAGTTCAGGATTCAGCTGCTGCTGGCGACTCTGCTGTTTACGAGGGTTTGACACCTGCAGCTGATGTTGCTGGTATCAAGTATCGTGTTGCTTTGGCAAAGGATTCATCAAATGGTTTCAGCGTATCTGAGTCTTACATGAAGTCTGCTTCTGAGGCTGATACTGTTTACAACTATACAGGTAAATATCAGGTTGTAGAGAAGGACGTTAAGGGTAAGAAAAATACTTACTACCAGTTCGAGTTGGGTAAGGACAACAAGACCAATTTCCTCGTAGTAAACGACTCTACACTTCGTCTTGTTAACTCTGACTTCGAGGAGCCAGCAGTAAATACAAAGGATATGAACTACGACTTGAAGTTGAAGTAAGAAGAATCTGTAAACAAAACTTTAATATAAAAGGGCTTGCTAAGGGATTATACCTTGTGCAAGCCCTTTTTCTGTAGGGTAGGGCTGATTCGTCTTTATCATGTAATGAATACTTCTCTTCGGTTGTATGGCTCTTTTCTAATGGTATGTAGCGTTTATTATGAGAAATGATAAGAACGTGTTTAGGCTTTCGCACTATTGGTGATAATGCTCCGCACGATGTGTGCTAAGCCTCCGCACCATTGGTGCGGAGCGTTAATACGAGTGGTGACGATGAGAATATCGATACTTTCTCATTG